>Ga0105047_10007969_pt1 | contig 17759 bp, 16 predicted proteins | sample MAT04_FD_78384 | JGI IMG/M metagenome (GOLD analysis project Ga0105047, IMG submission 78384) | Freshwater microbial communities from Lake Fryxell liftoff mats and glacier meltwater in Antarctica - MAT-04 (megahit assembly) | ecosystem: Environmental > Aquatic > Freshwater > Ice > Liftoff...
GTCCGAAGCGAAGCTCGCGACGGGCGGTGGGTACCAATTCCAGCTCGCCCCAGCGATTTTGCTAACGCAACACCCGGCTCTCAAGAGCCGGCACCAAGTTAAAGCGGCCGAGGTCGATTTCGACAAAGCCGCGGACTTGTGGGACGCGAGCCAGCAGTTTTTGAAGGACGAGTTCGCGAGGTGACACGATTGCGGATTACGGATTGGCAATCCGAAATTCTCCTTACTTCGCTTTCTCCGTCGGCGTCGCATCGGCATCCAGATCACCGAGCGCGTACTGAATGCCCGCGAGGTAATGCTTCAAGATCGTCGTGTTCCAGAAGATTTCCTCCCGGTGGCCGAGGGAGCAATAGAACGTCCGGCCCTTGCCGAAGGTGCTGATCCAACTGATCCCGTAAGTGCCGTCTTTGCGTTTGCCGCCGTTTTGGTCCTTCTGATCCATCTTCGAGATGTCCATCTCGAGGAGGAACCGGCGATCCGTGGTTTTCGCGGTGTCGTCGCGGAACATGTAGATTTCGTCCGCGATCTCGAAGTCCTTGCCGTCGAACGCCGCGTTCACCGGGCTTTTCGGGTCGGTCAACTTCACCGGCACCTTCTTGTGCCACGGATGGCTGACGAACGCCCCGCCCATCATCTGGTTGTATTCCTTCCAGCCCTTGTAGGTGTCGGTGGCACTGTGGATGCCGATCAACCCTTTGCCGCTCTTCACGAAGTCGAGCAGCGACGCCTTCAGCTCCGATTCGCGTTTGGCTTTCTCTTCGTTGCTCCCGGTTTTCTGTTTGAACACGTCTTCGGTGGTGTTGAGCATGAACACGGCGTCGAACTTCGCGAGCTTCTCCGGCTCGAAGTACGATTCGTCTTCGGTGGCGAATGCGGTGTACGCACCGGTCTTGTCGCCCAGCAGGGTCATCGCCCGCGTGCCGAGTTCGATGGAACTGTGGCGAAACCCGGCGGTCTTGCTGAAAATCAGGATGTTCCGTTTGGCCTTCGGCTTGGCCGGAGCTTCCGTCGGCAGGGCTTTCTCGACCTTTTCGACATCCTTGGCGTTCGCAGGCTTCTGGGCGAAACCGGGAACCGCGAACAGCGCCGCCAACGGCAACGCCAACAACAACCGAAACATGGAAACTCCTTAGGAGAGGTAGGCAAGCCGCAACTGGCCTGTGTTGACATTGTGGGCTTTGGAGAAGGGGAAAACAAGAAGGTTCACCACAGAGGCTCGGAGAACACAGAGAAGAGACGGAAGAATGGGTTCTTGCGTGTGTACCCTGTGCCTCTGTGGTGAATCTTTCTCCGACTCCGATACCATTTCCCTACTGGAAAATGGGAGTATCGAAGTATGGCGGATGCATTGGGAATCGCACTAGTCGGCTGTGGGACAGTCGGCTGCGGGGTCGTGAAGTTGCTCCGGGAACAGCCCGAGCGGTTGCTGCAGCGCGCCGGGCGGGCGTTCGAACTCCGCCGGGTCGCCGTGCTGGACAAACGCAAACCCCGGCCGGTCGATGTCCCCGCCCATCTGCTGACCGAAGACTTCCAAACCATCTTGAACGACCCGAAAGTCGAAGTCGTCTGCGAACTCATGGGCGGCACCACTGTCGCCAAACAGGTGGTGCTCGCGTCCCTCGCGGCGGGGAAGCACGTCGTCACGGCCAACAAGGCGCTCCTCGCCGATGCGGGGCACGAAATCTTCGAAGCGGCCCGGAAAGCGAACCGCACGATCTGCTTCGAAGCGGCCGTGGCCGGTGGGGTACCGATCATCCGCGCGCTCGCCGAGAGTTTGTCGGCGAACCAAGTCACGGCGATTCAAGCGATCCTGAACGGCACGTCGAATTTCATCCTGACGGCGATGGCCGAGCGGGGGATACCGTACTCCGAAGCGCTCGCGGAAGCCCAGCGTCTCGGGTTCGCCGAAGCCGACCCGACGCTCGACGTCGATGGATCCGACGCGGCCCACAAGTTGGCGATTCTGGCGCAGATCGCCTTCGGCGTCACGGCGAAGCCGCACGAAATCGAACGCGTGGGCATCGAGCATGTCGAAGCGATCGACATCCGCTTCGCCACCGAACTCGGCAACGCGATCAAGCTCTTGGCCGAGGCCTGGGTCGCCGGCGGGCACGTCGCCTTGCACGTCGCGCCGGTGATGGTCCGCAAGACCGACATGCTCGCCCAAGTGCGCGGTGCTTACAACGCGATCCAACTCGTCGGCGATGTCGTGGGCGAGACGTTATTTCAAGGTCCCGGTGCCGGGATGATGCCGACGGCCAGTTCGGTCGTCGCCGACTTGATCGACCTGGCCGTCGGCCGGGCTCAGCGGACGTTCGAAGTCGCCAAGCTCTGGTCGCGGGAAGGGCGGGGCTTCTCGGTGGAGCCGTCCGAGAAAGTGCGGAGCCGGTTTTATTTGCGATTGATGGTGATCGACCAACCCGGTTCGCTGGCCGATGTCTGCCGGGCCTTGGCGGAGCAGGGGATCAGCATTTCGAGCCTCGTTCAACACGAAGCGCCCGAGGGGAACTCGCAAGCCGTGCCGTTGGTCATTATGACCCACTATGCCGAGACGGGCAAATTCCGCGCGGCGGTGAAAGCCATCGACCGGCTACCCGCGATCCGGGAAAACGCGGTGAGTTACAGCGTGGACGATTGAACGGAATCGGGCTGCTCTTGACTCTCCCCCGCCCATCCGGCATAGAGCCGATTGAACGGAATTTACCTCGGGGAGCCTTGCCATGCGAATGGGTCTCGCGCTGTTGGCGGTCGCGCTGTTCACCGCCGTCGGATTCGGTCAGGAAGTCCAAGTGAAGGGTTCGACGCCGGCGCCAGCCAGCGGAACGGATGCATTCGGCGGCATTTGGATTCCGCAATCATCCGTCTTCGATGGAAAAGAACAACTGCCCAATAAAGCCGATCGGGATCCAATTCGGCTCAGCGTCGAGAACGGCGAGTTCAAAATGTACCTGATGACCGACCCGGTCAAACTGATCGGCCAGCGGGTTTCCACGGCCGGGCTGACCGTGGACGAAAAGGCCGGCACGTTTGAACTCACCATCAAAGAGGGCATTAAAAAAGGGACGAAGCTCCACGGCATCTACGAGTTTAGCAAGACCTCGATGAAGCTCTGCTACGGCCCGGCGGACCAACCCCGGCCGACGAAATTCGAAGCCCCCGCCGGCGGTACCGCCTTCTGCGACACGTACGAACGTTACAAGAAGTAGGCCCGCCGCGGGCACTTCGCCTAAACTGAGCTCGCTCACCGAACCCGACCCCGCGAGAGCTTGTCTCGTGGGTGCTTCGCATTTATCACCGCCCCCGATCGGCTCCATGGACGCGCACACTTTCGATCTGCTGGAATTCGGCAAAGTCCGCGAGATCGTCAGCGGCTATGCGGCGTCTCCCCTCGGCCGGGAACTCGCCCGGCAAGTCGAACCGCTGGCAAACCTGGACGCCGCTCGCGCCGAAATCGACCTCGTTTCGGAGATGGTACTGTCGCTCGAACTCGAGCAACCGCCTCCGCTGGGCGGCCTGCACGATGTGCGCCTCGTCGTCCGCCGGGCCAGCATCGGCACGATGCTCAGCGCCGAACAACTGCTGGAAGTCTCGGAGACGCTCGCCTGCACCGGGGCCATTTACCGGTATCGCATGCGGCTCGATGAACGGCTGAACGGCCTCATCAACCTGTTGACGGGCATCGAAGACCTCGGCCCGGTGGCGCGGACCATCGCCGGGTGCATCGACGGTCGCGGGCACGTCCTCGATATCGCCAGCCGGGAACTTGCGGCCGTGCGGCAGAAGCTGTTCGAACTCGACGAGAAGGTGAAGTCCGAAATCAAACGGCTGCTGCGCGACCCGGAACTGCGGAAGATCCTCAGCTACCCGAACGCCACCATGAACGGCGACCACTACGTGTTGCCGGTGTCGGTGAACCATCGGCACAAAGTCCCCGGTATAGTGCACCGGGTCAGCAGCACCGGCGAGACGGTCTTCATCGAACCGGCGTCGATTGCGAATTTGAGCGCCGAGCGGATCACCCTCAAAGGCGAAGAAGACCGCGAGGTGAAACGCATCCTCCGGCGACTGAGCACCGAAGTCGGCCGAGTGGCCAAGCCTCTGATCTACGCGCTCGACATCATCGCTCGGCTCGATTTCATCACGGCCAAAGCCCGGCACAGCCGCGAATTCGCGATGACCGCCGCCGAAGTCAACCCCGAGGGGCGGCTCTGGCTGCGAGCCGCCCGGCACCCGATCCTCGAACACATCTTCCGCATCGAAGCCAAGACGAACCCAGTTCCGCGAACCGTCGTCCCCATCGATGTCCGGCTCGGGGTCGGTTTCAATCTCCTCATCATCACGGGCCCGAACACCGGCGGAAAAACAGTCACGCTGAAGACCACCGGACTACTGTCGATGATGGCACTGAGCGGCATGCACATCCCCGCCGAGTCCGGCAGCACCGTCCCGGTATTCGACAATATCTTCGCCGACATCGGCGACGAACAGAGCCTCGAACAATCGCTCAGCACGTTCAGTTCGCACATCTCCCGCATCGCCACCATCCTTTCGCAAGCCAACGACAAGAGCCTCGTGCTGTTCGACGAACTCGGCGCCGGCACCGACCCGACCGAAGGGGCTGCGCTCGGCCGAGCGATCTTGGACGAACTCGATTTATTGGGTTGCCGAGCCATCGTGACGACGCACTTGGGCGACTTGAAGACGTACGCCTTCCACAACGACCGCGCGGAAAACGGCGCAGTGGAATTCAGCCTCGAAACCCTGCGGCCGACGTACCGTTTGCAGATCGGCCAATTCGGGATGAGCAACGCGTTGCAGATCGCGAAGCGGTTGAAACTGCCGCGGGAATTGTTGAAGCGGGCCCATCGCTACTTGCGGAAGAAAAAGGGGAAGACCGGCGATCTCGTCCGCTTGCAGCAACTCCGGGAGGAAGCGGAAAATGCGCGCGTCGCGGCGATGGCGGCCCAGCACGAGGCGACCCAACAGAAGGCGGTCTACGAGCAGAAGGTTTCGGATCTCGCGGCGGAAGCGACCGAGCAAGCCGACCTATTGAAGATGCGGCAGACGCTGCAACCGAACACCGTGGTTCGCGTCAGTCGATTCGACAAAACCGGTCGTGTGGTGAAGGTCGATTCGAAGAAGCAACTCGTGACGGTGAGCTTGGGACTCGGTCAGTGGGAGGTGCCGTTCGACGAGATTTTCCCTTCGGATGCCGGTTAGGCGGTCGCGCCAGCGGCCGTACACAACTATCGCTATCGCAGCGGCCGCTGACGCGATCGCCTAACGAGAGATCCGATGGCAATCGCATACTTCACGAGATGGACTACGTACGGAACTTGGTTGTCGGGCGATGCGTGCGGTTGGTTTTAGCGGGATGGTGGGCTTCGGCGATCCGATCCCGAGGAACAGGAGATCGCAAATTTGGAGCTGGTCGAAGCCCCGTTCTTACTGACACCGTCGCAACTGTCGATTGTAGAAGTAGTGATCGCCGACCATTGCAAAATCAAGCAATGGGTATTGCATTCGGTGAGTTGTCGCAGCAACCACGTTCACGTGGCTGTTACGGCGACGGGATTTCCCCTGACGCGGCCGCGGGAGCAATTCAAAATGTGGGCCACCACGCGACGTCTGCAAGCGGCGAAAGGTGTAACGCGAACTCGATGGTGGACGCGCCGAGGGTAAGATGTTTACATTGACGAGGATGATTATTTGGCATCGGTGATCGCCTCCATCGAGAATCAGACCGTTAGGCGGTCGCGCCAGCCAGCGGCCGGTACACAACTATCGCAGCGGACGCTGGCGCGACCGCCTAATTGGATATCCCGAGCCACTCCGGTTTGCCCTTCGCCAGCACCTTGACCGCGAATCCGACGCCGATGCCTTCGAGCGCGATTACCGGTACATGGGCCGCGAGGCTGGTGAGGGCCAGTGCCGTCCAATCGCCTTTGCCGCCGAGATAGAGTACCGAGACATGCATCAACACCGTGAGCGTCGCGCAGAGCAGACCCAGTATGAGGCCGAGCCAGAATCCCGGTTTCGCCCAGCTGCGACACTTGAAAAAACAGATGCCGGCGAGCCACGCCGGGACCGCCAGAACGCAGAAGTTGATGCCGAGGGTCGTCCAGCCGCCGTGGTCGAACAGCATTTTCTGCATCGCCAAACCGACCGCGATGACGAGTGCCGCACGCTTGCGGACGATGATCCCCGCTAGGCCGTTCAACAGCAAATGCACGCTGACGAATGCGAGTTTGTAATGCATCTGCGAAGCGACGAAGAACGCCGCGGTTAGCACGCCGATTCGCGGGATATCCCGTTCGTCGATCCGCAACAGGGAAAGCCCTAAGCCGATGGCCAAGACGGCGAATCCGCCGATGAGCCACTCCGGTTCCAAGAGCCCGTCGGAAATGTGCACGGCGTACAATTGCATACCCAGATGCTACGACCCAGCGCCGGAGTCGGCGCGGGCGGCGTGGCCGGCCCAATTTTTCTGGCACTCGCGCGGCAACTGCGATAAGAATTATATTGCCGGGCACTTTCACCCGGAGCTTCCGTTGAATCTGCGAGTCGAGGGGACTTCCGATGCGAGTAATGGGGATATGCTGGACCTTCCTAGTGGCGTTCTTGATCGTGGGGGGCTTGGTCGGTCAAGAGCCGAAACCGGGCGACACCAAAGCGAAACCCGGCGAGACCAAAGCGGTCGAACCGAAAGCCAAAGGCCAACTGCCGCAGAACTGGAAGCAACTGGGCCTGACCGACGACCAAACCCAAAAAGTGTACAAGATCCAAAATAAATACAACGATGACATCGACAAGCTCGATGCCCAGATCAAAGACTTGAAAGCGAAAATGTCCAAGGAACGCAACGAAGTCCTGACGGTCGAACAGAAGAAACGCCTCGAAGATATCCTCAAAACCAAAAGCGGCACGGACAAATAATGGGTTTGCAGCGCACGATTCGCTTTCCGAACGATTCCCGGCCCCAGTGGGAATCGGTTCGGCTCGCCTTCGCCCGTGTCTCCGAATCGCCCGTCGTCCGCATGATCGACGACCTCCCCGCCTTCCCAGATGAAATCCCGGAACCCGGCTGGCGCGAACTCCGGTTGTCACTCACCGGGGGCATGGTCACGCTCCGCTCCACTCCCGGAGGGTGGGACTGCGTCATTTGGGGCAATGCCGAGGTAGGCCTGTTGAAATCTTGGAACGCCGCATGTTGGGCCGTCGCGGAAGCGGGGAAGGGCAGTGTCGTCCTCGATGACGGTGCCCTTGGAACCGCGGGCGAATTCCGCGAACGCCTCCCGCTCGACCAGAGCTTTTAAGGATTTGACTTGGCACACACTTTGGATGAAGCCGCCGGATGGATGGGCGGCACCGTCGTGGGCAACGGAGCGACGGTCTGGATTCGGGCGATGTCTCTGCTCGACGCCGGCGCGGGCGACCTCGTGTTGATCGATAGTGCCAAACGGCTCGACGCGTGGGCCGCCAGCCCCGCGGTCGCCGCCGTGGTGCCATTGAACTTCCCCGTGGGATCGCGGCCGATCATCCGCGTGGCCGAACCGCTCAACGCGTACCTGCGACTCCTCGGAACTTTGCGCGGCCCGCGCGGCGGCGCACGGGCAATCCACTCCACGGCTATCGTCGATCCCCGCGCCGAGGTCGGCGCGAATACGAGCATCGGGCCGAACGCCTTCATCGGTGCGGGAACTACCCTCGGCGACGATTGCACGATCGGCGCGAACGTCTGCATCGGGGCGAATTGCCGGCTCGGCGACGGCACGACCCTGCATCCCGGCGTGATCCTCTACGACGATTGCGTCTTGGGGCGGCGCGTCGAAATCCATGCCAACAGCGTCATTGGCGCCGACGGCTACGGCTACCGCACTGTGGCCGGGAAGCACGTCAAAGTCCCGCAGTACGGGTACGTCGAAATCGGCGACGATGTGGAAATCGGTGCGTCTTCGACAATCGACCGGGGCACCATCGGCCCGACGCGTATCGGCGAAGGGACTAAAATTGACAACATGGTGATGATCGCCCACAATTGCCAAATCGGCCGGCGCAATCTCATCGTCGCCCAAGTCGGCATCGCCGGTTCGTCCACGACCGGGGAGTACGTCGTCATGGGCGGCCAAGCCGGGATGGTCGATCACGTCCAAGTGGGCGATCACACCATGGTCGCCGCCAAGGCCGCGGTCACGCACAGCGTCCCGTCCCACATGCAAGTCGCCGGTGCTCCGGCCATCCCGGTCCGCGAGCACTTCCGCAACGTGGTGAATTTCCGGCATTTGGCCGAACTGCGCCGCACCGTCGCCGCGCTGGTCAAGCGTCTGCCGCCGGGCGATGGATCATGACGGACCGCACCCCCATCGGGTTGATCGCCGGGGCGGGGCGGTTCCCGATTTTGTTCGCGATGAAAGCGCGCGAACTCGGCATCCCGGTGATCTGCATCGGCGTCGCCGACATGGCCGATCCCTCGCTCGAACCGATCTGCGCAAAGTTCTTCTGGCTGCGCCGGATGTCGATGGGGTCGATCATCCGCAATTTCACCCGTCACGGCGTGACCCGTTGGACTATGGCCGGGAAGTATCACAAGAAGCTTCTCTTCCAACCGTGGAAATGGCTGCGGTTGCTCCCCGATTGGCGAGCCTTCCGCTTTTGGTTCTCCCGGATGCGCCGCGACAACAAAGACGATTCGCTGCTGCTCGGCATCATCGCCGAGTTTGAACGGGACGGGCTGCGCTGCGTCTCGGCCTTGGACATTTGCCCGGAGTTACTCGTGAAAGAAGGCCTGCTGACATCCCGGTCACCGACCGCCAAGGAACTGGCGGACATCGATTTCGGCTGGGGATTGGCCCGCGAAATGGGCCGGCTCGACATCGGCCAAAGCGTCATGGTTCGCGAGCGCGCCTGCATCGCCGTGGAAGCGATCGAAGGCACCGACAGTTGCATCCAACGCGCGGGGGAACTCTGCGGGCGAGCCGGTTTCGTGGTCGTGAAGGTGGCCAAGCCCCGCCAGGATATGCGCTTCGATGTGCCGACCGTCGGCCCCGCGACAATCGAAGCGATGCGGTCGGCGGGAGCCACGGCCTTGGCCATCGAAGCCGCGAAGACGATCATCATCGACGAACCGGAAACCCTCGCCTTGGCGAACCGGCACCGCATGGCCATCGTCGCCCGAACCGAAGCCGGCAGTTCGTGAGATTCGCCTGACGTGTTCGGTGCCGAGTTGATAAATTAGCCAACTATGGCGTTGTTCTCTTTCGAATTGCCCGCGATTTGGCCGTCCGACTTCCGCTCGATTTTGGATCGGGCTTGGATCGCCGGGGGGCACGACAACGCGCCCGTGCCGGTGCGGCGGCGCTACGACGAACAGACGCTCGTGTTGATGCGCGAAGAGAACGAGAGCGGCAACTTGGTGCTGCCGTGGCCCGTGCGCGGCGAGACGCGGATCATTTCGAGTTCGACCCTCCGCGTGCGATCCGAACCCTATCGGCTGCTGATCGAGCTCGCCCGGGGTTGCGTCAACCGAGCCCGCAATTTGCTCTTCGCGCTTCACTCGGCTCCGATACCGACGCCGGCTTTTTTGCGGGCCGATCTCGCCGACGTATCTCGGGCTTTCGGCCGCGCCGTGCTGACCGACGACGCCGCGACCCGCGATGCCCACGCCGCCATCGTGATCGAAGCGGCCTCGCTGTTGGCCGACCGGATGACCGCGGCGCTGTCGAAGTACCGCCTCGAAACCCGGCTAACAAACGCCAAACCGCTGCCGACTTTGTTCGGTTGCCGGCTCTCGGCTCCACTGGCCCCGGCCGAGTCCGAAGAGTACGCCCGCTGTTTCAACGCCGTGCGGATCGTCCCCGACTGGCGACGGATCGAAAAGGACGAAGCCAACTTCAACTGGGGCCAACTCGACCCGTTGATCCGCTGGGCCGAGACCGCGGGGCTGGCGATTTCCATGGGCCCGCTCGTCGATCTTTCCCCGGCGACGATCCCCGATTGGATCACCGCCTCGACGGGCGACTTCCCCAATCTCGCGGCCTTTTTCTGTGACTTCGTCGGCACCCTCGTCGCGCGCTACCGCGACCGATGCCGGCACTGGCAGCTCTTCTCGGGCTTCAACCGCGACGATGCGCTCGGGCTCGGCGAAGACGACCGCCTCCGCCTCGCGGCGCGCTTGCTCGAAACGGCGCGGGAGATCGATCCACAGGCCCATTGGACTTTCGGGCTGGAGCAACCGTGGGGCGACTACATGGTCGATCCGAACCTGCGCTACGCCCCGATCGGTTTCGCCGACACGCTCCTGCGAACCGGCTTCGAAGTCTCCGCGCTCGAACTCGACCTGCGTCCCGGTACGAACGGGAGTCTGCCGCGCGATCCGTTGGACGTGCTCCAATTGCTCGAGCTTTTCGACCCCCTGAATTGCCCGATCGATGCGACGCTCTCCGCACCGCTGACTGGCGACGCCTCGATGGTGCTCGCCACGGTCGAAACGCTGATCGCTTCGCCGTCCGTGCGGGCCGTCTACTGGGATTCGTGGTCTGCCGAGCAACCCCACACTGCGTTGACGGCAGCGAACCTCTACCCGGAATCCCCGGAACACCCGGCGATGGGTTGGTTCCGCGAAGTCCGCACTCGCTATTTGCGGTAATCCATGCCGACCGATTCGCCCGCTTTCGCGAGACTCACGTTGATCCTCGCCGCCGTGCTCTGGAGCGCCGGCAGTTTCTTCACCCGCGTCCTAACCGCGCCGACGGCGCTGAACCTGCACGAACCGACGCTCACGCCGATCCAAGTCGCTTTCTGGCGCGGCCTGTTCGCCGGGTTAATTTTGATTCCCCTCGTCCGGCGGAAGTCGTTCCGATTCCGACCGTCGATGATCGGTATGGTCCTCTGCTTCAGTGTGATGTGCGGACTTTACCTCTCCGCCCTCGGCTACGGCAACGCCGCGAACGCGATCCTCTTGCAGAACACCGCACCCGTGTGGGTATTCCTCATCGGCGTCTACGTCCTCGGCCATCGGGCGGAGAGCGGGGCAGGGCAGGCCACGGCATTGGCGATGGTTGGCGCGCTCGTCATCGTCCTCGGCAACTGGCCGTGGAATCGGCCCGCCGAGGAGCAAGCCAATGACATCCCGGTGCTGTTGATGGGTGCCGGAAGCGGTTTGACCTACGCGGGAGTCGTGTTGTTCTTGGGCCACATGAAGCGAGAATGCTCGGCGGGCTTGATGGTGCTGAATCTCCTCGGCAGCGCGATCTGCATCGCGGCGGTGGTCCTCCTCCGTTTCGGCTGGAGTACCTTTGAAGTGTGGCTGTTCGCGCCGAGCCTCGAGCAGATTCTCTTTCTGATGGTTTTTGGCATCTTCCAAATGGCGGTGCCGTATTGGCTCTTCTCGCGGAGTTTGAAGAGCGTCACGCCGCAGGAAGCGGGGATCATCACGCTCTTGGAACCGGTCTTGAACCCGATCTGGGCGTATGCGGTCGCCCCGGAACGCGAAACGCCCACGATCTGGACGATCGCGGGCGGCGGGATTTTGCTCGGTGCACTGGCTTGGAAATACTATCCGCGGAATCGCGTCAATAGACCGGATCCGTCGCTGTGATGCCACCGTCCTTCACGCGGAGTACCGTGATGTATTCGCCGTTTTCCAGCTTGGCGAATTGGATCGTCCCGCTCACTTGCACCCAGTGGTGATCTTTGGCGTCGGCTGGAAATTTCTTTTTGAACGCGTCGGCGAGGCTCGGGCGCTCGACTTTGATGCGGGCTTTCAGAGGGACGGCGTCCGTCGCGCAGCAGGTCGTTTTCAAGTAGAACAAGCCGAACTCGTCCGGGCTACCGGGGATGTGCCGGAGTTGGCCCGTGATTTTCGCCGGCGTCCCTTCGAGCGAGCGGCGCTTATCTTCGTTGGCGGAGGCGATGGCAAGGCTGCTGAAATCGTAGGTCGCTTCGCCGCCGCGTTCGGCGACGTCCGCGAGTGCGCCGATGGCACCGTCCTTGCCGAGCTTCCCTTCGATGTACTCTTTGCTAAACGTCTTGTTCGGCAACCCCATTAGGAACAGCACAATGGGGAAGGCGAGCACGACGATCCGCCAATAGATGTTGCCGTGGTCGTGATCTTCCGCCGAGTGGTCGCCGTGATCGTCAGCGGCGTGCGACGGGTGATCGCAGTCTTCGCCCGGCTTGTGATCGTGGTGGGCGTGATCATGATCGTGGTCGTGATCGCCGCCGACGGAGCGCCAAAGGCAGACACCGCGGAGCGCGGTCACGAGCAGTAGGCCGATGCCGCCGATGAGCACGGGGATGTAAAACTGCGGGGCGAGGATATATTTTAGCATCTCGAATTGGTACATGAGCACCGCGACGAGCCCGAACGCCCCGCAGATGAAGATCGTCAACAACTGTTCGAGGTAATAGTCGGCCAGACCGTGGCCCTCGCCGTGGGAGTGATCATGTTCGTGGTCGTGACCGGCAGCGTGCGGGGCGGCGGGGTCGATGACGTGATCCATCTCGAATCCTCCGAATCTAGTTTCCGGAAACAGTTACGCCGCAGAGACAGAAGAGAACGAAGAGACCAGACAAATCGAAGCCAGTCGACGGATACCGGTGGGTTCCGAGCTATTCCAAATTAATTTCTCTGCGATCACTTCATTCTCTGCGGTGCAAACTCGTCTATGTCTCACTTGCCGACCGTTTCGACGGTACCGGTGCTCAGCGGATTGTAAATTTGATGCACGGCCATCGTGTACACGAACACCTGAATGACGACGCACGGCACGATGGCCGCGATCAGCTTCCATTTAAACACGCGCGTGTACATGAGTAGCAATTTGATGTCGAGCATCGGCCCCAGCACCAAGAACGATAGCTTCGCCGACACGCTGGCCTTCGTGAAACTCGCCGCGAGGAATGCGTCCGCTTCGCTGCAAAGGCAGAGCAACACAGCGAGGGCCATCATCGCGGGAATCGCCACGAGAGGCTGCGAGCGCGACAGATTCTCGAAGGCTGTGACCCACTCCGGGTTCATCCGCATGAGCGCGGCAAGCGCCGACCCGATGACCAAGAAGACCGTGATATCCATGAAATCGTGCAGCGCGACCGAAGTGATATTGTTCAATCGCTGGGCCAGCGAGCGCTTCGGTTTCGGAGCCGGCGCTTCGACGACTGTCAATGATAGTTTCGGCTTCGCCGGGGCGGGGGGTAGGGCGGAGTCGGTGAGTAATTTCGTCTTGCTCCGCTTCTCCACGAAGTGGATGGCGAAGCCGGTCATGCATGCGACGATGTAGCCCATCCCGGCCCGGAGCAGCACCATCGGCCAGCCGAGGGAATCGCCGTCCGGGCCGACTTTGAATTCTTTGAAGGCGTACCACGTACTCATCAGCACGATGACATTCACAATCGGCCCGGCGAGCATGTAGGCCACGCAACACGACAACGGCAGACCCTTCCGCAGCAACCGTCGCATGACGACGACGATGCCGCACTCGCACATCGGGAAGATCAGGCCGAGGGCCCCGCCGATCAGAACGGCCGGGATGAAATGCTTGGGCAGGAACCGCGAGATGGCGTCTTGCGGGAGCAGTTCTTCGAGGATACCGGCGATGAGCGCCCCGAGCAGGATGAACGGCATCGCCTGCCAAACCACGGCGATGAAGTTGATGACGAAATCTTGGATGACGCTGGCGTCCACGGGGGCCTTTCCGAAGATGTCGCGGGGCAACTCCTAATAATACGGTTCGCGGTTCGAACCGGTTCATCGCAACTTCAATGCGCATGGGGAAATTGCCCATCGCCATGGTCGGCGGAGCAGGCGTTCTTGGCGACGACCGCCCCAAAAAACTTCTGACGCATGGCCTTTAAGCCGAGGCTGGCGACGAACCAAGCGACGACGACCAGCACGATGGCCCCGGCCGGACCGACGGGGAGTGGCTCCGAGCCGTTGAGCGAAATGCCGAGTTTGGTGCTCAGGTTGTACCCGATCAGACCGGCGAGGACGCTGCCCGCGCACGTGAACCAGAACATCCGCCGGAGGTTGCGGGAGACGTTGGCAGCCGCCGCCGCTGGGACGATCAAGAGCGCGTTGATGAGTAGGATGCCGACCGCGCGGATCGACAAGTTCACGACCATCGCCAGCAGTACGATGAACAAATAGTTGTTGAGCCGCACGGCCAACCCGCGCGACTGGGCTAGGCTCGGGTTGAAACTGCCGAAGACGAAACTGTTGTAGCGCCCGCCGACGATGAAAATCGTGGCGACCGCCAAGAGGGTCAAGATGATGAGGTCTTTTTCGGTGAGGCTCGTGAGGTCGCCGAAGAGATAGCCTTCGAGGTCGAAGGTGACGATCTTACGTAGCGGCCGGATGAGCAGGGCGGCGAGACCGAGCGCGAAGGCGAAGAAGACGCCGATGACAGTGTCGTTCGCCAAGTTGGTTTTCTCGCGCACGAAGGCGATGAGGATGCCGGACACAGCCCCGATGGCGCACATCGCGATGGGGATCACCCAGAGGTACGGCTCCACTTCTTTGCCCGAGGTCGCCCCGGTGGCGACGATGATCCCAAGCAACGCGAGCGACACTCCGGCGAAGGCCGTGTGGGCCATAGCGTCGCTGAAGAAAGCCATGCGGTGACCGATGACCAGCGAACCGACGATGCCGCAGGTGAGGCTGACGAGTAGCACCGCGAGCACCGCCCGCACCTCGAAAGCGTACACTGTGCTTCCCGGCGAGCTGAGCGCGGCGGCCACGGATTCGATCGCGGTCTTCAACCAATCTTCCATCAAGGCCCCACGTTATCGGACATTCGTTGGGCAGCAACATGCAGGATCGCCAAGGCTTTGTGCGCTTCGGAAACCGTCGCGACGAGCGGGGGGGAGATGCGCACGACCTTCTTCGCCAGCGGGCCGAGGAGGTGGACGCCGTCGCTCGTGCCGCCATCCCCGAGGTACGATTCGAGGATGAACCGATTCGCCAGATCGGGCGTTTGAAATTCGAGACCCCAGACCATGCCGCCAAGTTCGCCCCGGACATGCAGGATGCCGGCGAAGCGTTTCAATTCGATCAAACCGGCTTCGATGGCGGCGGAGGTTTCGCGAACCGGGCCAAGGATATCGTGCGATTCGAATTCGTCGAGCGTCGCTAATACGGCGGCGCACTGGAGCGGGTTCGCGCTCCAAGTGTCCGAGCCTTCGCCGTATTCGAGAGCGTCGAAAATATCACGCCGGCCGACGACCGCCGCGACCGGAACACCGTTGCCGAGGCCTTTACCGAGCACGACGAGATCGGGTTCGAGGCCGTAGGTTTCGTAAGCGAATAGGTCGCCTGTCCGGCCGAAGTTGGATTGCACTTCGTCGAGGATGAAGACGATGTCGTGCTCCCGGCAGAATCGCTGGAGCAGTTGCAGATACACTTTCGGCGGGTGGTACGAGCCGCCGCCGCCGAGGTAGGGCTCCGTGATCAGCGTGCCGATCTTGTGGCCGAATTGGTGCAGCAGAGCCTTCAGTTCCGTTTCGTACGGGGCCGTGTCGAAGTCGTCGTTTCGCTGGATTACGTCCCGGCACTCCGCCATCGGGAAGGAAATGAACTTCACGCGCGGGTCGCGCTCGGAGTCGGTTTCCGAGCCGGTGATAGCGTTCGAGAGGCCCTTCTTACCATGGAAACCGTACCGAGTGGCGACGATCATCGGTCGGGTGCGGTCGCGCGCCAGCGCGGCCCAGAGGGCTTTCTGAATCGCCTCCGAGCCGGACGCGGCCCACATGACTTGGTGCATCCGCGAGCCGCCGGGGCGGTTTTGGAGCGCGGATGCGAGTCGCTCACTCGCGGAGACTTCCAGCGGGGTCACGGCGTTGTACGCGGAAAAAGCCGCACCCGCAAAGTAGCCTTCCGGAGCCGGTGACACCGGATTGTCAGTGTTCCAGCCCATGGACACGCGGAATCGCTCCATCCAGCGAATCGGGTTGTGCCCTAGATTGGCCACGAGGACGCCGGAGGTGAAATCGAAAAGCCGTTTCCCTTCGGGTGTCCAGTGGTAGATTCCCGCGCTGCTGGCGAGCACGGCTTGCGTCGGGGTATAGGTGCGCAGCGAACGAGGCTCGCAAAGCCCGGATGCGGCCCGGATCCGATTTGAGCGGGGTTCGTCCGGATGGGCGATGGCTGAATTCGTCATTTGGTGGCCGGAGCAGATAAGAGATCTTTCCAGTCAGTGGCATTGATGAGCCTGTCGGTCAGCGTTTCCAGCACGGCGAGGTCTGTGATCGCTTCCAATTTCGCAAAGGTGCGCTTCGCCGGCTTTCCGAAGCGAGCGGTGCCTAGGCGCAAGATTATCGCACGTGCTTCTTCCACCCGGCCCTCCACCCGGCCTTCCACCCGGCCTTCCAACATTCCTTGAGCCAAACCTTTGGCCTGTCCTTCGGCTAATCCGCGATCAATCCAGGCTTTGACACCAGGGTTTTGCTCCAGTCCCCGGATGCCGAGACCGGAAACGATGTCTTGGACAGTCATGTCGTTGTACCTCAGCGGGAGAAGTGTGGTGAAGATCGACATCAGTTTATCCGCCAGTACCGGGTCGTTCAATGCCCGCAACCGATCTTGCACCGCGGCGGCGGCTCTCTTCACGTCCGGCTTGCGCACATCCGCGAGCAGGGCCAGCGGCAACAGAGTAGCCGCGCCGTCGAGGAACATCTGCACCGGCATCTGCCATAACCGCAAGACGCTGTAGCGAAATGTCCACGGTTCACCTAGCGGCGGGGCGACATGAATCGCGCCGCTGAGACTGCGGGCATTGGCGGCGGGGCTCATCAGAACGGCGACCGTCGCCACCGGGAGGCCGTGCTTGGCGAGCAACGCGCCGTTGTACGCCAGCATCCGCTGGGGCAACGTGTCGTCCCAGTGGGCTTGGAACTCGACGTGTAGTAGCCAAGGTTCGGGATCATTCACGCGTACGACCTGATCGGCCATCGCGGTGACGGTCGAAAGATCCGCCGAGATGACCGAGACCGCTTCGGGCGGACGGGGCGCGCCGAGCAGCGCCAGCCACCCGGCCGGTGCGAGTTCGAGTAGTGTCTTGCCGCCGGCATCGAACGGTTTCGACATCGGTGCCGCCCCGGGGGAATTCAAACGCGTGGGCTGTAGAGAATTCGGGGTTCGGCGATACCCGGTCGATACAAGCAGAGGCCGCCGGCCGCCGTGTTCATAATCGCGACTCCACCCGGATGCCCGGCCACGTGTTCCTTCAAGATCGCTTCCATCGCCTGCACGATGGCCACGCAGTTGCGGTCCGCCGCGAGGTCGTTGTAATGCAGTTCCCGCATCGCATTCAGTCGCTCGACTCGTACGTCCTTCGCTCCGCCGTATTCGACGAAGGCGACTTCCTCGAAGAAACGCGCGATGGTTTCGATGCCGTAGCCGCGTTGGCTCCGCTCGCCCCACGGTTCCAAAAATGACCCGTTGTAGTGATGGTTCGGCGTGTTCTTCAACTCGTTCGGCGTCCGGCCTTCGATGGCGACCTCAACCCCGCGTTTGCGCTGGTGAGCGATCCAGATGCCGTTGTCGAACCGGAATTGCACTTCTTGATCGACGTAGCCGGGGAAGTTGTCGGGCGTGACCCAACTGGTGTGGATGTCGAACGTCGCCTCGCGGGAATCGGAGTAGGCGTATGTCACTTGTAACTGCACCGAATCCCAAGTGGAACCATCCGGAGAACCGACCAATCCGCGTTGGCCGGTCGCCACGATCCGCGACAGCATCCAGTCGTCGCCGAAGGTGAAGTCGATCA
>Ga0105047_10007974_pt1 | contig 17749 bp, 19 predicted proteins | sample MAT04_FD_78384 | JGI IMG/M metagenome (GOLD analysis project Ga0105047, IMG submission 78384) | Freshwater microbial communities from Lake Fryxell liftoff mats and glacier meltwater in Antarctica - MAT-04 (megahit assembly) | ecosystem: Environmental > Aquatic > Freshwater > Ice > Liftoff...
ACAGGCGAAGATCGGCCCTTGCCCGGTCAGTTCGGCCAGTTGAATGTGCGGCTTTGCCGTGAACCCCGCGAAACCGAAGTCCATCACGCGGATCGATTCTTTGTCCGTTCCCGGGTCGACGACCATCAGATTCGCCGGCTTCAAATCGCGGTGGACGATACCTCCGAGTTGAGCAGCGTAAAGCGCGTGTGCCAACGGCCCGAGCAGTAGGCCGACGCGATCTTGGTGCAACACGCGTTCGCGTTGCAGAATCGCTTCGAGCGTGACCCCGGGAATATACTCCATCACCAAGCAAGCCCCGAGCGGATCATCCAGCGAGGCGTCGAGCAATCGGACCACGTACGGGTGGTGGAAGCCGAGCATCGAGCGGACTTCGGCTTCGAAGAATTGGCGGAACTTGGGGGCGACAGCTGCTTCGTCTTTGATCCTCTTGATGACAACGCGGCGACTCGGGTCGGCCACCGAATGTGCCAAAAAGACATGCGCGTTGCTCCCCTCGCCCAAGAACTTCCGCGCCCGGTAGTCGCCGAGGAACGTCTGGCCGATGTAGGCGTCCGCATCGTGACCCCGCGGCGCCGGGGTCAAGTCGATCGGCGCGTCTTCCAGTCGTTTAGCGGATGACCCGAAAATCCGCATCGCACGGAACCTCAAAACTATCGGCGGCGCGGAACGGGTGTTCCCATCCGCATTCAACCGTAGTTCGCTTTCCCGGCGCAAGCAAATCCGCCCGGCCTTCAGTCGCTCACGCCGCGAGAATTCGGATCCCAGCGATAGCGAAGTTTGGTTTCGAAGATTTCCCCGGGCGCGAGCACCCGCCAACCGGAATCGGCCACGTTCGCCGCGTCAGTCGCACAGGTGTACGGTTCGATGGCGATGGCTTTGCGGTGGGCCGGCGTAAAGAGCAGAACTTGATCGAACGCCTCCCCCGCTTCGATTGTCAGTACGCCCGGCTCGGTATTGTGGCCGAGCGTGGCGAACGCCTCGCAGCCGGTGGTTTGCACGTCGAATAACGTGTCGAGTTGAACCGGCCCCAATGCCCGCGCCGTTCGGAAGTTCATCGCCTCCGGCAACGCCAGTTTCTTCCCGGTCGGGAAAGCCCCGTCGGTCTCCCAAAGACCTAGCAGAGGGCAGGACAACACCATGTCGTCGACTGCGGCACCCGGGGCGTTGGGGCACTCGAAGTAAGGGTGGAAGCCGAGACCGAAAGGATACGGGGTGCTGCCGGGATTCGAGATGGTCGCGTTCATGGAGAGTTTATCGAGCTTCAAAATATACTCGATTCGGATGCGGCAATCCCCCGGCCAGCAGGCGAGCAGATCGGGTCGATCCACCGACAACCGGAACTCGCCGACCAACCTTGCTTCCTGCGGACCGGTTGATTGATCGACGACCCGCCACGGCGTCTTCGGCGTGAAGCCGTGGATCGCGTGTTGGCCGGTCGATTCGTTCAACGGCAGTTGATACTCACGGCCTCCGAATAGAAACCGTCCGTGTTTCATCCGATTCGGGAAAGGGAAGAGAATGGGGTGACCGCTCCGCGTGGCGACGGGATTCTGTTCCCAAGTCGGGTCGCAATATAGCACATCGCCGAGGTCGCCATCGGTCCTCGGAACCTGCCACCGTAAGCAGTTAAACCCGAACGCCGGCCAAACCTCGGCCCGCGCCGTGCCTTCGGTGTTGGCGAGTTCGTAGACGGTGCTGGCATTGCCACCGGCGGTCGCTTCGCAGGTTCGGATTTCAAAGGCCATTGCGTTCTCCGGAATTTGTGGATAGTGGTCAGTGGGTAGTGGATAGAAACAACCCGACTCTTATCTTCTCTATTCACTACCCACTGACCACGACCCACTGTTCCCATGCCCACCTTCACCGCCACGATCCTCGAACCGTTCATTCAAAGTTTATTCGTTGCGGCGGGAGTGCCCGAAGATTCCGCCCGCACCGTGGCCCATTCGCTCGTCGATGCCAACCTCTGCGGGCACGATTCCCACGGCGTCATGCGGGCCCCGCAGTACATCGGCTTCCTGAAGGACGGCAAATACCTCGCGAACCCGCCCTTGACGGTGCTGCACGAAACGCCGGCCGTGCTCGCCACCGACGGCGGCTGGGGCCTCGGGCAGGTGCAGGCGTTCCGGCTGCTCGACAAGCTGATGGCGAAAGCCAAACTCCTTGGCATCGCGGCTGGGAGCATCCGCAATTGCGGGCACATCGGCCGGCTCGGGGAGTACGCCGAGGCCGCGGCGGCGCAGAACCTCGCCTTCTTCGCCACGGTGAATTCGCACGGGGCCGGCCGGCGCGTCGCCCCACCGGGCGGGACGGAAGGCCGCATCAGTACCAATCCGATTTGCCTGGGTGCCCCGACAACGACCGACCCGGTGGTGCTCGACTTCGGCACGAGCGCCGTCGCCGAGGGGAAGGTGCGCGTCCACCATCAGAAGCAGATCCCGACGCCGGAAGGTTGGCTCGTCGATCACGCCGGGCTCCCGACGACGAACCCCGGCGTCCTTTACACCGAGCCTCGCGGGTCGATCCTGCCGTTCGGTGGCCCGCAGGCATACAAAGGCTTCGGCCTCGGCTTGATGCTCGATCTACTCGCCGGGGGATTGTCCGGTGGCCGTTGCAGCAACCCCGGCGACCCAATGGCCGGCATCGGCAACGCCGTCGTCTTCGTACTTTTCGACCCGGCCGCATTCGGCGGCGTCGACCATTTCCTCGGCCAAACCGACGCCCTCACCGGTTACGTCCGCAGTTGCCCCACCGCCTCCAGTGGACCGGGGATCGTCCTGCCGGGAGACCCCGAGCGCAGCGCGAAGGCGCAACGCTTGGCCGACGGCATCGACATCCCGGACGGCACTTGGGACTTGCTGACGAAGACGGCGGCGGAGCTGGGGGTAGGGGCGCTGGCTTGAATGCGCGAATCGGTGTACGGCAATTACCGTATTCACGCGGGAGCAGGACCATAGAAAGGGTGACCATCGTCGCCGTCATCGAGAATTTGGACGACCTGACGTCCGAGCGGCTCGGTCAAATGCGCTCGGCCAATGTGCGCAAGGTCGAAGTCTCCGATGCGCTGGTCGATTCGGGAGCCACGGGATTGTTGATGCCGAAGCACCTCATCGCCCGCCTCGGCATGGTGCCTTGCGAACCCGGAATGCCAAGGCCGCCGGCGGCGTCGTGTCGATGCAGGTTTACCGCGCCGCCCGCCTGACGATCCAAGGCCGGGACTGCATCTTGGACGTGACCGAAATCGGCGACGACCTCCCCGTGCTCATCGGCCAGATCCCGTTGGAAAGCATGGACTGGGTCATCGATAGGCAAGGGCAAAAATTGATCGGCAATCCCGCCCACGGCAACGAGCAGATGATCGAGGTGTTTTGAGACGACCATCCCGAGCTACTTGACCGCGAGGCCGATCCGGGATCTGATAATCGCTGCAGACCAAAAGATCACGCGTATGGCAAATAAACTGATCTTGGAACTTAAAGCAGTCGATCATTTGCATCCCATTGACGAAGCTCAACTCATCACGTATTTAAATTGATAGCGCCCCGCACGTGTCTACTCATCAATTTCAACGTTCTCATACTCAAAGAAGGCGTTAAGCAAATGGTTCTTCGACAAACTCATTATCTCTAGCTTTCTCCGTATCCTCTGTGGTTGTTTCTTTTTGGGAATTTCGTACTCTATGGCTGATGTTGTCTCGTTCGGCGAAGTGATGGTCCGGCTCGCCCCGCCGCAGTTCCGGCGGATCGAGCAGGCCCGGTCGTTCGACGTCGAAATCGGCGGGGCGGAGCTCAATACCGCCGTCGGCCTCGTCCGTTTGGGGCGATCCGTCGAGTGGGTCGCGGCGTTGCCGGCGAATTCGCTCGGCGAGGCGGTGCGGAACCGCGCCCGCGAAGTCGGCGTCGGCACGGCTCACGTGAAGTTTTCAGCAGAGGGGCGCTGCGGGCTCTATTTCCTCGAATTCGGTGCCGCGCCTCGGGCCGGGTCAATCTTGTACGACCGCTCTGGCTCGAGCTTCGCGTTGTTGAAGCCCGGAGATTTCGACTGGCCCGCGATCTTCACCGGGGCGCACTGGTTCCACGTCACCGGCATCACACCGGCCTTGAGTGCCGGGTGCGCGGCGCTGACGTTGGACGCGTTGAAAGCGGCCCACGACGGCGGACTCGGAACGAGCCTCGACCTCAATTACCGCAGTAAACTCTGGGGGATCGCCGAGGCCGGGCGGACGCTGGGCGAGTTGCTGCCGCACGTCGATTTGCTCATCGCCAGCACCGCCGACGCCGAACAACTCTTCGGGATCGTGGGGTCGAACTTTGCGGAGGTGGCTAAAGAATTCCACGGCCGCTTCGGTGTGCAGCACGTCGCCGGGGTCGTGCGCGAGACGCCGTTGGTCTGGCGGAATCGCTTCGGCGCCGTCGGCTACTCCGCCGGGGCGTTCCATCAAACGGTGACCTACGAAGTCGAAATCGTCGACCGCCTGGGTGCCGGCGACGCCTTCGCGTCCGGCGTCATCCACGGCCTGCTCGACGGCGACTTCGCCAAAGGCCTGCACTACGGCGCGGCGCTCGGGGCCCTCAAGCACACGGTTCCCGGCGATCTGCCGCTCGTCGCACTCGACGAGGTCGAAGCCGTACTCGCCGGGCAAGGTCTGCGCATCCGGCGTTGAGGGGATCAGGCTACGCCGTGTTCGGTTTCGGCCGCGAGCGCCGCCCATTGCCGCTGGCACTCGGCCAAAGTCACGGTGCGTTCGTCGCGCCAGAGGTGGTCGAAGGTTTTCTCCACGAATTCCCCGACGGGCGAGTCGGTGTAGAATTCGTAGCGGGCCACTTCACTGATCGGCCGGTCGCGGAAGTAGAACGACAGCGACGCGAAGTTGTCGGTCTGGAACAGCGAGAACGGCGGCGTCCGCCAGTAGAGCCGGATCTCGACGCGACCGTCCCCCGCGAACTCATCCGCGATCTCCGCCAGGGTCTGCATCGATTCGTCCATCCGCATCATCACGTTGTCGTCTTTCGTCTTTTCGTTCGGCGGCTCGTGCTTTCGCAGCGGGGCTGGCCGGGTGAAGTAGCAGCAATTGCATGCCGGCGAATCGCTTTCGAGCGAGGGCCTCGGCGATGGCTAGCAGCAGGATTTTACGTTCCTCCAAATGCTTCGGGTGCCGCGTGAACGGCAGAATGTAGGTGCTCAGCATGCGCGTCGATTTCGATTTGCGGATGTTCCGCGCGAGCTTGAAATAATCGAAGCCGTCGACTTCTTTGCCGTTGGCCCGCTTCATCTGCCGTCAGTACAGCTCGAGCAAAATGAAGAAGACGACCGAGGCAATCAGGTTGGTACCGACGCCGAGGAGGATGTCTTTGGCCCGCTCCTCCGCGAAGAATGCTCCCGCGATCAGGCCGATCGCCAAGCCGATCACGGAGACCATGACGTGCCAAGGTCGAAGTTTCACGGGTGTTCCAAAAATCCGGGGCACAAGCGGTTGACCCGGCCCGCACCGGAGGGCATAATTAATCCTGTTGATCCCACCGGTTATTCGCTCGCCACAATCCTACCTTTGGCGGACCTGCCATGCTCGATATTTCCCTCGGTCGGTTCGCGTCGAAACTCTGCTCCGGTTCGTCGCGGCGGGACTTCCTCCGTGTCGGTGGCCTCGGGGCGCTGTCGCTGCCGGTATTGCTGCGGGCCGAAAACGCGCTGGGGAAGGAAAAGGCGACGCTGAAAAAGGGCGCCGGCGTCAAAGCGAAGTCGGTCATCCTCGTCTATCTCGGCGGCGGGATGACGCACCACGACACCTTCGATCCGAAGCCCGACGCGGCCGAGGAAATCCGCGGCAAGTACAAGACGATTGCCACGAGCGTATCCGGCCTCAGCATCGGCGAGAAACTGCCTTTAATGGCGAAACAGATGGACAAGCTCGCGCTCGTCCGTAGCGGCGCCCACAACAACGATCACCACGAGACCGCCACCAATTGGGTGCTGTCGGGCCGGTTCGGGTCTCCCTTCGGCGACTATCCGGCCATCGGCGCCATCGCGGCCCAAGAGTTCGGTTTCAGCGGCACCATCCCTCCCTATGTGAGCGTGCCCCGTAACCCATCGTTCACGTGGGAACTCGGCAAGAGCGCCTTCCTCGGTGGCCGGTTCGAATCGTTCAAAGCCGGCGACCCGAATCAGAAGGATTACAAGGTCCAAGACCTCACCGCCGCCGAGCCGATGAACGCCAAGAAGATCGAACGCCGCGAGAACCTGTTGAAGGCCGTCGATGGCCTGGCGAAGAAGGTCAACGGCAACGACCAGATTGCGACCTACGACGAATTCCATCAACGCGCCGCGCAGATGATCCTGTCGACGGAAGCGCGGAAAGCCTTCGCCATCGAAGAGGAAGACGCCAAGCTGCGCGACCGCTACGGCCGCAACACCGCGGGGCAATCGTGCTTGTTGGCCCGCCGCCTCGTCGAAGCGGGAACGCGATTCGTCACCGTCAACTATGGCGGCTGGGATCACCACGCGAAAATTTTCGACGGGCTGGAGAAAAAGCTCCCCGAGTTCGATTCCGCCATCAGCACCTTGATTGCTGACATGGCGGATCGCGGCACCTTGGACGACACGCTCGTCGTCGTCATGGGCGAGTTCGGCCGTGGGCCGAAGATCAACAAAGACGCCGGCCGCGATCACTGGGGCCAAGCCGCGTCTCTGCTCTTCGCCGGAGCGGGCGTCAAGAAGGGCTTCGTGTTGGGCAAGACCGACAAGCAAGGCGGCACGGTCACTCAGCGCCCGGTCGCCCCGGCGGACGTCTGCTTCACCATCCTCGACGCCCTCGGCGTCAACCCCCGCAAGGAACTCCGCACTCCGGACGGCCGGCCCATCGAAGCCCTCGATCTGGGCGAATCGGTGAAGGAATTGTTCGCATAACGAGCTCGCCATCGTTAGCTTGACGAAGAATGCCGTCCCGTAGCGCGTTCCACCAACATCCGCGTCGAATCGTACGCTGAAGCACCTCCGCGAAGTTCTTGGAACTCAAGTGGAAACCACTTCGGCATCCTCACCCCCGATCAACAAGCTCATCGCGGGAAAAATCTTGAATGACACCGGCGACCAATGCAAGCTGAAATTCGCCGAGTGGGAACTCAATCCGAAGTAGGCACCGGGTGCGACGGGGCGCGGAGAGAACGCGGGACTTCCACGGCCACTTGGTCGAACCCTGCGATTACCGCAGCGGCGCGATCCGGAGGCGCAGGGCGTTCAACGCCATTTTTGCGGTGCGGCTCTGGACTTCCGTCCGGGTGCCGGGCCAACTGTAGGGGACGACCTCGCAGCCATCTGCATCGGCGACGGCGACGAATACCCGACCGACGGACTCCCCCGTCGGCCCAGCGTAACCGGTGGTGGCGAGGCCGAAGTCGGCGCCGAATTTCACCCGCACCCCCTCGGCCATCGCCCGCGCGACCTCGGCGCTGACGGCCGAGTGTCGAGCGATCATCTCCGCCGGGACGCCGAGTTCGCGGATCTTCACGGCGTTCGTGTAAGCCACGAGCCCGCCGAGCAAGTGAGCGCTCGCTCCCGGAACCCGCGCGAGCAGGGCCGCCACCTGACCGGCCGTGATGCTCTCGGCCGTGGCGAGGGTCTTCCCGGTCGCCATCAGCGATCCCATCACCGAGTCTTGGATTTCCACCGCGTCGGCGCCGAAGACCAACGTCCCGAGGCGGTCGCGGATGATCCGCTCTGTCGGGGCAATCAGGGATTCCGCATCCGCCGGGCTCGTCGCCTTCGCCAGAATGCGCAGGGAAATAACGGCGTCGCTGGCGGTGATGCCGACCTCGGGCACGGCGCCGCGTTTCGTCACGTCCCCCAGCATCTGCTCGATCTGCGATTCCCCGGCCCCGAATGTGTTGATTTTGCGTTCGAGGAAGATACCACCGCCGCCGAAGCCGAGTTGCGTCAGACGCGGTTTCACTTGCTCGGTGAACATCTTGAACATCTCGGACGGAACGCCCGGCATCGCCGCGACGATCTTACCGCCGTAGGGCATCCAGATGCCGGGGGCGGTGCCGATGGGATTCAAAATCGGCTCGGCGCCCACGGGGAACTGGGCCTGCACGCGGTTGCGCTCGGGCATGATGCGGCCACGCTGGGCGAACATCCCCCGCACTTGGGTCAGGCTCGGTTCGTGTTCATACAGGCCGACGCCAGCAACCTTCGCCAGCACTTCTCGGGTGAGGTCGTCGAGTGTCGGCCCGAGCCCGCCAGTGCTGAGGACGAGATCGGTGCGGTCGAGCGCGTGGCGGAAGACGAGCTCGTTGTCGTCGAAGTCGTCGGCGACGGTCGTGTGGAAGCCCACGGCGATGCCCATCTCGGCGAGCCGCCGCGAGAGCCACTGGCCGTTGGTGTCGAGGTTTTGCCCGGAGGTGATCTCGGAGCCGATGGAGATGATTTCCGCTTTCATAGTGGGACAATTGTAGTCGGGTCGCCAGTACAATACAGGCACCACTCGCAAGAGTCCGCCATGCCGATCCACGATTGGACCCGAGTGCCCTCCGGGTTATTCCACCACTTCCGTCAGGATTGGTCGATTGAAATCGCACGGACTTTGAATCGGAGCGCCCGGTTGCCCAAAGGCGTTTCCGCGCTCGTCGAACAGAAATCCGATCCGAAGGAATCGGATGTTCTCGCGGTCGAGTCCCGTTCGAAACCGACCAAGTTCGACTCGAACGGCACGGCCACTGCGGTACTGGCCAAGCCCAAGCTGGTCACGCGATTCATCCGCCGGACTACGGTGGAAACTTACTCGGCGCGAGCCAATCGCATCATCCTTAAACACCACCACGTTCGCACCGTCGCGGTGATCGAAATCGTTTCGCCGGGGAACAAGGATAGTAAGCGCGCTCCGCGAGTTCGTGGATAAAACTGTCGACTTCCTTCGCACCGGCATTCACGTTTTGGTGATCGATCTTTTCCCGCCGACGCCCCGAGATCCATTCGGGATTCACAAGGTCATCTGGGATGAATTCCACGATGAGGAGTTCGAATTCCCCGCCGGAAAAGATCGTACTTTGGTCTCGTACGAAGTCGACGGGGTCCGGGTGGCCTATGTCGAACCGGTCTCCCTCGGTGCGGCACTGCCAGAGATGCCGCTATTTCTCTGGAACGATTTCCACATCATGGTGCCGCTCGAATCGACCTACCGAGTCGCATGGGACGCGGCCCCGGACGAATTCCGCATCGCCGTCGAAACCGGCGTCGTCCCCGATCCGGACGCCGAATGAATTGCGGGATTTCGCGCTCTCGGCGGCGCAGTCGGCCTTTTCGACAATCCCGCCGGGGTTTCTCCAAAGGCCCGGCATCAAGTCATTTGCCCTATCGCCCGGAAGAGGTATAATCCCCCAGACGGGTCTGCGGCGTCGATTCCCTTCATCTTGACCGCATCCCCATTTGCTTCCTTCCGAGGACCCACCGTGCCATTCCCGAGCAAACGTCCTCAGACCGCCGCCGAATTGAACCGGGGATCGTTGCTCGCCCAATTGGCCGAACGCTCCCAGCTCGACTTCGAATTGACCTTCTACGGCGATTTACTCCGCCGCATGCCCGATTATTCCGACGCGCTCCGCGCTCAAGCCGGCAACCTGACGACGAAGGGATTGTTGAAGGAAGGCCTGCTGATCGATCAAGTGTTGGTGAAGCTCCGCCCGAGCGACCCGGACGCCCATTACAATCTGGCCTGCCGCTACGCCCTCATGCTGCAACCGGATCTGGCCATCGAGACCCTCCGCCAAGCCGTCGCCCTCGGCTACAGCGACTTCCGCTACATGATCCAGGATCGCGATCTGGAATCGCTCCGCAAAGATTCCCGATTCCGCGCCTTGCTCCGCGAATACGCGGAGCAATAGGATCGATTCCGATGCTCGCGAACGGTTCACCTCTTTTCTCCGATCCCGGCTCCGACGCCGCCCGGCGGGCGTTCGCCCTCAAACCGCGGGCGCTCGTCGACAAGGTTATGACCGTCGCCGAGGCGGTGGCGCGCTTCATCCCGGACGGATCGTACTTCGGCAGTGGCGGCTTCGGCGTCAATCGCATCCCCACGGCGATCCTCCACGAAATCCTCCGGCAGCGCAAACAGAACCTCGGTTTCGCCGGACACACTGCGACCCACGACTTCGAAATCCTGTGTGCCGGCAACCTCACCGGCCGCGGGCAAGCGCTGGCCAAAGTCGACATTTCCTACGTCGTCGGCCTCGAAGCGCGCGGGTTGTCGCCGCACGCCCGGCGCGTCTTGCAATCGGGCGAGGTCGAAACCGTCGAGTGGTCCAACTACGCTCTCGCCCTCCGCTTCACGGCCGCGTCGATGGGCGTGCCGTTCGTGCCGACGCGGTCGATGTTGGGCACCGATACGATGACCCACAGCCCGGCCAAATCGATGACCTGCCCATTCACGGGCGAGACGCTCGCGGCGGTTCCGGCGCTCTACCCGGACGTCGCCGCGATCCACGTCCACGAGGCCGACCGCTTCGGCAACGGACGGTTCCGCGGGACGTCGGTCGCCGACATCGAACTCGCCCGCGCGGCCAAGCGGCTCATCATCACCTGCGAACGACTGGTGCCGCACGAGTCGATGCGACGCGATCCGCACAGTACGCAGATCCCGTTCTTGTGCGTCGACGCCGTCTGCGAGGTGCCCTACGGCAGCTACCCCGGCAACATGCCCGGCGAATACGCATCGGACGAAGACCATTTGCGGATGTGGCGCGACGCGGAACGAGAACCCGCCGCATTCGAATCGTTTCTAAAAGAATACATCCACAGCCCGGCCGATTTCAACGCTTATCTCGAACGCTGTGGCGGATTGAAACGCTTGCAAGAACTCCGCCGCCGCGAAGTGCTGCAGGGCGAATGATCGGGGCGATATTATGCCGAGGGGACACGGACCGCCGATCGAGCAACAAGCTCCGGTTCATGATCTTGTATTTGCCGATGTTCCCGTTGGCGGCTCTAGCGTCATCTTTCATTTTGACCCCACGCCGCCCGAACCCGGAGTGGCTGGTCTGGATCGGCCGATTTTCAATGCTGGGGATCGCCGCGGCACTCGGGTACTTCTTCAGCCGCCCCCGCTGACGCGAACTCTGGAAGCGCGTGGGCGTGTGCTCTGTCGTTAAGATCTTAATCCCGTCGCAATTCATCGCCCCGAGCTAGGCGGACGGCTTGTGTATATTGCCAGGCCAAGCCGCGGAGGTATTCGAAATCCTGTCGCGCGACGGCTTTTGGGTCGACCAATTGCGAACCGACGCCCAAGCAGCAGGCCCCGGCGCGGAGGAACTCGCCGGCCGTGTTCAAGTCGACGCCGCCGGTCGGCATCAGGCGGATTTGTGGCAGCGGGCCGCGCATCGCTTTGAAGTAGGGGGGTCCGAGGACGTCGGCCGGGAAGACCTTCACGACGTCAGCCCCGGCTTCCCACGCGGCGAGGATTTCCGTCGGCGTGAAGGCGCCGGGGAAGACGAGCTTGTCGTAGCGTTTGCAGAGGCGGATGACGTCGAAGTTGAGTGTCGGCGAGACGATGAATTCAGCCCCGGCGAGCAACGCCGCCCGGGCCGTCTCGGGGTCGAGCACCGTGCCGGCGCCCAACAAGACGCGGTCGCCGAGCTGGGCCTTGGCGGCTTTGAGGACGTCGAGCGCGCCGGGCACGGTGAAGGTCACCTCGGCGACGCCCACACCCCCTTCGGCGAGAGCCGCGATGACCTCGACGAGGTGGGATGTGTCCGGGGCGCGAACCACTGCGACGAGGCCACCGGTGAGGACGCGCTGCAAATCGGTTTCTCGGCTCATGCCACCGATTATGCACTGGCGGCTCTCGCAAGGCTATGCCGATGGCGGTAGATTGAGAGAAGTTCTATCCCATCGAGACCAATCCAATGATCCATGTCATCGCCACTATCGAAGTGACCCCCGGCCAACGGGCCGTGTTCCTCGAGCAGTTCCACTGGGTCGTGCCGTTCGTCCGCTCCGAGGAGGGCTGTCTTGAATACGGCGCGGCCGTCGACGTGCCGACGTCGGTCTCAGTCCAAGTTTCGCCGCGGCCGAACACCGTGATCGCCGTCGAAAAATGGACGAGCGTGGAAACTCTGCAAGCGCATCTGAAGGCCCAGCACATGGCCGAGTACCGGGTGCGTGTGAAAGACTTGGTGACGGGCGTGACCTTGCAGGTGCTCGAACCGGCATGACGAAACGAAGCCCTCCCGATACCGGGGAGGGCTTCGTTTCGAGTTTCAATTCCAAACCGTCACTGGCAGCAAGGGACGCAAACCGGCACGCAGCGCGTCACCGGTTTGCAGACCGTGTAGGCTTGCAATTCGCACACGGTCGTCGGCACCATGCGGCACTCTGTCACGGGCTCCATCCGGCAGACGGTGCGACAGACCGTGCGGCAATGCTGCTCTTGGACACAGCGCGTCGTGCACCAGCGGACGACGCGTTCGTGTTGCTCTTGGACGATCCGGCAGGTGCGAACCGGAATCATACGGACGCATTCTTCGGGGACGTACTCCACCGTCCGGCGCATCTCTGTGCGAACGTGATCCTGCCGCACTGCTTGGCAGGTCGTGTATGGGATATTCTGCACGTACGTTTCGGGGACGTAGGAACAGACCCGCCGGGTGATGTACCGGGTGTGGCATTCCGGCACGATGCGGCAAGTCGTGTACGGGATCTGCACCGTGCGCGTTTCCGGAACGTAGCTCACCGTCCGGCGCGGCACCATGCGCGTGTGCATCTCGGTGACGGTCCGGCAGGTCGTGTACGGGACTTGCCGGACGTGCTGCTGGGCCACCGTGTAGCAGCGGTGCCGCGTGACCATCTGCGTGTGTTGTCGCTGTTCCATCCGGCAGGTCGTGTACGGGATTTGGCAGACGCGCTCTTCGGGAATCCGTTGCACCACGCAGCGGGTGACCATCCGCGTTTGCACTTCGGGGACCACGCGGCAGACGGTGTAATTCTGGGCCACGCATTCAGTGTAGGGCACGCATTTCGTCACGGGCACTTGGACTTCTTCGCACACTTGCCGGCTGACGCAATGCGTCTCGCGGATCGTCCGGCACTCGGTGCGCGGCACGAATATCTTTTTGCAAACCGTGTGGCCGGGGCACTGGACCTGTTCGCAGACCAATTGGCCGGGGCAATAGCGGGTGGTGCAGGTGCAAGGGTCGAAACTGCAAGTGCCGGCGGTGCGGACCATCCGGTTGACGATGGGGCCGGGGACGAACTCGGCGATGGTTTGATATTCGCCAGTTTCCACTTGGATGACGCGCTCGGTGGTCACTGGTTCTACGACGGTTTTCGTCCGGGTCTGCGTCTGCAGTTCCGTCACGCTGCGGTAGCGCGTGACGGGGTGATAGCTAGTGTGCGTTTCCGGCACGTTGCGGTAAGTCGTGTAGTTCACCGGCTCTTGGTACGTCTGCGTTTCATTGCGATACGTGATGTAGCGCTGCTCGCGGACGTGCTGCTCGTAGACGGGGTGAACCGTCGTCGTCGTCACCGGTTCGCAGTACGGCTCGACCACGCGCTGGAAGGTCGTGTACGGCACATCGCGGACGTGCTGTTCGTAAACGGGTCGATTCACTGCGTACTGAACCGGCTCGAGATAATTGTTCACGACCGGGCGATTCACGGTGTAGGAGTGCTCGCGGACGTGCTGCTCGACCACGCGGCGATTCACGGTGTATTGGATCGGTTCCGTGTATTCTTGAACCACGGGTCGGTTGACGGTGCGCTGCACTTGGCGAACGTGTTGCTCGTACACGTTGTGGAAAGTGCTGTACGGGATCTGCACCGCGAATTCGCGGGCGACCGGGCGGTTCACGATGTAGCGCTGTTCGACCAGATTCGTTTCGTAAACCGGGCGATTCACCGTGTAAGGTTGCAAGGCTTGGTGCTGCTGCACGACCTGTCGGCTGACGGTGTAGGGCACCGCTTCGGTTACGGTGTCGTAAACGGCGCGCTGGCCCGTGAACGTCTGCGGTTGATAGACCGTCTTCGAGACGGGTCGATATTGGAGCTCCGTCTGATACTCGGTGACGGTGCGGTACTGCACCTGCGGGGCGAGTACAGCGGGTGCGCACTGTTCTTGGCTGACGCACGCCGCCGGGTAACGGCAGAAGCCGCAATGGGCCGCGCGGCCCTCCGCCGCCGCGATCGCCAGCATCAACAGGCTCAATAGCGAGCCGTTCCGAAACAGATGATCCATTCCCAAATCCCCCCAGCCTGGTGTGAATCCCGAGTGCATCCGTGGCCGACCGGCGCCGACTCATTTCCGAGTATCCTTAATGTGCCCGATAACCGACCCGACACCAAATCGAACCGGTTGCGAAGATTGGGAAATGTGCGTACGCCCCGCGTCAGCAACTGCGCAGCCAGAGGAAACCGCTCCCGGCGCAACATCGGCAGGGGTGGGACAATCGGTGCGAGCGACGCAAACCCATCCGGCGCATGGTCTCTGCAATCGATCGGAACGTGTCCAGAATTTGGAAGCGATTCCACGGAGGGGTGGGTGTTTTCTCGTTGGAATCGATGGACTCTATTCGGTCGGAGTTCCCAACGACTCACTTCCCCTATTCGAACCGGTCCGATCCCGGCATAATACCGCTATGAATCATGCCCCGTTGGAAACCGCCGTCCGCCGTTCGGTTTGGGGGCGGATCGTGCACGTCACTCTGGTCGTCGGGTTCACCGCGTTCCTCTACGAATTCGTGCGCGTGACGGCGCTGGCCAACCGGCATACGGTGATTCCCGGCAAAATCTACCGTTCGGCGCAACCCTCCGACGGCGACATCCGCGAACTCGCACGCGACCGGAAGATCAAGACGATCCTCAACCTCCGCGGGCTCTGCCCGGACTTCGAATGGTACCGCGACGAGGCCCGCGCCGCCGCCGAACTCGGGATCTCGCAGGAGGACATCACCCTCTCGGCGAATGCGCTGCCGTCGCCGAACGAACTCCGGCGGGTGGTCGAAGTGTTCGACCGCTGCGAATACCCGGTGCTGATCCACTGCCGGCGCGGGGCCGACCGCACGGGGTTAGTCAGCGCGCTCGCGTTGCTGCTCTATACCGACGCGACCCTCGGCGATGCCCGGCAACAACTCTGGCCGCGCTACGGACACCTCAGTTTCGGCCGGACCGCCGCGATGGATAAATTCTTCGATCAGTACGAGCTGTACCTACAGTCGGTGGGAAAATCCCATGCGCGTGAAGAAGTCCGCGAATGGCTGACGCACCACTATTCTCCCGGCCCGGCCCGATCGACGTTGACTTGGGTCGACCCATTCCCGGCGAGTATCCCGGCGAACACCCCGCGGTCGTTTGCGGTCCGCGCCCAGAATCGCTCGAACGTGCCGTGGGAATTGAAGCCGGGGAAATTCGCCGGCGTCCACGTGTCGTTCGGCGTCTTCGACCGCGACGGCAAAAGTGTGTTCAGCGACCGGACCGGCCTGCGCTTCGAGACCGTCCCTGTCGGTGGGAGCACCGAGATCGCGATTCCCCTTCCGGGATTGCCGCCGGGGGAGTACAAGCTGGTCGTGGAAATGCACGACTCGACCGCCGGAGGGATCCCGTTCCTCACGAATTCATTCGTGAAATTCGGCGACGACTCGCTGGTGGCCGAGTTGGCGGTGAAATGAAGGATGCCTGAGGAGGAGCGGCATGAAGCTGCTGAGCGTCGTGATCCCCGTCAAGGACGAACGGGACAACATTCGCCCGATGGTGCAATGGCTGCGCGACGCGTTGTCGCCGGTATGCGATTGGGAAGCCGTCTTCGTCGACGACGGCAGCCGCGACGGCACCCACGTCGAATTGCAATCGCTTGCGGATTACGACCCGCGCATCCGGCTCGTCCGGTTGCGGCGCAATTTCGGCCAATCGGCCGCGCTCCAAGCGGGATTCGATTTCGCTCGCGGCGATGTGATCGCCACGATGGACGGCGACCTCCAGAACGACCCGGCCGACCTCCCGCACATGCTCGCCAAACTCGGCGAAGGATACGACGCCGTACTCGGCCAAAGGACGCGGCGACGGGATCGCATGCTGCTGCGGAAAGTCCCCAGTTGGTGCGCGAACTGGCTCCTGCGTCGATTCCTCGGCGTCCCCTTCAAAGACTTCGGTTGCACCCTGCGCGTCATGCGGCGGGAGGTCGTGGACGATTTGCAACTGTACGGGGAAATGCACCGGTTCATCACGGCGCTCGCCGTCCAACAAGGGGCGTACATCGCCCAAGTGCCGGTGCGGCACCACCCGCGTACGGCGGGGAAATCGAAGTACACGATCTCCCGCACCGTCCGGGTAATCCTCGACGCGCTCACGGTGAAGTTCCTCGCCAGTTACCAAACCCGGCCGATGCACCTGTTCGGCGGCGTCGGCCTCGCGATGATGTTCGCCGGGTTCATCGCCGTGATCGCGACGGTCGCCATGAAATGGACCGGTGGCCAATGGATGACCGGCAACCCGTTGCTGCTGCTCAGCGTCATGCTCGAAGTGATGGGCGTACAATTTCTATCGCTGGGGTTAATCGGCGAAGTATTGACGCGGATCTTCTACGAGAAGCAAGGCCGCCGGCCCTACGCGGTGCGCGAAGGCCGGTCGGTTTCACCGGGGGAGCTGCGGATCGTCGCCGGCCGGTTGGCCAAAGCGGCGTGAATCAGCCGACGTAGACGCCGCCGTCGAAGGCCACGTTGCCGATGTAGAAGCCATCGAGCAGGGCCAAATCGCTGCGGCGGAAGACGCGGAGTGTCGGGGCCGTGACTGGGCCCGAACCCGTCGCGATCACGGGGATACCCGCCCGTTCGGTCAAAGCGACCCGCACGCCGCCCGCGGACGGCGAGTAAGCGATGAAGCTCTGCACCGCCGAGGCCGTTGCGTAGTTGAACAGTTTGACGTGGGCCGCTCCGCCGTTTCCGGCCCCGGTGGCGGTGAAGCCGTCGCCGGCCGCCACGTTCACGCCGCCTTGGAACCCGGAGTCGTACGCGAAGAAGCTGCGGGTCTCGACATCGACGCGTTTGGCCACGTCGAACGCCTTGACGTGCGATCCGCCTCCGGCCCCGGCCCCGGTGACGATCAGATCGTGCCCGCTAGCATCCAGTCGCCCCGCAGCGACGGTGACCCCGCCCCGGAATCCCGCGTCGTTGGCGAAGAACGAGACCACTTCCGCGACCCCGCCGCCGACGAAATCGAAGACTTGGACGTGTGGGCCGCTGCCCGGCCCGGCGCCGGTGATGACTTGGGCGCGCCCCTTGCCGAGGACGCCGCCTAAATAGAGAATACCTACCTATCGCGGGATGGCCCCGGTGCCGACTTCAGGATTTCCCCAGGAATCGTCCGGTTGCTATCCGGTTCAATTCTCACAATCACTTTTTCCGGTTCGCGAAGAATTCGGAGATCCGCCGGCGCGAGTCGTCCGAACCGGCTAATTGCACGAACGCGTCCGTTTCCAATTTCAGCGCCTCCGCCAACGGCAGGCCGATTCCCTTGGCGACGAGTGGCATCGCCGCTCGCACCGCAGGCATTTGCTGGTGCATCGTGAGGGTACTCCGGCTCGAATCCGGGACCGGGTTCCGCTTCGTCGCCCGGCGCTCGATGTGCCCCCCGCTGGCGAACAGCGATTCCGGCGTCGAGGAGCCCGCCTTACCATCGGCAAGACCGAGTTGAATCGCCGCAGTCCCCGTGAGGCTCTCGCCGGTCATCATCAAATCGGCCGCCGTCGACACGGGGATGATCCGCGGCAGCC
>Ga0105047_10007976_pt1 | contig 17747 bp, 18 predicted proteins | sample MAT04_FD_78384 | JGI IMG/M metagenome (GOLD analysis project Ga0105047, IMG submission 78384) | Freshwater microbial communities from Lake Fryxell liftoff mats and glacier meltwater in Antarctica - MAT-04 (megahit assembly) | ecosystem: Environmental > Aquatic > Freshwater > Ice > Liftoff...
CTCCTCCGCGAAACCGATCTCACCATCGACACCATCGCCGCGCAGACCGGCTTCGCGCACAGCCACTACCTCCAGGCCGCATTCAAACAAATCTACGGTCAGACCCCCGGCACCTATCGCCGCACGACACAGGTTTGATGCAAGGAGAAAGCCGTGCCGCCGCCGTAGCGCAACTCGGCAGCGGTCTTGCGGACTTTGCGAGCCTCGCCGGACGCGGCGGGAAAGGCGCGGTCGAGCGCGAGTTCCGCAGCGCGGTAATAGCGATCCACATGGGATGGCGAAAGCGACAGCTCCGAGCCGATGCGCTCAAAACCGTGCCACAGCGTGTCTTCGTTCAGCTCCCCCGGCTTGGCCGGATCGTAGCGCACGCCGAGCAGGTCATAGACCGTGTTTTGATACTCCTTCCGGCTCAGACGATATGCGCCACCGCCGGCCGCGCCGCCATCCGCGCCGCCCGGCCCTCCTTGATCAAGGAGTCTAGACTCGCGACAAACCCCGCGATTTCCTCCTGCGTCGGTCTCTTCTCCTTCTTCGGAGGCATCTCGCCCGAGTTGACCTGTTCGATCATCTCCGCCCAGTGATGCGTGTCCGCGCCCAACTTGAAATCGCGCGAGAGGGTCGATCCGCAAGTCACCCTTCTCCTTCTTCGGGCCATGACAGCTGATGCAGTGATTCTCCAGGAAGGCGTCAAACGGCTCGGCTGCGCGGACGGCACCGGCAAGGCCCAGGCTGGCGGTGAGGATGGCTGAGAGGCTGAAAGCGAAACGGGTCATAGGAGGTGAGGTTAAAACGTAGCCGACGCAGCCTTTGTGCGCGACCCGCGAGTTCTCGGGGAGGGCGCCAGTGTGAGTGGTTGATTCACTCTTGGATTCAGGCGAGGACTTCGTTCACGACGTGACCTTCCGCATCCGTCAGGCGGTAGTCGCGGCCGGCGTGGCGATTGGGAGCTTCTGGTGATCGAAGTCGATGAGGTGCAGGATCGTGACGTGAAAATCATCGACGTGGACGGGCTTCTCAACGGCTTCTCAACGGCTTTGAGGCCAATTACATCCGTCGCACCGTGGACGATGCCGGTGGGAGAATACGACTGACGTAGGTGGACCTGTTCTCAAAAATGCTCTCAAAAAGATCTTTCGTGGGTCGCAAATACCCAACGGATGCTGATCGATACTTAAAGAGTGCCAGGGGGGAGAATTGAACTCCCGACCAAGGGCTTATGAGTCCCCTGCTCTACCACTGAGCTACCCTGGCGTTTTTTTTTGTGAGGGCGCGGAAATTAGCGACGCGCGGCGGGCGATGCAAGTGGAGAATGCCCGGCCCTTGACATGGCGCGCGCCGCCGCTAGTCTGTCGGCCCTTTTCCTAAAAACACCAGCCATGGCCAATACCAAATCCGCCGCGAAACGCGCCCGTCAAACCACCCGCCGCACTGCTGTCAATCAGCGCAGCCTCACGGCGGTGAAGAATCAACTCAAGGGCGTGCGCGCCGTGATCAAGGGCGGCAAGAAGGAGGAGGCCAAGGTGGCCGCCGCGAGGTTTGTTTCGACGATCGACAAGGCGGCGAAAAACGGCCGGGTGCATCGCAATGCGGCGAATCGCCTGAAGAGCCGTCTGGCCAAGGCTCAGGCCAAGCTGGCGTAACGCGTTTATCTTTCCACCAAGCCCGGCTCTGCATCCGCAGGGTCGGGCTTTTTCTTTGCGCAGGGAATGCTCAGCTCACCGCGAGCTGATGCGAAAACTCCCGGAGACTGGGCTTCAGTTCATCCGGGAGTTCGAGGAAGAGGAGGGTGCTTTCGTAGCCTTTGCCGTCCTTGGGTTCACACCAGACGACGAGGCCTTCGATGGCCATGCGGCAGAGGCCGCGCTGCGGGTCCATCTGAACGAGCAGCACGGAAATCTGGGTGCCGATGGAAAATTGCCAGCGGGAGGTAAAACGCATGCCGCGCTCCGAGATGTCGAGGTCGCCGGTGGCGCAGGATTGGGCGTCGGCGCCGTAGTCCAAATAAAGAGAAGGGCTGGAGGTGGCGGTCAGCATTGGGGTCTCACAATCATTCTCATTCGCGAAGGGTGGAGGAAACTAGCATGCGAGCTTCGACTGTCAAAAAAGTGCAATGAATCTTATTGCGCCTCCGCTTCGACGATGGCGGGTTCCAGGCGCGGCGGACGCGCGCGAAGCGGGGGCGGCTGGGGAGGGGAGGCTTTTTCGGCCTCGGCGAGGGCACGCAAAGCGATCCGCCCAAGGGCGACGGTGGTGGCGAGCGTGAGGATCAACCCACCGATCCAGAGGAAATATTCGCTGGTTTGCGGGTGGATACTGCCCTGCCACAGTCGGAGTCCGTGCTGGCCCATCGTGCCGAGGTAGGCGTAGAGGAACATCGACGGGGCCTGGCCGATGGCGACCCAAAGCATGCAGGTGCCGAAACGAATGCGGGTGATTCCGTAGAGGTAGTTGAGCAGGCTGACGGGTGAAAGTGGCGGGAGCTGGCTAAGCAGGATGATTTTCCAGCCTTCGCGTCCGATGGCTTCGTCGAGCGCGGCCCATTTTGGGTTCTGAAGAAACCGGCGGGCGATCCACTGGCGACCGAAAGTCCGGCTGATCAGGAAGGCGCAAGCGGCGCCGATGACATTGGCGGTGAGATTCAGCGCGAAGCCCCGCCACAGCCCGAAGAAAAGTCCACTCCCGATGGCCAGGACGCCCCCCGGCAGGAGCAGAACGTTGCAGGTGGCGTAGAGCAGGGGATAGAGCACCACGCTCCAAAATCCCATCGTGGCGATGGCCGTTTGCAGGCGCACTATCGATTGCACGATGGGGTAGTGCAGCCCGAGCCAGCTCACGATGCTCGCGGCGAGGGCGAGACCACCAAGCTGGAAATAAAGGGCGCGTTTGAGCTTGGACATCGGCGAAAATTTAGCGCGGCACGGCAGCATCCTGCAACGCCTTGGCGAGGGCCGCGATGTGCGCGGGAGCGGACCCGCAGCAGCCGCCGATGAGCCGCACGCCTTGCCCGGCGAGCGCGAGACCAGTGGCGGCGAACTGCTCCGGCGTGACCGGCCAGCAGAGCCGGCCATCCCGGTTTTGCGGCAGTCCGGCGCTGGGAAAAGCGGCGAGAGGACCGGGATGGGAGAGCGTGGCGAGGAGGGCGAGCGCCTGGGCTCCATCCACACAATTCACGCCGACGATGTCGGCATCCGCCGCGCGCAGTTTTTCCGCGGCGGCGGGGAGTCGGGTGGGGTCTTCTCCCGCGAGCAAGGCCACGACCGGGCAATGATGGAGCGTGTGTTTGGCGTTGAGGGCGATGAGGAGTTCCTCCACGTCGAGAAAGGTTTCCAGAACGATGAGATTGCAGCCTCCGTCGAGGAGTGCGCCGATCTGCTCAAGAAATGCCCCATGTCGGTCGATCCCCTGCGCCGCGGCCTGCTCGCCGGTGATTCCCAACGGGCCGACGCTCCCTGCGACATACACGCCCGTCCCTTTGGCCGCATCCTTGGCGAGTTGGGCCGCGTGCCAGTTGATCTCATTGACCCGGCCCTCCAGGCCATGCCGTGCGAGCCGCACCGCGTTTGCACCGAAACTGTTCGTCTCGATGACCTTGGCGCCGGCCGCGAGGTAGCGCTCGTGAACGCCGCGCACCAGGTCTGGCTGGCTGATGCACAACTCTTCCAGACACCGCTCCGGCGGCACTCCGGCCGCCAGCAGTTCCGTGCCCATGGCGCCGTCGCCGGGAAGGACGCGCTGCTGCAATTCGTCGAGGAAATCCATGGGGCGCGGGGAATATCCGCGCGGTGCCGGGACTTGCCGAGAAGAAAAGCGTCCGCTACATCTGGCCCCTTTTTAATCCCAGTCATCCAAATTTTGAACCGTGCCATATCCATCTGCGGTTCCCCCCAGGTTTCCACGGACGCTCCGCCCGCGCGCCGGCGCCCGCGCCTGGCCTGGCTGGATTTTTTCCGGGGCGCGGCGGTGCTCGTGATGATCGAGACGCACGTCGTAAATACCTTTCTCGCCGCCGGGTTGCGCGAGGGCGGCTGGTTCCCTTTGCTCAATTACGCCAACGGTCTCGTCGCGCCTTCGTTCCTTTTTATCGCCGGTTTTGTACAGGGGATCGAGCGGCGCACCTCCCCGGGCAAGCCGATCAATTTCCAACGCCGCGCCTCGCGTCTGCTCGGGATCGTCGCGCTCGGTTACGCGCTGCATTTCCCTGTCGCGGAACTGGCCACGCATCGTTGGGCGGATGCGCTCCGCGTGGGCACTCAGGTCGATGTCCTCCAATGTCTCGCCATCGGGCTCGGATTTCTGCTCGGGCTTACTTGGTGGGTGCAACGATTTGCCGGGCGACAGTCGGAGGCGATTTGGTGGGGGGGAGTGGCCGTGCTGGCGATTGCGTCCGTCCTGGGTGCGCCGCTGGCGCAGGGTTGGATGGGCGCGCCGATGGCGCTCCGGGCGTGGGTCAATGGCACGACTGGTTCGCTCTTTCCGCTTTTTCCGTGGATCGGCTTTGTCTTCCTCGGCGCGCTCATGGGCGCATGGCCGGAGCGCCCCGTGGCCGAGCGGGCGGCGGGAATTGTCGGAATCGCGGTGCTGGCGTGGGCTTGCCGGGGACCGACCTTTTCAGCGTTCAGCCCCGCCTTCTTTCTCGAACGCGCCGCGTGGGTCCTCGCCCTGGCTGCGATCTGCGAATGGAGCGCGCGGCGTCCGTTGCCCGCAATGTTTCTCTACGCAGGGAAACATTCTTTGAAGCTCTACGTCGCCCACCTTGCGCTCATCACCACGCTGGTGGTCGCCGGGGTTCCGGTCTTGGTCTCGGGAGTGCCGGTGGTGCTGGCGTTGCTCGCCGGAGTCGGGGCGGTCAGCCTGGGAGTGGCCTGGTTCTTCGAGCGCCTGCCGTTGTTTCCCGCGCCCTCGCGACCGCGAGAGGAGCTTCCATCCGCCGCAGGGGAGAGCCTTTCCCGGCTGGCCTCGTCGCCGTAGCCGGGGGCGACGGATGCGCGACGGCGCCGCGCTTGTCTTTCCGCCGTTCCTTTGCCACAACCCTCCCCTTCATGGCTTCCGACATCGACCTTCAGCGCCTGCGCGCCGGCCTCCGGGACGTGCCCGATTTCCCCAAACCCGGCATCCTCTTCAAGGACATCACCCCGGTTCTCGCCGACCCCGAGCTCTTCCGCATCGCGGTCGATTGTTTCGCCGAGGCCACGCGCGCGGCTGGTGCGCAAAAAGTGGTGGGGATCGATGCGCGGGGCTTCATCTTCGGCGCCGCGGTGGCCTACGAACTGGGCCTCGGTTTTGTCCCGGTGCGCAAAAAAGGCAAGCTGCCCTACCGGTGCCGGAGCGCGGCTTATACTTTGGAATACGGCGAAGCCGTGGTGGAAATGCACACCGATGCCCTCCAGCCGGGCGAGCGGGTGGTGCTGATCGATGACCTGCTGGCCACGGGCGGCACGGCCGCGGCCGCGATCAAACTCATCGAAAAAATGGGCGGAGTGCTGCTCGAAGCGCAATTTCTGATCGAACTGAGCTTCCTCCACGGTCGGCAGGTTCTGCCCGTCGGCCCGGTGCGGTCGTTTTTGCAGTTTTGATGCGGTAGTAGAGCCACTTATCAATTTCGTAAATTGTGGGTTTTGAGGGCCGTATCGGCACGCCTTTAGCTAGAGAGAGCAGGCAGCCATGGCCCTGCGTCCGCCCACAGACTACTTTCCGACCGTGCGTCGGCTGCGCCACTGGCTGGCGGCAGAGGACGGCCTGGCGTCGCGACATATCGGTTCTTCGGTGTTCGGCGTCGCGGTCATTCTCATCCTCGCCGTTGTTTTTCTCACCCTCGCCATCCGCGAACATACCGCCGATGATGCGCGCAGCCTCGAGTACACCGTCCTGCGCACGGTCTCCGCGGCGGAAACCGACCTGGCCGCACTGGAAACGGCTCATCGCACTTTCCTTTTGACCGGCCAGCCCATCGCCCTGCAGCAGTTCGAACGGCGGCAGGACTCCTTCCTGAGGCATCTTTCCACACTCATGCCGCTGCTGATCAACGATCCCTCGCGCCGCGAGTTGCTGCGGCTGATCAACACCGATTTCCTCCGCTGGTTGAACGACGCGGCCTGGCCGGAAATTTCCGTCCGGAAACAAGGCCGCGATGCCACGCCCCTGATCTTGCGGGGGCCGGATCGGGGACTTTTCGACCAGATGCGCGCCGACCTCAGCCGCTTCGTCCGCAATTCCGACGGTCAGCTCGAAGGGCTCAGCGGTGTGACCCGCTGGCGGCGGCTGCTGCAAACGTGCGGCTTTGCCGTGCTCAGCGCGCTGGCCATGAGTTTCCTCGTGACATCGAGTTGGCGCAGCTATCACGCCTTCCGGGCGCACCTGCAAAAGGCCGAGGCCGCGACCGCGCAGAACCGCGCGATCATCGACAACACCCTCGACGGCGTGATCACCGTGGACGAACGCGGACTGATCCAATCGCTCAACCCGGCGGCCGAGCGGATGTTCGTGCAGAAGGCCAGCGACGTGATCGGGCAGAATGTCTCGCTCCTCGTCCCGCAGCGGCTCTTTTTCCACGACATGAACAACGCGGGACGGGGCGCGATCATGGCCGTGGGCCAGCGGCAGGGCTACTACGCGTTTCCGATCGAGATCTCGCTCAGCACGATGGAAGTGACGGGCCGCAGGCAGTTTGTAGCCATCGTGCGGGACGTGAGCGAACGACAAAAAAGCGAGGACACGCTGCGGCAGATCAGCCTCGGCGTCTCGACGACGACGGGCGAGGAATTCCTGCGCTCGCTGCTCAAGCAACTGTCGAAGGCGCTGAAAAACGATTACGCGTTTCTCGTCGAGTTGGGCGGTCGCGGCTCGGATCAGTTCACGACGATGTCGATCGCCGAGCAGGGGAACATGATGCGCAGCGGCCAGTGCGACCTGACGAACACAGCCTTCAGCGATGCCATGGCCAAGGGCTTCCGCAGTCATCTGGGCGGCGTGCAGGGGAAATTCACCGAAGACCGGACGTTGCACGAACTGGCCATCGAAAGCTTTATCGCCGCGCCGCTGGTCGATCACCGCGGACAGACCATCGGCCTGATCGGCGTGCTGGATCGCAAACCGCTCACGGACACGCAGATCACCGAATCGACCCTCCAGATTTTCGCCGCGCGGGCCGCTGCGGAGATCGAGCGCAAGCGCTCGGAAGAGGCGCTCGCCGCCGAAAAAGAACGCCTGGCGGTGACCATGCGCTCGATGGCCGACGGCTTCATCACAATCGATAACGGCGGCAGCGTGCTGATGCTCAACGCCGTGGCCGAGCACCTCACCGGATGGTCGCAGGAAGACGGCGTCGGCAAGCCGCTCGCCACGGTTTTCCGCATCCTCAATGAGCGCAATCGCAAGAGCTGCTCGCACGCGCTTCAGCGGATCGTCGAGGCGGGCGTCGCCGAAGGGCTCGATGGCCCGACGATCATGGTCGCGCGCGAAGGCACGGAGCGGCTCATCGAAAGCAATGCCGCGCCCATCCGCGATCGTTCCGGCGGGCGCATCGGCGCGGTGGTCGTCTTCCGTGACGTGACCGAGAAGCGCCGGATGGACGAGGAGCGGCAGAAAGCCGACAAGCTCGAATCCCTCGGCGTCGTCGCCGGCGGCATCGCGCACGACTTTAATAACCTGCTGACCGCCATCCTCGGCAACCTTTCGCTCGCGCTGCTCACCCCCGATTTGCACGAAGCGGTCGGCGAACGTCTCGGCGCGGCGAAGCGTGCGACCAATCGCGCGCAGGAACTCGCGCAGCAGCTCCTGACCTTTGCCAAAGGCGGCGCGCCGATCAAACGAACCTCCGCCATCCAGCAACTCCTGCGGGACACCCTCAGCCTCACGCTTCACGGCTCGAAGGTGCATAGCGAATTCGATCTCGCCGAGGATCTCTGGCCCGTGGATATCGACCCCGGCCAGATCAGCCAGGTGTTCAACAACCTCGCGCTCAACGCCGACCAGGCGATGCCGGCGGGAGGCGTGCTGCGCGTCCATGCCGAGAATTTCGACCTCTCGATCGATAGCGTCAGCCTCGGCCTGCGCGCCGGTCGCTGGGTCCGCATCGCCATCCAGGATCAGGGCATCGGCATCGCCGAGGAATACGTGAAGAAAATCTTCGATCCATATTTCACGACCAAGCCGAAGGGCAGCGGACTCGGGCTGGCGACCGCGTATTCGATCATCAAAAACCACCACGGCATCATCGGCGTGGATTCCCAACCCGGAGCTGGCTCGACCTTCACGATCTGCCTCCCGGCTTCGGAGAACGAGTTAAAGATTCAGACAAGCGAACCGGTGCCGATGGCGCCGGGCGCCACCCGCGTGCTCGTGCTCGATGATGAAGAGGCGATCTGCATGCTCGTGACCTGCGCGCTCGAACCGCTCGGTTATGAAGTCACGGAAACCAACGATGGCCGGCAGGCGATCGCCGCTTACGAAAAGGCGATGTTGGATGGACGGCCCTACGATCTTTTCATCTCCGACCTCACGATCCCGGGCGGGATGGGTGGGCAGGAGACGATCCAGCGATTGACCGAGATCGATCCGAATGTCCGCGCCATCGTCTCCAGCGGATACGCCAACGATCCGGTGATGAGCCGGCATGAGGAATACGGTTTCTGCGGGATGATCGCGAAGCCCTACGAGATCGACGCCCTCGGACGGAAGGTAGCGGAAGCCATCGCCCAGCCGCGCCGTCCCCGCGTGATCTTCCACGATTTCGAAAGGAAGACGGCGTAGCGCCGCGCTGAGCGCGGAAATCCGAAATCCGAAATTGGAAAGTGACCGACGGGTCCGTGTTTCAAATTCCATACGGTAGGAATTTGTTTCCAACTTCGAACTTCGGATTTTTCCCTACGCCCGCGAAAGCTTCTCCCACGCCGCTCGCTGCTCGGGCGTCAGGTCGGTGGGGAGCGTCACGACGAGGCGCACATAAAAGTCGCCGCGGTTGGTCGCCCCGGTCGGGAGGCCGCGCCCCTTGATCCGAAACTTTTTCCCCGCCTGGGAGCAATCGGGAATTTTCAACCGCACCGGACCGTCCGGCGTAGGCACGCTCGCGACTCCGCCGAGGACGGCAGTCCACGCGGGAACCTCGTAATCGTAAATCAGATCGCTGCCTTCGATGCGGTAATCGGGATGCTTTTCGAAACGCACCACGAGATATAAATCCCCCGCCTGGCCCCGCCGGCCCGCGGCCTGGCCCTGGCCAGCCAGTCGGATTTTTTGCCCCTCGCGCACCCCTTTCGGGATTCCTACCTCATAGGTTTCGACCTGCGACTGGCCGTCGCGCCGGAAGGAAATCTTCTTCTTCGCGCCGTTCAGCGTTTCTTCGATCGTCACCAGCAGATCCGCCTCGATGTCACTGCCGCGGCCCTGCGACTCGCCATCCGTGCCCGGAAAACCGCCGTGCCCGCGCGCGGCGCCACCGCTGAAGAATTGCTCGAAGAAATCGGAAAAACCCGTGCCGCCGAAGCTCGTGCCCTCGCCGAATCCTCCTGGCCGTCCGGCACGCCCCGATCCGGGAGGCGCCTGCCGGCCGCCGGGCTGATCCCAGTCCGCGCCGAGTTCATCGTAGCGCTTGCGTTTCTCAGCCTCGCCGAGCACTTCGTAAGCTTCGTTGATTTCCTTGAATTTCGCTTCGGCGTTCTTTTTGTCCTTGGCTACATCGGGGTGATGTTGGCGGGCCAGCTTGCGGAACGCTTTGCGGATTTCGTCCTGCGAAGCGCTCTTGGAGACGCCGAGGGTCGCATAATAATCCTTGTACTGAACGGGCATAGGGCGCCGCGAAGATAGTCAGCCTGTGCGCCGCTGCCAGCCCCGCGTGCGTTGGCGAAGCGATTCCTGCCGCTGCCGGGCGGGGATCACCGCGGCTTGGCCACCAATTGCACGTCGCAGATCTGGAAGTCGGTGGCGTACTGCGGCAGGGTGGCCTTGAACTCGAGCACGGCGAGGGTCGTCTGCTCCAGCGCCTTGATTTCCTTTTCCTTGGTGAAGGTGACCGTGAACGTCTTTTCGTAGTTTTTCCACGCGCCATTGGCGGAGATCGGCTCGGTGACTCGGATCTCTTCATGCACTTCGCCTCGATCGATTTTCACGGATCCACGTTCGCCCCGCACGACCTTCCTGCCCGTGGTTTCGGCGGCACCGAGATACGCGACGGTGCATGAGCCATCCACCATCCCCACACCCTTGGCCTTAAAACTTAGCTCGTAGGTTCCTCCCACTTTGAGCGAGGGGAGTTGCTGACGGATGATGAAACAATCGGAGCTGCGAGACCAGCCGTCCCAGCCCGCGGGCACCGCTTCCCATTCGTAGCGATCGACGACGAAGAATCTCGAATCGTCGCTGCGCCCTTCGACGCTCACCGGAACGATTTTGAAAGCTTTGTTGGGCGATGGAAAATAGCCGGCTTTCAAAATTTTGCCTCCGCCGGGGCTCGCTTCTCCCTGGAGCACCGAGATGTAGCCGTAGAGGTTCCCGCGGTTCTTTCCCGGATCCATGGTGAAGTTCGTGGGCTGGAAAATCTTCTCCGAGAACAAGTCCTTGCCCTTGATTTCGACCGGGGTTTCGAATTTGGGTTCGGTTTTCGTGCCCTTGTTGACCGCCACGGAAATGCGGCCATCGGCGCGGCCGATGACCAGATCGAAAAGCCCGTCTCCATTGTAGTCCCCGGCAGAAGGTGCAATCGCGGTCGCGTTGGGTGCGCCGATTTTGTCGCTGGCGCCGAAAGGGATATTGGTCGCCAGCGGCAGTTCGGTGCCCGGCTTCCATGAGCCTTGGTTCAAAAAGACGCCCACCGTTCCGAGACGATCGCCGACGAGCACATCGGTCAGGCCGTCGCCGTTGTAGTCCGCCACCGTTGGAACCAACTGCTCCCGCCCGTCTCCGTAGCAGAGGTAGAAACGCTGCTCCTCCGTGAATTTCGGTGCATTGCTGCCGGATTGGTTGAGCAGCACATAGACGGCATTGGCCGAATAAGAGCCTTCACCAACCAGCAAATCCATCTTTCCATCCTTGTTCCAATCGACCGAGCACGGCGCGAAAAGATTGCCCCAAGGCCGCTTGGTGGAGGTCTCCACTTTTACCTTCCCATAGCTCTGGGGCTGCGCGTAGGCGGGCGCCAGGGAGCTTCCGGTATTGGGCACGAGGAGGATATCCCCGACGTAGTTGCCGACCAACAAATCAAGGGTGCCGCGGCGGCTCCAATCGTGGAGGGAGATTTTCGGGGCGCCAAATGGTCCAATCCACACGCCGCGCTCTTGCATGGTGTCCCGGGCGATGCGCGGCAGGTAGAGCGGAACCATCTCCGCATGGGTGAATTTCGGCTCGGTCGCGGTGCCGCTATTGATGTAGGCGCGCAGATATCCCGAGGGGTCCGCCGCGACGAGGTCGGGGAGTTTGTCCCCGTTGACATCCGCCAGGTTCACGGAGATGGGCATTGGAAGTCCGCCGGCCCGGCCGGCTTCGGTCGCCGCATAGATATTTGCCGTCCAGCCAGCCAGCGCTCCGGCGCTGTTGACTCCATCCCACAGATTATCTTCGGGCGTGCTTTTGGCGAAGTCGCCATTGATCACCAAATTGCCGGTCGCGGGAGTCTGGGCAACGACCGTGGCGGATGCGCCGGAGAGCGCGCAGAGCAGGAGGAAGCGAGTCAGAGGATTCATGGTTCGATGAAGTGAAAACTCATTTCGGCGGGGCCATGCTGGCCGCCGGGTTGCCCATGGGCACGTTGCGGATTTTGTCCTCCCAACGCGTGACCAGATAGATGATCACGTTCGTCCCAAATTTGTAGGTATCGAAGAGCGCCTTGGGCTCGATATTGCGAAAGTAGATGTTGCGCATGTCATACATCCCTTTGTTGATCGCGACGAACCGCCGCTTTTCATCAATGCTCAAGTCGATCTGTCCTTTTTCGTCGATCCCGAATTGCCACATGTCGCCATAGTCGTTCGCCGTATAAATCACGGCGATCTCGCCACCGTAACCCTGCAGGGTGTAGATCGGCTCATCGTAGAAATTGATCCCCGGCGGGATGGTGCGAATCTCCGAGTAATAGGTCCTGGTAAAAATCGGATGGTTGGCCGGAAGCGGCGTCCACGATTGATTCGGATCAGGCACCAGCCGCAGCATTTCGCGCCGGAAAGCGATGTCGAAACGCGAACGCTGGCCGGGGAGCGAACTGTCCCCCCAGATGCAACCGCCGCGCCGCAAATACTCGCCCAGCACCTCGACTTCCTTGTCGGTGAGTTTGAAATCGCGATGGCCCGTGAACCAGATAAAGGGCGGCTTCTTTTCAAAGATTTCGTCGCTCGACAGATCCAGCGGCATGGCCTGCGGCTCGGCATGGATCTTATTCTTCGAGAGTTTGGAAATGATGTAGAGGAGGTTGGGCAGGCTGCCCTTCCAGATCTTGCCGTCCTCGAGTTCCACCGTGGAGTTCCAGTCGCCGCCCTGATATTTGGCCAGATAGGCGGTGAACTCGAATTCGCGGGCCTTCAGCGGTTTGCTGAAGCTGCTCGTGCCGCCCTTGGCCCAGCCCGCGGTGAAATTGGCGATTTTCGACGCGATGTCCTTGCTCAGTCCCTTCGCCGACGCCGCGGCCACGTTCGGCGTCATCGGTGCGGCCAGCTTATCGGACTTGATCGCCGGCGCGGTCATGGCCTGCGAGGCCATGGCGAAATTCGAAGTCGTGAGATTCGTGGTGGTCAGCGCGGCCAGTTGCGAGGGTGCGGTCGGCACGGCGGAGACATTGGGGGTCGAGACCGACATGGTCGGATCGCTGAGTTGCGGCTGCGTCTCCGGCGGGACTTGCGCGGCTGGATCGTTGTTCACCAGCCCGCCCGGTTCTGCGGCGAAATCCGGCGGTTCGTGATATTTTTTGAAGAGCACCGTGCCGCCGAGCAGCAGCACGAGAAGCGCGTGGATTAGCGTGGAAACCGTCAGCGATTGGACCTTCGTCGCCCAGACAAGGATCGAGGGGCGACGCAGACTAGTTTCGATGGGGGGGGAATCTTGCATAGCGTTTGAGTCGGTGGTGGCCAGCGTAATGCAGGACGCACCTTGTTTATGGCGCGTCGCAGCTTGGCACTAACCGCGCCTGCGTGTTTCAGTCTTGGCCTTCCAGAGAAAAAGACCAGCCCAATTTTTCGTGCGGGAGCGAAAAGCATCCGGCCCCTGCCGGGCGATGCGCATTTTCTATCCCGCCCCGACGTTTCTACAGCCCCGCCGGATGCCGCGCGATAAAGCCCCACGGTGGTCGTGAATCCACCCGCCAGCGCGGTCCTTCCTCCTGCCGAAAACCGGTCGTATCGAGCCGCAGCCCGGCGACGACCGCGAAGACGTGGCCGTTGCGCGCATAGATCGTCACCCACTTCCCGCGCCCGCACTCTCCGTAGTTTAGGAAATGCTTCGACGGCGCCGGATGGTCGAGCAGTCCGGCGTGGTGGAGGAAAAACGAGATCGTGCCCGAGCAATCGTAACCGCGATCGTAAAAGGTGCCGTGCCCGCCGCCCCAGACATACGGGCGCCAGACCAGGTAGTTGGTCGCCCAGATGGCTCGCTTCACACCCTCCGGCGCATTGGCCGGGGCGTAGGCGATTCGGCCTTTGAGTCGGGCGCGATTCCCCGGCACCGTGGGGCCGGTGGTGGGCGGAGTTTCGATCCCCGCCTGAGTGGGGAGGGCGGAGGCGCTCAGGATCACGCCGCACAGCAGGAGAAGGGAAAATGGGAACTTCATGGGCTCCCTCAATCGCGAAAACCATGCCGGTCGGAAAAGGAAAATCGGGTCTTTCATCGGAAGGAAGCTCCTCTCACGCTGGTTGCTACGGAGGGCTGCGGAGCGCGGGTGCTTCGCCGGAGGGCGCCCGGCTTCCGGCTGGCGACGAGCTTTTGCACCACCGCGCCCGTTTTCTCCGCGGCGACCTGCAAATAGCCTTCATCGATGTCGAATCCGACGGCGTGGCGAACCCGGAGATTCTGCGCGGCCACGATCGAATTGCCGATGCCGAGAAAAGGATCGAGCAGGGTCATCTCCGCCGCGTTGCCGTGGAGCAGAATGCAATTCTCCACAAGCTCGGGTGGAAAGCTCGCCGGGTGGGGACGCTCGGCGTTGCGGTCGCGGATGGTCTTGTAGGGAATGAACCACGTATTGCCCCGGCAGCGACGGTCGCGGCCGGCGGTGTGTCCCCAGCGCGCGATGTTGCTCTTGTCCGCATAGGGCACGCCGATGGCCAGTCGGTCGATCGGCGTCTTCCCGTCCTTGGTGAAGTGGAAGATGTATTCGTGGCAGTCGTTCAGAAAACGCGGCGACGAGATCGGCTTGAAGTGCCCGCGCGAGATCGGCGCGTCGCCTTCTGCATCATCGATCGTGATGGCCTTGATCCAATGAATCGTATTTTGCAGCGTGAAAAGGTGATCGGCAAAGGTCTTGGCCAGTTCATGCGGCAGCATCGGATTCGAAGGTGACGCGCCGACATTGAGAAACAACGCCCCTTCGTCCTTCAGCACCCGCCTGACCGCTTCACCCCACGACAGGCACCACGCCAGATACGCCTCGCGCGCCTGATTGTCCCGGTACTTCGAATATTTGATCCCGAGATTGTAGGGCGGCGAAGTCACCACCAGATCGACGCTCTTCGGAAGCAGTTGATCCATGCCTGCGACACAATCCCCACGGTAGATTGCGACTCTGGTCTGTCGAGGATGGATTGTATCTTCCAGCGCAGAAATTTGCTTCATGAAAATATCGAAGCAAGCTGGAGGCTGGTCGTACAGCTTTTTATTTCAGGGTGCAAAGCCCTAACCGTGTACAACTAAAGACTGACGCGATCACCAAGAGTCCGCCCAAAAATCGGCGTCGGGCGATTTTCCCAACCCCTATTTCCGTAGTTGAATGCATATCGTTGAAATGCGTTCAATTCTGCGTGGCGGAATAGTTTTCTCCCCAGGCTCCTCATCAGTCAGTTCCTGGAGAGTGTTTTGCCTCAGACGGAATGACCGGAGAGGTGTGAGGAGCTAAGCGATGGTGGCGGTGAATTTTTGCGCTCTCCGCGGAGCGCGACGCGACGATCATCGGCGACGCGGTGAACACCGTTTTCCGTCTCGAAGGGATCACCAAGGAACTCGGCCAGCGGGTGGTGATGTCGGGCGATTTTGCCGAGCACCTGCCGGAGTTGGCGCGCAAGTTCACCGACTTCGGCGACCGCTCGCTCGAGGGCAAGAGCCAGACGGTGCAGGTTTTCGGGATGGGCGAGTAGCTCGGCAGATCCGGATCGTTGTGGGCCTGCTCCGGGGCCTGCCGACGCTGCCCCGCAGCCGCCCGAGCCCTAGTCGGCAGATGGCCGACGCTTCCCGCCCCCAGCCAGACATCCCGTTGAACCCATGAGGAGCAACGATCCATGGTGGAACGCCTCCGCTCCGACGAATCCATGCTTCGTTCCCGCGGAGGAAACCCGTCTGCCCCGATCCAGATTGGGTCACGGTCCGAAGCAGACCCCGGTCTCCTGTGGAGCATTGTCTCCAATGCCGAAATACAGAGAAACTGGCCCAAAACGCCACCGCTTAAGTTCCTGCTCGGGATGGCTCCGATGGTGGTGTCGTTGTGGTGCAACCTTGCGACGCGGACAATCGCCACGATTCGAAGAGGAAATTGAAGAAACCTCTGGTTTCCTTCTTTTCCCCTTTTCAGTGATTCACCATGACCGCTCCTCACTGGAGGCAGTCACACCGGCCACTGGCCTGCCCGGGTCCGTGGGCGGTTATTTCGCCGGGGGCGACGAAGGCGTTTCGTCGTCCCCGGTCCGGCTGAGGAATCGGCGCAGCCCTTCGTCCAAGCCTTCATCCAGCCCTTCGCTCTTGCCGTTGGCCTTGAGCGTCCGGCGGAGGAAGAGCGCGGTGGAAAAGCGGTCGCTATCCACCAGCAATTGCAGGCTTTCGAGCCGCCTGGTCAGTTGTTCGATCCGCTCCCGCCGCGGCGCGAGTTGCCCGGAGAGGGCATTGTCGCGTTCAAAGGCCGTGTCGTCGTATTTGCGCGGCAGGAGGTCGGCATGCGTGGTGGCTTTGGCTTTCATGTTGGCCACGAATCCTCCGCACCATCGGGCAATTTCACGTTCGTTCTCGAACGACCCTGCCTCCGCATCAGGGCAATAACGGTGCGATGAGGTCGAAAATCTGGCGCAACAGTTCCGGCTCCGGGCCTGCGATCGATTTCATTTTGATGACGACTGAGCCTTTTTGTGCGCCGAGCAATTCTGGATGCGCCCACAAAAATAGCCCGCGGGTGGCTTCTAGGAGCTTTACGCTATCCTCCATCGGTTGGACAATCTCGGATTGCTCGCGGGCAGCCTGTGGCGAGTCGGTGCGCGCCAGTGACAGTTCGACCGCTGTATCCCCTTTCGTCAGTCGGAGCCGGGATGCGCTCTTATCGTCAGGATCGACCGCGACCGTGAAACCGATGCGGCTCAAAGGCGCGCGGATAACGTCGAGAGCCGCCGGCTCCAGCGGACGGTTATGCTCGGTCGAGACGGAGTTCACACTCGGCAAGAGAGGTTTCAGCGCGGCAAACAACTCCTTCAACTCCTTGGTGTGATCCGCCAGCAGATCCTCGGATTCGGCCTTCGCATAAAAGACGAGCAGTTGCTTATTCCCGCCCAGATACCGCCGATGCACCCAGACCGAATTCGCACGATTGCTAACCAAACTGTAAATGCCTTGGGCAACCATGGGGGTGGAATGAGAACTTGCATATCGGGCCTTCTCCAGAGTCGGCATTTGATACAGGCTCAACTCAATCCGCACATCCTCGCGAGACAGCGCCACGATGGTGCTGATATTTACCGGCGGGCACATTTCGACCTGGTAGCCTGCCTGGCGTAGTCCGGCGAGGATGGGAGCGGCTAGCGCATCCTCCAGCGCCGTGCTCCTGCTCGGGAACAGGAACTGAAAGATGAAAACTGCGGACAGGAGAAGGTGTGATTTCATAGGTCAGAAAGGCCGATCGTTAGGCAACTCTGCGTCGGCCGGTGGATATGCGCCGGATTGTACGGTTGCCGCGGGATCCAATGTTCCATTATGATTCCAGTCCTTGTCTTCGACTCCGGGGAAGTTGCCTGTGGGAGCATTATCCACGTCTGCCGGGACGAGTTTGGTGAATGCCGGCGCACCGATCAAACCATACGAAGGGTCGTAGAGGGTGCCTCCAATATTAGTCAGGGCGTGGAATCCGAAGAAGGGATTGGCTTCGACACCGTCTTCGCCTGGTCGAGCGACTTGAAAAGTGGCCCGCTTGGTACCCACCTCATACCACATCAATTCAGTCGCCGAACCACCCCAATAGCAAACCACGCTCCCACCATCGGCTCCGATGGACTGAAGAAGATACCTCAGCAATTTGGCATTCGAATAGCACATCCCATGTCCGACCTCATAGGTAATGAGTGGATGATATACGTCTACCAAAGCGGGCAAGTAGATAATATCCTGCTGCACTCCTTCATTACAGTATTTCGCGTTTCCGGGGTTCGAATCAATGTATTCGCAAGCTTTCTGGGGTCCGAGATCATACAAAGGAGTAGGGCTGGTGGGGGTGCCGCGCAGGGCAATCGCATCTTAATTACAGAGACAGCATTTAAAAGTGTACTTTTTTATACACTTCTGAAAGAAGCTTGGGATGTCCCACAAAGCCTCCCAAGAAAGCCTTGGTTTTCACTTCTCGTTGCTCGTCGATCCGCGGGTCCAGCGGA
>Ga0105047_10007977_pt1 | contig 17745 bp, 17 predicted proteins | sample MAT04_FD_78384 | JGI IMG/M metagenome (GOLD analysis project Ga0105047, IMG submission 78384) | Freshwater microbial communities from Lake Fryxell liftoff mats and glacier meltwater in Antarctica - MAT-04 (megahit assembly) | ecosystem: Environmental > Aquatic > Freshwater > Ice > Liftoff...
TAGAGACCTTCACAAAAAAAGTCAAGCAGGCTGCGAAGGCGAAGGCGGTCACACCGGGAAAACGCGCGTTACGTTCTCCAGTCATTAGCATCGCAATGCCGCCCCATACGCCCGCAACGACCAGCGCGGCAAAACCGGCCAGCGGATACAGCCCGAAAAGGCCGATCAAGATTTTCCAATCTGCGCCGCCCATCCAACCTTTGAAAGCCGCCAATGTAACGATCAGCATCGCAAACAGGGAAAGCGACCCAATGAGTAGATCATCCAAATAGAACACACGCAGAATGGAAGCAATCAAGCCCGTAAAAAAGAGCGGGATGCTGATCCAGTTGCTGACCTCTCCCACATACCAATCCTGTATACCGCCAATGATTAAGATGAACATCAAAATACAGGACACAAGGAAATTATGACTTGACAACATAGAACCACAAGCGCGATGGCTCGTCCCATTTCACGCCGAGTCGTTCCGCCACCGCACCGGCTTCGATATCAAAGAATTCATTGGCCTGTGACATGACACACTCCACAGTCTGCACGCCCCAGCCCCAGCGTGATCTGCCCAGCAGAGGACGTGCAACAAAGGAAGATACACGCTCGGCCGCGCTTTTCCTTCTGCCTGCAGCGCGCAAGCGGCGATCAAAACGCATCACGTCCGCTTTGGCCAGAGTGGAGACGATCACACGTTGTCCGTTGGATGCGCGCAATTCAATAGCCTGAACTTCATGCACCACGCGCACGATCTCGCTGACGGTAAGCGGTGTATCCAAGCCGAGGCTGACCTGACGTTCAAGCCATTCCATCGCGTCAATATGATTCGCAAGCCCTTCCACATGCCGCGTACGGCGGTCACGGATCTGCATGGCCACGAAGTCCTGTACCAGGCGTTCCACGCCGCGTAGTGCGGAAGCCTGGCGCTGGTTATAGACCGCCAAAATAACGGTCAGAAGAAAAACGAGAAAAACAGTTGAAAGTTCGAGAGACATTCTTACTCCTTGGTATGCTGAATATGTTGATGAAACGAGCGGGTCAAAGATCGCAGCGCTGCCGGGCGCGGATCGATGAGAAGCAAAAGCGCGAACGCTGCTAAAAACGAACTGATAACAACCACGTTCAAAATGGATTGTGGGGCAGCCCGTACATCCAGCTGAGTTGAAATCACAAGCGCAGGAGCTGCAACAGGTTGTTCAGGCGCGGGCGTTTGTATAAAAAATGGAATAGGTGGAATCCACTGCGGAATTTCAATCACAGGCAGTTGAAATGAAATCGGCTCTGATTCAATCGGAATCAAGATCGTACCTGTGTCTTTGGCGCATACTCCGTAAATATCGCAGACTTCCACCATGACGGTATATGAACCAGGCGGTGCATTGGCGGGACCCAGTGCGCGATCCCATGTGACGGAAGTTGGCGCAGGCAGACGATCATAAATAATTTGATCTGCGTAGCGTTGCAATGGATCATGGATCACGATCTTGATATTCTGTAATGGAATACCGTTTTCTTCGACCCATAATTTTCCACTCTCCCAAATATTCCATGTATCGGAGAGGGATAAAAATGGCGGATGATTATCCAGAACCACCTTGAGCTGCGCGATACTCCCTGTGTTGCCAGCCCAATCCATGCTTCTGGTGAAAACAGACCAGGTACCATTTGGAATCTGCGCAGTATCCCAGGCATATGACCAATTGGAATTGGAAAGAGGCAGAGCGAGCCAGTTGACTTGATCAAAAGATATCTGTGTCTCAGATAATCCTGAAGTTAGATCAGCAGACTGGCCGCTGATTGAAACAGTTTTCATGGCGGCGCTGTTTTGTGCGGGAGCAGAAAAAGCGGTAATGGGCGCGGCGCTATCGATTGAAACTACAGTCGAGGCAGAGACACTATTTCCTGCCGCGTCGACTGTGACATATTGCAAATGATGAACGCCATCGCTCAACATAATCGGTGCAGGAGCGCCATTATCCGTGAGCGTGGTAATTACGTTGGCAGAGGTCAGATCTGATGCAGAAACAGCAGCAAGCACATCTGAGACATACCAGTTGTTCAATCCAGCCGTACCATTTAAAACGAGTAGCTGTACAGGCGGCACGCTATCGACCTGGAGCATGATTGAATCTGTCGCCTGATTGCCTGCACGATCCACTGCGCGTGCTTGAATAGTATGCTCGCCGTCTGTCAGCATGACCACACTGGAGAATGGAGTCCAGCCTAAGCCGTTCTGGTTATATTCGAAGACTGTCAGACCGGAAGTTACATCACTCGACAGCATGGCCAGCGATACATTGGATACGTACCAGTTGTTGCTGCCTGCTGTACCCGCAGGACTAAGGGATAAGAGCGGTGGAGATTGATCGATCTTGAAAGACCTGGAGAGCGCTGTCTGATTTCCCGCGTTGTCGGTCACCATAAAATCGACGATATGCAGACCATCCAGCGCCATTGTATTACTGGCCCCCACCTGCCATGCGCCGCCATCGAGTTTATATTTTACAGAGGCAATTGAGGAGGTTAGGTCTGTGCTCATTGCCTGGATCGTCACAGCCGAAACATACCAGCCGTTCATTCCCAACACGCCCGTTACATTGTCAACCACTTGCGGCGCGATCGCGTCGACATTGAGCATAACGGACGCGGATGCCTGATTGCCTGCAGCATCGGTTGAACGCACTTGAATGTTGTGGCTGCCATCGGTGATTGTGATGGCGCTGGAGAATGGCAGCCAACCTGTTCCATCCTGGTTATATTCCGATGAAGCCACGCCCGAGGTGTTGTCATTCGAAAGCATGGATAAAGAAACATTGGACACATACCAGCCATTGCTGCCCGTACTACCCGTGGGGGTAATCGAGAGTATCGGCTGCGTTTTGTCGATCTTAATCGAGCGGGAGGCCATGGCCTGATTGCCCGCATTATCGGTTGCCAGAAAATCGACTGTATGCACGCCATCCGTGGATACAGTAACGCTGATGCCATTCTGCCATGCGCCAGCATTGAGCCTGTATTTCACGGAGGCAATCCCGGAGGCTGCATCGGTGTAGGTGGCTTTGAATGTGACATTCGAAACATACCAGCCGTTCATGCCCAGTGTACCCACCACATTATTAATAACTTGCGGCGCTGTTCTATCCACTTTGACCGAAGCGCTTGAAGAGTCGGAATTGCCCGCGTTGTCCAGCACACTTGCATTCAGGGAGTGAACACCATCTGTGGCGATACTGGCCGATGAAACCGCTGCCCCGCCGTCCACCGAAAGTTTTGCGCTGGCCAGGCCTGAAATTGCATCCGAGCCGCCTGCCGTGGCATTCACAGCCGAAACATACCAGCCATTTAATCCACTTGTGCCGCTAATATTTATGTTCGACACAGGCGGGTTGGGATCATATTTCCAGGGGATGCTGCCCGAGCTTGTCAGCCCGGATGTGGCGGCGGTGACTGTATAAAAGGCAGTGCCAGTGCCTTCAGGTAAATTTACAAGACAACTTCCGCTGCAGGAGATCGTCCAACCCGCATTACCTGTGATGGTCAATGCATAACCTTGCGGGTCTGAAACCGTCAGCGCCAGCAAGGCGTTGAGCCTGCACCAGTCACTGACTCCATCTGCGCAGACCAGACTGGACGAGATCGAGGGAGGCAGATCCGCGCCACGCAGGTTCTGGCTGGCAAACGCTTTGGGTATTTCATTAGACAGATAGATGCTTACAACAGACACAAACATGACCAGCAGGTTGAATGCACGCTGATGCGCACGATACGTCCGTCTGTCGATCTTGATCGAAAAAAACTTTTTTATAGTCATCAATAAAATTTCCTTTAGTGAGTTCCCAATTCATCCAACATCATTCTTTTCAGGGTTTCCTCTGGCAGCCTGCGCCACCAGCCGATTTCGACAATGATCAGTTCATATTCTCGAAAGGCATCTGCTTCAGATAAAGTTTGAAACCAGGCTACCAAAGAATCAAGCGCTTGATCCAGATCAGAATCTGGAACAGCCTGACCACTATGGGCACACAACCAATGCATAAAAAACTTGCACCGCTCAGGCTTCAACAAGACAGCCAGAACAGAAATGGAACCCGCAAAAATAATCAAGTGGTCTCTCTTCAGAACGCCTGTCATTTATCACCACACTCCTGGAATACAACGCCAGCGCACAGATTTCCTGTACTCTGCATAATTTGCGATCACACGCTCCTCGGCAGAAATTCGCACCATAAGCAAACGCACAAACAAGAGCAGGACAAACCAGTTCCACATATTTTTTTCAGCAATGCATAAGCCAAGCAGGGAAAGGACTTCACCCAAATACATGGGGTGGCGCACCCAACGATACGGCCCGTGCCGAATGAGTCCGCGGTCTTCGGCTGCGATGGAAAACGAGAAGCCAAGCACGATCAAGGACCACAGCGCCAACAGTAAGCCGGGCAGAGAATACATAATATTTGCATCCTTCACACTGAAGGAGAGTGGCAGCAAGCTACATAGCCAGGCAATCAGGGACATCAGTGGATGACTGATGCGCTGTACTGGTTTGTGCATCACCAGAAAGAAGGCGGCCAGCGCAGATTGCAGCGCAAGCAGGAGGGCTGCCAGATCTCCGCTTGAAAATTGCATCATGCGGATAATGAATAGAAAAACAAAGAAGGCCGCGCCTACTGCGTTGGCGAATTCTGAAAGTACGATATTCATGGTTAGAACGACTCGAATACACTGACCATGAGCGGCACAAAGATGGCCAGCATGAATGGCACGAAGATATAGAGCGAGATCGGGAACAATAGTTTGTTGCTCAACTGTTCGGCAGAGCGTGCAACATCTGAGCGGTATTCACGCGCCAATCCACGCGCAACTTCACCCATCTGCCGCGGACCTTCCGCGCCTTTGGTGGCAACCAGATCGATCTGACGCGCAAAGGCTTCCAGGTGCGGCATACGATATTTGGTGAATTCTTCAACCAGTGCGCCGTCGAGCAGGTCACGCGAGAAGATCAAACGGCCTGCTTGCTGTGCGCTTTGAGTCACAATCCGCAATAGGTTGCCAAGCGCACCCGGCAGAGATGCGGCGCGCGTCACAGCAGTTTCAGCAGAACTGCCCGCGCTCATTTCAGCTGCGATCAGCGCTGCGGCTTCGGGCAGGCTGCGCTTGACCATTTCACGTACATCATTTGCGCGTCCGCGCAGTTGTAAATATGGATAGTAGGCAGCCACCGCGACACCAATTACAAAGGCTGGACTGACCGCATTGAAGATCAGCAGATAGGCAATCCCAACTGAACCGAACAAGACAGACCTGCCCAGTACACTGCCCACCGTGCTGCCTTCATATAGATTACCCAGCTGTGCCCACATCAATTCATGTTTCCAGCCTTCGAAGCTGAAACCAAGTTTGTCCACGATGGAATCTCCAATGCGGTCCGTGACGCCCCGTCGATCTGTAGATGCGAAGCGTTCAAGCCGCGCGCTGGCCGAGCTGCCGAATACGAAATCAAAACCATGCAGGAATTGAAAGAAGAGAAAGCCGATCAGTCCTGCGGCGAGAAAAGGAATAATAGTTGTCATGTAAACCTCAGTAAAAAAGTGCAGTAATCAGTGAGCAGTGAGCAGGAAAAGACAAGAAGTAAAAAGTGAGAAGTGAGAAGTGGCAAAGAACTTTTTGCACTTTTGCTCTTGCACTTTTTTCATCCTTCACGCGTAGCGTTCATCCTTCATCCTTATGTTTTAGACCGCGTTGTCAATAATGTTGCTGACCTGGCTGTGACCGTACACAATCACCAGACAGATCAAGGCGTAGAGAACTTGAACCAGCGGTGACTTGACGATATCGGACATCGCGCCGGAACGACTCATGAAAGCGATCATCACGAAGGTCATCACGGTCAGGATGTTGACCGTACCCTGCGCGCTGCCGCCTTTGGCTCGCGCCAGCACACGCGCGTCCAGCACGGATTCAAGATTGTCCGCCGCTGTACCAAAAGCTTTGGCATAGCCTTCGCCGCCCGTCGTCCACATGCGTCCGATCAAGTCTGCCGCAATTGAAAGTGAAGTGGAAATTCCAGCGGCGCTTTCACGAATGGCTTCGACCGCTGCATGTCCTTCGGTGTGCATTCTGGCGGCCGTTTCCTGTGTCCAGACTCGCAACGGTCCATCCGAACGCAGAGTCTTCGCTACGGTCTCCAGCGCGGAAGGCACATTGGGCGCAGCTTGAATGGTTGCATTCAAACGCAGCAGCAATGACGGCAGTTCAGCTTCCATCTCTGTGCGCGTTTTATTCCAGGCGCGCAGCACCCAGCCGTTGACAAAAATGTACCCAGCCACAATTCCAATCAGGCTGGTGAAGAACGGCAGTCCGACAATCATCAAAATAAAAGTCATGCCCGCCCCGGCCACAATGCGCGCCATCATCATGTAGTACTCTTCGTTCTCCGCCGCATCGATGCCAATCTTTGTAAAGGCAATGCGTACACGATGTTCGAAACTGCCCACTTGTGCGGCTGTGGTCTTTCCAGTGCCGCGCGTCCCACCCACGAATGTCTCAATCCGTGTCACTTGCGGTCTGCCAAAACGCGGCATGGTCAACTTGCCGCTCAGACGCCAGACGATCCAGGCCAACATGCCCGCACCAATAAATGGCAGGAAGAGAGTCAAGGTCGGGGGTATGTAAAATAAGTTTGTATTGATCATTATGAAATCCTTTTTTGTGGGGAGAAGTGAGAAGTGAGAAGTGAAAGTAAGAAGTAATATTTTTTGCACTTTTGCCCTTGCTCTTCTTCACGCGTAGCGTTCATCCTTTGTTCTTCCATCCTTCATCCTTGTACTTCTCATCATTCATCTACACTCTTCTCTCAATTCCAATCGGCAACAACTCTGCATCGCCGGGTTTATACAACTGGCGGAACTGCACATTGCCGCCTTTGAGAGTCTTTTCAACTTCCCAGACACCGATCATGCTGCGTGCTCCGCCAGACCAACCGACCTGCACGATCATGTCAACTGCTTGCACAAACATTTCCTTCGCACCTTCCGAACGAACTCCGACATCGTTGAAGAGCAAAAGGTTCAGCCGTGTAATGGCAGACTCTGGACCCTCGGCATGAAACGTAGACAAGCCGGGATGATCCGACATCTGCGCGCGGAACAACGCCGCCACTGCATCGCCTCTGCGCATCTCGCCCACGATCAGCCACTTGGGCGACATACGCATCGCATCATCCACAGCGGAGGCCAGACTGTATGGCACGATGGAACTTCCAACCTGTGCGGGACGTGCTTCAAGCGTGACCACATGCGGATGATCGAGCCAGATCTCTTCCGGGTCTTCGATCTTGACCACGCGCGCATCTTTCGGAATCCCGTTGCACAAAGCCGAAAGCAAGGTTGTCTTGCCTGAAGCCGTGCCACCAATCACCAAAATACGCAGCGCCTTCGAAACCAGCTCCACCAATCCATAAATAACTTTCGCAGGAGCGATCTTCCATTTAATAAGCAATTCAGGCGGCACAGGTTTATCCTCAAACAAACGGATATTGATGCTGGGATAACCCAGCCCTGGCGCCACCACAGGATGAATGATCTTGATCCGCGCGCCGCCCGGCAATCCTTCCTGACGCGGAATCTTTGCATCCACCGAGGGCGAAGCTTCGGTCACGGCTCTGCCTAGCGGCGCAAGCAATGTTTCGGTTGCGCGCCAGACATCAGTCAGTGATGGTGCGGCAGGTAATTTCTCAAAGCTGGCTGCGCCTTTGCGCTGCACCCAGACCCCGCCATCGGTCGTGACTGCGATCTCGGATAGCTGTGCATCAATCCGCAAAAGTGGTTCGAGAAATCCAAGGCCGCCCACACGCGCAACGACATCACGCGCGATCTCATACACTTGGTCAGAGGAGGCTTGCAGTCCAAACTTTGAAACCACAGATAACACCAGCGGAACCACGCGCCCAACCAACTTCTCGCGTTCTCCGCGCATTTCTGCCAGCGATAATTTTTGAAGCTGACCAGCAACATCTTCGATGACGCGCGCGCGATCTTCCGCGCTGAAGGGTGGTACAACAGAATCCCAACTCATTTTTTAGTCCTGATCTTCAATGGTCCGAAACGCAGCACACCTTCTTCTTTGGCGGTCTGACCCAGCGGCACAACTACGCCGCCAAATAACATTTCAGATAAACGGTGAATCGGACGCGCAAAATCATCCGAAGCATCCAAGGCCGAGCGGCCACTATCTTGTGCCAGCGAAACATCGATTGAGTGCGGGATGGTGGCCATCACGGGCGGGAAGCCCACATTGAGATTCATCTTGCGACAAGCCGCATCCGCCGCGCCGTGCCATTGATCGGCGGTCAACATGCCATTGTTGCGCTGATTGAGCACCACGAAAATATTGCCGGGCGTAATGCGATGTTGTCCCGCAATTTTTTGTGTCACAGTCCGAAATGATTCGGCAGACATCCAAACATCCGAGACAGTCGGGCGCGCCACCATTAACCAGGTATTCGCCGCAGATAAAGCACGCGGAGTGACACTGCCCGCCGAGGGGGTATCCAAAATAATGGCGGAGTACCCGCCATACGCAGCGGAAGTTACCAACTCGTTAATCGAACCGCTGGCTTCGGCAGGACGGTCACCTTGCGACTCGGAGAGAATATCCGGGAAGCCCGCCAGGACATGCAGCTCACCCGCCGTTTGAATACTGGAGCGCAATCCTTCATCATTTGGATTCGCGATCCATGAAACGATGTTTGGTTCAGGGCGCAATCCCAGTTGTAAAGGAATCACATCCGGTGCGCCCAATCCGATCAGTAATGTTTTCAAGCCGCGCCGCGCAACAGCCTGCGCCAGCGAGATCGCGATCGTGGTACGGCCCGTGCCGCCCGAGCGACTCCAAACCGTGACAATACGCAAGCCACCAGAGCCGGTGCCGCCGCGTTGTGAACCACCCGACCAGGCAGTGGGCGAGATGGCCGAGACTGTCCGTCTTAATGCCAATGCATCTGCGTAGGCACGTGTCATGAAGTCTGCGATGTTGATATCGCCAACCGAAACTGATTTCACGGCTTGAATGGATTTGAATTGTTCAATCAGTTCAGTGCCTACTCCACCGGGCACGATCAGGTAGACCGCGCCGCTGACCGAGGTCAGGGCTTCGGTCAATGGCGGCGGACCATCAAAGACAGTGGCATCCAACAAAATGATCTCAGGCGAGGATGCGAGTTTGGCGCGAAAATCCTGAGGAGTGTTGGCCATGGAAGTCACGCGGAAACGTGTGTCCACTTGCAGCGCCTGATACCAGGCCGTGGTGCGCTCCATGTCCTTGTGCGCCAGCAATACACTGACCGGCGCATCCTGTCCATTGCCCTGGGATGAAGGTTGATTCGTCCAGCTCATCTAAGGCACCACGACAGGCGCAAGAGCTGGCGCGATGGGTGTGGCAGGGACGGGTGTTTTGGGGGCCAGAATTAAATCAGGCAGCCAGAGTCCAGGCGATGTAAATTGTTCAGCGCCAGTCTGCGGCATGAGGTATAGCGTGATGGTTGCTCCATCCAGGCCTGATAACGCAGCCAATAATTCCAGAGAGTTCACGGAGCGTGTTTGAGAAATTCCACCCGTTGCGCCGAAATCATAGAAGATCGATTGCAGGTTCGTAGGAACTGCCAGCAATACCGTGCCCTCTCGTGCGCGTTCATTGGTGTTGACTCCGCCCATGGCGCCCTGTGGTGTGGCTTGTGGAACGACGTTCGCGTCCATGTTGGCGGCGAAACGCGGATCAATGAAAAGCACACGCAGTCCTTCGATGGTGGTTTTGGAGAAGGTGCCGCTGCCAAGATAGGCGCCGTTGTCCGCATTTGTATGATCGGGCGGGGTCACACTTTCCTTCCAGACATTGCCATTGGGATACACACCATCCGAGGCATAGGCGCTGCTGGTGTTTGTATCCTGTTGAGGGATGGAGGCAATTACGCCCACCATTTGGCCGGGCACAAGCAGACCGGCCACGCCGCTGGCATCGGTGACATGCACCGCGATTGCGCGTTCATTCTTTTCGACGGCAATCAGGTTGCCGAGCTGCGAGGCGCGGACAACATCGCCCTGTCCGCGGTCAATGCGCAATGGCTGGCCGATCAACATGGCTTTATCGGTGATGACATCCACCGCCAGAACATCATCTGGTACAGACATCAGCGCCAGATCTTCTTCCTGCAAAACATGACCGGCGCGTAAATCAAACGCGGCCACCACCACCATGCGCGAAGGCGCGGGACGTAATAGAACAAGGGCTGCAACAAATACAATCGCTGCAATAACAAGGGGAAATACTTTTTTCATAAAAACTCCGGGGGAAATGCTAAGGATGAGAAGTACAAGGATGAACGCTACGCGTGAAGGAAGTTCAAAGGCGAAAAGTGAGAAATGAGAGACGGCAAGGAATTATCTTGAGCCTGCGCTCTTTTGCTCTTTTGCACTTGCTCTTATTCATCCTTCATCCTTTCTTCTCGCCCTTCATCCTTTTTTTTATTTCCTGGCAAAACAAGCGCCAGAGATTTAATAAAATTTGTATCGGCGAACATCCAGTTCACGACCTGGTCTTCGCCTTTGGGACCCGCTTCCACTTTCAGCACCAAGCCAAGAATTGGAGCGTCTCCTGTTTTTGCCAGGGCATTCTTCAGGCTTTCAACTGCCTTTGAACTATCCTTCTCGAAAAATACTACGTTGCCGTTCTGTGCTGCTTGAGTCATTTCTGGTTCCTCATAGTTTGGATTTCACTTCTCATTGATTACTATTCACTGCTTCGGTGTCGGAGTCGCAATTGCGCTCCACCAGCCTGTATCAGGCCCAAGCGTGGGAGTGGCCGTGGATGACACGTGAGTCACTGCCGCACTCCAATACAAATCGGAATCATTTCCATCCGACTCCAAATACGCAGACATGCCCACACCAAGACAGATGAACAATATGAACAGCGCCATCCACAAATTCTTTTTCACAAGTCCGCTAATTCTTTTCATCATTCTGCACTCTTCATTCTGCACTCTTCATTCTGCACTTTCTCCTTTACAGCACAATCTTTCCGAGAACATTCTCAATCTCAGCATCCGTCGGTTCAGGCACATCCAGCAGGAGTGGTTTGAACAGGATCGGCCTTTGCAGTTCACGTCTTGTCGTGTATGGGAAACGGCCAATCGACATCCCAATCGGCATATCATCCACAAACCGCCGCCACTCTTCATCACGGAAGCCTTTTTCGGAGCGCGCCAACGCGGAGAGGATCAAGTCCTTGTCCTTCGGGTTTTTGAGATAGCCAACGATGACATTGTTGCAGGATGAAATAATGTCATCCGCGATCAGATGCGGCGCCTGGGTGATGACATGCAAACGTGATTTGTATTTGCGCGCATCGCGAAACATATCCGCAAAACGCTGGGTGGCAGAGACACCACCGGTCTCATCTCCCCCTCCACCCGTTTCCTTGACGAAGATCTTGTTGGCTTCTTCGTAGAAGATTTGCAGCAACGGCTCATCGGTCTTGACTTCATGCACGCGCCGCGCAACCATATCCATGTACAAATGCCAGCCAGTCCATCCAAGTAGAAATGCTTTGCCGAAGTCATCCAGAAACATGCCGCCTTCAATGATGGTCACGCCCCAGCCGCCGTTTTTGCTCAAGTCTTCAACGGGAACTGTGCCGGGCCCGGGCGCAAATTGACGCGCGGCAGAACCCTGTACCAGCGGATTCAATCGGAAGAGAATGCCTTCCAGCACGCCGGTCAACATCACATCCCGCGCAGGAACACTCTTTAACTTGGTGGATACCTCCTCATATACATTAGCCAAACCAATCATCACACTGCGCTGCACTGCAAGTGCCTGGCGTTGTTTACCATCCAGATTGCCTAGCAGCGTGCCAGCTTTTGCGTTCGCAACCCCGGCTTCGTCTGTTTGAACTTGACCCCATTGCGAATTGCTGCGTACTTCCGGGTCATCCACCAATACACCTGCACGGATGTACAACCTGCGCATGGCTTCCAATAATTCCTGCTTTTGGCGCTTTACACCGAGCTGTGCGATTCCGCCAAATACATCCGCGAAGGCGCGCCACTGAGTTTCTGGAGAAATGTTGCGCCCGATCTGCATCGGATTCCAGCGCAGGGGACGTACCGCATCCGGCCAGAGTTGCAGGATCTCGACATGTCCTTCCAGTCCGGGTGCGTTGAGCAGCGACCGCCAGCCCGCGCCAAAATCCAGAACCACTGTGCGTGTCTTCCAACGCAGGGTGGTCTCGTAGGCCATGCGGATCATAGCCACCGATTTGCCGAAGCCGGTATCGCCCGCTGCCATGGTGTGCATGATGGTGTCCAGGTCCAGCCGTACCTGCGCAGGCGTTAAGTCGCCGGTCTCAGGGCTGTACTGATGGCCCAACACCACGTCGCCGGGCATGTTCGGATAAAAACCCATGCCGGCCGGGATGGCAGACATGGTTGTGGCTGCCGAACCTTCCTCGAACAAGCCAGGCGCGGTGTATGCCGCCAATTGACCAGCGGTCAGCAGTGTGGCATAGCGCGTCCACAATTCCCCGCTAAATGGATCGCCGCAATCCGCATCCAGTTCAGTCCAGGGCGTGAAGGCAAAGGCATGAGCGCGCAGTTCCACTTCATCCGCTTCAAACGGCTGAATGGTAAGAACAGGCGTCGGGACGCTCGATCCGTGAAAGGCTTGCGGCACAAGCGCGGCGGCTGCGGCGCTGCCTTGTGGTGTATCGGTGAAGAGGAAGGCATTCGTCATAAAGCCGCCTTCCATCGAAGCCTGATTGGCAAGTGATTCAAGACGACGCAAAACATCAGCCAGCCGCTCGGCCACATCGTCTTCGGTCTGCCAGCTGCGATTGATACTGATGCCGGGTAATAATCCGCTGCTCATTCCGCCTGATATGCCTTGCATGAAATTGCGAGATTGCTGCTGCGAAGCCGCGACGCCTTCAGCATGGTTTTGCCCCCAGTTCTGGCTGTCTCCAAAGGATTCACTTTGTGAGTCCATCGACGATCTTGATTCGGAGTGCATGGTCGAGTGCGCGGCGGAGGTGCCGTCACTTGTGCCTTGTGAGGTTCCATCGGATTCACTGTGCATGGTGGAGTCAGACTCGCCGCTGGAGTGTGAGCTGGAACTGCCAGACATCGAGCTGCTGGAGCCAAACCCTGAAACGCTGTTGCTTGAGTTGTACCCGGCTGAAATCCCATCGAGCAAATTACCGATCACAGGAATATCGCCGATCACTGATTTTCCAAGATCCACATTGACACCAAAGCCCTCACTCTTCGACCAGCCTCCGCCTGAAGAAGATCCATGCGAAGACGTGCTGCCATGTGAATCGGAACTCATTGTGCCGTGTGATTCGCCATCCGAAACTCCATGACTACTGCCGTCTGACACTCCATGACTTTCGCCCACCGAGTCGGAATAACCATCGGATACGGTAATCCCTTCTGAGTGCGATTGTCCAACGGCATGGCTGTTGCCCCATCCTTGCGAAACGCCATTCTGTGCGCTCTGCGCCGTTCCCTGCCCAACACCAACGCCGCTGGCATGGCTTTGCGAAAGCGCTGCCATGATTGGAATGCCGAGATTGAATCCGATGCCGATTGCGCCTTTGCGGCGTGATCCAACATTGGAGGCGGCTTCACTGATGCGCATCAGGGTTTGGGTCATGCGCGAGCGCGCAACATGTTCGGCTAATACTTGAAAGACAAAGTTCTGACGCAGCTTGGAAAGACCGCGAAAGAGGATTTCGTTTTGCTCTTCGGCCAGGTCTTCATCCGAGTCGTCTCCGATCGTGCCTTCCGAATCTGTGCCGCGTTTTCCCTGACGCGGATCAGGATGCCCAAGCACGGCGGCAATATTACAGCCGCGGGTTGTGATGAAATCCAGATACCATTGCAGCCAATCTGGATTCGGATGCCCGAGCTGTGATTGCGGAAAGTTGGCCAGCACCGCCTCGACCGTGGAGGCGCCGATCAAGGCTTTCTCTGCCGCTTGCTCCAAAGAATCTGCTTCGCCTGCCGCGCCAAAAAGTTGGACAATGCCGATATGCTGCGGGGCATAGATGCCCATCGCGGTGTACACAAAGTTGACACCCGCATTATGCAAGCCGCGCACAGCCGCCCATTGTTTTCCAAGCAGGTCGTAATCTTCACGCACACTGACCGGGATAACCTTCAATTCACGCAGAGCCACGCAGCGATAGAAACGCCGCGCATCTTTTTGCAATTCAAACCACGCATAGCGCAGGTTGCCGTCTTCAATGGTCAGTCCATTATTTACAATGCTTAACATCATTTACCTATTCATCGAAAAAATGAGGTTCAAAAAATAAAACTACGATCAGCGTCAGGATGGCAATACAGGCTGGCACGATCTCAGTTATTCGTCTGACAGCTTTCAATCCTTCATGGAAATTTCTCAACATCAATTCCTATTCAAATCAGTCTGGCGTCCTGGCGTCTATGTCAGAGCGATATGGTAGGGGTGCTTGGCATATTCGGCTGACGCCGTATCTCATAATTACCCGTAGCTATGGCGCTGAATGCCATTTTTTAGAAGAAATCCCAAGATGTGCTGGTCGTTTCTCTCATCATTCGAGTGATTCTTTTTATTGCTTACTGGGCGCTGGCGTATACGCCAGGACGCCAGCGCTTTTATATCTTTTTCACTTCTTTCCGCGTGTGCGGATGGCGGTGATTAGCGCATCGGGCGTGCCTTGCGCGGGCGGATGCGCCCAGATGGATTGTGTCAGCATGGCCAGCCAGCCGAGCGGAATGACATACATACTGATTCCGATCAGGGCGTTTAAGTAGCCCGCTCCTTGTGACATCAACGGGTCACTGGCAATCGAGCTGCCAAGCCCAAAGTTGCGATACAGCGCAAAGCCCAAACCCGCTACCGCATACAAAGCCTGTCCGCGGATCGTGTTCCAGTGTTGGGCGGGTTTGTTATATTGCTCAAGCCATTGTGCGGCCCAGCCTGCCAGTGAGATGAGCAGCAGAAATAATGGCACAGGCGCGGGCGCAGCCAGAGAAGCCAGAATCGCCAGTGTGCCCGAACCTATCGCCCATATTTTTTGTTCTTTCGCGGCGTAGACTGCAAAGAGAATAGCGGCAGCAGCCAGGACAATCGTTTGGGTGTGCTCGACGGCGTAGTAGACAATGACAAGAAAACCATTGATGGTCCAGATGATGACGGAGAGCATGTCATTCATAACGTTCCTGTCATTGCCATGCCCCAGGCCAGGATGCAAAAGAAAGCATTGAGCAGCAGAAAAAGCGCCAGTCCAAAAATGGAGGCTGCCACATCAAGCAAGGTTGTCAGGCGCTTTGTCGGTTTTTTCATCGCGGTGATCTATGATTAAGTCATGGATGGAATCCACTTTATCCAGATAATTTTGTTTTGCTCGAAGATAGGCACGCGCAGTACGCCATTCCACTTTGGACATATTTTTTGTCTTGCCAACCCATTGATCTGCTATGACACAAGTGGATATGAGCGCTTCGTCAATTTCGCGTGATTCTTGAAATGTATGTTTCATTTGATGATGACCACTTCCTTCAGCCAGACCTGGAAGACACTCTCGCGGCTAAAACCACGCGGGCCAGATAGCGGTGTGCCGGAGGTGCTGCCGCTTAAGAGCACATTCCAGTTGCCTGGATCCGCGGTCTGAACATTTTGTTTGGAGACAGAAAATACACAGCCGCCGCCACTGAATGAAAAGGCCGGGTGATGCAGATAGGCTTCGGGGTAGCGGATGGATAACTCGTTCAATATCCAATCGCGTGAATCTTGCGAGAGCGCGATGGAGGCTGAGGCCGATTCAATACATTCGGCATACGACTCGGTGTGCTTCTCGCAGGTGTATCCAATGATCCTGCGATTGGTACCGCACGGCCTGGATGTACATCTTTCGTATTCAGGTTCTTCCGTATAGTAGGTGTAGATGGTTGGCGCAACCGATGCCGAAAAAACAACATCAATGCCGCGTTTATCGGGGTCTTGCCCCACGACCAATGGATAGGGCGGCGCAGTCTGATTGGCGCTGGCCGAGATTGCGCCCAGTTGAATACTTGAAGCTGGGCAAGGCGATGGCGGGGTCTCAGTGGCTGGCGGCGGCGGGGTTTCTGTCAGGGAGGTGAGCAAGGCCAGTTGTTCTGCCGAGCAGCCGCCCGCTGCGCTTGCGCATTGACCCGGGGTATACATCAGCATGTAGGTGTATAGGTTGCCATCCATTATGGATGTATCTGCCAGACTTAATAGAAAATCACTCAGTCCAGCTGGGTTGAGGCTCCAGATATCTGCCTGTCCCGCGATGACTTGATTGAAGAAGTCGGTTGAGTTCGTGCCAGTGGGCAAACCAATATCCTGATTTCCCAGCAGGGCGCCAAAGAATGCGCCGAGACTTGCAAACCCGACAACGTTCCCACTGTCTGAACTGACAGTGGAGAGGCCGCTTGTGCCCAGCGTGCTGGCCGCAGATAGAAATCCAGATTCGTTGGCGCTGGCTGCCATGAAAAATAAGGTCGAGGCCGTGGGCATCACAATGCTGTTGCCGCTCGGTGTGTAATACACATGGTATTCAGCCGGGATGGAACCAATGAGAGGGATGTTTGGCATCCAATCTGCGGGTTGGTTAACAACGCCGCCATCGGTCAGGTTGGCGTAGTTGATCGACCCATCCTGATTGACAACTTCTGCCCATGCGCCGTTCGGGTCTACGGGCGGGTCTTCGCCCTGCGCAAATGCCACAGGCAGCAAACTGGATAGCAGGATAAAAAGGGCAAGGATCAGCAAGGAAAAATGGATACGGGTTTTCATCATATTTTCTGGGCGCTATTCGACGTACTGCGCCGCTTCCTGAGTAAATAGGATGCGCTCAAGCAGCCATCGATCTGATGCGGGATCTGCTTCGACTCGGACGTAAATTTCAGCGGGGACGGCGTTAACTGCAACGCTGACCCGCCAGATTTGCGCTCCGTCTTCGAGCGTTTCCATCACGTGTGGCAGGGTAACCGAGACTTCATTTTTTTGAGTGGCAGCTTTCCAGATGACAGGCGCGTACATGGCGCGGAATAACGCGCAGCCTTTGGCTGTCATGCCCAAACAAACGCTGTCTTCCCAGGCTGATTTTTCGCCAGTGGGGTCTACAGCGTAGATGGCTGCCACGGCTTGCAGTGCGGGTTGGTCAGTTTCAATGGCTGGCGGGTTGGAAAACCAGCGGGCGGGCAATCCATTGGAGAGCGCCCAATTCACGCCCCAGGCGAGGAGTGTGAAGATGACAAGAATTGCGATCGTGCGCGGAGTGGATGTTTTTGAAATCGTACTATTCATGGTTCCTCAATTTGTAAAAATATCTATTTTGCGCCAAACGATATGCGCTGGTAAAACAAGAACTGGATCGAAATTTTCAAATTTTGTGCATGTATGTTTTCTCCATAAAGAGAAACGAAAAGACCCCTTCCGTTTGGAAGGGGTCTTTTCGTTTTGGGTTGAGGTGCAATCCTGCCTATGGAGTTCTCACGGCAGGGGCAAATAAAATTCTACTTGCGCTTTATAAAAACTGTCAAGCAGGCTGGTAGATCGCGCTGATCTGGTGCCGCAATTTCAGCGCTTCAAACTCTGCGGGGGTTGGGATGTTGGGTTGAATGCGGCAGAACTCAACCAAACTGCCCCCGAAGTTTTGCATGTGGACGGTGTTATACCAGAAGAGATA
>Ga0105047_10007981_pt1 | contig 17740 bp, 14 predicted proteins | sample MAT04_FD_78384 | JGI IMG/M metagenome (GOLD analysis project Ga0105047, IMG submission 78384) | Freshwater microbial communities from Lake Fryxell liftoff mats and glacier meltwater in Antarctica - MAT-04 (megahit assembly) | ecosystem: Environmental > Aquatic > Freshwater > Ice > Liftoff...
GCTTTCGCTAACTCGCTTCCTTGACATTCCGGTATCGGGCAAGCGTCACTCTGTATACGTCGACTTGCGTCTTAGCACAGAGCTGTGTTTTTGATAAACAGTTCCCAGAGCCTTTTCTCTGCGCCCGCTCTTACGAGACGGGCCCCCTTATCGCGAACTTACGGGGTTAATTTGCCTAGTTCCTTCACGACCGTTCTCTCGAGCGCCTGAGGCTATTCGCCTCGCCTACCTGTGTCAGTTTTAGTACGGGCACGCACCGCTTTTCTAGGAAGCTGATTTCGTAACATCGGCCTAGAAGGCCTGGACATCTAACAGTCCCGTTACGTCCTCAGCTCCGTCGCTTTAATGTGCATTGGCTCAGGAATATTAACCTGATTTCCATCGACTACGCATTTCTGCCTCATCTTAGGTCCCGGCTGACCCTGGGCGGAATTCCCTTCCCCAGGAAACCTTAGGCATACGGCGAACAGGATTTTCACCTGTTTAATCGTTACTCAAGCCCACATCCTCACTTGCTGCCGCTCCACAGAACGTTACCATCCTGCTTCACTGCTGCAGCAATGCTTCCCTACCACTATATTATTAGTCCGCGGCTTCGGCATCATACTTATTCCCGATAATTATCGGCGCTACAATCCTCGTCCAGTGAGCTGTTACGCACTCTTTAAATGGTGGCTGCTTCTAAGCCAACATCCTGGATGTCTCAGGACTATAACTTCCTTTCGAACTGAGTATGATTCTGGGGCCTTAGCCGGCGATCAGGATTTTTCTCCTTTTGACCTCGGATATTGTCACTCGAAGTCTTTCTCCCGGGGTTCAACAAGTCGGTATTCGGAGTTTGATTGAACATGGTGACCGGGTAGGCCCCATTATCCATTCAGTAGCTCTACCCCCGACTGTCATCCCCGAGGCTACCCCTAAAGGTATTTCGGGAAGAACAAGCTATCTCCCAGTTTGATTACACTTTTAGTCCTCCCGTCAGATCATCGCAGAACTTTTCAACGTTCACGCGTTCGTGCCTCCAGGCGGAGTTACCCGCCCTTCACACTGTCCAACGGTAGATCACAAGGTTTCGTGTCTAGCCCGTACGACTTAACGCCCATTTCGGACTCGCTTTCGCTCCGCCTCCGCGCCGTTAGCGCTTAGGCTCGCCGTACAGACTAACTCGTGGGCCCATTATGCAAAAGGTACGCCGTCACCCTTACGGGCTCCGACCGCTTGTAAGCACACGGTTTCAGGTGCTCTTTCATTCCCCTCATCGGGGTGCTTTTCAACATTCAGTCGCCTTACTGGTTCGCTATCGGTCGTGTCATAGTGCTCAGCCTTAGAGAGTGGACTCCCTATATTCAATCCGAGTTCCCCGAGCTCGAATTTACTCGTGGGCATACCCGACTCATGTACTACCGGGCTTTCACCGTCTTTGGCCAGGCATTCCAACCTGTTCATACTTCATCGGTTTATCCGCTTTCGCTCGCCGCTACTTACGGAGTCGCGTTGCTTTCCTTTCCTGTAGGTACTTAGATGTTTCAGTTCCCTACGTTCGCTTCTTACACCTATGCATTCAGTATAAGATACCCTTGCGGGTGGGTTGCCCCATTCAGAGATCTCAGCATCAATGCCCGGTTACCGGCTCCGCTGAGCTTATCGCAGGTTCCTACGTCTTTCATCGCCTTGACACGCCAAGTCATCCACCGTGTGCCCTTTCCGTTCGATCACCCTTCGATTGCCGCCCACTTGCGTGCCAGCTTGTTTATCGAAGGTGTCAAATCAGATGTAACTAGACCTCATCTCGCGCTTGTACCGCGGATGAGGTCGTGATTCAACCCTGAGTTTGCAGTCCTCTTAGGGTCCAACTGTTCTGGCCATCCTCATCGCCAGATCCACAGTCAGGATCAATCGCCATTGTATTTTTAGCTGCTCGTTTCTCGGTATTCACAACTTGGTGTTATTTCTACCTGTGCACCAGACCTACGCATACGTGGGAACGCATGCGTGGCTCTGGCCACTGCAACTTTTCCATCAATATCCGGTTTTCAAAGAGACTGGCAAACAGGCGCGGATTGGAAAACCAACTCGTACCTGCTGGCCGTTCCGTTCGCGTCAGCGTGCGGAGGGAGGGAAGTGTAGCGAAAGTCACCCCTGAGTCAATCGGCAACGCAAAATTTCGGACAAGGTCGCCTGGCAGAATCCACCCTGCTGCCTTCCAAAGCCCAAAAACCGAGCCAGCTGACAGAAATTTCCACAGACCGTTCAGATCAACTGGCTTCCTTGCGTTCGCGCCTGACAACTCTCCATCGCTACGTCCAATAAAAAAGGCGATGCTGAGCATCGCCTTGTTCAGTTGACTGCGGATTTTATCCGCCGCCGCGGCCACCGGGTGGTGGTGGTGTTGGCGGGCGCTCATCTGGGTCTGCCGGTCGTACCCCAGGGGCAGAGGCCGCACCGTCAGCTGGCAGTTTCATGCGATTGGCCGCATCGTCCGCCGACTCCTTCATGCGGCGGTAAAGCCGATCAACCAATTCTCGCGAGGGGATTCGCACCTGCACTGTGCCATCGGTCGTTCGAACCACCGCTTGCGGCACGCTCTGCTGACCTGCGCCAGCCGCAATCTCCACTGAGCTGTTTACATCGAGCAGCACGACGTCTTTGGTAATCACGATTTGTTTGGTCGGCACGGTCGCAGGTGCTGGGCCGGCGGGTTGACCACCAGGGTTACCCGGCCCTATGCCCGCCGGAGCGCCGGCATCGCCGCCATCAATACCTTGCAGCCCACCGCCAGTTCCCTTGCCGCCACCCGGCGGACGCGCGGGCGCAACCGGAGTGCCAGCTGGGTTGCCAGCATCGGCAAGTTTGGAGACATCGGGCACTTCCACCTTCGTGCTCAGCGCATCACCAATCTCCACCGTTGATCGGCCGGAGCGCCAGTGGCCCCAAGTGAACATAAAAACTTCTGCAGTCGCACTCGGACGGCTGAGGGCTGTGCCGCGGCCAGAATCACCAGCAGTTGCCGAGGTGAAAAAGGCGTAGGTCGGCTCTTGCACCACCATCGGCTCAGACCAAGGGCTTTGCGGCGTGGTCATGACAGGAGTCGCCGCGAACGCCTTGGCATCCTCGGCCAAGTTGCCGCCACGACCGAAGAGCGGGTTGGTGATCTTCAGACGGACCGCATAGCGATAGGTCTTGTTGCGCTCGGCCGTAATGTCGTGCGCCCAAACTCGCACTTTGCCGCTGCGCAGTACGGAGGAGAGAGACTGTTCCTCGGAGGCGATCTTCTTGGGCTCGACTTTGGCAGTTTGGCCGCCGATCTTTTTGAGCGCATCCTCAAACTTGCGGATGTTGTCCTCAACCTTCTTGAGTTTGGCCTCAAGCTCGGCGATCTGAAGCTGGCTCTGGCTCGATGCGGGCTGTGCGCCGCCACCATCACCACTGCGCCCGCCACCTGGGCCGCCGCGGCCTCCACCGCCACCGCCGCCACCAGGCCCGACGTTTGGCCGCGGCGATGGGTCACCTACTCGGCGAAGGGCCGCGATGCGGCGATTGGTGTTATCGCGCACATCGAGCTCTCGGGACAGGCGCTTGCCAACAGCGATGCGCTGCGAGTTGACGTTGGATTCATCATCCGCTGCGGTCTCGCTCGGCGGTACCCACTCGGCACCAACAACCCGGCCTGCCAGCGTGGCGTTGCGATAGAACGCAGGGCGAGCAATCTCATCGCTCATGGCCTCAATGGCGACACGCTTCTCAAGCTCCTGCAGTCTGGCGCGATCGAACGGCCCGTTGAGTTCATCCATCACAAAGGCGCGCCCCGGCAGGTGGGAAATAGTCGTTGCCTCACCAAATGAGCCATCGGCTGCGCGCGTCTCGCGCACGAGCTCTACATTGACGAGTTGCACGCCCGACCACCACGGGCGTGGCAGTGCGGGAATCGGCCCGGCCGCACCGTCGGGGTCAAGCTCGAGGGCTGCACGCACCGCAGCGCCGTCAACTTCTGCCTCGACAGAGATGAACGACATGTCGTAGGGCTCGGCGGAGGGGAAGTACTTGGCCGCTGCGGAGTTCATAGCCAGTACAGCTTGCACATCGGCCTTCTCAGCAGTCGCCATGTAGGCGGCGGCCGTGGGCTTCTCGGGTGCGGGCAGTTTGGGTGCGGCCAGCGGGGCAGATGTGCCGGTGGTCACCTTGAGCTCTGAGATGCCCGCGATGACGACTGGCGCGGGGGAGAAGGCCAGCTCCGTGCCGCGAATGGTGGGCCGCTTGAGCGCGGTGGCAAAGGGGCTGGCATCGCTGCTTGCCGCGGCGACCATCTCATCGGGGAGCTTGATCTCCTCGCTCTTGAGCTGGGAGGCAATCTGGGTTGCTTTCTGCTCAAGATCACGGAAGGCCTCGGCCACGGGCACTTCTCCCTTGCTGCCAGACTTCACGGTGGTGGTGGTACCGGCGACCTGCCAGATGACGACACCGAGGGCAACGAGGCCCAGACCGCCGAAGAGGAGCTTGTCGAAATGACGCTCAAGAGGGCTGATGCGTTGGATAGCCATAGGAAACTTTGGGTCAGAGGAGTGGGCAGGTCGAGAGGCGGACGACGAAAAATGTCAAAGCAAGCGGCCAGAGCGGAGGGAGTGAACGCGAGAGCTGGCGATTAGCCACCGGCTGGCGGGGGAGGCGTAGAGCCGTCCGCTGGTGCTGTGCCCTCGGGTGGTGCATCGGGGGCGATCTCAAGCTCGGCGCGAATCTCCGACGGCATGTATTTCTTGGTCCACTCGCGGAGCCATGCCGTCTCGATACGCACTGAGACCTTAACGACCGGCTCAGACCCGTAGTAGTACCCGTCCTTTAGCTGTTCAACGCTGTCGACCGCGTCAACATCGCAGTCGAGCACCGTCATGAAGTTGGTGCGGGCGATGGCATCAAGCCATTGGGGCAAACGCTTGGCGGCGACGATGGCGATGACGTTGCATGAGCGGAGGTCATACATGCCGTTGCCAGAGCCCGGTCCTGAAATGCGACCACTCGGTGAGAGCCGCAGGTTTGATGGGGGAACGGCATTTGGGTCACCGGCCGGAGCGGCACCAGCATCACCTGGGTTTGGCGCGGGGGAGCCAGAACCCGCGGAAGCCGCGGCCTGATCAATGGCAAGCCAGAGGAGCCGCTTGACAGGCGCATCGATGGCTGAAGTTGCGCTCTGATTGGCGAGTGCGATGGCGCGGAAGATGTCCTCACGGATCCAGTACTGCGTCTGCCAATCCCAGCATTGACGCAGCGACGGTTCTGATTCGGCCAGTGCCGAAGAGACGTTGGCCAGCGAGTCGATGCTTGCGTAAAACGCCACGGAGCCAGCATGCTCGCGGTAGCGGCGAATACGTGAACCGAGCATGTTATCGCGGATGCCGCGCTGCTGATCCTCGGTCAGACTGCTGAGCTCCTGACCTGGTGACAATGTGTCTCGAATGATCTCCTGCTGCCTGAGTTCAAGTTCTTGAGCGAGCACGACAGCATCCATCACCGGTCCGGCGCGGTACTTTGTAAGCAATCGCTCGTGGGCCGGCCCCGCGTAAAGCCGCGCCATGGCGAGCCGCAGAACCTGCGACTTCTGCCCGGGGTCAGGCAGTAGATCTGGAACGAGCAGCGTCGCCGCGGCGGCCTCAGCCGGAGTCGCGCCCGTGCGCGGGCCCATGTTGAAGATGACCGCCTCGCCAAACACCTTGCGGCTGGCGGTGGCCATTGCTTCGCGGAGCGTCTTAACCTGCCCGGTCAGCTTGGCATTTGGTACCGCTGCGAACTCTTTGGCTGGAGCACCGGGAGAAATTGGCTCAAGCTTGTAAGTGACGCGAGCAGAACTGAGATCCTTGCCGGCATCGTCAACTTTCTTTTGCTGCTCGGACTTTACCTCAGCCAATGCTGAGGTGGCAAAGACGTACGAGGCCGGAATACCGACCAGCGCAAGCAGAGCTACACCGGCGAGAGCGCCGTACTTCTTGAGATAGGGCAAAAACTTGTTCACTGGCCGCCTTCCTTCTTCTGCTCGGTACCGGTCTTCAGCGAGACGTAATACGAAATGGTGTAGAGACGAATCTTGCTGCCGGGTGCCGCCAGCGGTGGCTGCGGCGGAAGTGGGGCCAGCGTGTTGACATCAGGGCCGCCGCCGCCAATGGGCTGCGGCGCGCCAAGCCCACCGGGCATGCCGGGCGGAGGAGTCGCTCCTCCCAAGCCCTGCGGGAGCCGCGAATCTGGATTGGGCATGCGACCGCCGGGGCCGCCTGCGCCAGCACCCGCACCGCCGCCGGGGCCTCCAAGCCGCCCGCCGGGACCTGCTCCGGGGATCGGTCCAGGCATTCCAGGCGTGCTGTCGGTGCCCTTGGCGATTTCCTCAACGCGGGTGGTGAACTTGGGCGGGCTGCCCTGCTCATCGATGGTGTAGGGGTAGTTGGCACGCTCGGCGCGTTTGTTCTGAGCGCGAAGCCACGCGGTGAAGGCGTCATCGATCATGCGATCGGCCTCCCCTGGCTCCTTGGTCGTTCGCACCTCGATGGTCACGCGCACCTTCGGGGGCAGCTCGCCGCCCGCCGCAGGGTCGGGCATCGCGCCGCGGCCTGCTTGGTTGCCACCAAGCGACCCACCTGCGGACACATCCGTATTGCTGGCAACCCCGGAGCCGGCGTAATCAGTCAGCGCCCTGTCGAAAATCAGGCGGTTGTCCTTGGCGCGGGCGTTCTCAAGCATCTGGCCAACATCGTCCATCAGATAGCCGTAAAGCTCGCGATGATCGAAGAGCGACTGCACGCCGGTGGCACGCAGATCGGGCTTGTCTTCGCCTTCGATGCGCGACCATTCGGACTTGAACGCGCTGGCCTTGTTCTTGGCCTCGGTGACTGAGGCGGGGAACGTCGGGACCGAGCCCTTCTCTTTGACCGGGCCAACCCACATGGCGCCTGCCGCGAGCAGGGCCATCGCACCGGCACCGACGAACCACTTGGTTTTATCACGCCAGATGGCCTCGCGCACCACGCTCACCGGCATCAGATCGGCGGTCAGCGTCTGCATGCCCAGGCCCTGAAGGGCGAGTCCGTAGGCAACTGCAAACTGGCCCGCGGCGGCTTGCAACTCAGTATTGCGCTCGCCATCCATCTTGATGCGAGCGAAGCCGTCGAGCGCTTCAACCTCCATCTTAAGCTGCTGGCTGAGGTACTTCTTGAGCCCTGGCAGCTGGAAGGTCGCCCCCAGGCCGATTATGCGCGTGAGCTTCGAATCCTTATGCAGGGATGAGTAGTAGCTGACGGAACGCTGCACATCGGCCTCAAGCTCGCTGAAGACCGAGCGCATGGCTTGGAGAATCTTGCGGGCGTGCTCGCTTGACTCGGCCTCTTTCTTGAGCCGCTCGGCTTTGGAATAACTCAGGTTGAAGCCCGCGACAAGTGCCTCGGTAAAGTGGTGACCGCCGATGGGGAAGGTGCGGATCCAGACCCGGCCACCCTCGACAACAACCAAGTCGGTAGACATGGTGCCGATGTCGAGCAAAATGGTGCCCGGCATGCTGGGGGCAAACTGGCGGTCGTAAGACATCGCATTGAAGACCGCCAGCGGCGCGAGTGTCAGCGTGCTTGGCGTAAATCCAACATCCTGCCACTTGGCGAGCTTCTCGTTGACACGATCGGTCGTCACCGCGAAGATGCCGACTTCGACCTCAGGATTGTCGGGCTGGGAAAAGGTCTGATAATCCCACTGCACATCCTCGATCGGAAACGGAATCTGCTGGATCGCCTCGAACTTGACGATCTCGGGGATCTTTTTTGGGTCAACCGGCGGCAGTTTGGCAAACCGAGCAAATCCCGCGTTGCCCGATATTGACACAGCAATCGAGGCGCGTTTGAGATCGCGCTGAGAAACCAGGGTGCCAACGGCTAGTCGGCGTGCTTCGCGCTCATCAGTATCAGGCGCCGAGAGCGGGCGTTTGTGGGGAAGCAACAGGTAATCGACGACCGAAACCGTATCGCCATCCCGAACCAGCTTGATGGCTTTGAGGGCACCCGCTCCGACTTCGACTCCCCAGCACGCATTTGATGCCATAACTCAGTTCCTTAGTGCTTGCGATGCATGGTGCGCTTGCCACCATGCCAGTTTCCAGGTCAGACGAGCCATCTCCCCCACTCCTGCAACCCCGCCGGACACCTCAAAGCCAGTTACAAGTCGCAGTTGTAGGCCGGTGACCCCCCATTACGGTTCACACCAGTTGCGCGGTTTTCTCATCTGACCACGCGCTCCGCCACCGCTCGCTCCCGAATGCAGTCTGCTCTGCCTGTACGCAGGCGCGGCCACGCATGTTGCCGCGGCGGGCTGTTAGGCCCTACGACGAGAGGCACACTCGCTACCATTGCCGTGCGATCGCCGCCTGTGAGCAGGGTTGCTAGTCATGCGCCGCCACGCCAATTGCGGTCTCGCACGGTTTAAATGGAAAGTTCGCCGCCCGAAACACGATGAAGCTGCCAGCCGACCTTTTCGCTCGCCTGTCTGTTGGTTACGCCAACCGAGCCGTCTGCGTGACTGGCGGCGCGGGATTTATTGGCGGACACCTCGTCGATGCGCTCATCTCCATGGCGCCGCAGCTTCGCCAGATTACCGTGCTCGACGACCTCTCAAACTCCACTTTCGACCACCTCTCCAGTTTGATGGAACTCGAGCCCGAGCGGCTGAGGTTTGTTCATGGCAGCGTTCTCGACGATGATGCTGTTCACGAGGCGGTCGAGGGCGCTTCGATCGTCTTTCATCTTGCCGCGGTTGGCTCGGTCCAGGCCTCGCTCAAGGAGCCGCAGCGATCTTGGTCGGTCAATACCACCGGAACGGTGCGGGTGCTGGAGGCAGCGCGGCGTCTGGGCGCGGGGCGAGTCGTGCTAGCGTCCTCCTCCTCCGTTTACGGAAATGTGGCGACGGGCGTCAGCGAGAGCACGTCCGGAAACACGCCAAAGTCCGAGAATATGCTACCCTCTCCGCTCTCGCCGTATGCGGCATCAAAAGGCGCGGCCGAGCACGCCCTCACCGCATGGTGCCGCAGCTTTGGGTTATCGGGCGTATCACTCAGGTTTTTCAACGTGTTTGGGCCGCGGCAGGCAGCCGACTCCCCTTATGCCGCTGTGGTGCCCGCGTTTGTGAGCAAGCTGGCGGCTGGAGCAAACCCGATTATTCACGGCGACGGCAAACAGTCGCGTGACTTCACCCCGGTGGCGTGTGCCGTACTGGGCTGCCTGCTCGCCGGGGTTGCCCCTAGCGACTTGCGCGGGCAGGCGATGAACATTGGCCGCGGCGAGAGCGTCGAGATTCTCGCCCTGCTCGACCTGATTCAGCAGCAGATGGGAACGAACCTGCAGCCAGCATTCCAACCGGTGCGGCCGGGGGATGTACGACATTCACTCGCGGACATCACGCTGGCCAAGCAGCTTATTGGCTACACGCCAGTCGGCTCGTTCGAGCAGGCGATCGCCGAAGTAGTTGCCCACCTCAAGGATGCCGTCGAGTGATTCGCTCAGCAGCGCGTGCGATTGGCGAGACTGCGCTTGGCCTTCTCGGCGTTGGTGTGCTGGTGGCGCGGTCGCGATTTCGGCTGCGTGGGCCTTACTGGCAATGGCGCTGGAACACGGCCTTCGGCCGCGGCGAACCGGGCAAGCGCGAATTAGTGCGAGGGACGCTCGAATATGCACGCTGGGTTTACCAGATGCGTCGGATGCGCGGCTGAGCACACTCTCCAAGCCGGAGCAGTGGGTAAACGTGGGGGAACTCGGGGGAAAACTGGTGACGACTGCGCCGGTGGATGCCCCAGTTGCATTGTTTTGGCGCGTCCGCCCCGCAGCGCTGTTGCGTCCGGAGCGGCCGGTTCGTCGATAGCAGAAGATATGGATAGGACTCAAAACACGGATGTTGGATCGGCGCAGAACCGTGGGCAAGCTGGCTGGGGCAAGTACGTGGCGGCGATGGCCTTCGGGTTGTGCGCGGGGCTCGGCAGCGGCGTGCTGCTCGCGCCAGCCGCCGAGGCGCTTGCCCGCCATGATGTAACAGCCACGGCACGTGGCTCGACGCTTACGACCGCCGATGAGCGGACCACGGGCGTGCTGCCATTGACCGTGCCGGAGTAAGCCGGGACGAGACCAAGATGACGAGGCAAACGCGGGCCACAGATCAACCGGGCGCTATTGAGGTGTAAAAGAACTTTGCCTCGGTGCCTCCGCGCGGATTGGCAAGGAATGTGGGTTGTTTTTTCTCGCTCACGGCGGGGGGATGGTCAGCCCGTCGTGCGCCAGCTGCATCCCCTCGGGCAACGACTCACAGGTCGCCGCGTGGGCCAAGTCATGCGACATGTGGATGAAGTAAGTCTGCTCCGCGCCAACCTGCGCGGCGATGCTCACGGCCTCATCGAGCGAAAGATGCGTCGGATGGCGTCGGGGGCGCAGTGCATCGAGAATCAGCGTTCGCAGGCCGCCTAGCCGCGCGTAGGTCTCGGGCGGAATACCAGATACATCGGTGCAGAAAGCCAGTGGAAAAACTGCGTGTGGTGAAAACGCGCTGTTACGTGCCGCGACTGGCTCAATGCGATAGCCGACGATGGGCAAGCGCCCGTGCAGGAGACGGATGGGCTCGAAGCGCACGCCATGCATCTCAACGGCATGCGGAACTGTGATCTCGTGAGCGACGAGAGTGGCCACAAATGCATCGTCGATGTTGTCCGACTTGTCGAAGATGTGTTTGTAGACGCGATGGAGATGATCGAGCGTGGGTCGCTCGGCGTACACATCGATGGCGTGCTGCTGCACCAGATTGAAGCGACGCAGCTCATCGACACCCCAGGTGTGGTCAACGTGGTTGTGCGTAAAGAAGACCGCATCGCAGCGCTTCAGCCCGGCTCGCAGCGCCTGCTCACGCAAGTCTGGCGAGCAGTCGATCAGGACGCAGCGCGGCAAGCCATCGGCATCGCTCCATTGAACAGCCGCGCTTGTGCGCAGGCGCTGGTCTCGCGAATCGGCACTTGCGCATACTTCGCAGGCGCAGGCGATCGCCGGCACACCTGAGCTGGTACCAGTCCCAAGGAATGTAAGTGACAGATTGGAAATCACGCCGCAACTCATGAACTGCTGCCACCGAGTAGCCGCAGCATGACTTCGCGCAGCTGAGCGGCATCTCCTCTGCCTGCGGCAACCTTCATCGCTGCCCCAACTAGTCGCCCGATGGCTTGCTGTTTGCCTGCGCGCACATCCGCCGCGGCTTGCGGCTGCTGAGAGATTGCCTCAATGCACCAGCGCTCAATCTCGGCATCATCGCGCATCACGATGAGCCCACGCGCGCTCGCCAGCAGACGCACGCTCGCCGCGCCATCGAGCGGCAGAGCTGGTCCGCCTGCGTGTGGTGCACAGAGCGACCCGAAAAGCTCATCAACCGCGTTGGAGTTGACCTCTCCCTGCTCGCGCATGGCGACAAGCTCGCCCAGATGCTCGGCAAGCACGCCAAGATCACTGATCAGCACCGGCTGATTGCCTGCGGATTCATCTCGCGCCGAGGTGAGTTCATTGGCGCGCTTGGCTCCGGATTGCAGCAGGATGTTGGCGGCCTGACGACCGGCGCGCTGGACGGAAATGCCGTGAACGGCTGAAGCGGCCGCCGCGGCGTCAAGAAGCCGGCAGACGGCGGGTTCATCAACGAGTTGCTCAACTTCCTTAGCCCCGAGGGTGAACTCACCGGTGTAACGCAGTCGTCTCGCGGCAGGCATTTCAGGCAGATTGTCACGCGTCTGCATCACCCAACTCGCATCGATGCGTACCGGGAGCAAGTCAGGATCGGGGAAGTAGCGATAGTCGGACGCCTCTTCCTTCTCGCGCTGGACGAAGGTGATCTCAGCCGCATCATCCCAGCCGCGGGTCGTCTTGGTGCCACGATCGAGGGTGATGCCCGATTCGCGCCAGCGATTGGGCTGTTGGGCAAGCTCGTGGAGAATCGCGCTGCGCACAGCTCGAAAACTGTTGAGGTTCTTCACTTCGACGATGGGCGTGGCAACGGTCTGACCGTCGCTAAAGTGCAGCTCGCAGTTAATGTTGGGCTCAAAGCGCATGTGGCCTCGCTGCATGATGCCCTCGGTAACACCAAGCGTGCGGCAGATGTTGCGAAGCTGCTGGGCGAAGACGACGACCTCTTCGGCCGAGCGGAAGTCTGGGGCAGTCACAATCTCAAGCAGCGCTGTGCCAGCGCGGTTGAAGTCCACGACTGAGGCATCGGCCACGGCGGCGCCTCCGGGAAGTTCATGCAGCAGCTTGCCAGCATCTTCTTCAAGATGTGCGCGGATGATGCCGATCTGGCGGCCGGAGCGTGCCCAATCGCACACGCCGCGCTCATCGATGGCAGGCAGCGTCACCATGCCATCAAAGCAAAGCGGCAGATCGTACTGCGATATCTGGTAATTTTTGGGCATGTCCGGATAGAAGTAGCTCTTGCGATCCCACCGACTGATCGTCGCAATCGAACAGCCCAGCGCAAGCCCCACTCGAATGGACATCTCAATCGCCCGCTGGTTGAGCACGGGCAGTGAGCCAGGCAGGCCGAGTGTCAGCGGATCGATGAGTGTGTTGGGCTGCGCCGCAAAGCCCTGGCGGTGGGCGACTGAACCGATGCGCGAGAACATCTTGCTCGCTGCGGAAAGCTCAACGTGAATCTCCAAGCCGACTTTGAGATCAACGCGAGCAATCGGCGCGGTGCGCAAAGTAGAGGGTGCCGCCATCGTCATGGCCAACGGTAGTGCGGGTTGGCAGACACTTGATGCAGCCAGGCGGCAGCGCGAGGCCGGGGGCCAAGGCCATAGCGGCCGCGCACCGCGGCCAGCGCTGCTTGGTGGAGCCCGCCGAACGGGGGCAAGTTTCCCGCCAGTCTTCCCCTGATACCATCCTCGCATGGCTAAGGCCGCTCGCACCGCATCCCCTTCCAAACGTCCACTTGGCACCGCATCCGCCTCTCCGGCCGCGGCCGGATATTCGGGACCTGCCCGCATGGACGACGCGGCAATCAGCAAGGCCCTTCTCGCTGTCCCGGAATGGTCACAAATCGCCGGCAGCATTCAGCGCACTTTCGGCTTTGCCGACTTTCTCGCCGCGATGGCCTTTGTGGGGCTTGTCGCCACCGCAGCTGAGGACCACGCGCATCACCCCGACATTCTCATTCGTTATAACAAAGTGACACTCTCGCTGAACACGCACGATGCGGGCGGCATCACCACCAAAGATTTCGCTCTGGCCGCGTTGCTTGACGGCAAGGTTCGCAGCTAGTTTGCCCCTCGGGCGCTTCGACGGATTACCTCCCTACGCCCCGCTCTGCTTGAGCAAAGTACCCGTGATACCCGACCTGACCTCAACACCCCCGATGTTGCCACCGCGGAACCCGGCCGGGCACAAAGGCACCTTCGGAACGGTCAGTGTCTTTGGCGGCTGCGCCATGCACCCACATCGCATGGCTGGGGCCGTCGCGCTCGCTGCCCGCGCCGCACTCCGTACCGGCTGCGGGCTGGCCCGCTGCGTTGCGCCCGCGGAACTCTGCGATGTCATCCTCGCTGCATGCCCCTCGGCCACGTGCCGCCCCATTTTGCAGCAGGCCGATGGTGACCTTGACCGCAACGACACCGCCGCGGCGATGGAGCAAGCGAGCGACGACGAATCCACAATCGTGCTTGGCCCCGGTCTGGGCACCAGCGAGGGCGCACAGCACGCCACGCTGCTGGCGGTGCAACAGGGTGAGTGCCATCTGGTGCTCGATGCCGATGGCATCAACTGTCTGGGCCTGCTGACCGATGCGCAGGAGTCACTCATCGCGCCGACCATCCTCACGCCCCACCCCGGTGAGTTTGCGCGACTGGCCCGCGTGCTCGGCCTGCATGATGTCACCGTTCAGCGACTTGCCGACGACGAGTCACGGCTCGAGCTTGCCGTGCAACTCGCGCAGCGCATCGGGGCAATCGTTGTACTCAAGGGCCAAGGCACCATCGTTACCGATGGCCATCGGGCCTATCGCAATGCCACTGGCTCTTCCGCGCTTGCCACCGCTGGCACTGGCGATGTGCTCGCGGGCACTATCGCCGCGCTCGTTGCCCAGTTTGTGCCAGCAGCGCATGCGCCGCGGCCATGGCCAATGCCACCTCTGCCTGCCGATGCCTCGCGCCCATGGACGCTTTTTGAGGCAGCGTGCTTTGGCGTTCACGCCCACGGCGTTGCGGCTGACCTTTGGTGCGCACAGAATCGAGCCGCCGCGGGCCTGCTCGCGCACGAAGTTGCGGATTTGTTGCCCGCCGCCATGCGTGCATAAAACGGGCTATGCGGCCAAAGTCCGGCGGCGAGTTCTCGCCCTGTGCCAACCTCTTGCCCTGGCAAACTGTTGCCCCACCCGGCTGTTGCCCCTTTCAGCTCGTGCCCCTACCGTTCGCCCCCTATGGGCAAGACCCGCGAAATAAAGAAGCGCATCAAGGCCGTTGGCAACATCCGCCGCATCACCAAAACGATGCAGATGATCGCCACCAGCAAGTTTGCACGTGCCCAGCAGGCTGCGGTGGCCACCAAGCCATATACCGAGGGCCTGTTTGGCCTCGTTACCGAGCTGGCCTCAACCGCGGGCGAGGTGAACCACCCGCTCATCTCCGGTCCGTCCACCCGCAAGAAGGATGCGCCCGCCGTCACGGTGGTCATCAGCAGCGATCGCGGTCTTTGCGGCCCGTACAACTCATCCGTCCTCCGCGCTGCTGCGGCGTACTTCCGCAGCAACGCCGCAGCCAAGCCGCCCAAAGGCCAGCTCGAGGTTGTGGGCAAGAAGGGTGTGGGTTTCTTCCGCTACAACGGTACCGAGGTGGCAAAGACGATCTCCGTTGGCGATCGCCCAAGCTTTGAGGTGATTTCGGCCATCGCCGAGGAGTTCATGGCCCGCTTCCTGGCCGGTGAGATCGCCTCCGTACACGTGGTTTACATGCGCTACCTCTCGGCAGGCCGGCAGGCACCCGAGACGCTGCAACTTTTGCCGCTCAAGCCCATTGAGACGGTCAAGCCGGTCGCCGGCACCGCAATCAAGAGCGTTCACTACGAGTTCAGCCCCGATGCCGCCGAGTTGCTGGGCGATCTGTTGCCCGCGACCGTCAAAGCCACGCTGCTGCAAGTCTTCAACGACGCGATTGTCTCCGAGCATGTTGCCCGCATGGTGGCCATGAAGGGCGCAACGGAGAACGCCGGCAAGATGCGCAAGCTGCTGACGCGCGACTACAACCGCGCTCGCCAGGCACAGATCACCACCGAGCTTTCCGAGATCATCGCAGGCGCAGCCGCGCTCGGTTGATCGGAGCTTTGCCTTCCCTTGACATCATCTCACAGCTGCGATGAGCACCGTGCGGTCATCATCGGCAGGGTGTGCTCCGCAAAAGTCGCCCACTGCTTTAAGAACTGCGCCCATGAACGCCGCCGCGCTGGCGTGGGGCCGCTGCACCACTTCGTCCAGCCGGTCAGTGCCGAACATATCGCGCTTTGCGTTGAATGCCTCCGTGATGCCATCGGTGTAGAACACCACCGCGTCGCCCGCCTCAAGCGTCACCGCGGCCTGCTCATACTCCGCCTCGACCATCACTCCCAGCGGCAAGCCCTGCGCGGAATCTAGCGAGAGCACGGGACCCCCCTCACCGGCAAAGCCCACGCGAAGCCGCGGCGGATTATGCCCCGCGCTGCTGAAGCACAACTGACCCGTTGCAGGGTCGTACACCGCATAGAACGCCGTGGCGAACATGCCGTTGGCCGTGTAGCGACGGCACAGCTCTGTATTGAGGTGGCTGAGCACTTTGCTTGGCTCGGCCGAATCTGGCAACTGGTGTGCAAGCGCGTGCAGCACCGCCATGACCACTGCCGCCGGTGTGCCATGGCCAGAAACATCGGCGATCAGGATGCCGAGCCGGCCTCCGGGTAAATCGAAGAAGTCGTAGTAGTCACCGCCAGCCGTACGGCTGGTCTGATAGTGCGTGGCCCAATCGAGCGAGCCCACCTCTGGAAGATCGAGCGGCAACAACGAGCGCTGAATCTCACCGACCGTACGCAGCTCACGCTCCAAGCTCTCATAGGCCTCGGCCAGTTTGCGCGTCAGCACCAGGTTGTTGGTGGCGCGACCAAAAAGATTCGAGAGCCAAACCAGCTCGGGCAAGCGCTGCGGATCCATCCCATTTGGCCGATCCCACATATGCACGATCATGTTCTGCGAAATGCCCCCGTCATACTGCGGAATGGCAATCAGCGAGCGCATGCCCTTGATGAACTCATACGCCGGGTCGCGCGGGTCTGGCGCAAAGTCCGAGAGCACCACCGGCACATCCCCATACAGCAGCTTGGCCAGCACCCCACCAGACATGACCGGCAGTTTCTCGGGCTGATCCCACGGGTTGATCTCCTCAGTAAAACGCGACGACCGCGTAATGCGAAAGATACCCTCGGGCATGCCGCGGCGAGAAAGCGAGACCATGGCATTGGCCTGGATGATCGGCACCATGCGCCCGGCGTAGTACCGCACCATCTCCTGCGGATTGTTGATCGACGACATCTCACGCATCGTGTCGACGATGTAGCGAAGGCGATCCTCCCAGCGCCCATGCGCCGGGTCGAACATCGCCGCCATCGCGCGTGCCTGCTCCTCTGTCACCGGCGTTGTGCCAATGAGTTGTGCCAGGGTGCCAGGCGCTGCGGCTGGTGGTGAAAGCTCTTGATTACCCATGAATCAATCCCCGCTTGAAGAAGAGTCTGAACTGCTGCCTGAACCAACGTCCGAGCCGCTGCTACCCGAGCCAGCATCGTTGCCCCACGCGCCGCTTTGCGCGCTGCTCTCCTTGCTGCGAACATCAGCAAACGGATCCTGTCGCTCATCGGGTGGTGGAGTGACGACACTCCCTGCGACAAACGGCAAGCCGCCGTACATCATGCCTCCCGCCAGGCCAAGCTGGTGCAAGCGCGCGCGCTCGGCCTCTGATGCTTCTCCTGACTGGCTGCCCCGCTGCTTGCTTTCCTGCTGCGGCTCGCGTGCTTCGGCTGGCTTAAAGGATTCATCGAGCATGACGCCGCGGCGATCATCTGCCATGCGCTCGCGCTGCCGCCGCTCCTGCGCCCATACCCCGTAGTTCGAGCGCCACAGAAAGAAAATGAGCAGCCCGCCGGTGACAACCACGAGCATCGTTCCACCGACGATCAGCACCTGTGTGATGTTCGACATGCCCAAGCATAGTGTCTGACCAGCGGAGATTAACCGGCTGCCGTGGCGGCATGCTCGGCGAGGCACCGCTCAACGGCCTCCAGCATTGCACTGCGCGCAAGCCCCATCAGATCGCAGGTTGCCCGGGCGGCCACGCCGCAAGCCACCCGCCTGCTCGGGTCGCTCACCTGCACAAAGCCGTCTCGCCACGCCAGCACCTCATCGGCCGGTGCCTCGTCGTCAACAACGATTCCCGCCGCCCGCTCCGCAACCGGACCGATCAGCTCGGCCCCGGCCGACCCGGCGCGCACAACTTGTGGCCTCGATGCTCGCATCGCATCGGCCACCAGTCGCTGGCACGAGCCCGACCAAAGCCCATCCTCAGCCGCACCACGCAGCGAGACCACAAAGTCGCACGCTGCCAGCATCGCCGCGAAGCTGGCCGTGGGCGCCGCGACCACAACCCGCGCAGCAACCCCTAAACCCACCGCTCCGCCCCCGCGCTCAGCGCAAACCTGGGCCC
>Ga0105047_10007982_pt1 | contig 17740 bp, 17 predicted proteins | sample MAT04_FD_78384 | JGI IMG/M metagenome (GOLD analysis project Ga0105047, IMG submission 78384) | Freshwater microbial communities from Lake Fryxell liftoff mats and glacier meltwater in Antarctica - MAT-04 (megahit assembly) | ecosystem: Environmental > Aquatic > Freshwater > Ice > Liftoff...
AAGAAGTGGATGACGGAGAATGCGGAGAAGTATCGCATCCAGCGCTATGTGGTCGTCAAGTAAGAAGCGGCGTCAAAGGAACAGTGATAGGCGACGTTTCACCAGGGTGCGATCTCTCCAATGCGTCTGAATCCTGAACAAAGCGATCGCTGAGTGATTCGTGCCGCGTGAAGGATTGCCTTTGCCCTGAAAGGGCAGGCCCTCCGAGGTCACTTTGTTCTCGACCTGTCGTCGCCGATCCATTGATGGCCGATCCCCGGCGGGCGGTCATATAATCGCTCCATGTTGTTCGATACCATCACCATCGTCGGCGTGGGGCTCATTGGCGGCTCGATCGGGCAGGCCGTGCGCCGCCGCGGCGTGGCGAAAACTGTCATCGGAGTCGGTCGCGATCCTGCCTCGCTCAATCAAGCTCGTGCTTGCGGGGCTATCGATCGCTCGACGCTTGATCTGGCTGAAGGCGCACGGTACGCGGATCTCGTCATCTTCTGCACGCCGGTCGACAAGATTGCCGGGCAAGTCCGCACGGCCGCGTCTGTTTGCAAACCCGGCACACTGCTCACCGATGCCGGCAGCACCAAGGCCGCGATCGTTCGCGACCTGGAAGAAGGATTGCCCAGCGGCATCCATTTCGTGGGCAGCCATCCCCTCGCGGGATCAGAGAAACGCGGGCCAGCGAACGCCAGCGCGGACCTCTTCGAAGGCCGGCTGACTTTGGTGACGCCGACGCCGCGAACTGACCCGGATGCCGTGCGGCGCGTCAGCGATTTCTGGCGAGCCCTCGGTAGTGAGGTGCGGACTCTCGATCCTGAATCGCACGATTGGGCACTGGCGCTGACCAGCCATCTGCCACACCTAGCCGCGTCGGCACTCGCGGGGCTTGTGCCGCCGATCTATCGGGATTTTACCGCGAGCGGATTTCGCGATACGACACGCATCGCCGCCGGCGACCCGGTTCTGTGGGCCGCGATCTTTCGACAGAACGCCCTGGCCATGCGCGACGCTCTTGAACGATTTACCAACCGGCTCGATGAATTCCGCAATGCCATGATGGACGATGACGAAACGACTTTGATCGAATTGCTGGCTCAAGCGAAACGGGTGCGCGATGCTTTGGGAAGTTGAGATTCGGCCGCTGAAGAATGATGGCGAACGGGACCGTGTGGGCAACGAGTTCGACCTACTCACTCATGGCCGCCGTGGCCGCGACCTCGTTGCCGCCACGGCACGGGGATTCTTGCTGGAAGGCGATCTCGATCAGCCAGCCGCGTACAAACTGCTCAACACCCTTCTGCTCGACTCGCTTGTCGAATCGGTGCAATTGAGTGCCATCGATCCGCATGCCGAATCGCCAACGAACGCCGAACAAGTGACGGTGCTGTTGAAGCCCGGCGTCATGGATCCCGTCTCCGAAAGTGTTCTGGATGCCGCCCGAGATCTCGGCGCTCCGCTGGAAGCGGTGCGAACTTTCCGCCGTTACTTCACGACCGATCACCTCAACGGGACTGATCGCGACATCCTCTTCCGCAAGGTGCTCGCCAACGATGCCATTGAACAGATCGTCGTCGGTCCCCTGAAGGCGGAACATCTGGCGATCGGGAAGCCCTACGTGTTTCGACTTGTCCACGTGCCGATCCGCGAACTCGACGCGGGTGGCCTCGAGAAGCTCAGCAAGGATGGACAACTTGCGCTGAATCGTGACGAGATGCAGTCAATTCAGTCGCACTTCCGTGATCTCGGCCGCGACCCGACTGATATTGAACTCGAATCGCTCGCGCAGACTTGGTCGGAACATTGCTCGCACAAGACGCTCAAGGGGCCGATCGATTTCACCGAGACGATTGACGGCGTGAAGAAGACCCGGCGCATCAACAACCTGCTGAAGGAAACGATCTTCGGCAGCACGCAGGAACTCCGCAAACGCTTCGGAAAAGACGACTGGTGCGTGAGCGTCTTCGCCGACAACGCGGGCGTCGTGACTTTCGACGAGAAGAATCACGTCTGCTTCAAGGTGGAAACGCACAACCACCCCTCAGCGATCGAACCGTACGGCGGCGCCAACACCGGCATCGGCGGCGTCATCCGTGATCCGCTCGGCACCGGCCTCGGGGCGAAGCCGATCGCCAATACCGATGTCTTCTGTTTCGCCCCGCCTGATTATCCGCCGGAGAATCTCCCTCTAGGAATTCTGCACCCGCGCCGGATCATGCAGGGCGTCGTCGCCGGCGTCAAGGACTACGGCAACCGCATGGGCATCCCCACCGTCAACGGGGCGGTGCTCTTCGACGAGCGCTATCTCGCCAACCCGCTCGTCTACTGCGGCACGGTCGGACTCATTCCGGTTGACCGCATGAATAAAGAATCTCAACCAGGCGATCTGATCGTGGCCGTCGGCGGGCGCACGGGGCGCGACGGCATTCACGGGGCGACCTTCTCGTCGCTGGAACTGACGGCCGAGTCGGAGACCGTCAGCGGCGGCGCAGTGCAGATCGGCAACGCCATCACCGAAAAGAAGGTGCTGGATGTCATTCTGCAGGCCCGCGATCGTAGCCTCTACACTGCGATCACTGATTGCGGCGCCGGTGGTTTCAGTTCCGCCGTCGGCGAAATGGGCGCCGAACTCGGCGCTGTTGTTCATCTTGACCAAGCCCCGCTCAAGTATGCCGGCCTGAGCTACACCGAAATCTGGATCTCCGAATCGCAGGAGCGCATGGTGCTTGCCGTGCCTTCTTCCCACTGGAAGGAACTCGACACACTCTGCAAGAGTGAAGGCGTCGAAGCGGCGGTGCTCGGCACGTTCGAGAAAACCGGGCGATTGAAGCTCACCTATCAGGGCAACACGGTCGGTGATCTGTCGATGCACTTCCTGCACGACGGCAGGCCCGATGTCGTGCGCAAAGCGGAATGGGCGCCCAGCCGCTCGTCACGAAGTTCTTCTACCGCGACGCCGCAAGCGGCGGAAATACTCAACAAGATCCTTTCTTCCTACTCCGTCTGCTCGAAAGAATGGATCATCCGCCAGTACGATCACGAAGTGCAGGGCGGCAGCGTCATCAAACCGCTTGCGGGCGTTCACGACGACGGCCCTTCCGATGCCTCGGTGTTGACTCCAACGCTCGGTTCACCGAAGGGGATTGCCCTCGGCTGCGGCATCAACCCGCGCTACGGCGATCTCGACCCTTATTGGATGGCCGCGGCCGCGATCGATGAAGCGGTCCGCAACGTCGTCGCCGTCGGCGCCGATCCGGCACGCACCGCCATTCTCGACAACTTCTGTTGGGGGAACGTCAACGAACCCGAAGTGCTCGGCTCTCTCGTTCGCGCCGCGGAAGCCTGCCGCGATGTCGCGCTCGCCTTCGGCACGCCGTTCATCAGCGGCAAGGACAGTCTTTACAACGCGTACGCATCCGAAGGCCGACGCATCTCGATCCCCGGCACGCTCCTGATCTCAGCCATGGGCCAGGTCCCCGACGTTCGCCGTTGCGTGAGCATGGATCTGAAGGCGCCGGGCAACGAACTCTTCCTGATCGGCCAGACGCGTGATGAGATGGGCGGTTCTCATTTCAACATGATCGTCGGCCGCGAAGGGGGCCAAGTGCCGCAGGTCGATTTCACCCTGGCGCCGCGACTTTTTCAAGCGGTGCATGGTGCGATCGTGAAGGGTTTGATCCGCACTTGCCACGACTTGAGCGAAGGCGGTCTGGCGGTGGCTCTCGCGGAGATGGCTTTCGCGGGTGAAGTGGGAGCCGACATCACGGGCTTGCAGTCGATTCCCGATCTAGCGGATGAGGTGAAACTCTTCAGCGAATCGACGACGCGGTTCGTGGTCGAAGTGAGATCGCAGGATATTGCCGCGTTTCGGACCCAAATGGGTGATCTGCCGGTCACGCCACTTGGCAAAACGGTGTCCGAGCAGCGACTTCGGATCGCCGGCGCCAACGGCGAGTGGATCGTCTGGGCGAAGCTGAGCGACCTGAAAGAAGCGTGGCAGAAGCCGTTGCGGTGGTGAGGGCAACCCACCGCTCAGACATTTCGCATTTCCGCAAGTGCCAAGTACAAGCTGCCGAGGTGATGCCAGCCGTCGTTCTCGGGAATCTGAGCGACGGCCTTCTTAAGCAGGTCGCGAGCACGGACCGCTTGCCCCATGAACAGGGCCGCCATGCCGCGATTGAACAGGACCACCGGCGACTCGGGCATCTTTTCCCAGATGGCGACCGCTTCGTCGGCCTTGCCCTGCTGCCAGCGAAGGGCCGCTCGTTCGTTGTTCAACGCCGCTTGCAGCGTTTCCGGGATTTCATTCGCGATCGCATTCAGCGTTCGCTCCGCCTGATCGAGATCGTTGGCTGATCGCAGGACCCCGGCTGCCAAGAGAGCCTGAGCCGGCTTGCCCATTTCGGACTGCTTGCTCGCCCAGGAGCGAAGAGCAGGCGTGGCCGGTCGGTTCTCACCGCGTGGCCGCAGTTGGGTCAAATCCTTGACTTGCAAAAGAGTCGTCAGATCGCGAACCCGCTGGGGGTAACCACCGAGGGCGAACGGTTGTGTTGCCGCGGAATCGTGGCGAACGACGACAGCCGCCCATTCGGATGGTGCAACAACGCTCTTGAGAGACTCGTTGTTCTTCAACGCCGTCAACGCGCCGATCCCTTCGTTCCAGGCCAACCGCGGATCAGCGCGGAAGCCGACCGCCACTTCGTGGGGTTCAACTTCGCCCAGCGCTCCCGCTTCGGCCTCGATCGAGGCGGCATCGACGGGTCGATTGACGAATCGAACCATCAGATCGGCCAAAGTCGGCGGTTTTTGCGGAATCGGGGTCATTGGAGTTCTCCCAGTCTAGGCGATTGATACGGCATTCTCTTGCCATAGGAATGCATCCTCAGGCCCATCTTGCGCGACTTTTTCTTGAATTCACCAAGCATCGCACCAGATTCAGAGTGTTACTTTACCGGATTGGCGAGCCTGCGACCTCAGCAGGTCAAAATCGTTATTCAGATCAAGATTATTTCTTCTAGCGATGTGTACAGACCCCTCGCCAGAAGAATCGAACAGGTCCGGAAGAAAAACGATTCCAGAAGAAATGATGTGTGTGCGATTATAAGAGTTGCCTGGAACTTGCTCACAGAGTCGCTTCCGCAGAGCGAGTACCCGCGTGCTTTGAAAGGAGTTTTCGATCTCCGCACGGCTTTGAAAGAATTCGCATTTTTCTTTAAAAGGTCCGTCGGCTCTGTAAAATGATATCAAAGCGGGTAACTTATGAATCCACAAGACTTTGTATCGCCGCAGGCCGGCCGGGTGATCGAAACACTCGATGGTGAGCACGCATTCGTGCCCGCTCCCCTCCCGCCCAAGGTCGAATACGACCCTTCGCTGACCCTCCTGTTATCCCAGGCGGACACGGCCTTGAGCGAGCTTTCCATGTTGGGGCGATACCTCCCCAATCCCGACTTGTTCATCGCACCCTATACCAATCGCGAAGCGGTTTCCTCCTGTCGGATCAATGGCACGCGGGCGGGCATGGCGGAGCTGATGCTCGACGAGATCGATCCGAGAAGCACACCGCAGGGCAGCGATGTCAAGGAGGTGGGCAATTACGTGTCCGCCTTGAATCGGGGCATCAAGCAGCTGATTAAACTTCCCTTCGAAAACCGGTTGGTGCTCGACCTGCATCACGAACTTATGGAAGATGGGGGCCATTTTCGCGACAGCCAGAACTGGATCGGGCCGCCCGGTTCCACGCTGGCGACGGCCACCTATGTGCCGCCACCGCCCGATCTGGAAATGCCCGAGTGTCTGCATCAATGGGAAATCTTCGTGAATCAACGCGGCAAGATGCCGGAATTGATCCAATGCGCGCTGATGCATGAACATTTTGAGGCGATTCACCCGTTTCTTGACGGCAACGGCCGTCTCGGGCGTTTGCTCATCCCGTTGTTCCTGATCGAACGCGGCCGGCTGAGCAAGCCGCTCCTCTACTTGTCGAGCTACTTCGAGCAATCCCGAAATGAATATTTCACCCGATTGCAACGCATCCGCACTCATGGGGATTGGGACGGCTGGCTCCGCTATTTTCTCGCCGCGGTCCGCGATACGTCACGCAGTGCGATCGAGCAGAGCCACAACCTGCGTCGTCTCCGCGATCGATTCCGCGGCCAGCTGAACAAGAAATACTTGGCTTTGACGCTTCTTGATGAATTGTTTATCAACCCGTACATCACCGTCATTCACGCGGCCCACTTGTTAGATGTGTCGTCGCCCACGGCGGCCAAGACCATTCGCCTGCTCGAACATGTCGGCATCCTCAAGGAATCGACAGGTCGAGAATGGGCTCGCGTCTGGCTGGCACGGTCCATTCTGAAGGTGCTTGAAGAGTCAGCACCCATCCGGGCGATCGAGGAGCCAGATCAGCAAACGGGTTGACGTGTTTTTCATGTGCGGCTATCGTACACTCTGACATTGCCCAAATTACCCGCGGGTCGCGACTCATGACACCCCGTTCTTTTCGCTGGCTGTTTCTGACACTTGCCCTGACCGGCGTTTCCGTCGATCTCGTCAGCAAGTACGTCGTCTTCCGCTGGCTGTACAATGGGAAGTCATACGGCGCCTCGGAGATCGTTCCGGGCGTCATCCGTTTTCACGTCGATTTCGATTTCCGGGCGAGCGGTGAGAAGTGTGATTGCTGGTTTGCGAACCTGAACGGACCCGTGCCGCCGCGCGTCAATCACGGAGCACTCTTCGGGCTGGGGAGTGCCCATACCAACATCGCCAACTATGTCTTCATGGCCATCAGCCTGACTGCCGCCATTGCCGTTGCCTGGTGGGGGCTCCGCTCCTCGACGCGCCGTGACCCTCTTCTCAGTGCCGCCCTCGGTCTGGTCCTTGGGGGAACCGTGGGTAATCTGTTCGACCGCGTCGTCTTCGGCGGCGTGCGCGACTTCCTTTATTTCTACCTGATCGAATGGCCGGTCTTCAACATCGCCGACTGCTGCCTCGTCTGCGGGGCAGGGCTGCTCCTGGCGCACGCGCTGTTCGTCCAGGAAGAACCGGTGAAAGAACCCGGGACCGTGATGGGGTGACCGGCGAAAAATCATTCGGAATTGTTCGAAAAGTTCAGCGTTCCAGTCGCTGACGATCAAATGGTTGGCTGAGCGTCTGGCCGGAATTTTTTCCTGACCTGACAAAAGCTGACATTTCATGACATTTTGACGATCAGCACGATCGTGCGCCATCACCGAGCCTACTATCGAAAACGCGAAAGGCAAATTCGGACATGAGCGTGGCACCCGGCAAGTGAATCGAAGTATTCTGAACGTGTTTGATGGCCACGAGGTAAGACCGCCTAAAGTCGGGACTCCAACAAAGAGCAAACAGGCCGCCATGTTTTCGTTGGAGTCCCGCCTTGAGGTGATCTTCCGATGGCGATGGGAAGCAAATTTTGGGGCGAGCGACGCCCCAACTCCGATCCGGGCGAGCCGAATGGCGTAAGCCATCGGGTGAACGACATATGCTTGCGGATCCTCGGATGGTCCCGCGCGCGAGGCATCTTTCGAGCCCGACGCGTTAGCGAGGGAGCATCCCATATACCCTCGCTAACGCGTCGGGCTCGAAATCGCCGCTCGTTCGTGACCGCGAGCAGTAAAGCTTCCATAAACCAGAGTTGCTTCAGGCTGCGGCAAAATCGTACACGGGCGTCTCAATCAAGCGCGAGGGGGCCAGCTGGCTCCAAAAAATAGAATGCAGGCGCTCGACCGTTTTCGGCGAGAAGAAACGTTCTCCGGAATGGAGCGAAACCCGTGCAGGCACTCCTTCAACGACGATAAATCGACCGTCAATCTCCAAAGTGTATGCAACTTTTTGTTCGATGAACTCTTCGTCCAAGGTATTAACCATTTCAGGTCCTCCGCAAGCGAAAATCAACCCATCGGGCCGGATCGGGCTCATGCATGGTAATGACTTTGACCAACGGACGCAAAGCGTAACTGCAGTGAACATGAAGCGGCCGCGCCGCGCTCGTCAGACCCAGAATCAGGCAACTCGCACCATACTTGTCGGACGGGTAATCTTCAATTACTGTTCCAGATGCAATTGCTTCACGAACCTCCACGACACTGATCCGCCGACGAATACTCTGATCAACCGCATGTTGAGAAAACTCAAACTCTTCGGTGATGAACTTGGCGCGGATCGCCGCGATCTCATCCATAAATTGCACCATGTTCGAACCATCGTCACTTCTTCTTCGACTCCATCGCTTTCTTGACCGCCGTGCCCAAATCCGCCGGGGTGTCGGCAATGGCGATGCCGGCGGCCTTCAAAGCCGTGATCTTGTCTTGGGCCGAGCCGGACCCGCCGGAGATAATGGCGCCGGCGTGACCCATGCGCCGGCCGGGAGGAGCCGTCTGCCCGGCGATGAACGCGGCCACCGGTTTCGTGACATGCTTCGCGATGTACTCGGCCGCGCGCTCTTCCGCGGTGCCGCCGATCTCGCCAATCATCAGAATCGCTTCGGTGTCGGGGTCTTCCTCGAACATCTTCAACAGATCGATCTGGTTGGTGCCGATGATCGGATCGCCGCCGATGCCCACGCATGTCGATTGGCCAAGCCCCATCCCAGATAGTTGAAACACCGCCTCGTACGTCAGCGTGCCGGAACGGCTGATGACGCCGACACCGCCGGGCTTGTGGATGTAGCCTGGCATGATGCCGATTTTACACTGGCCGGGCGTGATGATGCCGGGACAGTTGGGTCCGATAAGCCGGCTGCCCGGTTTGTCCTTCAGGAAACGCATCACGCGCGACATGTCGAGGACGGGGATCCCCTCGGTAATGGCGACGATGACGCCGATGCCAGCATCAGCGGCTTCCATGATCGCGTCGGCGGCGCCGCCGGCGGGAACGAAGATCACGCTAGCGTTCGCTCCCGTCTTATTCACCGCTTCTTGAACGGTGTTGAACAAAGGGAAGCCGTCCTGCACCGTGCCGCCCTTGCCGGGCTTCACGCCGCCGACGATCTGCGTGCCGTACTCACGGCACTGGATCGCATGAAAGGTCCCGGATTTGCCGAGGCCCTGGATCAGAAGCTTGGTGTTCTTGTTGACGAGGATGCTCATGAAGTCTCTTTCTGGTCCTATTAGTTGCCCGAATCTATTTCGATCACATCGACTAGCGACAGCCGGATGTAATCGCGAAAATCATCGCGAGGGCTATTTTCAAAACGCGGGACGCCGATGATCACGCTCCGCTCTGTTACCATTGCCTGTTCGGCGTGAAGGATCACATGGATGACGCCATCGGCCAGGCGGAAGCAGAACGGCTGGAACGGCCTTTCGCGCATCCGTCTCGGAAGTTCAGTCTGTCCGATCATGCGAACGCTCCGGAAAACATTACTTCGCCGCCGCCACGACCATCTTGGCTGCTTCCGTCAATCCCGGCGCGTACTGGATCATCGGCAGCTCCTTCTTTACCCCGTTCAGGATGTCGCGGGCCTTTTCGACGTTCGTTCCTTCGAGGCGGACGATGACGGGGACCTTGAAGCCGACTTCTCGGCCGGCCTTCACCAGAGCGTCCGCGATCAGGTCGCACTTGGCGATGCCGCCGAAGATGTTGACGAGGATCCCCTTCACCTTCGGATCCGAGAGAATGATGCGGAACGCCTCGATCGCGCCTTCCGGGGTGACGCCGCCGCCGACGTCGAGGAAGTTGGCCGGATCGCCGCCGTGGTACTTGATGATGTCCATCGTGCCCATCGCCAGCCCAGCGCCGTTGACCAGGCAGCCGATGTTGCCATCGAGCTGAATGAAGTTGAGATTCGCCTTCCCGGCACGCACTTCAGCGGGGTTTTCCTCGGAAAGGTCACGCAGGGCGGCAATGTCAGGATGCCGGAAGAGAGCGTTGTCGTCAAAGTCGATCTTGGCGTCGAGTGCGACGACGTCGCCCTTTTTCGTGATGGCGAGCGGATTGATTTCCGCCAGGCTCGCGTCCTTGGCCAGGAAGACGCTCGAAAGCGCCAACATGATCTTCTCGGCCTTCACCACCTGCTCGCCGGTCATTCCGAGTTCGAAGGCTAGCCGTCGGGCCTGATGCGGTTGCAGACCGGTTTCCGGCGACACGGCCGCCTTGAGAATCTTTTCGGGAGTCTTGTGAGCGACCTCCTCAATGTCCATGCCGCCCTCGGAACATGCCATCATGACGGGCACGCCCGTGACGCGATCCAGAACCATGCCGAGATAATATTCTGTTACGGGTTCCGCGTCGGCTTGAACCATGAGCTTCGTAACCTTTTGCCCCTCCGGCCCCGTCTGCTTGGTTTTGAGCGGGTAGGCGAGCATCGCTTGAGCGAGCGCCTTGATCTTCTCCTTGCTGGAGACAAACTTCACCCCGCCCAGCTTTTCGGGGTAGCCCAGCAACTGACCCGCACCGCGACCGCCGGCATGCACCTGCGCCTTGAGGACCACGCCGCCGCCGTTGCTCAACTTGTCGAAGGCCTTTTCGGCTTCTTCGGGAGAACTGACGATGATGTGCTGCGGAATGGCCGCGCCCGCCGCCGCGAGGAGTTCTTTGGCCTGGTATTCGTGAATTTTCATGCGTTTTCACTCATGGTTGATGAATCAAAGCTTTTATAGGAGTCCACGTCCCGGATGACAGGCTTCCTGTCGGGGCGAAAGAGAGAAGAATGTTCGTTAGATTTTTTTATGATTCTGATTGCGTCCGAGTTCGGTCAATGGTACTTTGTCGAATATCCCTTCATCACATCTTCGTGACTCGTAAGGGGGGTTAATCGAATGTCCTCTTTCATTCGGCTGCGTCGGGGCTTCACGCTCATTGAGTTGCTTGTGGTGATCGCCATCATCGCCGTCTTGATCGGCCTGCTCTTGCCGGCCGTGCAGAAGGTGCGCTCGGCGGCGGACAAGGCAAGTTGCCAAAGCAACATGCAGCAAATCGGTCGCACCACGGCCGCGTTCGTGACCGAATACGGCACGCTCCCAGCTTACTACGGCATCCACACTTCGCAGTACGCCAATGCGAGCGATCCAACTGCTCCTTCTCGAATCCCTTCGATGCCGCATGGGAGTTGGTTCCTGCATCTTTCACCGTTTCTCGAATACGGCAACATGTACGATATCGTTCTGGACGATACGACGACCTCGGGTCGGAACACCAATTTTTGGGACGTCAACCCTGTCAACACAAGTGTTCCGAACGGCACTACTACTACTCAATATAACGGGCACGACTACGTTCAGAACGCCAGCACAACCACCCCGGTATCGGCCGGGCAGGGCTATAATACACGTGGGATCTGGTTGCCTGAAGTCAAGGGCGCCAAGTATCGGGTATTGCGTTGCAAAGTCGATCCCACTGTCCCGGCCAATGGTCTGGTGCAAACGTCTTGGGGTCACACGAACTACCTGGCTAATTTCAACGCATTCTCGACGTCGAAGACCCCGACTGCGTACCCAGCTCCCGTCAATCCGGATTCGTTCCAAGATGGCCGGACGAACACCGTTCTGTATGGTGAAGGTTTTGCCGTCTGCGATCGCATCAGTCGAATTGCCCTTTACTCGTGGTACTATCACAACTTCGGTCTCGACTGGTACAAGAACACCAACACCAATATGTTCCAGTACGACATCAAGGCATCTCAATGCGACAACTGGCGAACCCAGTCGGCCCATCTGGGCGGCATGAACGTCTGCATGGGCGATGGCAGCGTCCGCTTCGTGCATGGCACTATCTCGCCGGCCACTTGGACCAACGTTCTGTTACCCAGCGACGGCAACGTACTTGATAACGATTGGTGACATTACCCCATGACCGCAGTTGAATTGCTACGCGATCTGGTCCGCCTGCCGTCGTTGAACCCGATGGGGCGGACTTGGGCCTCGACCGAGTTTCTTTTTGAACACCGCGTCACGGCTTATCTTCAGCGTTTTTTCGAATCGCTGAGCCTCCCCTGGGAGCGTCAGCCCGTCTCCCCCCAGCGTGAGAACATCTTCACGCGATTTGATTCTCCCGGCGCCACGCGCACCATTCTCTTCGAAGTTCATCAAGACACGGTCCCTGTCGAAGCGATGATCGTCGATCCCTTTGGCGGGGAGATTCGCGACGGCAAAGTCTTCGGCCGAGGCTCCTGTGACGTGAAGGGGAGCATGGCGGTCATGCTCACCGTGCTGGCCCGGCTTGTCCGCGAGCGGCCCAAAGGCGCCAGCAATTTGATCGTCGCCTGCTCCGTCGACGAGGAACATACGTTCCTCGGCGTGCAGGAATTGGTCAAGAAGGTGAAGGCCGACTTCGCCATCGTCGCCGAACCGACCCAACTGAAGATCGTCGACGCTCACAAAGGCGTCGTGCGCTGGAAGGTGCGAACCCCGGGCCGGGCTTGCCATAGCTCCCGGCCGGATCAGGGCATTAACGCCATCTATCGCATGGGCCGTTTGCTGGGCGTGATCGAGAATTACGCGCAAGAGCTCCAACGGTCCAGAAGCGATGCCCGGCTAGGGCCGCCGACAATCAGCGTTGGCCGGATCGACGGCGGAGTCAGCGTCAACACCGTGCCGGATGACTGCGTCATCGAGATCGATCGACGCGTGTTGCCAGGCGAAGTTCCGCTCGACACGCCGTGTGATTTTGAAGCGTATCTGCGGAAGAACACCGAAATTCCCTTCACGCTCGAGCCAGTCTGGGTGAACTGCCCGCCGCTGGGGAATACCCATTCCGCCGGAGTGACGGCCGCCCTGGGCGCGGCGATCGACACCGTTCTGGGTTCGCACGAAGTGATTTGTGTCCCTTTCGGGACGGATGGGTCGACGATCGCCGAAGCCGGTGTCCCCTCGGTCGTATTCGGCCCAGGCGACATCGCCCAGGCCCACACCTGCGACGAGTGGATCGCCATTGAACAGATGGAAAAAGCCGAACAGATCTTGTGGCGGTTAGTGACAACCCCGCATTAACTTGAAGAGGCGGAGCGCTAGGGCGTCCTATGCGCTCCGCTTCGAAGACTTCGCGTTGCGGCTAACCAATTACACCTTATCCGGAACTTCGAAACCCTTGCGGTATTCGCGGAAGAGCATCGCGTTCGCCGCGGCATTGTTGCCGGTGAAGCGTTCGGTCTTCGGGTCGATAGCCAGCGTCGGCCCGACGCGGCCGATGGCCTTGCCGAGGTCGACGTTGTTATCCTTCAGGTGAGCGACCATGCGCACGAAGGCCTCTTGAACATCTTTATTGTCCGAGATCTTCGCGGCTTCGCCGATCGGCTTCTCGGCGCCGAGCCGGTAGCTGATGTTGCCGAGATGGCACAGAGCGCTCGAGAGATGGCCTTCCTCGATGTCGGCATGGAGGAGCCTGTGGTCGTTGGCCTTCACGGCCTTGACGAAGTTGCCGAAGTGGCTGTCCTCGCCGCCGCCGCTGAACTTGGTGACGACGTTGAGGTCCTTGTCGAGCACGATGCCGCTGGCGTAGTTTGGGCAGATCATGATGCCCTTTTCGCCATAAAAGATGTTGCCGACGAAGTTCGAGCCCTTCTTGCCTTCAATGGCTTTGCCCGGGTAGGGGCTGATGCTCTCGAGGCCGCGGACTTCGAAGATCAGTTCCGCGTCGCCGTAATCGAACACGCAGAGTTGGGTGTTCGCGGTCTCGCCGTCGTCGACGTAGCCGAAGCGGCCGCCGACGCTCATGACGGAATTCGGAAGTCCCACCTTGTTCAGGCCCCAGCGGGCCTTGTCCATTTCATGAATGCCTTGGTTGCCGAGATCGCCGTTGCCGTAGGCCCACGTCCAGTGCCAGTCGTAGTGCAGTTTGGTTCGCATCAGCGGAAGCTTGGGGGCCGGCCCGCACCAGAGATCGTAATCGAGCGTGCCGGGGATCGGCTGTTCGGCGGTCACCTTGCCGATGCTGTTGCGACGCTTGTAGCAGGTGCCGTAGGAGAGGTTGACCTTGCCGAGCTTGCCGTCATGCAGGTAGGCCATGGAATCGCGGATGCCCTGCGTGCTGCGGCTCTGCGTGCCGGTCTGGCAGATCTTCTTGGTGCGGCGGGCGGTCTCGACCATGATGCGGCCTTCGCGCACGTTATGGCTGACCGGTTTTTCGACGTAGACGTTCTTGCCGGCCTCCATCGCCCAGATGGCGGCCAAGGCGTGCCAGTGGTTCGGCGTGGCGATGGAAATGACGTCGACTTCTTTGTCTTCGAGGACCTTGCGGATGTCCTTCTCGTACTTCGGGGCCTTGCCGCGTTTGCCTTCGATCGCCTTCATGGCGGCGCCGGTGGACGCGCTGTCGACGTCGCAGACGGTGACGATTTCGCAGCCATTGGAGTTATTAAAGCCGCCGACGTGGGCCATGCCGCGGCCCTTGACGCCGACGACGGCCACGCGGAGCACATCGTTCGGCCCCGGGGCGCGGGCGGCCGTGGTGGCGGGCGCCGCGAACAGGTAGTCGCTCGGCGTTAGAGCGGCGAGCGCGGCGGAGATGGCCGCGGATTGTTGGAGAAATTCTCTCCGGTGGAACGGACCCATAATATCCTCGTGAATAGAGAAGGAAGGAGAATGCGGTTGGTGGGACAACTGACGATAGTCTAACGACGGATTGACGTCCGGGTCAACCATCCGATTCGGATTTTCTTGCAGAGATTCCGACCAATGCCGGAATGGACATCCCGGAACGGTGTTTCTTGACATCCCTCGCGCCATCCCCTAAACATGAATTTGGTACTGAAAATTCGAACCGATTACCATTTGGGAGTTCCTCGGATGCAGCGATTGATTGCCTTGACCGTGGGCGGAGTCCTGTTGAGCGTCGTTCTGTTCTCAAGCTCGACGCAGATGACCGCCGCTGATAAAGATGTGCCGAATATCGAAGACATCATGAAAATCGTCAACAAGCCGAAGGGTCTGCACAAGACCGTTGGCAAGGCCCTCGAAGAAGCGACCGTCAACTGGGACGACGTGACGAAGATGACCAAGCAATACTCGGAACTGGCCGACGCCCTTCCCAAGAACAAGTGCCCGAAAGGCGATGCCAAGTCCTGGGATAAGCTCTGCAAGTCGTACGCGGACGACGCCAAGGCGTTGAATGCTGCCGCGGGCAAGAAAGATAAGGAAGCCGCCAAAGTCGCGTTCGGCAAGTTGAACAAGTCGTGCCAGGGTTGCCACGACGAACATCGGTAGTCTCGAAGACCGGCTAAAGCCGGGACTCCAACGAAGAATGAAGACCGTCTAAATGCGGAACTCCGGATTTTGTTGGAGTCCCGCCTTTAGGCGGTCTTCGTGCTTCATCCCGCGAATGGCTTGAGAGCGTCCGCAAAAGCTCGCACGTCGCGGTGGCGGGCATTCGGTTCACGCGACAGAGCCACGTGAATCGCATCCTCCAGGCCGGCGGGAAGACCGGTGCGGCGTGCCCGCAACGGGACCGGTTCCGATTCCAGAATCTGCTTGAACAACTCCGTAATCGACTTCGCTTTCGGGTAAATGTTCTGCCCCGTCAAGAACCAGTACAGCGAGGCCGCCGCGGCGTACTGATCGGCACTCGGCTTCACGGCCCGCATGTCATAGACCTGTTCCGGCGGCATGAAGGCCGGCGTGCCGCCTTGGCAATCAGCAAGTTGGCGGGTTTCACATCGCGATGCACGAATCCCTGACGATGAGCGTAGTCGAGAGCATCGAGCAATTACAGCGTCCAATTCACGGCTCGTTTGATGTCGAGAGGCCCCTGGCTGGTCGACATCCGCTGAGCGTCCGCCCCGTCGACGTACTCCATGGCAAACCACACCAAGCCGTTGGCCGTGCCGCTATCGCGAAACTGGATGATTCCCGGGTGATCCAGCCGGCGAACGATGTCGGCCTCACGCAAGAACTTGGAGACTATCGATGCCACGAGAGAAACGGCGGGCCGGATCGTCTTGACCGCGATCACGGCCCCGGTCTTGAGATGCAATCCGCGGTACACGCTCCCCATTCCACCCTGACCGATCAGTTCGTGGATCTCGCAACCGGGGATAGTCGGGATGTCCGCATTCTTCGTCCGCGCCGATGGTGCATCGAGAGTCACCGTCGTCATTGGCGATTGCGGCGTACTGCCCGTGAGGGGCGGCGCGGCGGGGAGATCGAGCGTTCCGGGGGAACTGTCATCCTTGCTCTCGATCAGACGGACGGACATGGTCGTTGTGCCAATGCCGATGCTGTCGCCATGCTTCAGGTCGGCTTCGGGAGTCTTGATGCCGTTGACGAGCGTGCCGTTACGGCTGCCCATGTCCTTCAACCGTCAGAGCGGTGGATTCACTTCGACGAGAAAATGCGTGCGTGAGACGTACGGATCTTTGTCAGGCATGGCGAAGTGAACGCGTGAAGACCTTCCGACAAGAAAGGTAGCGTGTTCTCTGAACTGAAACGTGCGGCCGACATGCGGACCGGCTGTGACGGCGAGTTCGATCAACATGGACGGGGCACCAAGGACGAGGGAAACTCTCCTGGCATTTTATGAGTTTGCTGAACCCAGGGACGGCCGTCCCCGGGCTTTTTGCCTATTGCGGCTTCGCCGCCCGGAACGTCGTGAGATCGTGCCGGCGGATGATGATGCCGCCGCCACCATCAGGAGCGGGTCCCATCGTGTAGACGCCGAATTTCCCGGAAGTCACTTCCGCCACATAGAGAGCCGCCTGGCCCTGGGCGATCGTGCCGGTCGTCATCATGAAATGAACGTCGGTTTTGGGCGGGATGTTGAACTCGGTGACGAGATCGACCTCGGACCAGCCGGCGATTTTGCCGACCGTGCGATCGATGACGGTGCCCTGCAATTTGCCGGAGCGATAGTCGAGCATCCAGACGCCATCCGTCGGAGCACGGGGGTTCACGGCCACAGCCCCGGTGCACATGATGTAGTCTTGATACCGGTCGTTGGACGCCGAGGCGTGCAACGCATCCGGCAACGGATTCGCAAACATCAAGGTGCCGACAACGCCGAGCAACATGCCGGACGAGGCGATCAAAATGCAAACTGCGTACCGCATCGCGCACTCCTTAAAGGCTCGGGCCAGATCGCCCAGTTCGCGGGGGAATATAACAACGTCCCCCACAGAATCTAGCCCAAATTTGCGTGGCCGTCGTTCTCACCGAAGTTCGCCAAGTAGCCGACATGAAGATCGGGTTGTCGACGAGGTTGTTACTTGGGCCCGAACTTCCCCGAAAAATCGCCTATCGCGTAACTGAAATCGATGTTCGCGGTTTGCCCGCGTTTCACTTCGATCTCGGCAATCTTCTCGACCGGCTTTTCGTACCAGAGCCGGGCCACGAAGCCGTTCTCCGGATCGCGTTCGAAGCGCTCGACACGCCAATTCGGCATCCAGGCGACGAGTTCGTAACGGCCTTCCGGAACCTGTTCGAGGGTGAAGGCCCCATCGTCGTCCGTGTGCACCCAGTAGGGATGAGCGACAACGAAAAGCCAAACTCGCGATTGATAGTTCCCGGCTGCACTGCTGAATTCAACGACGCCAGGTTGGGTGAACGAACGCCGCGACGGTTTGGTCAGATCGGGGAACGCCTGGGTGAAGAAGGCCGCCCCGCGAGCCCGCAGCATCTCGAATTTCGGTCCGGCGGAAACCATCTCCATCGTCGAACCCACCGGGATAAACCCGGCCCGGTGCCGGCCCTGCGCTTGTTGAATACTCAGGCCGCTGTCGCGCATCTCCAGGCTCGCCGTCGACAAATCCCAGGCCTTCGAGCGCTCGGGATCGACTGAGCGAAGGAAAACGACGACA
>Ga0105047_10007983_pt1 | contig 17739 bp, 11 predicted proteins | sample MAT04_FD_78384 | JGI IMG/M metagenome (GOLD analysis project Ga0105047, IMG submission 78384) | Freshwater microbial communities from Lake Fryxell liftoff mats and glacier meltwater in Antarctica - MAT-04 (megahit assembly) | ecosystem: Environmental > Aquatic > Freshwater > Ice > Liftoff...
GCGGAGCAGAGTGTTCACCAGTCCCCCCGCAGGCATCTTCAGGCAGTCGTACAGGAACACGATCAGGATCGCGATGCCACGGACGCCATCGAGTGCGGGGCGGTGGTCAGAGGGGCAGGGGGTGTATTCCCGGGGCGCGAAATTCAGTCGAGTCAGCCAGCTCATGCCAACTCCTCTTCTCGCTCTGAGGAACTCGGGACTTCCGGTGCCGCATTTTGGTCCGGGGTTCCGGCCCGCCCACGCCACTGGCGATACAGATCCCGTGCCATGCGCGCCCCTCGTGCTGCTGCCGAGCCCCACGCGGTCGTCGTAAACAGTGCGGTGCCGATCTGTTTGCGACCTGGCCAAACATGATCGAGAAAGCTCCCCGGACGAGCGCAGCTATCGAGTCGCTCGCACTGAGGCAGCCGATGGAGGTTTTCCTGGATTTCCGCAGCCAGTAAGAAACCTGGGCAACCACGTTCGAACTGTGGGTCCCAGCCAATCTTGAAGGCGTAGTAGTCCGACTCGGACCGGAATAGACACATACTGGCGATCACGCGTTCGTCGATCGTCAGCTCAGCGAAATGAATCCGGTTCTGCTGCGAGAACTCCTGGGCTGTGGTCCTGAGCGCCCGGACCTCGTTCCAGCGACAAGCCAGTGCGGACTGTGATTCGCCTTTCCATCCGAGTGATTCCAGAAACAGGAAACGCTCGACTGCGGATAAATCGCCTTGAGCGCAGTTGTCGAACCGCAAGGCGACTCGCCCGATTTTTTCCAGGGAACGTCGTCCACGTCGCAGGCTCTTGGCTCGCTTCGCTGACATCGCAGAGACATCCCCGGGAGCCACAGTCGCCCGCAATTGAAGGTCATCCACAGTGGCCAAGGTTTTGGATTTCTCGCACTGCTCGGTCAGCAGGTCACTCAATCCGCTTTGCACCGGAAAGAGGGGGAACGACAGACCATGCAGGTGTTGCTGTCGCAGAAATATCCACAGTGTCTCAACAACGGATTGACTTTCGGTGGCGTCGACGAGGCTACCGGTTTTAAAGGAGTGAGTGTTGCGAACGGCTCGTAAATGTGGCAGTGGCAGCTGGCGTGTTCCCCGAACCTGTTCGAAGAGGCCTGCCAAGAGCCAACGTCCCTGGCCATCGATCACAGTGAGTAGCTGAGCCTTGGGGTTGCACTCGGCGGCCTGCCACTGGGGAAATAAAAACGCCGGAGACAGGAACGGGCTTCTCCAGAGGCTGCGTCGTTCCAGATCTCGCCAACTCTCCAGAAACGTCGGGCTGGTTTCGCAAGGAAATGGCCTCATCCGCGCCACGAACCCGCCACGCAGGGAGCTGGGGGGAGTGGCTTGTTCAGAGATTGGGGTGGTCGCGGGCACGTGACGCTTTCGAGTTTCGGAGCGCAGGGGGGCCATGGGGGAAGTTGCAACTCCTGCTGTCAAATCTAGCTCATGGAGGGAGGGGAGATCGTTGATGGTCGACCGTTTATCGCGAAAAGAGCCCTCACTCCGTTGTCAGGTATGGTTTGTCAGGGACCGTATTGTGGTCGACTCTCTCATCATGGCCATGGTCAAGTCGCAGCGATTCTTCCTGCGGTGCGGTTTCTTTGGACGAAGCCACCGGATCCCCTCCACATCACGAAAGGTCTCGCCTCAGGATTGGACCGGCACTTGTGAGTTGGTAAGCTAATGCTTCGGAACTTCAATCTCGCATTCGGTCCGCACGGCGAAAATCATGCAGCTCAAGAGGTTATGGTCGTTTTTTGCGTCGTCGTTTTTGACGGCCTGGGCTCCCTTGGCTTTTGCCCATCCGGGACATGGAACGACAGATCCCACATCACCGGCGCATGCGGCAGAACCGATTCACTTGTTGCCCCTCGTTGTCATCAGCGTCGGTCTGGTCGTGGGAGGCCATGCAGTGGCTCGGCGGTTGAAGCTGGCCCGCGAGAAGAAGTAGCAGTCGGCGTTTTGCCTCATCACGATTGGCGACACCGGCTTCGTGTTTGAGAATTGTCCTGTCAATTTCTGGTTCACGTCTGTTGCCGGAGATCCGCAACACCCCGGAGCCTTGTGAATTCCGCCCCGGCTGCGACCGGTGAAGAGTCGACGACTGTAAAACGAATCTGATTCGGTACGACTCGCCGTCTCACGAAGTCAACTGCCCGGCCCGCCCTCGGCAGTAGCGCTGAATTATGCAGGGAGGGGACACACCCTCCCCGAAAGACACGAGTGGCAAAAACTGCCAGTCGATCATTTGCTCCGTTCGGCCAATTCTGCAACACAGAAGTCGAAACAAGGCAGATCAGGGCGACCCTCTTGACCCTGATGAAACCGCCGTCGTAGTGTCCCCGCCTCACCTCCTGTGGAAGCACTGCGCAGTCCTGCGCATCCCGTTTTCGCAGCCACGATCTCTCCTCGCCTCGCGGCGCTGAATGATCTCTTCCCAGCCAAGGATCGGCGACATGCGATCTCATCACTCGCTTTCGATGTGCGTTCTGTACTCGGTGCTACTCAGTGCCGGTTGTCAGTCGCTCGATCTCGATTTCAAGCTGCCGGGGATATTAGACCCGGAAACTCGGCGACGAGCCCGCGTCAACGAAGCACTGAACGGTGAGAAAGGTCACGCCCATCTCCTGGGTGACTACATCTCCATTGGGGGCGACACTGTCCGGATGATACAGGGTGTCGGTCTGGTTGTGGGGCTCGATAACACAGGAGAAGACCCCCCCGCGACCCCTCAGCGTAAGATCCTGCTGGAAGAGATGCGTCGCGAAAACATCTCAGACCCCGAGACCTTACTCCGCTCTCCCAACACGGCACTCGTCGTTGTGACCGCGTACATTCCCCCATTGATGCGCAAGGGGGATCCGCTCGATGTGCAGATCAAGCTCCCCGATGGGAGCCAGACTACCAGCTTGAAGGGGGGGCGTCTCATGCCCTGCTTCCTGAGAGAATACACGTATCTCGAGGATGGCGGGGGGATGAAAGAGGGACGCGAAATGGGGATCAGCCACGGACCGATTATGATTCGCGGAGGCACCGACGATCCTTCCGGGCTGGTCGTGGGTGTCATTCCCAATGGGGCCAAATACACCGGACTCAATCGAGATTTGGGCATCAGACTGCGTGAGGACTACAAGGGCGCCAAGATGACGACCCGTGTCGCCGATCGAATTGGGATGCGATTCGCTGGATACGATCACGGCATCAAGAAGCCCCTCGCCAAGGCGAAGACCGACCAGTCGATCGAACTCATCGTCGCGGATCGCTATCGCGATAACTACTACCGCTATCTCCAGGTGATTCGCAATATGCGACTGGCCACAGAGACATCTGTGGAACATCAGTTGCGAATGCAGGATCTGGCCAGTTCACTCACCCGAGGCGACTCCAGCGAGCTGGCGGCTTTGGAATTGGAAGCCATCGGCAATGAAGCCATCCCGATTCTGAAGGATGGTTTGCAGGCGACGGAACTCGAAGCTCGTTTTCGCGCCGCCGAGTCGTTGGCATATCTCAACGACGCTTCAGGAGTCGCGATCTTGAAAGAGGTCGCGGACAAGGAACCCGCGTTTCGCGCTTATGCCCTCGCCGCACTTTCCACGTTGACCGACGGCGATGCGATTATCGCCTTGCGGGAACTTCTCCATCACCAGGAAATCGAGGTTCGCTACGGAGCCTTCCGGGCCTTGTCGATCTCTTCACCGAATGATCCGGATGTGATGACTCAATCGTTCGAGACCGGATTCTCAGTGCATCAAATTGTTTCCACGGGCGAGCCGGTGATTCACGTCTCACGTCGTCGGAAGCCAGAGGTTGTACTCTTCGGGACCGAACAGAAATTCTCAGCGCCTCTCTTTCTGCGAGCAGGACATGATGTGCTGATTCGGTGTCCCGAAAACGGGGATCGAGTGAAACTCATGCTGATCGCTCCGGGACAACCGAACCGGGAACTCTATTCGAGTATGCGAGTCACCGATGTCATCGCCGCAGCTGTCGAATTGGGCGTCGAGTACCCCGCCATCGTCGAGATGCTGGAGCAAGCTCAGAAACAACACAACCTCGACGGGATGCTGGCCTTCGATCAACTGCCCCAAGGTGGCCTCATCTACCAGCGGCCAGAGAACGCGGAAGGCCCCGCGACTGAAATGATCGGAAGCTCCGGCATGCTGCCGAATCTCTTTGACATCGACCCCAACGGAATGCAAGTCGAGACTGAACCAGAGCCGGAACCGAAAGCCAAGTCTGCCTCTGGTGGGGAGGACGTGGAGGCCGAAGCCATGGGAGGCGTGAGCTTCGGGGTGAAATAAGGCCAGTCAGCCGATAGATCTCTCATTTCAGTCACCGTTTGGAATACGTTGATCCCATGCTCAAGTCCCTCAAACTCTTTGGATTCAAGAGCTTCGCGGACCGAACCGTGTTCGAGTTCGCGCCGGGGATGACCTGCGTGGTGGGGCCGAACGGAAGCGGCAAGAGCAACGTCGTTGATTCCATCAAGTGGATACTCGGCGACCAGAGCGCTAAGAGTCTGCGCGGGACCGAGATGACGGATGTCATCTTTAATGGATCGAATGGCCGCAAGCCGAGCGGGTTTTCCGAAGCCACGCTGACGTTCGATAACTCCAAACGCCTGTTCCCGATGGATGCCGTCGAAGTGCAGGTCGGACGGCGTCTTTATCGGAGTGGCGATTCAGAGTACCTGCTCAATCGAAACGTCGTGCGACTGAAGGATATTCGCGATCTCTTCCTGGGGACAGGAGCGGGGACTGCCGCCTACAGTATTATCGAACAGGGGCGAGTCGATCAGATCCTCCAGTCAAACCCGGCTGCCCGGCGGCTCGTCTTCGAAGAAGCTGCCGGAATCTCTCGCTTCAAATCGAAACGCATCGAGGCCCAGCGCAAGATCGAACGCATCGATCAGAATCTGCAGCGTCTCACCGATATCGTCGATGAAGTGGAAGCCCAACTCAACTCCACTCGCAGTCAGGCCAGCAAAGCGGCCAAATATCGTGAAATCTCCACCGAGCTGAAGACCCTGTGGACGGGGGTCGCAGCAGACGATGCCCGTTTGTGGTCGGAGCAGTTACAAGAGTTGCGAGTGATCGAAGAGGCGGCTCGTCTTGAAGCCGAAAGCCTCGCCGCCAGTGTGCAGGGACTCGAAGAGCTCTCGCAGCAAGCGGATGGAGCCTTCCAGGAGATTGAATCCCGGGTGCGTGATCTGGAGCGGCGGTCGTCGGCAAATCGTGAGAGCATTGCGTCTCAAGAAGCGACGATTCGGCACCAGTCCAATCGATTGCGAGAGCTCCAGGCCGATTTGGATCGTGTCCGCAAGCAGCGTCTGGAACTGGTCGCCCGAGCAGGAGCCGTGGCGAGAGAACTGGGCGAGACTGCCACTCGCTTGCTGGAGTTTGAGCAGGGTGTAGTTCAACAAGAGCAGGCGATCCAGGGCCGCGAGCGCGAGTTGTCGACGGTACGCAGTCAGCTCGATAACGCTCGAGTTCGCATCAAGGAACGAAGACAGGAACGTGACCAGCTGAACTTGCGATCACAGTCGGCCCTCACCCGGATCGCGACCTTGGAGTTGCAGCAGCAAACGGCGATCGAATCTCTGGAAAAGACGCGGGGACGGATTGATCAATGGCTCGTGGAGCTGTCCTCAGCCCAGGCGGAACTCGAGCAGCGTCGTCAATCCCACGCGCTCGCCGATAACACCAATCAGCGGGCACGGACCGAGTTGGATCTGTTGCGGTCCGAGCGCTCGTCGCTGCAGGGGGAGCACTCACAGACGGAGCGACGATTGTCGGAGTTGCGTGAGAAACGCAGCGCGGCGCTGGCCCGTCTGAATGTGCTGCAAGATCTCGAACGCAAGCAAGAGGGGATTGGTCTCGGCGTTCGCGAGATCTTGCGCCGGGCAGAAACGCTGAGCGAGCCACCCTGGTCAAACATCCTGGGAACGGTCGGCGATTTGCTCGACACCGCGCTGGAGACAGCTCCGCTCGTCGAACTGGCGCTGGGGGATCGAACACAGATTCTGGTCGTGGATGATCTGCGCCCGTTGCTCGACTATCTCAATCGTGGAGAAGGACAGCTCCTCGACCGCGTCGGCTTCATTGAGTTGAGAACGGCGCTGGCTCCGCGCCGGGGACGAGGCGCCAGCCAGCCACACTGGCTGGAGGTGTTCGATCTCGACTGCCGAACCTGGCCCGATCTCAGTCATGAACCGGGTGTCGTGCAGCGAGCAGATCAACTGGTTGCCGAGACGGGACGAGTCCCGGGCTTGGCAACGCGTCTGTTGGCCGATACCTGGATCGTCAGTACGCTCGATCGTGGATTGCAACTGGCCTCCACAGTGGGGGCCGGGTGTCGATTTGTCACGCTGCAGGGCGAGCTGATCACGGGAGACGGGGTACTCTATGTGGGGGCGGCCCCTCAGGATGCCGCAGTCTTGTCTCGTAAGAGCGAATTGAGAAAGCTGCGGAGCGAAGTGATTCGTTTCGACCGGGCGATAGAAGCCGATGTCGAGCGTTTGGCAACCCTGTCACAGTCTCTGGAATTGCGGACTGGTCGACAGGATGAGATCGAGATCGAATCCCGGCAACGCTCCTCGCAGGTCGCGGAGGCTTCGCTGCGATTGACCTCGCAAATCGAGGAGGTCACTCGCATCGAGGAGTCACTTCGGGAGCGGGAAACACTGGCGTCTGCTCAAGAGGAAAAAGTTCGTTCGTTGGAATCCGACTTGCAAGCGGTTCGGACTCGACAGGAAACGGAACTCCGCGAAGCTGAGGAACTCACGCTTTCCGTTCAGGTCGGCGAAGTGGAAATCACCGAGATCGAGAGCCTGCTGCAAGAGGTCCAGCAAGTGGTTCGTGCGGAGCAGCTGGAACTCGCGAAGCATGAGGAACGTCTGCGAAGCCTGCGTGAGACTCAGGTTCGATTACAGTCAGATCAGGTTCAGCGTGTCGAACAGGAAGCCGAGTCGCACGACCGCTATCAAAGCCTGCTTCTCGCCGAGCAAGAATCGTCTCTCGTGTTGCTGAGGACACAGATGATCGTTGCAGAACGGTCATTGATCCAGGAACAATTGCAGTCCGAGTTGCGAGTTGTCCATCGAGAACGTGACGCATTTCGACTGGAGCGGTCCCAGCGCACTCGTGAACTCGACGAGATGCATCGACATCGACGGCGAGCGATCGAGTCGGCGCATGAAACTCAAATGAAGATTCGAGAGATCGATCAACGCTGGACGACTCTCGCCCAGCGGATCGACGAGGAGTACCAGCTCTCACTCGAAGATCTGATGGCGAGTGGAGTCTCGGCCTTCGCGGAATACATGCGGGAGCGATACGGACAGCTGGAAACGGGGAATGAGCACTCCAGCGAGGTGACTACCGCTGTACCGGGCTCTGGGGAAGTGAAGAGCGACGAGCCTCTCGAGCAGGAGTCGTCAGAGTCGTTGCCCACGATCGCCTCGCGTTCGCAATCACTCGCTCATGATGTCCGCTATGCAGAGGTGCGGCCCGAGTTCGAGGCCGCTGTGGATCGGTTACGTCGTCGTCTGAAAATGATGGGGCATGTGAACACAGAGGCTCTGTCGAGCTTGGAAGAGATTGAGAATCGCTTCAACGATCTCAGTGCTCAATTGCGAGATTTACAGGAAGCCAAAGGATCTCTCGAAGACATCATTCGACGTATCAACGTCGAGAGCAAGCGGCTGTTTCTCGAAACGTTCGAGACGATCCGCCAGAACTTTCAGATTCTGTTCCGCAAGATGTTCGGCGGAGGAGAAGGGAACATCATCCTGGAAAATCCCGAAGATGTTCTGGAGTGCGGAATCGATATCGTGGCCCGTCCGCCTGGCAAGGAGCTGCGAAGCCTGACGCTGCTCAGCGGGGGAGAAAAGACGATGACCGCGGTGGGGTTGCTCTTTGCCATGTTCCGGAGCAAGCCGAGTCCCTACTGCATTCTGGATGAAGTGGATGCCGCTCTCGATGACGCGAACGTGGGGCGTTACGTGAATGTCGTCAAAGAATTTGCGGCGATGACACAGTTTGTGGTCATCACTCATCGCAAGCCGACGATGGCTGCCGCCGATGTGCTGTATGGGGTGACCATGGAGCAGGCGGGGGTCTCGAAACGCATGGCTGTCCGCTTCGATCAGGTCGGCGATAACTGCGAGATCCTGGAGACTGCCAAGGCGGCCTGACGTTGCTGTCGGCTGTTCCGCTTCGAGCCGGAGTTCCAACGGTATTCTCACCGCTTTAGACGACCAACGTGTCGTCGTCGAGGATCGAGAAGTCGTGGGTGAGCAAGCTGCCCAGAGTGGCGTTGACCGGGCCCGTGAGGGTGATGCGAATCGTTTCCGTGGCTTCGCGGAGTGTGTCGTTCTTCAAGACCAGCGGAATTATTTTGACTGTCTCGCCGGGCAGGAATGTGAGTGTCCCCGCAGCCAAGGTGAAGTCGGCTGTGGACGACGCAGTCGTACCGATACTGGATACGGAGTATCTGACGGTAATGCTTAACCCGGATGCGGCAGAGAGAGCCACTCGGACCGTTCCCGGACTGGGTACGTTCTCAAGTCCTCTGGATGAGCTGGTCGTAAAGGACACCGTGGGGGGGGCGTCGTTGTCGAGAATTGTGACCTGAGCAGTGCTGCCCGTTCCAATGATTGCGGTCGAAGATGTCAGCGCGAGATTGATGGTCTCGTTGGCCTCGTCCAGCAAATCGTCATTGATGTTCAACGTCAGAGTCTTGCGAGTTTCTCCGGGAGCAAAGGTCACGCTGCTGATCGGCAAGCTGAAATCAAGTCCCGCCAATGCGGTCCCGCTCAAGGCCGCTGCCAGGTTCACCGTAACGGGGCGACCCGCCGCGCTGGACAACACGATCGGAATCGTGAGAGTCCCACTTGCTTCAGACACGCTCACGGCACTTGTCACTAAACCGGTACTGGTGCGAAAGTCGAACCGTGCCGTGGGAGCGACATCGTTGTCGAGAATGGTGTAGGTCGCGACGGACGAACTCCCGAGGATCGAATTCGTGGGGGAGGAGAGGGAGATCAACAGCGTCTCGTCATTCTCGTCCACGATGTCGTTGATGACCGCGAAGGTGATTGTCTTCGTGAGTTCACCCGGAGCAAAGGTGAGGGTTCCAGCTGGCAGGATGAAATCGGCGCCCGGCGTTGCGGTACCTCCACTGACTCCGTAGCGCACGGTGATCGGTTGAGACGATGCACCGTTGAGCGAGACGATAAAGCTCGCGCTGGTCGTCGATTCCGCCGCCGACTTGGCGATCTGGGTGAAACTGACGGTGCGAACTTCGTTATCAGTGATCGAGAGAGTCGAACTGCTTTGAGAACCGAGTGTGCCTCCGACGGGGGACGAAAGGGTCAGGAGTACCGTCTCCGTGAGTTCGAGGGCGATATCGTTGGTGATCGGAACGGTGAAGGACTTCGAAGTCTCACCAATTGCGAAATTCAAAGTGCCAGTCGTCGCCGTGTAGTCACTGCCTGCAATCGCGGTCCCATTCGTTGTCGCATAGCGTACTGAGACAGCTGTGGCGGCCGCACGTGAGAGATTGACAGTAATTGATTTCGTTCCGGCTGCTTCGTCGACCACGAAGCTACTGGACGAGAATGAAATCGTGGGGGCGGGGGGAGCGGTGGAAACATCCGTTCGAGTATTCGCGTCGACTTTGACATTCAGCGAACCGATCGTGAATGACTTGGTAATTGGCGAAGCCAATCCAGTCCCGGAGAATGTCACTTGGTAAGTCCCGGCCGGGACTTGGACCTGATATCCGCCAGCGGCATTCGACGTGGTGCTGGCGACAGTCGTCGCGCCAGACTTGACGACGACCGACACTCCGCTCAATCCTTCCCCCACGTTATAGAAATTGTTGGCAGCGACCGTGTCGGTGATGACCACACCCGTCAGGAAGGAGTTCCCCGCCTTGGCCCCAAAATCGTTGCCCGTGAGGACGGCGTTGTATCCCATGAAGTTACCAGTCCGAACACCTGCTCCGGTCTCTTTGTAGCTCGGCGAAAGCATATTCAGGCGGTGACCGCGTCCCGAAATCCCGGTATCGACAAAGAGATCCTGGTATTCCTGAATGACCGTCGCTTCGGTATTGATCGCTCCTGTGGATCCACGCCAAGCCAGGTTTTCGCCTACGGTCAACCAGCCGGTATATCCCGCTGAGTTAATGCGAGTCGTAAACGCGGAGCCATTCGAGCCCGTATGGGAGAAAAAATCGTGGTCGATCATGTCCTGCAAGTGGCCTTGAATCGAGGCCTGCAGTGAATTGTTCAAAGCAAGTGGCTGCACAGCTGTTCCGGGCAACGTCCCGGACGCCAGTCCTTCATTCAAATTGATGCCGAATCGTGCCGCCTCAGCGGTGGGGTTGGCTCGCCCCCGGTTAATCAATTCCAGGAACAGCTGCTCGTATGCGGAGACTGTCAGTACGATCCGGTCTTCGAGGGAGGCATCCAACGCTGCCCAGCAACGGCGCATTCTGCGCTGAGAATGCGACCACGGTTTGCGGATGTTCGTCCACCAGGATCGGATTGACATAACACGTGAACTCCTGCGCCCTCAGACCCAGATGAGTGAGATTAGCCTAAAAAACGGAAAACGATCGAACAGAAATTGCACGAATGCACCAATTGGCAAAGATCGTTCGGGATGTTTACAAAAGCCAACATCGCGCCAGACAACGTGTGCCGATTACCCGACGGCCACAGGGATTTCAATCGTGAACTTGGTGCCCCGGGCGGGTTCGCTTTCGCAGGCGATCGTCCCGCCGTGGGCTTCGATGATCTTTCTGACGGTAGGTAGGCCGAGTCCGCTGCCGTTGGATTTGGTAGAGAAGAACGGTTCGAAGGCTTTTTTTCGAGCTCGTTCGTCCATTCCATTTCCCGTATCGATGACCGACAGGGTGACTCGATCTCCCGTGGAGGAAGTCTGGATATCGATTTGTCCTCCGTCCGGCATGGCTTGCTGGGCGTTTCGGACGAGGTTGGACAAGACCTGGCGGATCAGCGTCTCGTCCACGGAGACCAGGGGCAGGTCGGTGGCCAGGTGGGGAGAGAGATCAATCCCGCTGGCCTGCGCCTCGGGGCGGTAAAAGTCGAGAAACTCCGTCACGATACGATTCAATGAAGTCGTTGTCCGCTGCATCTCGCCCGCGCGGGCAAACTGGAGAAACGCATTGAGAGTACTCTCCAGTCGGTGGCATTCGCGGCGCATCGTTTCGAGCTTGCGACGCATCCGGCCCAAGTTGGGGTCGGTTGCCCCTTCGAGATCTTCGGCGAGCAATTCCAGGTTCATCTGAATCGTCGAGAGGGGGTTCCGCACCTCATGCGCTAACCCGCCTGCCAGCGTCGCGATTTCCGCGTACTGACGAAGAAGTCGATCCCGTTCCGCTGAATCCCAATCGGTCACACGTACTGCCTCATCACATACCTATCCATCCGTCCCGGTCTCAGGACATCCGAATCGGAACGGGTCGATTGTCGTGGGAGATCTAAGCCCTTGCCAGTCCAGACCGAATTCGTGGGAGGCAGTAGGGTCCACGGAGTCGAATCAACTGGCCGTTCGTTTCCGGCGTGATCGGGCCTTGTCCAGTGGCAGATGGGGAGCGGGAATTCCCGCATCGACGATGGCCGAGTCGTCCTCCCGGCTGATTTGCAATTCGACCAGTTCCGGCAGACGAGCCGTCTCCACCGCTTCGACCGCTTCCACTGCTTCGGCAGCCAGAGCGGCGAGACGCTGTTCTTCGTGGACCGTTTTTTCAATACGTCGGCCCAGCGTCCCACGCAGCATGACCGGCAACAGAACGATATCTCCCACGTACGCCGCCGCAATCAGGGCTGCCATCAACCAGCCGAATCGACTGATCATGACGAGGTCCGATGGATAGAGAACAAGCATCGCCAATGAGATGCCAGCTGTCGTTTGAAGCATCGCCGGGCCGCAATGGACGAGGCACTCCACGATCGCATCGTCACGGCTCAAGCCCTTCTCCAGACCCTTGCGGAACCAAGTCAGCAGGTGCAGGCAGGCATCGACGGCCAGCCCGAGGGCGACCGAAGCGGTGATCATGGTTCCAATGTCAATTCGCGTCCGAGCCCAGGAGACTGCTCCGAAGACAGCCAGAATCGGAAGCACATTGGGGATCATGCTCAGTGCGCCCGCGATGACATCTTTGAGGGCATACATCATCACCAGAGCGATTGTCAGGAAGGCCAGGCCAAAACTCTGAATCAGGCTGTCGAGCAAGGCTTGTTGGGTCCGCATGAAGAGAGGAACAGTTCCGGTGACGACGTGGCCCACTCCGGGATGGAATTTCGTCACGGATTGGACTGCCTCGTTGAGTTCCGCAGTCAGCAAAGCGTAGTTCACATCGGCCAGCGCGGGGACCTGTGCCGTGATTCGCCACAGCTCTTCACCGCCCGAGTTGAGCAGACAGTCTCCCGCTTTCCTCAGATCTGCGGGCTCACCGGCGGTTGCGAGAAAGGAGCGGACATCCGAGGTGCCTGCGGATTTGATCCGCTTTTCCGTTTCCGTGGAACGGCGGTTGAAGAGTACCTTGTCACGAGTTCCTGCCGATGCATCGGGGGCTTCTCTCACGGGTTGAAAGTCCGCCAGACAGACCGCTCCTGTGACATGGGAATGTTTGCGAATACCGTCCGCGATCTGGCGAACCACTTCCATGCGTTGCAGAAAGCGGAGTGATTTTTGGCTGGCACGGTCGAACTTGATGACCGTCTCGACGGTGGAAATTCCCGCCAGATTCTCCTCGATGAAGCGATAGTCTCGAATCAGACGGGTGTCGTCGGCGAAGTTTCGAATGACTTTGGTTTCTGTCTGAAAGTGAATGAGCCCTGCGGTGGCGATGAGTCCCACGGTCCAGCACGCCATGTGAACCGGTCGCGAGTAGCGCATCAAAAAGTGGCTGAAACCATACCAGCGGCGGACATCACTTTCGGGTTGCTTGATGCCTTGTGTGGGGAAGAGTTTCAGCAGGGAGGGCAGCACCACGAGGACCATGAACAGCGTAATCACTGCTCCGATGGAAGAATAGATGCCAAAGTCCCGGACTGGTGCGAGGGAACTCGTGAGTAGTGATAGCAGGCCCAGTACAGTCGTGAAGACAGAGTTGAAGCAGGGGATCATGGCCATCTTTGTGGCACGGTCGACTGCTCCGTCAGGGTTCTCCAGAGTGGCGTGGCTGATGTAGTTGGCCACATGGATCGCGCCAGAGAGTGCCACGACCATCACAAAAGTCGGGAGGACCATCAAAACCATATTCATGGACCCACCACTCAGGGGGACCATCGCGGTGGAGACAAAAGCTCCGTAGTAGGCCACGCCCAGCACCATGAGTGCGAGTCGCACGTTTCGCAGAGAGATGATCGCCAGGATCATCCCCACCAATCCGGACGACAGCATGACCGAACGTTCGTGAAGCTTCCAGAGCGGGGCCGACTTGTTCCAGGCGGCACGCACGACTGAGTTGTTCAGTTCAATCGTGGCCACTGAACGCCCGCCCAAGATCAAGTCCTGTTCGGAGATTCCGACCTGGAGAGCCGCAGTCCGGATGGCGGCAAGTGTGGATGTGGCATCGGCTCGCCCGGCTTCTGAGAGCGTGACCGCGACTGCCACCGGCGATCCCGGCACAATAAAGCAATCATCAACGAGAACTCGTCCCTGTGGTTCTTTCGAGGTGGCGAAGCCGCGCAGGTCACGGGTAATCGTCTGAACCTTCGCGACGAGGGGATCTTGAGCAGAGAATTCCTTCCAGGCCACTTCGAAATCGTAGGCCGGAATGACCAGGGGTTCCAAAGTCACGACTTCCGCAGTCTCAGTGTCAGAAGCTGCTGTGGTCTCGACCTCGGTATCCGTGAGGGGAGTGACATGTTCTTCCGGGCGAACAGGCTCATACACCCCCAGCTGAACCCCCAGCTCGCTCTTAACTCGCTTCAGTAGCTGAGTGATGGTTCGATCGCGTTGTTCGCGGCCCGCATCGGTCAGGCGGATCTTCAACCGTCCGAGTCCGATGAGTGTGCCCTGCATCCGCGAGACGGCTTCGTCCTGAGGGACACCGTAGCCGACCATCCGAGTCAAGACATCTCGTGAGGACACCACTGAGGCGATGTACGGGACGCCGCCTCGTCGCAAACCATCGGCATCGACATGTCCCAGCAGCCTGGTCACCAGTTCTTCACAGCGCGTATCTTCGAGCGTACTGCCGCGCCAGGTCACCAGGACCCGCTCTTCTTCGTGGAAGTGCTTGCGGTACCAATTAAAGATCGTCGCTTCTGAGTCGTTCGCGGGCAACCACGACTCCACATTGTTGTCGAGTCTCAGATGCCGGATTCCCATGACCAACAGTGGAACTGCAAACGCCAGGAGAGCTGCCACAAGAACAGCTTTTCCGGTTCGATTACCGATCGAAGGTTGTGATTTCGTCATGGAAAAATGTGCCGTGCGAGAAATCGGGCTTCACGCGGCAGGGGATTATCTGTCCGTGACAAAGTCACGGCGCGCATCATCCCTGACGCATTCCCTCTCTTCATCGTCATTGACATGGGGCGTCGATGATGGATTGAAGTGATCTTCCGGTCGCAAATTGACGGTCTTGATTGTTTGAACGGTTCCGTAAGATAAATCGATGAGTGAATCTATCAGCCCTGATTTCCCGATGTCAGTCGATGGGTGTCGATTCTCGGTGAGCTGCACGGCGCAAGCGGTCGTTGATGGCTCGGCCTAATCCCTGTTCAGGGAACAGCTCTGTGACAATCCCATCCAACCCTTTCGCGTCGAGTCGGCGTATGGCCGCGAACAGTTCCGCAGCCGCTTGAGCCAGATTGCCATGCGGAGAAAGGATCTCCACAGAAAAATACCGCTCTGCGTGCGGGCAATGCTGAAACGCGAGTGCGCCGAGGCGTCCTCGGAGAGGAGCGACAGACAAATCGAGAACCGATATCGGTGTCAGGGGTGCGTAATGTTGCGGCAAACAGCCAGGAGCCAATTGTGGAGCGATCGAAGTCTGTGTTTCTTCCAGAGGCGTGACGGCTGGTCGCCTGACCGGTCCCACGATGGCCTCGATCGCTTCCAATGGCACACCTCCCGGGCGCAGTAGTGTGGGCGGGCCAGTCTCTGTGATGTTCAGCACCGTGGACTCTACTCCCACTTCGCAGGGGCCCCCGTCGAGAATCCACTCGATCCGATCTCCCAACTGTCCTTGCACATGGGCCGCAGTGGTCGGGCTGACTCGTCCAAACAGGTTCGCGCTGGGAGCTGCGATGGGGAGGCCCACTTCACGGAGCAGACGAAGAGCCAGCGGGTGGCTCGGAATACGAACGGCGATGGAAGGCAATCCAGAGGTCACCAGGTCGGGAATCTGTTCTGCCTTGGGCAAGACGAGAGTGAGTGGTCCAGGCCAGAACTCACGCGCGAGTCGGGCGGCCAGCGGCGGGAAATCGGTGACCAGTTTTCGGGCAGCTTCCAGATCAGGAACATGCACGATGAGTGGATCAAAGGTCGGGCGGCCTTTGACCTCGAATATCTGTGCCACGGTTTCCGGCCAGAGAGCCACACCGCCCAGTCCATAAACCGTTTCTGTAGCGAATGCGACCAGTTCTCCCCGCTGGAGCGCTGCCGCAGCTGTTGAAACATCCGTAATCACCCGAGCCATGTCACACGCACCTCACGCAAATGGATACAGGACGCGGTTGCCAAAGCAACGTGCGTCCTGCATCGCGGAGGGTATCGTATTGAAGGGCAGAAGTCTGTTCTGATTCCCGATTTCCAGACTCAGTTAATTGGCTGGAGATTCGGATTACCGATTTTTTCCAGCGGAGTCGCAGTGGAGTTCGGTTTCACGGCAGCTGGAATACTGGGAGGAGCTGGATCTTGAATGAGAGGCTGCGGAATCGATTCCATGGCAGGAGCGGGGTTCGGCTCAGCCGGTTGAGGCTGATTTTGGATCGCGCCCTCGGAGACGATTTGCTCACCGGGTTGCAGCTGAGGGTAACTGGAATTGCCCCGGCAGTTCGGACAATTGCCCTGGCCTTGGCCTCGACACATCCTGCAGCCTTGGCCCCGACACTGACCCTGACCCTGACACAGGTCACGGTGCCACTGAGACGGCACCGGAGTGGGGGGCGTCATGCCTGGGTTGGCGTGCCAGCGTGGGGCCGCTTGATAGTAGTATCCGAGTTGAGTGGTGTCGGTCGGCATGTAGATCGCGACTGCTCGCTGCCCGCCCATTCCGCCTGCACCCGGCTGTCCGGTCCACGAATCGGGGAAGGCCTTGTTGTAGGCCACCTGCTGTGGATGAGGCGTGTGGACTTTTCCCGGAGGGGCATAGCCATGATCTGGCGAATAAGTGCCGACTCCGCTCCAAGGGTTGAGCCAGCCCAGCACTCCATTCACGTAACCCCGAGGTTGCATTCCGCCGCAACCGCGGTAACCGCAAGAGCTCCCCGATTGACAGTTCGGGCACTCTCCCTCGGAGTATCCACCGGATGTGGAGCCTTGGGCTTGGCCTCCCTGAGCCTGATTGCTGATGCGGATGACTCCTTCGGAGTCGTCTGCCTGCAAGCGACCTGTGAAGGACGCGAAACTCGCGAACGCGCCCACAGCGATGAGGGCCATTTTCCACGGCATGGAACGCACCATGATTGCGACTTCCTGTCTGGCTGGAACGGGCCAGCTTCTGAACGTGAATGGGGTTTGGCGACCGTGCCAAACTCAAAGGGAAATTCGGATTGAGGTGTCAATCGACGAGCGTGAATTCTGACCCTGAAGTAGACGCTCCAGGGGAAATCGGTGACTTGCCAAGGGCTACTGCTGAACAGGAACCCCGGGGTACTGGCCGCTGCGATACGCATCGGCTTGGCTTGGACTGACGGGGTGAGAAACCGGCGTCAGTCGGCTGGATGGCATGCCCCAGCCATAGTTGTAGGTGTGGTTCACAACGGGTGCCAACGGTACAGAAACCGGTCCCCCGTAACCTTGTGCGGCATAGACCTGTCCATCCCGCGCATCAAAGTGCTGAGGGTTGACCGGGTAGACCATCGAGTAGTGACCGAACGGTGGAGTTCCCGAACCACAATTGCCAGTCGGGATAAAGTACCCGAACTTCAATCGAGCCCAGGCACACTTCTTTTGGAGATCTTGCTGGACCAGGGAACCAAGGCGGCCTCCCCCATTGCAGCCGAAGCCAGATTGTCCACCACGACAGCCGTTGCAACTTCCACCGCCGAATCGTCCACCACCACAAAGTCCACTGCGGCATCCGTTGCCACATTGTCCGTTGCCACAACGACCGCTAAACCGTCTCCCGATCCGTCGACCCGTGATTGGATCACAGTCGACAAAACAGTTTTCCGAGGAGCATTCGTTGGTCGTACAGCAAGTGTCTGTCGGGCAACAAGTCTGGGGGGCACTGGGCACCGAGCAGCCGTTGCTCCCCATGACTTCATTGTTCACGGGCCGGACCATTTGTTGCGGCGATTGGCCGCGGGTCACAACCTGTGAACGTGAACTCTGAATTCGTACGACCGCTTCCGCGTCATCCGCACGGGCCATACTGGTGACGGCTGTTGTGAGGAGCAGCCCGGCATACGCCAGAGAAATACTCCGTTGGAGTGAGAACGTGATCATCTCGAACTTCCTGGGTCTATAAGACTGAGGCAATCCTCGAACACCCCCACAGGACTTTCTGTCGGGGTCGGAACTGCCGGGTCTCCGCA
>Ga0105047_10007984_pt1 | contig 17736 bp, 13 predicted proteins | sample MAT04_FD_78384 | JGI IMG/M metagenome (GOLD analysis project Ga0105047, IMG submission 78384) | Freshwater microbial communities from Lake Fryxell liftoff mats and glacier meltwater in Antarctica - MAT-04 (megahit assembly) | ecosystem: Environmental > Aquatic > Freshwater > Ice > Liftoff...
CTCCGATAGAGGAGAACCCGTTCAAACGCGGGTCTCCAGTTCAGCCCAAACGATGAGATAACCGGGGCCTCGGTGCTGACCCGCCTGCCCCGCCTCTCCCCTGCTCCGCCTCTCCCCTGCTCCGCCTTTCACATCGTGCCGGGATGCCCTCATCATGGGAACCTTTGCCCCACTTCTATACCCGACGATCGGCGGCAACATCATTGTGCGCGCTGCGGCAAGCGATGATGCCGCGGCGGTACTGGCCGCGGCGAAACTGGCCTTCGCAACCAGTGACCACACGCTGACCAAGTTCGACGAGTTCAGCATGACGCTGGAGCAAGAACGCACGTTCATCGCAGACTTGTCCGCTCACCCGCGCCAGGTCATGGCCATCGCCAGCTACGAAAAAAACCCAAGTGGCGAGGTGCTGGGCATTGCGGTGCTCAAGCAGAATACGACGCGGCGCAAGCTCCGCCACAGTGTTGATCTGGGCATGAGTGTGATCGGCCCGGCGCGCGGCCAGGGTGTGGGCACAGCGCTGCTCGATGCGCTGGTGCGGTGGGCCACCGCGCAGCCCGATCTGCAGATGATCACCTTGGCGGTCTACGCCGCCAACACGGCCGGCTTGAAGCTGTACCGCAATCTCGGCTTCGTTGAGTATGGCCGCCTGCCCAACGGCCTTATCCACGATGATGGCACAGCCTGGGAGCAGGTACAGATGTACCGGGCGCTCAGAATGCAGATGTGCAAAGTAAAAACCCCTCCGAAGCAGCGTGAGTGTGCTCCAGAGGGGTCTCTCTTGCAGAAGTGAGCGAATCAGAAATGGGCTTAGTTGCGGCGGATGATGCGCCCGCGGCCAACGACCGGATAGGCCTGCGCGGTCACCTGGCCACCAAGGGCTTGTGTGATGTAGTTGAAGAATGCCTGCTGATACGTCACGCCGAGGCGCACGAAGGGCACGTTGTTGAAGGGATACTGATCGCCACCCTGAGCGGCCAGGAAGTCGATCGTGGCGATGTTGACCGACGGCGCGTTCGGCAGCACCGCGCCATTACGCACGAGCACCGTTCCATCGTTGAGGACGACCTCGCGAATGCGCTCGCCCGCGGTTGTTACCGTAAACGGCGGGGTTGCTGGCGTAAGACGCTGTGCCGGCCGCGCTGCATCCCAGACGATGCGCATTCCTGAGATGTGCGGGAAACGACCGTCGGCTCCGGAAACATTGCTGACGGAGTTCTCAAGGATGATCTTGAGATGATCGGCCGTGACATTCGGAACGAGCGTGAGCACGTTGGTGAAAGGCAACTGGTCGTAGGTGTAAAGCTCGCTGATTGGCCCTGCAGCGCGGCTGGAGTTGAGGCGGATGCCGCCGCCGTTCTGGATGGCGATCGTCGGCAGGGGCAGATTGCTGGCGCGGGCGACGCGATCGCACTCCCACAGCAACGAATCGGCCACGAGGTTGCCCACGTTGGTCTCGCTGACGCGAATGCCGATGTTGTTCACAGGAGGCATGCTGCCAGCTACGTTGCGACGACTCTCAAGGGCCACCGTGGCGTTACCGATGATGTTGGTGCCCAGCGCGTTGTTTGCCGCCTGCACCGGATTGACAACAAGCATCTGCACCGTTGGGTCGGCCGCGATTGCATCCGGAGCCACGCCACTGACGCGCTTGATGCCGCTTTGGGCACTATCAGTAAGCAGCAGGTTGCCAGATGCATCGAAGCCAAGCACCAGACGGCCTACATACTTGTAGTCGCCGACGGTGGTGACAACGGGAATGTTGTTGCCGTTGAAGTCAGCCGCAATGACTGGGTACGGGAAGCCGGCAACATCGCCGGGAACCAGCAGGTCGCCGGGGCTGGCAAGAATCTCGCTGCCGCCACCGGCAATCACCGCATCAACACCTGTCAGCAGAGGTACCAAGGCCACCTCGCTGCCGAGACCCTGCAAGTGCGTGGAGAGGATGATGATGTTGACACCCTGGCTCGTCAGCAAGTTAATCTCGGCCTGCACTGCGCTGGCCACTGGGCCAACAAACGTGTTGCGGGGGCTGGAGATCGAAGGAAGCAACTCAGTCGTCGCGCCGACGATGCCGATCTGGCGGCCAGCAACGGTGACGACCTTGCTCTTGGCCAACTTACCCGCAACCACCTGCGCCTGCAGGCCCGGCTCAGCGGCAAAGCCCAGATTGGCTGAAATGAACGTGGTGCTCACCGTTCCCGCGATCAGGTTCGCCAGCACATCGGGGTTGCTGTCAAAATCGTGGTTGCCAAGCGTCATCGCGCTGTAGCCAATCAGATCGAACAGCACGCTGTCGTAATAGGGCACGCCAGCGTTGATCGAGGCGTTTAGATTCACGCCCGGCAGAATGTTGTCGCCGGAGGAGATCATTACTGATTCCTGCGCCACGCCATCGCCACGCGGCGTGGCGGCCTGGGCCTTAAGCACATCGACGAGCGTCTTAAAGCGGGCCGCGCCACCGAAACCGGCCTGAGGGCCAGTCAGGGGCAGTACCCGGCTCTCGCCATCGTTATTGTGCAGCACATGCAGCCAAAACGTGACCGGCGTTGTGCCAAGCTGCGGTACCGGGTTAGTCGCTGGCAAGCTCGGGCGGTTGGTCACAAGATTTGTGGTTCCGCGAGACTGCTCGGCCTTGCTCGCGGCGGGGCGAGCCGCACCCTTTGTAGGCGAGATCTGGGCTTGGGCGGACAGTGCCATCAGCGACATGCTGGCGGCAACAAGAAGCATTGAGATACGCATAATGAAACTCTCCTTCAAAAAGGCAGATTGCGGTTACGAAACAAACGGCTGGATCCACATCCACACTTAGCGGCGGCGACGACCAATGGCGATCACACCCACCAGCATCATCAGACCGCTGGCAGGGGTCGGGATGATGGCCAGCCCTGAGAAACCAGTGGCCGTGTGGGCACCAACCAACGTTGCCGCGCCGGAGGCGGTGTCGATGGTGTAGAGCCCGGCGCCATCAGTCAGATACAGCAGGCCGCCGAGGTTGTCATAAGCCAAGTCGCCGATCGAACGCACGTTGACGCCGCTGAGCGTGGAGAGAACAGTGGCTGCGCCCGTGGTGGTGTTGAAACTGAGCAGCGTGTCCGCATTGCTGCCATTGCTGGCGACGCCAAACAGCGTACCGCCCGCACCGAAGGTGAGGCCGGAGATATCAAAGCTGCTTGCGCCCGATGCACCCACGGAAACCCAGCTGTTGCCAGCAAGCACGTGCAGATCATCAAAGATTGTGGTGTAAGCGATACCGCTGCGGAAGGCCAGCGCACCCTCTGGCACCGTCGTGGTGCCGATGACCGAGACGGTCGCCGCGCCCGTGGCGGGGTTGATGGAGTAGATGTCGCCAGCGACCGTCAGCGCCATGAGGCGGCTGGTCGAAGCGTCAAAGCTCAAACCTGCAATCTCTGCCAGGCCGGTGCTACCGATGGCGGTCGTCGCGCCAGTAGCCGGGTTCACCTGATGCAGAGTCTGTGCCGTAAAGGGCTGAAAGCCACCAACACCAAACATGGGCTGCGCGTTTGCCACACTGTGAAGCGCGGTGGCAGCCAACAAACACATAGCGAACTTTGTCATGGTTTCTCTCCAAATGCGAGCCGGAGCGAACCATCCAAGTTCGTTCTCAGTTGCAGGGAGAGATTACCGCCAGCAGTCGCCGCGTTCGGTTACGGTCGTAAGAAGAACGTGCCAAGGAATGGTAAAGATTTACTTCAACTTGCCCATCTTCTCTCGCGTGGCGGCACGCACTTACACCCGCGGGGCACTTTCCGCGACGCCGTCAGGAAAGTACTTTGCTAGCAGTTCATCCGGGGCAGCCATCGCCGCGGCGAAGCGCTCCGCCTGCTCAATGCTCCGGCCGATGTATGCCATCGGGTCAAGAACGCCACTCCAATCCAGTTCCGAAGCGAGTTTGCCGCCGCGAGCAGCAGAGTGAAAGTGCGGATCGGCCTTCAGTCGCTCCAGCAGATCGTTCTCGCGCCCCTCCTGCTTGACGCGCAAGCCCGCGGCCTGCGCGTGCACGCGGATGACCTCGTGATACTCCTGGCGATCCGCGCCCAGCCCCACACACGCCATCAGAATGTTCTCTGTAGCCATGAACGGCAGCTCGTCCATCAGATTTGCCCGCACCGTCGCCTCATGGACAACTAGCCCCGAGGCCACATTGTGCATCAAATCAAGTGCGCCATCGAGAGCCAGAAAGGCCTCGGGCAGCGAGAGCCGCCGATTTGACGAATCGTCGAGCGTGCGCTCAAGCCACTGCGTCGCCGCGGTGTCGTAGGCATTACCAACCAGATTCATCACAAACCGGCAGAGGCCGCAGATGCGCTCACATCGCATCGGATTGCGCTTGTAAGGCATCGCACTGCTGCCGATCTGCTTGTCCTCAAACGGCTCATCGACTTCCTTGCGGTTGCACAGCAGGCGGATATCAGTAGCCACCTTGTGCAGCACGCTCGCGCACGCGGGCAGATCCTCCAAAATGAACGCATCGCACACGCGCGGATAGTTCTGAGTCACCAGCGCGTACGTGCGCGAGGCCAGATAGCCCGCGGGCGTCGCCTGCGCTCGCATCATCACGCCAACAATCTCCGCCGCTTCTCCCGAAACGCCCGCAAGCTCAGTCAAACTCGCAGCGGTTGCGAGCTCCGCGCTTGGTATCTCTTCGCCGAGGCACAGGGCCACGGCTCTGGCCTCAAAGGCATCGACTTTGGCCCCGTCGCCACCAAAGAGCGCCAAGTACGATGCTTGTGTGCCGGTTGCGCCGCGAAAACCCTTGAGCTGAAATTGCTCATCCTGCTGCCGCAGTCGATTCTGCACCAGACTCAACTCATACGCCCAGCCGTACATGCGGCGGCCAACGGTAACCGGCTGCGCCGGCTGATAGTGCGTAAAGCCCAATGTCGGCAGCCCCAGATACCGCTTGCCCGTGCGCAGCAGCGCATCAATCGTGCGTGCGCACTTTACCATGACCAGTGCGCTTGCCTGCCGCAAAATAAGCAGATCGGCGTTGCAAACCACATCTTGGCTCGTCATACCCAGATGGATGATGCCCTTGGCCAGAGGGCACACATCGCCCAATGCGTGTACGTGCGCCATCACATCATGCCGCAGCTGCCGCTCGTAGCCCTCCGCCGCCGCCAGTTCAGCATCCGCAATGCCTCCGCTGCGCTGAACTACACGCCGCAGCTCAGCGACCTGCTCGGCGCTCACCGGCAAACCCATCTCGTGCTGCGAGCTCGCCACCGCAAGCCAAATCTGCCGCCATGTGTTAAACTTGTGCCGCGGCGACCAAATGCCGAGCATCTGCGCACTGGCGTTGCGACTGGCGAGCGGGCTTGTATACGTGTCATACGGGCTGGTCATGGCGCCGCAAGCGTAAACCGGGCGAACCAGCCCTGCCGATTTCACCCTCCCCCTCTCACACCGCATGGCAAACTACCGGCGAGCAGCAGCATCAAACCGTGGGCGATCAAAGAGCACAGTCAGCATCACAACTGGCACGAGTGCCACCGTCACAGAGCCCACAATGTCAGACAGGTGATGCTGCCCGGCGAGCACCCGTGTAAGCGCGCACCCCGCTGCCAGCAGCAGGCCGATGCTGAGCGTGCGCGGGTGAAGCTTGCCAAGAGCCAGTACGCCAGCAAAGGCCACGGCCGCATGGCTACTGGGTAGCGCAAGGTCACCCGTGTTGGTTCCCTCCGCCGCCCAACTGATGAATCTATAAACGTCCTCCGGCATCATCACATCCGGCCGCGCACGCCGCGTGATGAGCTTGGTGCCCTCCGCCAGCAGCCCAGCGATTGCCACGCACGCCAGCACAAATGGCCCGCGTGTCCACATCATGCTTCGTCCCGTTACCTGCCCGTAAGCGGCATTGTGCGCGCGGCCCGAATCCACCAGCATCAACATGAGCGCAATCGCCAGCCAAGTCGGTGCATATCCGATCACCCTGAGCAGCTTGTACCAATCCGTCCGCTCCGCCGCGGCGAGTTGCTCCGCCGAGAGCGTCACGCCCCGCACCACAGATGCATCAAGCGTGTAAATACACGCCAGCGTGAGCGCACCGCCTACCAGCAGCACCCCGCCAAAGAGCATAATGGCCAGCCCGCCACGGGTCATGAGGGCGCAACATAGTCAGTCATCGCCAAGGTGGCGTTGGCCGCGGACATTCTCGCCGGAGCCCCTTCGGCGACTTATGCTGCGCTCATGGCAACTTTCGCCCGGACGCTGACTCAGTTTTTCGCCCTCGCCGGGCTGGCAACATCCGCACTGCTCTCGGCACCCAAGCAAGCCGCGGCGTGGGACGCGATCGGCCATCGTGCCATTACGTGGCTCGCACTTGACGGCCTGAGTACCGACATGCCGGCATTTCTGCGCGAGCCGGGTGTGCGGCACAGCATCGCTTGGCAATCAGCAGAGCCGGATCGCTGGCGGGGGCTGAACAACCCGTACATCATCAACAGCACGTATGGCGACCACTTTATTGATGTGGAAGATCTCGACGCGTTCGGCCTGACGCTCGATACCGTTTCGCCGCTGCGGTATCGCTTTGTGCGCGATATGGCGGTTGGGCGGCACGAGCACCCGACCGGACCAGAGAACAACCACGAGCCGTACAACGAAAAGCTCGACCCGACGGGGCAGAGGCAATGGGCCGGGTTTGTGCCGCACGCCACGGCTGAGCAGCACGCCAAGCTCACCAGCATGTTTAAGACCTACCGCATTTTGCTTAAACTGAGCGACGAAAACCGCGCAGCCCAGCTTGAGATGGCCAAGGCCAACATCATGGCAGCGATGGGCATCCTCTCGCATTTTGTTGGCGACACGGCGCAGCCGCTGCACACCACCAAGCACTACAACGGATGGGTGGGTGAGAACCCAAAAGGCTACACGACGGCCAAAACGTTCCACGCATACATCGATGGTGGCGTGCTCGCGCTACACAAGCTTGACTACAACTCGCTCAAGCAGGGACACACGAGCACCATCACGCTGGAGGGCAAGAACGCTTGGGGCGAGTTGCTCAATCACGTCAAACGCTCGCACGACAAGATGGAGCCGCTCTACGCCATGGAAAAGTCAGGCGAACTGCAGAAAGAGGCGGGCAAGGCCTTTATCACCGAACGCTTGCACGATGGCGCGGCCATGCTCAGCGCGCTTTACAACAACGCGTGGGCCAACTCGGCGCCGAGCGACAAGGATGTGAGCGACTTCATTCGCTACGACAACTTTGCGATAAACCAGATTCCAGAGCAAGATCGTGTTGCCAGCGCGGCCACGCTGCCAGTGCCAACACCACCACCAGCATCACCGGTGTTGCCGCTGGGCCCGGTATCACCAGTTGCACCAAAGTAAATGCTCAGCAGCCCGCCGCAAAGGCGTTGAGAAAAGCCGAAAAGTCGTTGCCATCCACGCTGCCATCGGCGGGTCGGTTGCCATCGCCACCGACAATGTCGGCCGCGAATTCACCGGCGCCAAAGGCGTTGAGGAACCCAGAAAAATCCTCACCATCGACGCTGCCGTCTGGCTCGAGTGCCCCGCCGCCGGAGAACAAATCCGCCAAGCAGGGCGGAATCGAGATGTGCGCCACACCAAGGGCCGCCGACCAAGTTGCACTGCTGCTGCCCTGCAAAGTCGCCGCCCCGGTCTGAGAATTGATTCGAAGTACCTGCGCTGTCGATGCATCAACAGACCAGATGGATCCGGTGTGCTGGTCAATAGCAATATCAGCCAGTGTGAAAACCCCCGCGCCAAGGGGGCCGATGCTGGTGCGTTGGCCCGTCATCGCGTCGATCGATATCAGCGCGGCGCCACTTCCTGCATTGGCAACTGCGACCAGCGTTCCGCGCTTCGCCGAATATTCCATGGCCCGCACATCGCCGCCGCTCGCCGTCCCTACCGCAGCCGCGCTCGCGATGCCGCCAGCGATGCTGAGGGTAAAGAGCTGACCGGTCGTCGGAGCCATCGCATACAGCTGACCGGTGAACGGGTTAATCGACAAACCGGTGAGACTAAGCGTGGTGCCGACCACTCCAGCGATTTGTACGCTCACACCTGTTTGCGAGACGGTAAATATCTGGTTGCTGCGATTAATGGCCATAAACTGGTTCGCTGCCGAGTCATAAACCATTGATTGCCAACGACTGCCCACCGCCGCCACTTTGCCGAAGCCCACTGGGGCGGCAGCCAGCGTACCAAAGTTGTTCGCAGCATCGCCGATGGCGTAAAGATTGCCACCGACCACGCCTTTGCCAGTCGCGCAAATGCCACGAGGGGCCGCAAGAGCGGCAAGCAACGCCGGCGCGCTCCGAGCCGTGCCGATGTTGCCCTGACCTCCGCACCCCGCGTTGGTGTGGATGCCGATGGCCTGCCCCGTTGCCTCCACAACAATGGGAGAGCCAGAGTTGCCTCCGGTAGTATCAACGTAGTAGCGAACCGCCTGACCGACGACCGATGCCAGCGGGCCAGTATGCGTCTTGAGCGCACCATTCCAAGTCGGTGAGATGGGAGACGCAGTGGTGCCGAAGCCAGTGATGCGAATGGTTTGCCCCGCGGGAACGGGTGGGTTGGCCAGCGTAAAAACTTGACCGTAGCGCTGCAGGGGTGTCAGTCCGTGATTGGCATTGACCGCAACCCCGAAGTAAGCCCAGTCATTGCCAATGGCTGATGCCCCGGCTTGCCCGCTGGCCGCGATGATTGCATACTGGTCGTTCGGGTTGCTCGCGTTGTAGCCACCACTGGCCGTTGACAACGGCACACTAAAGCTCACCAGCGGCTGCGTTGCTGGGGTGCAGTGCGCGGCAGACAAAAGCATGCCGTTGGTGTCGTTGATCATCCACGCGGTACACCCATTGGAGGTACGTGCGATGCGCGTGTCGATCGTCGGCAGGCGGTCATCGACCCCGCACAGATCCTGCGCGCTGATCAATGGCTCCTCGACAAACATGCCCGAGATACGAAGATGCGAGGGAGCAACTCCCGGCCGCGCCATCAGCTCCACCAGCAGCGTCGGCCCGTCAAACTTTGCCGAGGTGTGCGACCAGGTTGCCAGCGAGTGAGCATCAAACTCCTGCCAATACCCACTGGCAACCGAGGTAATGCGCAGCATCACGCCGCTCTCCAGCATCGGCTCACCAGCCAGCACCGTCCCCGCCAAGTTGAGCCGCACCACACTTGAGCCCTGCGCGGCCCCAGCGATCTCCTCGGGAGGGAGCGTTACAAACGCCTGATACACCAGCACTGGCAGATCCTCAGCCGAACCGTCCGGGGCGATCACTAGACCAGAATCGAATGCCAAGGGGGCAAAACGCTCAGAAACTGTCTGCGCTGCCACCGGACAGGCGAGCCCCGCCGCGCTCAGCATCGCGAGCACTGGGGCCCTGTTAACCATCCACCCGGCGAGCCAACCACTAAAACGAAGGCGGTTTACGTCTGCTCTCATGATCCGACAAAGATACTCACGCTTCGCCGAAACGCCACAGAAGCGCCGAAATGCCGCATTTTGCCCACTACCGACGGTTTGTACACTCGCTTTCCCGGTTTTGCGGCTGCAAGCGCCGGTAACTCCGCACACGCGCCAGAGACCGGGTAAAAATGGCGTTTTTTGAGCATGCGTCGCGATACACTTCTCCTCACAGCCGCCTTTGACACAAGCATCCGCCGCGGCCTTGTTTTTCCGTCCGCGCTAAGACGCTTCCAACGCACCTGATTGCCGCATAATCGCGGCAGGTGAGCCGGAAGCAAACTTTGCCAGCAGCGGCACGCAGCCGCGGCGGCAGCAAGCACAATGGCAGCGGCAACCTTTGGAGTACGGCCGGATGAAGGTGATTTGCGAACGAGCAGCGTTGTTGGATGCCGTCAATCAGGTAGCCGCGGTGGTTCCGCAGCGCAGCCCCAGCCCTGCGCTGAGTTGCCTCAAGATCTCCGCGAGCCGCCAAGGGAACTTTGGCCAAGTGGTCATTGCGGGCTCTGATGCCGAAACGTCACTGCAGTTGACGATAACCCAGGTTGACATCGGCGAGCAAGGAGTCGCCGTGGTGCCCGCCCAAAAGCTCCAGCAGATTCTCTCCAGCGTGGACCCGGCAGATGCCACCGTCACGCTTGAACTCGATGGTGAGGCCCTCCGCATCAAGGGCTCGCGCTCACGCTTTGCCATCTTCACCTTCCCGGCGGCAGACTTTCCCCCCATGCCAGACTTTGCTACCGTGGCCGCTGGCACCGCGCCGCAGCCAGCCCGCTCGATGTTTGTGCACTCGGCTGGCGCACTCAAGCGGCTGATGGAGCGCACTGAGTTCGCCTCCGCCCGCGAAACCTCCCGCTACGCCATCAACGGCGTGCTGCTGAAGCGCGATGGAAAGAAGCTGGAGATGGTGGCTACCGATGGCCGCCGCCTTGCCATGTGCCGCGGCACACTGAAATCTTCCGACAAGGATGAGGCAGCGGTGCAGGTGATTGTGCCCAAAAAGGCCATCGGCGCCTATCTCAAGCTTGTGAAGGACCCCAACCTGGCCGTGCAGGTTGCGTTCACTGAGAATCGCATCTTCTTCGCGCTTCACGACATCGCGGCAGATGATTTCAAGGCCGGCAAGAACGCGCCCGCTCCGCGCGCTGTGCTCGCCAGTGTGCTCGTTGAAGGCGCTTTCCCCCCTTATGAGGATGTCATCCCCAAGGACAGCGATCGAAAGATCACCATTTCCACCGACGAGCTGGCCGGCGCCGTGCGCCAAGCCAGCGTGCTCACCAATGAGGAATCCCGCGGCGTGCGCATGAGCTTTGGCAGCAAGTCGCGCATGCTCAAACTCTCCAGCCGTGCGCCGGAAATGGGCGAATCTGAGGTTGAGTGTCCACTGGGCGACTTCGTGGGCGACGATATCGAGATTTCCTTCAACCCGCAGTACATCGCCGAGGCCCTCAAGACGCTCGACGAAGCGGATGTGCTCGTCGAACTCAAGCAGTCCAACCGCCCCGGCATCTTCCGTATTGGCAACGAGTTTGTATACGTGGTCATGCCCGTCAATCTGCCCGCATGAACTAAGACAAGCCGCCCGAGCAAATAAATATTGCATATGCTCCTTGGGGCGGCCCTATTGGTCGCCCCTTTTCATTGCGCCGGCAGAGATAAAACCGGGAGGCAAGAGCGTTGGAGAGGGCGAGTTACCGGAAGGCGGCCGGTGAGCACACAAGTTATATTTCCTTGGGTAGGCGAGGCCAGTTCGCGGGATTATCACCATGGGTAAAAAGAGCAGTTCAAAATCAATGCCGCGCAAGGCCACGACAAAGGCCGGCACAAAGAGAAAGGCAACGTCCAGCGGCGGTGCCGGCGTTAAGGCAGCTGCCAAACCCAAAGCCACCAGCAAAGCGGCTGGTGGCAGCAAGCAGATAACGGGCATCAAGGTTGCCGCAGCACGCAAACCCGGTGAGTCAGTCGCGAAAGCCGCAACCGCACTTGGCATCGCACCAGTAACCACCGGCGGCGGTGCAGATTGCCTTGAGATTGGGCGTGAGTTTGTCGCGTTGTTCAATGCCCGCACACCCGATGCCGAGATTTGGGATCGTCTCTTCACCCGTGAGTTCACATCGGTCGAGGGTTTTGGGGTGAACACGGCGTTTCACGGGCGTAAAGCCGTTACGGAGAAGTGCGACGGCTGGCTGAGCGCGCACACGGTGCACGGCTGCTCGTGCGAGGGGCCATTCGCGGGCTCTACAGGTTTCTCAGTGCGCATTCAGATTGATCGCACCGAGAATGCCACTGGTCGCCGCGAGGTGTCCGAGGAGGTTGCGGTGTACACCGTGCGCGATGGGAAGATCCTCAGCGAAGAGTTTTACTACCGCATGAGCTAACGATTACGCCTCGCCCGCTGGCCGCCTCGTGTACGTTGCCTGCACGCTTTGCCGCCATGAATTCGAGCAAACCAGCGCCCAGTGACGCAGAAACTTGATTGCCTATCGCGCCCGCCCAATCGATGTTGGTTCGCTCGCGGCTGGCTATCACCTGCTGGTTTCCTCCGATCGCTCCGGTCAGGCCGTCGAAAATTTCTGGCATGAGCAGATCGTCATGAACTGGGTAAACGGACGCAAGTTTCGCGGATTGGGTGCCTGCGCCGCGATGCTGTCCAGCGCGCGTCCGGGCCGAGCCAGTCTCCATCATCTTCGGTGAGCCAGTGCTCGCCCGCGATCAGTTTCTGATCTCGGTCCACTCAACGCAGCGCTTGCTCAGCGACGGGCAGCTGTTTCAGTCGCGGCGAATCTACAACCGCTCCGTCCGCAGCGGATGCATCGTCGAGATTCGCGCGCATTTCGAATCACTGCATCTGCTCACTCCGCTCGACCTGCCCACCCCGGCCGACCTGCTCACCCCCCAGCACTCGCACCGCGCACCACCCACCCTGAATCACTCTCCAAGGAACACATTCCATGGGCATGAGCCATGCAATGGCTTGGCGACCGCGGCGTCTAATTTCAACAAACGCTTCCTCACCAACAGAGTTCATGTCCGAATAACCAAAAATTCTGCCCGCGCGCGCGTACCATGGGCCCGCCCGGCAGCGAAGTTCGTGCACGGAGCAACCGGCGCGATACACTGAACGGATCGGAGTCAATAGCACTTATGCCAACTAGCGAATCACGCATCAAGGTTAAACGAGAAGGGGCAATCATCGAGGTCTTCTTTCGGGATCGCAACATCCTCGATGAGGCCAACATCCAGCAGATCGAAGAAGAGATCCGCAGTGTGATCGAGCTGGAGAAGAACCCCAAGCTCCTGATCAATTTCACCGATGTTGACCATCTCTCCTCAGCTGCGCTTGGCAAGCTGATCACGATCAAGAAGCGCGTCGAGGCCCTTTCCGGGCAGCTCAAGCTTTCGACCATCGACAAGCAGATCTACGACGTGTTTCGGATCACCAAGCTCAACAAAATCTTCGATATCTACGACACGGCCGACCAGGCTCGTGCAACCTTCAAGTGAGCGCGGGATGCCCGGCGCGGCAGCCAAAGACCAGCTGCCTCCAGTTTGGACCTGAACATTGACCGGCGCCCCAACGCCCATTTAGGTTGTAGCAGTGAACGGAGCCAACTCGCCCCAGCAGTACGAAGCGTTCGATTCGGGCGTACTGCGTGCTGCAAATCGCCGAGACGACATCATCGCCACCGAACAGGCGGTGATGGATGCCATTGGCCGTCATGGGTACGACCCCGCCAGCCAGTTCGCCATTCGCCTTGCCCTCGAAGAGGGACTTGTCAACGCATTTCTGCACGGACATCGGGGCCTGCCGGAGGACACCTCCGTCACCATCCGCTATCACGTCAGCGACGGTGATGTCGAGATCGCCATAACCGATCAGGGACTCGGATTCAATCCCAAGAATGTCGCAGACCCAACGCTCGACGAGAACCTGGAGCTGCCTTCCGGCCGCGGACTCATGCTTATTCGGGCTTACATGAATGCGGGGGTTCACCACGAGAACGGTGGCAACACGCTGGTTATGAGGTACCGTAAGCACACCGAAGATGGTGACGGTTCAGCCAGCGCTCACACCGCTTGACGAATCTTTACACTCACCACCGCATGGGGCGAGAGCATCCCCTACTAACCTCTGCGGATTCGGTGTTTGCGTTCCGCCTGCCCCACACCGGTCGCCCCTATCAAGCGGCCCCGACGAGAGGATCGAGAGATGTTTTCCGAGCCATTGCGCGCGCCATCAGTTTCGTCGCTTGCTGCGTGCGCTCTGCTCGCGTGCATCCTTCCCGCTGCGGCAGCATCTGCCGATGTCATCTCCGTCGGCGCCAGCGCCGACAACACGCTGTTCGAGGATTCGCTTGGCTCGCTCTCGAGCGGAGCTGGGCAGCACATGTTTGCAGGTCGGCTTCTTACCGGCAGTATCCGTCGTGCGGCAATTCGCTTTGATCTCTCCAGTGTCCCGGCGGGTGCGATCGTCACCGGCGTCACCATGCGCCTCAGCATGAGCCGCAGCGTTTCCACTGGCGAGGAGACCACGCTTCACACGATAACGCAGAACTGGGGCCAGGCCGGAAGCAACGCCGGCATGGGCGGCGCTGGCGCGCCTGCCCAGCCCGGTGATGCAACCTGGCTGCACGCCGCTTTCAACACAACGCTCTGGGCGAATGCCGGTGGAGACTTCGCCGCGGCGCCCAGCGCGAGCACAATCGTCGGCGGCAACGGCTTCTACACCTGGAGCAGCGCCAGCATGGCCGCAGATGTGCAATCCTGGCTCAACGGCTCAGGCAACTTCGGATGGATGATCCTCGGCAACGAGGCAGATGTACAATCGGCCAAGCGCTTTGACACCCGTGAAAATGCCGATGCTTCGGTACGGCCCGTGCTCACCATCACTTACATCATCCCCTCACCCGCGCCCGCGGCGTTCATCGCAGCCGCGATGCTGCCTCTAGCCGCGCGACGCCGCCGCTAAGGCCAAGCGACCCGCTGAGGAGGGGTGGACGCGATGAGTTGTTGCATGCTGCAGCACAAGATGCGTGAGTGCATTCCAATTTTTTGGTTGCTTTTTGTCGAAGCGTTCTAAGCGCGCTGCCGTTTTTATGCACATGCCACACATCCGGCGCAAGGATTCTGCATGCCTCAGCAAACTTGCAGGAAATTTCCCCGCGCCGCTTGCCAGTTGATTCAGCATGTGGCATACTTCTCTATCGGACGCGGCGCGGTAGTCAACCACACGCGTACGGCTGAATGCTGACCGGAGGCGGTTGCCCACCCCGCCGGAGAAGCTCAAGATGCCAACTGCGATTGATTCTTTGATATGCTCGGCTGCGCCGAGCGAGTTAGTTACCACAGCCCCTTCACCTTCACTCATCGCGGCTACACCCGCCGATGCCCTGCTGCAGTCTCGACGTGGCCTGCTACGACGAGCGGGACGAATGTTCGGTTCACTCGTCCCGCCCGCCACGGGCGTAGCTGCGGCTGCATTTGTGGCCCGAGCACACGCCGCGGTGCCCAGCATCGCCGCCGATGTTGACCCGGGCGCTCTCGGTGCTCGCCTCATCAACCGCATCACCTTTGGCATTTCCGCTGAGGAGGTCACACTCTTCAACTCGCTGGGTTACACCGGCTACCTTGAGTATCACCTCAATCACACCGCGATCGCCGACACCTACGTTGAGTCGCGACTCACCGGCGGTGTCAGTGGAATCCCCGCACTAAACACGCTCTCGTTTACGGGCGAGCAGATCGCCGCGGCGAACAACCCATCGCAGCAGACCAATGAGCTGATCGAGGCCGTGATGATTCGCGCGGTCTATAGCAAGCGGCAGCTCTTCGAGCGCATGGTGGACTTCTGGTCCGACCACTTCAGCTTGGATGTCAACACCACGCTGGTGGCATTCCTCAAGCCCCTTGACGATCGCGGTACGATTCGCGCGAATGCCCTTGGCACATTTGGCGCGATGCTCAACGCCTCAGCACGCTCGCCAGCGATGCTGAACTACCTCAACAACGATCTGAGCCGCGCCACCGGCATCAACGAGAACTACGCCCGCGAATTGCTCGAGCTGCACACCGTGAGCCCCGAAAGCGGCTACACCCAGGCCGATGTTATCGCCGTGGCCCGCTGTTTTACGGGCTGGACGTTCTACAGCGGTTCGGCAAACCCATCGAACCTCCGCTACACCTTCCGCTACAACGCTGCATTCCACGACAACGCGGCGAAAGTACTTTCTCCTGCGTTTAACCTGACGGGCAGCACTGCAGTCACAATCCCTGCCAACCAGCCAGCGATGAAAGATGCGCAGGATGTTCTCGACATTCTGGCGCGGCACCCAAGCACCGCCAAGTTCATCGCGACCAAGCTCTGCCGCCGCCTGCTCGGCGAGGCGTGCCCACAGGACATCATCGATCAGGTCAAGGCGACGTACCTTGACAACGGCTTGGGCCAGGTCGGCGATATCAAGTCGATGCTCCGCATCATTCTCGCACCGAACGTGCTCTATACCTCGCCGCTGCGGCTCAAGCGCCCGTTCCACCTCTTCATGTCCGTGCTTCGTTCCCTGCCGATCACGATCACCACGACCGGCTCGCTGCGCACCCGTCTTAGCCGCGCCGGGCACCTTCCATTTAACTGGGGTCCGCCAGATGGCTACCCCGACACGCTCGAGTATTGGTCAGGCCTGCAACTGCCTCGATGGAACTTTCCCGTCGAGCTCGTACCTGCCACCGCCGCTACCGGCAGCGGCATCGGTGGTCTTTCCGTTGATGTTGCAACACTGCTGGCTGGCACCACCACAGCAGCGCAGATCATGGACCGCATCGACCAAGTCGTATTCCGCGGCGAGATGGACGCGAGCAACAAGTCGCGCATCCTCACTTACCTCGCATCAACCGCTGTCACCCAGCAGTTCAGGAATGAGGCGATCGCGCTCTCCATGGCTGTCCCTGCCTTCCAGTGGTATTGAAGCGTGATTGATTGGTCGGTTCACACCCGCATCGCTTCGTCCTGATCGCTCTACAAACTTTCCCAAGGCGCGCCGTCTTCCGGTTTCGCATACCTGAGCATTCCAATGGCCAGTTCAAAGACCTCCCAAAGCTTCACCACCAGTCACAAGCACACGGCCTGTGATGAATACATGTCGCTCAGTCGCCGCGGCTTTATCGCCGCATCAGGCACTGCCGCGGCCATGATGGCCACAGCGCCCGCGTGGCTGCCCCGCGTTGCCATTGCGCGCAATTTCAACGCCGCAGCGCAGGACGTGATTATTCAGATCTACCTCCGCGGCGGGTGCGACGGCCTTTCCGTCGTCGTGCCGTTCAACGAGCCGCGCTACATCTCATCACGACCGAATCTGGCCATGCTGCCCTACGACACGGGAATCGACCCGGGCCGCGCTGTTCTCGATCTGGTAAGCACCTCCGGCAGCACCAATGGCAACAGCAATGCCTCCGCGGCGAGCATCACCGCGCCGGGTGGCCGCGTCTTCTTTGGTTTGCACCCCGCAATGACCGCGCTCATGCCGGCGTGGATCGACGGCAAGCTGCTGCTCGTGCAGGGCGCAGGCATGACCAACGCAAGCAAATCTCACTTTGAGGCCCAGCGCTCAATGGAGACCGCCAGGCTCAACGACCCCACCTACGCCACCGGCTGGCTCGGTCGCCACCTGTATTCGGTTGATCCGATGAACCCCGCCGCGCTGGTACGCGCCATCGGCATCGCCGATGGCCTCACCCGGGTGCTCGTCGGCGCACCCAAGGCCGTGCCCATCCCCGATTTGGCCAGCAGTACTGGAAACCAGCCCGCTTTGTCCAACTTTACTGGGTATGGCTTGCGTGGGCCCGCGGCTACCCGTCCGGCTCGGCTCGGCGTCCTCTCTGATCTTTACAACGCCACGTTCGACCCGGTACGCGCCGCTGCAATCAGCACGATTGACACCATCGGCCTGCTGAACACGATAGGTGCTGCGGGCTACAGCCCCGGCAACGGCACTATCTACCCATCCAACGCAATCGGCAACTCCCTCAAGTCCGCCGCGGCGCTCATCAATGCCGAGGTTGGCGTCGAGGCCATCGCCGTCGATTACTCGGGTTGGGACACGCACGCGAATCAGGGCACCCCGATCGCCACAAGCGGACCGGGCACCACAACTGGCGGCATCACCGCTGGCAGCTCCCTGTTCGTCACCATGCAGTCACTTGCCAATGCCGTCGGCGCGTTCTATTCAGACATCATCGCTGCGCGCGGCAAGCGTGTCACCGTCGTCATCATGTCA
>Ga0105047_10007987_pt1 | contig 17733 bp, 13 predicted proteins | sample MAT04_FD_78384 | JGI IMG/M metagenome (GOLD analysis project Ga0105047, IMG submission 78384) | Freshwater microbial communities from Lake Fryxell liftoff mats and glacier meltwater in Antarctica - MAT-04 (megahit assembly) | ecosystem: Environmental > Aquatic > Freshwater > Ice > Liftoff...
ACCCGCCGCGCCGCTGCGGAGGACAATTGCTCCGTCGCATCACCCGACTCACGCCGATCGTCATGCCCGGGTTCCAGGCTATGCTCGCATTCGTCTCGTTCTCGACATCGCCCGATGCCGTGAAGGGAGCCGGAGGCACACATGCCAAGTGGAGCACCGAGCTCGCGCCGCACGGTGACGATGCAGGGCCGCATGGCAGCGTGGTAGTCGAGCCTGGCGCCAAGCCGAACCACACTGTGGTGCGCGTGGTGATCAGTGGCGACGCGCCCGGCGCAATGCGCCCATGGCACCTGCATGCGGGCACCTGCGCGGCAGACGGGCGCCTCCTCGGACCCATCGTCGGGCCCGAGCAGTCCTATGCGCGGATCCGCATCAATCCCCGCGGCAACGGCGTCGCGGTGGTGGACCTGCCTATTCCGTTTCCCGAAGCGGGTGAGCTCTGCGTGCACGTGCACGAGTCGACGAAGGTCATGCGACACATCGTGACCTGCGGGCAACTGTCGCGCTGACCGCACGCCGAGCGACGTGGAGCGGTCACGGCGAGTAGTATCATGAGTCCGCTGACGACCGAGATGCCGGACGCCCATCATTCATCCGCCCGCGCGTGCGTTCGTCGTCACGATTCGTGTTCCTGGTCAATGCGTCGGCCGGTACCGGCAAGGCGCCACGCCGACTGACGACGCTGCTGCAGCAGGCACCGGAACTCGCCGCGCGCGTACGCACCATCAGCACGCGCTCGGCCGCCGGACTGGACGCCGCGCTGCGGCTGCAGGATGACGAGATTCCGGTGTCCGTCGGTGGTGACGGGTCGTTCAATGCACTCGTAACGCTGATGGACCGACGGGGCGAGCTGCAGCGTACGCTCGGCATCCTGCCGTTCGGCACCGGCAACGCGACCGCGCACACGCTCGGCCTGCGCACGGCCGCGGGAGCACTCGCAGCGCTCGAGCGCGGCACCACGCGCGGAATCGACATCATGCGCACGTCGCTGGTCAGCACACCGATCGCGCTCGTGAGTTGCAGCACCGGGTTCGAGTCGAACTTCCTGCGTCGCTACTCGGCCCTTCGCTACTCGACACGGCAATGGGCCGGCGTGAGTGCACTGCTGATGAATCTGCCGCGACAGCTGCGCGGCGTGTCGCTGCAGCTCGACGGCCGCGACTGGGTGACGCCGTCCGCGCGCGTACACAACGTGGGCGTCTACAACATCCCGCACTACGCATTCGGCAAGATCATGTGGCGCGGCATGGCGCCCGACGACGGGCTCGCGATCGCGGCCGCGGTCACCAATCCGCTCTGGTACTGGAGCCTGATGGCGCGCGGGATCGACGCACCGACGGCGGCCGACGCGCTCGAGGCGCGCATTCCCGGTGTGCGAACCGCCCGCTGGACCAACGCAGAGCTGCGCGCGCCGATTGGGCTGCAGATCGATGGCGAATGGATCGATGCGCAAGGCACTTCACTGACGGTCGACGCACGCGCGGTGACGGTGATCGCGGGCTGACCACCAACGCACCCGTCAGCGCAGCGCGTCGAACGAAAACCCCGTCCCGATGACGAAGAGCCACCCTGCCGGCTCCCGATCATGTGCGAAGCGACGCACGAAGTCCAGGCGCGTCGCGCCAACGTTTGCCGCCGAGCGAATCGGAGCGAAGCGCACCCCCAGTCCCGCATCGCTGCCGCTGCGGCGCGGCGAGCCGGCGTACCACGCACCACCGGTCTCGGCAAACGCTGCCAGGCCGGCCGCGAAGCTCTTGCCGATCTGCGGGAAGGTGATCCAGCGATACTCGAGCACCGAGTAATGCAGTCGGTCGCCGGTGAAGGCATGCAGCTGGAACCCGCGCGGGCCGCGTGTGAGACCAAGGTCGAACTCCTCGCCGGGCGCAGGCTCACGCTGCCAACCCAGCGTGCTGAACGCGACGAGGAGATGCCGGCTGCTCGGCTGCAAGGCAATGGTGGCAGACACGTTCGCCGTCCCGCTGTCGATTGCACCACCGCTGGCCAGCCCGTTCAGCCGACCCGCGAGCTGCACGAAGCCCATCGGCAGCCGTATCGCCGTGCGACCCGACACCACCGGCCCCACGTAATTGCGATCGTAGCCGAACGCACTCGGCGCGACAGCGACGCCAAGGCGCACCGTCGTGCTCAGGTTCACGTCCTCGGGCTGGCCGAGCAGGCGAAAGTTCTTCGTGAGCAGAAAATCTGCCCTGCTGTACTCCACGTACCCGGTCGTCGCGCCGGTGATCGTGCGCTGCATCGGCAACGGCAGGTCGCGGCGCTGCACGTAGTCGTCACGCCGAATCTGCGCGTCGGCGCCGATGCGCAGGTAGCCGCGCGGCGACGCGCGCAGTGCGTGCGCCACGCCCGCATAGCCGATCGAGTAGCGTCGATCGAGTGAATCGGCGGCACGCGCGAATCCGTTTCGGAAGCGAAGCACGCGTCCGTCCAGCGTGATGAACCCCACGCGCGCCGAGTTGTGTGATGCGAGCGCAAAAAACGGCTGCTCGACGACAGCACCGACGCTGCGACCGTCAGAGAACCGGTTGAAGAACGCACCGGTGCTGATGCGATTCGCGAACAGCCGCGGCGCCGAGAACGCGAGGCGCGCCACTGATCGGTCGGGGTCCTCGGCGTAGCGTGCATCGAGCGTCGCGGCGAGACCCAGGAAATTCGTTTCCAGCAAGCCGACACTGAAGAGCCGCTGCTTGCCGGCGCTGCGAAAGCTGACGTACGGGCGCGTCGTCCACCCGTCGCGCGTGGTCACGCGCAGCGTCGAACCGTCGGCGCTGGTGTCCACCACCACGTCGCGGAACACCTGCAGCCGTCGCAGGTTGCGGCCCGTTTCCGCCGCGCGTGCGGAGTCTGGCGGATCGCCGGCGCGCAGCAGCATCTCACGCTCCACGACCCGTTGCCGCGTGCGCACATGCACGTTGTTCATCAGTCGCGAATACCAGCTGCGCGTATCCGCAGAGTCATAAATGTCGTGGCGCGTGATGATCACGCGCTGCAGTCGCGCCTGGGCAGCGGTGGTGGCAGCCCGTGCGTCCGCTGACGCCTGGCTCGAGGCTTGAGCGTGCGCCGGTCGTGCGGCGGCCGCTACGATGAGGCAGCCGACGAAACCTGGCAGAGCGAGCTTCACGCGCACGATCGGCAGCAGCAACGGGTTTGGAGGTCGTGAGGCGACGGACGGTGCAGCGGAACGTGCTGGTGCGGAGGGTACGCGGGCGCGTGAGGAACATGATGGCGCCAGATCGAAATCGAACCAGAGCGCCGCCGCGCAACAAGGCGCGCGACGACACCCGAAACCCGCGCGGCAACCATCCCGTACCCCCGATGTGTCGTATCGCCCCACCACACACCGAGATCCGTCATGCAGATGCTGATCCGCACCACCGCACTCCTCGGACTCGCCGCCGCATCCATTCAGGCGCAGTCCATCCTCGGCCGATCGGAGTCCAGCTGGTCCACCCGTGAGCGGCTGTCCAGCGGCGAGATGCTGCGTATCACGTCGCCGAACGGCCCGATCACGATCACGCAAAGCTCCGGCTCCGAGGTCGTGATCCGCGCCGAGAAGCGCACCGAGCGGGACGCGCGGATGGAGGACATGGGGTTCGTCGTGAAGCGGACCAGCGGCGGGCTGACCGTCTGCGCGGTCTTCGAGAGTGCGGACGAGTGCGGCTCGGAGCGCGATGACCGCTACACCGGCAGTCGGAACTGGAACCGCAGTCGCCCCTCGGCCCGCTTCACGGTGCTGATCCCGGCCGGCGTACTGGTGAACGCGAACACCGGCAATGGTGACATATCGATAAGCGGTGCCGGCAGCGAGGCGAGCGCACGCACCGGGAATGGTGCTGTGCTGGTGACTGGGACGACCGGCTCAGTCCGGGTCAGTACCGGCAACGGTCGGGTAGTCGTCGAAGGTGCGCGAGGCCCCGTGAAGGCCAGCACCGGCAATGGCGATGTGAGGGTTTCCACATCCTCCGGCCCCGTCGATGCGAGCAGCGGCAGCGGCAACATCGACGTCACGATGGGGCGCCTGGAGCGCAGCGCCGAGATGCGCTTCACGACGGGCAGCGGCCGGATCGTCGTGGCGCTCCCCGGGAACTTCAACGCCGACATCGAAGGCAGGACCGGCAGCGGCGACATCAGCAGCGAACTGCCGATGCGCGTGGAAGGCCGACGCGACTCGCATCGTCTCCGTGGCACCATCGGTACCGGCGGCGAACGGCTCACGATGACCACAGGCTCCGGCGACATCGTGTTGCGTCGTGCAAGAAGTCTGTGACGTCGACGGCTGAACGAGTCGCTGCATACCAGCGGTGAAGCTCAACGACGAAACGGTCTCGGCATGCATCGAGCGGCATGCCGTCGACCATTTCAGTGAACTGACGGTCCGCCGCCGTCACGAGCTCACTTCACCAGGATGATCCGCGGATTGACGGGATAGACCCACTCGACGCCGCGCGCCGAAACCATGCCATCGTCCTCGAGGGGAATGCGGAGCTTCTTTCCGCCCCACTCGGGGATTGGCGTATAGGCGAAGAGCTCGATGGAGAAGAGGTTCGACGGACGCATCTCGTACGTGAGGCGGCCGGGGTTGAAGAAGGCCATCGACGGACCGATGCCGTGGCCCCAGTCGCCCACGCTGTGGCAGCCGATGATGAACTCCACGCTGCTGTCGGCGCGAGTCTGGTTGAAGCCGCGCATCGGCAGGATGCCCTCCTTGGCGATGGCGGCATTGATGGCGTCCATCATCACCTGCGCCGTCTTGCCGGGCCGGGCGGTGCGGTGGATCACATCGCGTACACGCACGGCGTTGTCGAACGCCTTCTGGAAGCTCGCCGGCAGCGTGGTCTCGCCGGGCTTCAGCACGTACGCAATACGCTTCTGGTCCGTCCACATCGTCAGGTAGCCGACGCCGAAGTCCAGCATGATCAGGTCACCGCGCTGGATGATGCGATCGTTGCTCGTGGCCTCGATGCCGTTCGGACCGGTGATGTAGACCGACGGCACGCCGAACGACGAGCCGAGGTGCCGCTCGTACTGCTGCTGCTCGATCCACCACGCGACATCGGCCAGCGTCGTCACGCCCGGCGTGATCACCTCGTTCGACAGCGCACGCTCGGCAATCTGCCGGCCCATCTCACCAGCCTCGCCGAAGGCGACGATCTCGGAGGCCGTCCGCCGTGACGAGAAGTCGGAGATCATCTTCTCCGCACTCACGAGCCGCGCGGAGAGCTGCGGACCGAGCGTGCGGACCATCTGCTCGCGGAGCATGTGCGTCAATCCATCGGCCATGCCCATCTCGGCCGACATGTTGATGCCGATGCGCTTCGGGTTCCGTGCCTGCACGAACTTCAGCAGGTCGGCCGCATCGCCATCAGCGATGTCGTAGGCACCACAGAGTTCGCGGTGGTGATCCTCGATGCCGAGCGCTGCACGCTCGATGCGATCGCCGCCCTTGTCGGTGAAGATGAAGTAGCCCACCGATCCCGTGTATCCGCCACCGAGCAGCGGCGCGAGCGGATCGTCGTGCGCTTCCTTCTGCGCCACGATCCACATGTCGATCCCGTTCTCCCGCATGGCTTCGGGAAGAATGTGATCGAACTTTTCCTTGCGCATCTGGCACAGCCGGTCCCAGCGGATCTTCGCCTCGGGCAGCGGATTGCGCTGCGCGTCGACGGTCGTGGCGAGTGCGGCCGTGGTGAGCAGCAGGGCAAGTACGGTGCGTGCAGTCGCGATCATTGTGCGGAGGCGTGGGTGTCGTGACGAAGGGTGGGTTCGCGCGAGGTGCTCAGGTGCCCGGCCGGAGATGGCGGGCCAGGAACGCCCAGATCTCCCTGCGCGATGCACGTGCCAGCGGCGTGTCGATGCGGTTGAACTCGTGACCACCCGGTGCCGCCTCGTAGATCTTGTACTCGAAGGACTTCTTCGCGGCAGTCAGCGCCTCGATCAGGTGCTGCACCTCCATCACGTTCACATCCTCATCGATCGTGTTCGTGTGGACCAGCAGCGGAATGCGCAGCTTCTCGACGCTGTTCACCGGTGAGCGGCGACGATATTCTGCGGGATCATTGACCGCGTCCTTGCCGATGAACTCCGTGAACGTCTGCTGATAGCCCGGGCCCTTGTAGCCCATGCGCTGTATCAGGTCGCTCACCGGAACGCCGGCGTATGCCACCTTGTACGCGTCGGGATAGTTGAACGCGTTGAAGAGCGTGAGGTATCCGCCATGACTCCAGCCCAGAATGCCGACGCGAGACGGATCCACACTTGGCATGGTCTCCACAGCCCAGTCGCGCGCCGCCTTCACATCGTCGATCTCGGCCCCGCCATAGTCGATGGCCGAGTAGAGCTCACCGCCGTAGCCGGTGCTGCCGCGATATTCCGGCGCGACCACCACGTAGCCCTGCTCGAGCAGCTCGCGCAGGATGTGCGTGTAGAAGCGATCGAAGCTTCCGTGCACGTAGCCATGCACCAGCACCAGCATCGGCGCCTTCCGCATGCCGATCGACTTCGGCACGAACGTGTAGACGGGAATTTTCAGCGGATTGCCCGCGCCCTGCCCGGTCGGGTTGCTGGTCCGCGCCGGCTTCGACGTGATCCACCACTTGTCCATCACCGCGATGTCGGCGGTGCGTGCGCGCCATTCCAGGTCATCGAGCTTCTTCTCCAGCACTTCCAGCTGGCGGTCGTAATTCCGCACACGCTCTGGCGGTGCGGCGCCCGACGTGGGAAGCGGCTGGGCCAGCAGACGCTCGGAGGCGACGGCGACGGCGATGACGAGCAGGCTGGCAGCGAGTGCCGTGCGAACGACGAGATGCATGGGGCGGCGCGGGGCGGCAGGAGGCGGGGCGGTACGTCGGGTGGGAATGCTATCCACCCACATCATCACCGCCGGGATGCAGTCCGCAAAGCCTCGCCGCGCAGGAGGCTGGGGCAGTCCGAGCCCACAAGCGGACGATCGCGGCCAGCAGCAGGACCGCTCATGCCTGTGAGGCAGTCATGAGCGGCGGGTTACCCGAGCGCGCGAGCGTCGTGGCCGCGAGGATCACGTCGGCGTAGCCGGCCTGTCCCAGAGCTTCGTCAGCGCCCCTTCGTGCGAGGCAGACCAGATCCACCCCGCATCGCCGGCGGCCATGTACACCGCGGTCGGCATGAGCTGCTGCCGGAACGCCTCCTGCGTCGACGGGGCGATGGCTCGACCGTTGGCCAGCGCGGCGGCCGCATCGTCGAGCAGCGGGGGCAGGTGAGCGACCATGCGGCCCGCCTCCTCCAGCGGCACTCCGTTCACCGCCGAGCCACCACCGAGCTGCAGGGCGCCAGCCCATCGCGCTCCGACCGACTGGGCGAACAGCGCACCGATGGTGCGTGCGACCGACGTGTGTCGCGACTCGGGGAAGCCGCAGTTGAGCAGCACGGCCACCGTCAGCGGGGTACGCGCCTCGACCTCGCTCCGATCGCTCGCGATCGCCTCCAGCGTCTTCGTCACCAGCGCCGGCAGCGCGTCGATGTAGACGGGTGACGTGATCAGCAGCAGGTCGTGCGCACGCACCTCGTCGACGAACTCCTGCAGCATCTCTGCGGAATGCGTCACGCGCACCACGTAGCGCACATCGACCTGCACATCACGCGTCTGCAGCGCGTCGCACAGCACGCGCCCCAACGATTCCGACGTGCTGGTGCCGTGCGGCTTTCCGCTGCCGATCAACAGCAGCGCACGCGGCGGCGCCGGCCCATCAGCGGCCGTCGGCATTACCGGCAGGAGCGTGTCCACATCGGTGATCTCGTCGATCGGGATGCGAACACCCGGTGCCGTGAGCGACGCCACGAGCCCATCGCATGCCCCGAACGCCTCGGCGGCAGTACCGGCGCGGTTCACGACCTGTACGGTGTGCATCGGCGAGGCGAAGTTGATCGCGTTGCGCTGCGCCAGCACGCGCACGGTTGTCTCGCAGGCCGCGTCCACGCCACGCGTGACCGCGAGCACGCCGAGCGACGGCGGGTACTTGTAGCGCGGGACGTGGTGCACCTCCCCATCGATGCGCCGGAAGAACGGCAGCAGCGTGCCAAGCGTGCGGTCGAGCACCTTCTTCGCCTCGGAGGAGTAGCTGCCGAACTGCGACGGCGTGACGATGATCACCGTGTCGCAGACCGTGAACGCATCCGCGAGCTGTCGGCCGGCGTCATTGATCTCGCAGGTGCCGGGCGTATGCGTCCAGCAGTGAAAGCATCCCTGGCAATAGGCCACGGGCGTGTCATGCAGCAAAATCGACTCCACCGCATAGCGTCGCGCGACGAGGTCAGTGGTGACCCGATGCATGAGCTGGTCGATGAACGGATCGGGTCCGAGGGCGGCGTTGAGAATGAGGGCGCGCATGCTGCAGCTGTCGTGATGAGGACGTGCGTCTTTGGGTGGAGTCGCTGGTGCAGGATGCAGGGTTCAGCTGTTCGCGTGTGTGAGGGGGATACCTGACGGATGGATGGAAGATGCCTGACACATGGCCGTCGATACCGCCGTCGCGCCGGCATGCAGACCCTTCACCTGCGGCACATGCGAACCGGCACCTCCCGCGCAGAGTCGCGGTGAAGGCGCCGGGTGACTTGTTACATCTCGCTACGGTTGCCGCTTCGCCACAGATCCGGCTCGCCAGACGAGGCCGCGCGGAAGTCCGCCAGCCCGGTGCCCACCATGCCTCGGGCTCCTTGCGGCACGCGGCCTACTCGCGCTCCATCTCGCCGACCTTCACCCAGCCCGGCTCCGGGGCGCGGACCAGCATCACGAACACACCGTTCTTCACCGTTCCGAGCGACGCGCCCTGTTTCATCATCTGGCCCGTCACCTGTTCAGGGGTGAGCGAATAGAGGCCGCCCGTAATCGCATCGACCGCCAGGCCGATGACCCCACCGAACACCAGGTTGCCCCAGACCCACCCCGACACCTTCCGCGTGACCGTCGCCTCGAATGGTGCATAACCCTGCATCGCGATCCGGATGATGTGGTTGTCCTTCCGTTTCAGCGACGCGATCAGCGGCGTCTTGCCACGCTCACTGCCATCGATCGTGACCGTGGCATCGGTCGGGGTGCTGGAGATGCCGAGTGGCTGACTCCTGCCATGCATGATCGAGCCGCAGGCGGTAAGCGAGAACGCGGCGAGCAGGAAGAAAATGCTGCGTCGTACGGTGTGCGGCATCGAAGCTCCGTGGGTGCAATGCGGTGCCATGAACACGAACATGAGTGTCGCGGGGTGGGACCGCCGTCGCACTGACGAGGCTATCTCAGGGTTTGGCAACGGGTTGTCAACACGTCCGCGAACGCATGAAACGCAACGGCTACTCGCGAGCGGGGAGCCATAACGGGTCAAAATCACCCACCACGAGTAACGGAAACTCCGCAACCCATGCTGCGCCCGTGAAGCCAGGCACTACACACGGCGACGTGCGTTGCTGCCGATCCATCGGTGTCGCAGCGCACGATCACTGCAGTGTCAACGCAGGCCGCATTTGGTATTGCAATGACTTCCATGACCGTACGCGGTCGGCGCGGCACCGGATCGGTGTGCCGCGGGTCAGCCAGGTTGCTGCCGAATTTCGTTCGACAATGACCGGCTCGCAGAATTGCGACTTGACGGTGACATGACACATACATCATCGTGATCTTGTCCGGCTCCGTTACCGTGCGCCGCGGCGCATATGTTTTCACCGTCAACGGGACCCACCCATGAGTCGCCTTCTTTGTCTGCGGCCAGCGTTCCTCGCGCTCGCCACCGCCCTGTTCACCAGCGCATCACTCGTCGGCGCCCAAGCCACCGAAGGCTACGTGAGCGGGATCATCCGCCTCGCGGACGGTGCTCCGGTCGCCGACGCGAACGTCACCGCCCGCAACGACGCCACCGGCTTCCAGGAAGTCCGTCGCTCGGACGCGCGCGGCCGATTCGTCTTCGCCCAGCTCCCCATCGGCGGCCCCTACGCCATCACCGTCCGCAAGCTCGGACTCGGCGCCGAGCGCCGCACCGGCATCACGCTCAACCTCGGCGATCGCGTCTCGCTGGACTTCACGCTGAAGGTCGCCGCCCAGCAGCTCACCGCCATCGATGTCCGCGGCGACCGCGAGGCCAAGCGCACCGAACGTATCGGCGCCAGCTTCGTCGTCGATCAGCAGAAGATTCGCGACCTCCCCATCGCCGATCGCAGCTTCGCCGATCTCGCCATCATCGCACCGACCACCTCGCGTGCCGGCACCGGTGGCATCATCACGTCGTCGTCGTCGATCGCCGGCGGACGCGTCTCCAGCACCGACATCCGCGTCGATGGCGTGCAGCAGAAGAACACCCTCTGGGGCACCGGCTCCGGACGCGGCCCGTACTCGCTCAGCGTCGAGGCCATCCGCGAATTCGAGGTCGTCACCAACGTCTACGACGTCTCCCAGGGCCGACAGGGCGCCGGTGCCGTCAACGTGGCCACGCTCAGCGGCACCAATCGCACCACCGGCTCCGTCTTCGCGTACAACCGCAACCAGAACCTCGCCGCCAACACGAACTTCCTGAACCAGAACGTGGCCCAGTTCTCCAACTGGCAGCTCGGCGGATCCATCGGTGGGGCGGTCATCAAGGACAAGCTCCACTACATCGTCGCCTATGACCGACAGGTCGTCAGCGAGCCGTTCTTCACCCTCGACGTGGTCACACCAGCCGACTGGAGCCGTCTCCAGGTCGCGCCCGACTCGGTGACCCGCTTTCTCAACATCCTCCGCAACGGCTACGGGCTCCCGACCGGCGCACAGACCGGACGCTTCGATCGCGGCAACACGCTCAACACCGTCTTCGCCCGCGCCGACTGGACCATCAACGATCGCAATCGCCTCACGGTCCGCCACAACTACAGCGACTGGGAATTCGGCAACTCGATCCCCGATCGCGAGCTCTCCGTGCTCGAAAGCCGTGGCAACCAGTTCTCGCGCGAGAACCAGTTCATGGCCTCGCTCAAGTCGAGCCTCGGCGTGAGCGGCACCAACGACATGCGGTTCAGCTACACCAACCGGATCCTCGAGAACCAGCCCAACACGCGCCTGCCCCGTGGCTGGGTCACGGTCGCGTCAGCGCTGCCCGACGGACGCATCGGTGCCCCGCAGATCCTGCAGTTCGGCGGACAGCGCACCAGCCCCGAGTTGCAGACGGAACAGTCGTTCCAGTTCGTGAACATCACCCGCTTCGAGCGTGGCAACTTCGCGTACACGCTGGGCACCGACAACTCGCTCCAGAACCTGGCGATGTTCGTCTCGATCGAGACCGACGGCCTGTTTCAGTTCCCGAACCTCGCCGCACTGGAGGCCCGTCGCCCGTCGTCGTATGCGCGACTGGTGCCGCTGCAGGACCTCGAGCCGCGCATGAGCCAGAACGTCTTCGACGGTGGCGCCTTCGCCCAGGTCGACTACCGGCCGCGCGAGTCGATGGTATTTGCCGGCGGTCTGCGCTACGACGTCACGGCGTTCCTCACCGCCGCGAACCCGAACGCCGCCGCACTCAGCACCTTCGGCAAGCGCACCGACCGCAAGCCCTTCAGTCAGCAGATTCAGCCGCGCGGCCAGTTCACCTGGAACATCGGCAACCGCGGCACCGATGTCATTCGTGTCGGCTCCGGTCTCTTCACCGCGCAGCCGCACTACATGGCCCACATCAACCATCTGCTGAACGACGGCTCGCAGCTCGGCGATCTGCTGCTCACCGGCGCTGCCGTGCCAACTCCCGACTTCCCGCTCTACCGGCAGGATTTCGCCAATACCCCCGGCATCCCCGCCGGCAGCAGCGCACGCCCGACGTTCCTCAACCTCTTCGCCGAAGACTACCAAGTCCCGCAGACCTGGAAGTCCGACATCTCCTTCCAGCGTCGCTTCCTCGACGGTCGCCTCGCACTCGGCATCAGCGGCCAGTACGCCGACACGCGCAACAACTACCGGTACTACGACCTGAACCTGCCGGCCGCGCCGGCGTTCACCCTCTCCAACGAGAACAACCGTCCGGTCTTCGTGCCCGCGTCGGTCATCACCAACCCCGCGCAGGCCGGTGCCGCCGGTCGCGTCGCGGCACGACCGTCAGCGCAGTTCCAGCGCGTACTCGAGTTCCGCTCCGATGCCGCGATGATCCAGAAGGCGCTCATTCTCGACGGCAACCTCGTACTCTCGCGCGGCGCAAACATCGGCGGCTCGTTCACCTTCAACAGCACCCGCGACAACAACTCCTACAATTGCTGCATCGCGATCTCGTCGGTCTTCACCCAGGTGCAGGGCGATCCCCGCGAACTCACCTGGGGTCCCAGCAACAATGACTTCCGTCACAAGCTGGTGCTCTTCGGCTCGATGCCCGAGGTGTTCGGCGGGAAGCTCAGCTTCCGCATGATCGGTCAGTCCGGCAGCCCGTGGTCACCGACCGTGGCGCAGGACATCAACTACGACGACGTCGGTGTCGGCGGCTCATTCGGCAACCAGAACGACCTCGCCTTCATCTTCGACCCGGCCAAGCCTGGCCTGGATCCGACGCTGGCGGCAGGCATGACCACGCTCCTCAACAACCCCCGCAACAGCGCCCGCAACTACCTGCGCGACAACCTCGGACGGGTCGCCAGCCGCAGCGCCGTTCGCAATCCGTTCGTGACACAGGTGGACCTGCGTTACGCCCAGCGACTGCCGACCTTCCGCGGCCAGGCGGCCGAACTCACGGTGGACGTGTTCAATGCCCTGAGCTGGCTGAACGACACCTGGGCCGGCGGCGGTGTGCGCGTGGTGCCTGGTGCCAATCAGACGCTGTTGCGCGTGACCGGCTTCGATGCGGCGACCAGCAACTACCGGTATGCGGTGAATCCGACATTCGGGCAGAGTGTGCTCACCGGCAACCGCCATCAGGTGCAGATGGGGGTGCGGTACCGGTTCTAGGGTTGGATGGAATGACCGTGCAGTGAGGACATGCTGCATGCCGACGCGCCCGGGGCGAATTCGCTCCGGGCGCGTCGTCTGTTCCGGGAACGGACAATCCCTCGGCTCGCACCGCTCAGCGGATCGCCGAAGAACAGTCCGGCCATGACATGACATTGGCGCGCCCGCTTGCCGTGGTCTCGGTGATCTATTGAAATACAGATTACCGCATGTACGAGGGAACGCTGCGGTAAGGACTACGGCACCGAATGTCAGTACCCGCGATGTCATCGTGCCCCCGGGTGTTCACGCGTGATTCAACGGTCAGACCGCGCTGCCTGGGAACCGAGCATGCTGCGATTCACAGCGCTCATCGAACATCGACTGAGAAGGAAAGGCACCGAAACGAGACGCCGGCACAGTCGCGAAGCTCTTCGCGCGATGAGTTCCATTGGGCGCGAATACCGTGTCAATACCTCTGTGATGTCACCTCACGGAAGCCGGGGCGTTGGCCACGGCATGCGCGTCTTGCGTCCATGCGTTCGTGACACACAGGCAACGTTGCGGCGGATTCCGCGCTCTCTGGAGTCGTGACGTGACCATCCTCGAGAAGCTCGTGCTCGAGCCGTAGTGAGTGCCGGGCAAGTACGGCACCGAGCCGGTCAGGCGCCGACGCTGCGACCCGCCCAGCGGTCGGGTCGAGTGAAACGCTCGGCGCACGTGGCCTCGTAGGGATCTGCATGGTCACCGCCGCGACTCCCGCGGCCACCGGTCACGCTGCGGCGTGATCATCAACCCGGCAACGGTGAGGCACCGTGGGACAGATCGTTTTGTGGGCACTGCTGACCGGCGGCATCACCGGCGGCGTCTGGGTCAGCATCATGCTGCTGGGCAATCATGCGCGGCTCCGCCGGGAGCAGCAGGCACTCGGCGATGACGTCGCCGGCCGTCGCGCCGAGCTGGCGCGGCTCGAAGCCAGGCTGGAGTTCGTGGAATCGCGGTTCGCGCTGATGGACGGCGCGATGCACGCGGAGGTGCAGCAGCGGGCGGGTGAAGGCACGCCGTTGCCTGAGGGTGCGGCGCGGCGCTCGCCACACGGTTACGGTGTGCACATGGACTGATCGCGGCCTGCTCGCGGCCTGAGGTCAGCGGGTACGGCTGCAGACGAGGAAAAAGCCGAGGACAGCGTCTCCGGGAACTGGAGCGGAAGGGCTCGGGTGACCTCGGCCCAGGCGAGGCCGGCCCGCAACGGCAGGTCCGGCGCGGTGGGTCAGACAGGCAACGGCGGTCCAAGCAACTCCATGCCATGCGCCCGCCAGAGCGCAGGATCCTGCGCCGGCATCGCGTTGCCCTTGGAGACGAGGCGGAAGAAATCTTCCATGCTGCCCGGGGGTGTGAACGTGATCAGCATCCGACCGATCGTGTTGCCCACGTAGGCCCACACGTGCGGCACGAGCCGCGGCGCGAGCACCGTGTCGCCAGGCTTCAGCTCGAATCGCTGGTCGCCGATCACGATCACATACTCACCCTCGATCACGTGGAAGAGTTCGTCCTGCGCAAAGTGACGGTGCTTCGCAGGCCCCCCCTTGCCGCGGTTCGTGTTCTCGATCGCGAGCATGGCACCACCGGTGTCGGCCGCGGTCACCTTGAAGTCGATCGTGCTGATGCCCAGCGTCTTGTGCACGCCGTCCCGATCCGCGCCCGCAGGCACGTACACCGGCTCGGTGGTATCACTGGACCGAGCTGATCGCGCCAGCGGCGGTTCGATGTCGAGGAACGGCAGTGGCATCGCGGACATCGCGATCCCGAGGAAGGTGCGGCGCTCGATCGACGACATCGTGAGCCTCGGCCGGAGGAAGGCAGGCGTGCGCGGTGGTGTGAAGTATACGGAACGGTGCCGGCGACAGGCGCCGACACAGGGTGGATGATCGTGTCGCAAGCAGGTTTCACGCAGGCGCTTCGGCCCGCGGCACGTGCACCGCCGCACGCAGCTGCGAACGCCACGCCTCAACCAACGCACGCACCAGCGCACGCACCAGCGCACGCACCAGCGCACGCACCCGCCCGATGCAGACGTCCGCAAGACGCGCCGCCGCCCCCGCCGCCGTCGAAAAATGCTCCGCCCACGCTTCCACCCGGTCCGTGCGGAAGTCGGTCAGCCCCGCGGTATAGCGCTCCTTCGCGCCTGCCAGTACGACGCTGATCGGTGGCACGCAGTCCGGCGCGACGCCACGCCGTCGCAGTACCACCTGCACCAGTGCACGCCCCGTCCGGCCGTTGCCGTCGGCGAACGGGTGAATCGTCTCGACTTGCGCATGCACCTGCGCAGCCTGCACCAGCGGCGGCAATGCGTCGTCGTTGATGGCGTCAGAGAGGTCGTCGAGGAGTGGCATGAGGTGCTCCGGCGGCGGCGGCACGAAATCGGCACCACACGGGGTGCAGTCGTTGCCCCCGATCCAGTTCTGTGTGGTGCGGATCACGCCGGCGACGCGAGGCGCGTTGATCAGGTGCGCCATCAGCTTCGCGTGGATTGCCGTGATCTGGACGGTCGTGAAGACCTGAGCCTGCGACGCCCCGTCGACGGCGAGCCACATGGCATCGATATTCGTGAGAACCTCCAACGCCGCTGGCCCAACGCGCCGCCCGGTCTTTGCCCCGGAGTCGGCAAGAGCCAGTTCGCGAACCTCCACCTGCAGCCCTTCCACTTTCGAGGACGCGATCGATTCCGTCCGCAGCAACAGCCGCGCCAGCGGTACGAGCGCGTGCTCCGCCGCCGCATTCAGCCGCCGGATCGCCTGCTCCGCACCGGAAACGATCCCTGCGGTTGCCGCCTGCAGCGAGAGCTGGAGCTCGGCCAAGGTCGCCGGAATGTACGCCTCGTAGGCGCACGCTTTCCGGTATCGCGCCGGGCGTAGAGCGTCGGGTCGTGTTGCCAGGCCAGAGAAACGCGACGGGCGGGCGTGGCGAACGATGGTGGGCCGCTTGGTTCGGGGTCACCGCTATCCCGAACTAACGCTACCGTCCTGATTCGACTTCCCAACCGCAGACGACACACGCCTGGCAACGACCGGCCGCCTGTCAGCCATTTCGGCGCGACAGGATCGGAGTGGCCGGGAGCGACCAACCGACATCACTCCCCCGCCGCATACGACTCGAGATACCCGCACCGCGTGCATCGATACGTGACGACCTTCGCTTTCTCACGATCATGCGTGTGCACGCCCCGCCAGAACGACTTGACCACGGCACCTTCCACCCACTCCTGCTCCTTCGACGCGTCGCCGTGTCCACGATCGACGATGAAACCGGATTCCATCGGACTGCTGCAGCGAAGACAGGTCAGGGTGCTCACGTGACGAATGTGTTGAGGACATGAATGGCACGACAGCGGTGGCGCGAGAACATAGCCAGCAGCGCCGGATCACAGGCCCGGAGCATCCTCGACGAGGTCGCCAGCTGTGGGTACAGGTGGCACGGTGACGTCGTTTCCCACATGTAGAATGCTGCAGATCGATCTTCGGATCGGAACGCGGCGCCGCAGCTGGATGCGCGCTGCGATGACGCGAACCCATGGCGCAATGTGTCCATCGCCGGCCGGACGACGTCGCGCGGCTCGCTGTACTCCGAATCCGGGTTCCGTCGGACCTGCGGCGTGCGCGACGTGATCGTCTGTCGGCTGGTCACCGCATCACCGGCAGGCCAAGGGTGGTTCGCACAGCGCTTTGAAATCGTCGACACGATCCGGATCGCCCCATAGCTACCGCCACGCCGACAACGCCGCCGCCGCCGCCTGCTCCAGCAGCGGCGGCACCAATGGATGCTGATACTGTCGCCGCACACTGATCGCATGGAACTCCTCGTACAGATGCGGCACCGCCGCATACTCCTCGAGGATCCCAGACCGCAGCTCGTCGATCACCACCACCGCCGGCACCAGCGCCACCGCGTTGCTGTCGCGCGCCAGCAGACGCAACATCGCCATGTCATCCACCTCGGCCGCGACGTTCACCCGGAGGCCCTGCTGCTCGCAGATCAGGTCGAACGCCGTGCGGATGTCAGTGTCCCGGCTCGGAAGGAGCAGCGGCACCATGGCGAGATCGTCGGGGTAGCGAAATGGCGTGCCGTGGCGCGGAGGCCCGACGAGGCTCACCTGCTGCCGCGCGATCCGGCGACAGCGCCATGCCGTGCCCGCATCCTCCTGCACGCGGCGGTTCGACAGCACCAGGTCGAGCGTGTGCGTCTCGAGGTTCGCCAGCAGCTCGCGCAGTGAGCCGGAGTGCAGCACCAGCTCCACATCCGGCTTGCCGATCAGCGGTGCCAGAAAGCCGCGCTGGAAGTTGCGCGACAGCGTGGCCACCGCCCCAACGCGGAGCACCTGACGCTCCTGCCGACGCCCTTCGCGAAGGGTCGCCACCAGCTCATTGCCCGCATCCGAGATCGTGTCGGCATAGGTCAGCGCAATGCGGCCGGCCTCGGTCAGCGCCAGCGTCTTCCCCTGCCGGCTGAACAGCGGCTGGCCGAGCTGCACCTCCAGCTGCCGGATCTGGGTGGAGAGCGCCGATGGCGCCACATTCAGGTGCTGGGCTGCACGGGTCAGATTTCCCTCGTGCGCCACGGCGCGAAAGTAGTGCAGGTGGTGATAGTTGAGGCGGAGCGCGCCGGAGAAGCGTGGTTGTTCCATAAAACAGAACATGATTGACTGAAAGATGTATTTTACAGAACGAACATGTACCCTCTAGGTTCCGTGTTGTCTACCCTCACCCGGATGCCGATGTCTGTACCGATCGTGCTGCTGTTGCTCGTCCCGCTCACATATCTCCTCGCAG
>Ga0105047_10007989_pt1 | contig 17733 bp, 12 predicted proteins | sample MAT04_FD_78384 | JGI IMG/M metagenome (GOLD analysis project Ga0105047, IMG submission 78384) | Freshwater microbial communities from Lake Fryxell liftoff mats and glacier meltwater in Antarctica - MAT-04 (megahit assembly) | ecosystem: Environmental > Aquatic > Freshwater > Ice > Liftoff...
CTGTTTGCCGGCGAGCCCGACGTGGCGCAACCCATCGCGCAAGCGATCGACGATCGCGGCCGGCTGTGGGTGGCCGAGGCGTACTCTTATCCCCGACGGGTCAAGGATAGCGAAGCCCGCGATCGACTGTTGATTTTCGAAGACACCGACGGCGACGGTCGTTTCGACACTCGCAAAGTGTTCACGGACAACCTCAACCTGATCAGCGGCTTTGAGATTGGTTTTGGCGGCGTCTGGGTCGGCTGCGCGCCCCACTTTATGTTTATTCCGGACGCCGATGGCGACGATCGCCCGGATGGTCCGCCGCAGATTCTGCTGGATGGCTGGGGTTACCAGGACACGCACGAGACGCTCAACACATTCATGTGGGGACCGGACGGCTGGCTCTATGGTTGCCACGGCGTTTTCACGCACTCGCTGGTTGGCAAGCCCGGTGCGGAGAAGGCCGATCGCGTGGGTCTCAACGCCGGCGTCTGGCGCTACCATCCGACCAAGCACATCTTCGAACTCTTTTCCGAAGGGACGAGCAATCCCTGGGGCGTTGATTTCAACGATCAGGGGCAGGCGTTCATTACGGCCTGCGTGATTCCGCATCTGTATCACATGATTCAGAACGGACGCTACCAGCGCCAGGGGGGCCAGCACTTCAATCAGTTCACTTACGACGACATCAAGACGATTGCCATTCATCGGCACTGGATTGGCGCCACGCCCCACTCGGGCAATAACCGCTCAGACGCGGCCGGTGGTGGCCACGCGCATGCCGGCGCGATGATCTACCTGGGAGGCGTCTGGCCGGAGAAGTATCGCAATGAAATCTTCATGAACAACATCCACGGCGCGCGGTTGAACGTGGATCACCTGACACCGCAAGGTTCAGGCTACAGCGGCGACCGCTCGCCGGACTTTTTGTTTGCCAGGGATAGCTGGTCGCAGATCATCAATCTGCAATCGGGCCCGGACGGCCAGATGTACATGATCGATTGGTACGACCGCAACCAGTGCCATCACGGCACGGTCGAAGGCCACGATCGCTCGAACGGCCGTGTCTTCAAGGTCAGCTACGGCGACGCCAAAGCGCAGAAAGTGGACATCAAGAGCCTCAACGATCAGGCGCTGGTCGATCTGCAACTGAGCTCCAACGACTGGAACGTCCGCCACGCGCGGCGCGTGTTGCAAGAACGAGGTCTGAAGGATCCGGACGCCCGCGCGGTGCTGACGGACATGGCGTTCACCCACAAGGACGAAACGCGACGCCTGCGCGCTTTGTGGGCGTTGCACGTGACCGGCTTGCTGGACGAATCGCTGATCGCCCGAGCGCTGACGAACGACTCCGCCTTTGTGCGTAGCTGGGCAATTCAACTGGCGTGCGAAGACAAAAACCCGTCGGACGCCACGCTCGACACTTTCAAGCAACTGGCCGAACGAGATCCCTCGCAGGTCGTGCGGCTTTACTTGTCCTCGGCCGCTTGCCGGTTGCCGCTGGAGAAGCGCTGGGACATCCTGGCGCCCCTTACTCGCCACGCGGAAGACGCTGGCGATCACAACCTGCCGCTGATGTATTGGTACGCCACGGAGCCACTCGCTGGCGTTGATCCGGCGCGGGCGTTGGCCCTGGCGGCGCAATCGCCGGTGGCTCCGCTGCCAGAGTTCATGGCTCGCCGGGTTGCCGCGGCCGGCACGCCCGAGGCGTTGGCCTTGGTCGTCGAGCGAATGGCGGAAACGGACGACAAAGCCGCCCACCGGGCGCTGTTGGCCGGACTCAACGATTCGCTCCGCGGGCGCCGCAAGGTGGACATGCCCAAGGCGTGGCCCCAGGCGCTGGCGAGGATTCGCAAAACGGGCGATGCAGAAACGACCCACGCGGCCCTCTCGCTGGCAATTACGTTTGGCGATAGCAGCGCCATGGACGATATGCGGCGGCTGATTGTCGATTCGCAGGCGCCGCTTGAGCAGCGCCAGAGCGCGCTGGCGGCGCTGCTGAAGGTCCGCGATCAAAGTCTACCGCCAACGTTGCATAAGCTGATTGCCGACACGTCTCTGCGAGGCGCGGCCTTGCGTGGGTTGGCCACGTACGACGACGCAGCGACGCCGGCCGTGATCGTCGCAGCGTACGGCAAACTGGCGCCGAGCGAAAAGCGCGACGCGCTCGCCACGCTCGGCTCGCGATTGGATTACGCGCAAGCTCTGATGGACGCAGTCGGCAAAAAGGAGATCGCCGCTGCGGATCTTTCGGCTGATCTGGTCCGTCAACTTCATAACCTCAAGAACCAGGATCTCGATCGCAAGATCACAGAGTACTGGGGCGCGGTGCGCGACACGGACGAAGACAAAGCCAAGGTGATTGCCGACTATAGGAAGCAACTCACCACAAGGCCCAAGCAAAAGCCAGACGTCCACTTGGGCCGGGCTGTTTTTGCCAAGACGTGCCAGCAGTGCCACGCGCTGTTTGCCATCGGCGGCAAGGTTGGTCCGGAGCTGACCGGATCCAACCGCAAGGAACTGGATTACGTCCTCTCCAACGTGCTGGATTCCAGCGCGCAGGTGGGCAAGGACTATCAGACCACGGTCCTGGCCACCGACGATAGCCGTGTGTTGACCGGCATTGTCCGCGGCGAAGACAAAGATTCCGTCACGCTGGTCACAGCGACCGAGACTGTGATCGTCCCCAAGGGCGAGATCGTCGAGCGGGAGCTGAGTCCAAAATCGATGATGCCGGACGACCTCTGGAAGACTTTGTCCGACCACGAAGTTCGCTCGCTCGTCCTCTATCTGGCAAGCCCTGAGCAAGTCTCCGTATTGGCCACGGCCGACAACGCGCCGACGTTGTTCAACGGTCGCGATCTCACCGGATGGCAAGGGACGCCTGAGTTGTGGCGCGTGGAAGAGGGCGAATTGATCGGTCAGACCAAAGGCCTGAAGCGCAATGAGTTTTTGACAAGCGACATGACGGCCGATAACTTTCGCCTGTCGTTCGACGTTAAGCTGGTGGGCAACCAGGGGAACAGTGGCGTGCAATTCCGTAGCGAGGCTCTGCCCGAAGGGGAAGTTCGCGGATACCAGGCGGACATTGGCGTGGGCTGGTGGGGTAAGTTGTACGAGGAAAATCGCCGTGGCCTGCTTTGGAAGCAATCAGGCGAGGCGCATGTCAAGAACGGCGAATGGAACCACTACGAGATCGAAGCCATCGGTAGCCACGTCCGCACTTGGATCAACGGCAAGCTCTGTGTTGATCTGGAAGATCCCAACGGCGTGCCGCGCGGAATCTTCGCGCTGCAACTCCACTCAGGGGGCGCGACGGAAGTGCGCTACAAGAACTTCGTGCTCGACGTAAATCCCAAGAACGAAGCGGCCGCCGTCGGGCGGTAGGGCTCGGAAGCCAGAGTAGTAAGAAGATATGACAGTTCCACCGGCCGACGCGCTCGGCGCTGGCTATGATTTTCTCGCGCCGCCGCGGATCGCATTTGGTTGGGGGCGGCGTCGCGAAGTTGGCAAAATGGCGCGCAGCCTGGCGGATCGCCGCGCGTTTGTCGTCTGTGGTTCGCGCACGCTGGCGGCCTCCGGCGGCTTGTCCGAGATCCACGCGGCGCTTCGCGCGGCAAAGCTCGACGTGGTCGACGCGACACAAATCTCGCGCGAGCCGGAAGTCGACGACGTTGACCGCCTGGTGGCGTTTCTCCGTGACCAGCGCGTTACGGCGGAGCACGACCTGCTGATCGCCGTCGGTGGCGGATCGGCGATCGATTTGGCCAAAGCGGCCGCCGCGCTCGCCACCAATGGAGATGGCGAAAGTGTCGTGGCATATCTGGAAGGGGTTGGCGCCGGCCTGACAATCTCGCAAACACCGCTGCCGCTGCTCGCCATGCCAACGACGGGTGGAACAGGCAGCGAGGCGACGAAGAACGCGGTCATCTCCAATTATGATCCGCCCTACAAGAAGAGCCTTCGCTCAGACCTGATGGTCCCGCGCGCTGTGCTGGTAGATCCGGAGTTGACGATTGGCGTTTCGCGCCGGACCACGGCGGCTAGTGGGCTGGACGCGATCACGCAGTGCATCGAAAGCTATATTTCGCGGCGGGCCCGGCCTGTCGCCCGCGCGCTCGCGGCCGAAGGCCTGCGCCGCGCAGTCCCCATGCTGGCCGTGGCGGTCGAAGATCCAAGCAATCGACAGGCGCGCGAGTCGATGTCCCACGCGGCGCTATTGTCTGGGATGGCCCTGGCCAACTCAGGGCTGGGCGTGGCGCACGGTGTGGCGGCGGCGCTGGGGGTGCAGGCAGGCATTGCGCACGGCGTCGCCTGCGCATTCATGCTCCCGATTGCGCTGCGGACGAACCAGCCGAATTGCGAAACAGCGCTCGCGGAACTCGCGCGGGCGGTGTGGAACGAACATTGGACCAGCGAGACCGCCGCTGCGGACGCGCTGGTGAAGCGTATCACTGCACTCTGCAATGCGGTGGGCGCGCCCGCGCGATTGCGGGACCTGAATGTCTCGCGCGAACAGATCCCGGCGCTGGTCGCCGGTTCGCACGGCAACAGTCTCGACGGGAATCCCGTCACGCTATCGGACGATCAATTGGACCAGATTCTGGAGGGCGCCTGGTGATTGTCGCCGCCGGACTTTCTCCAGCCTGGCAACAGATCCTGCTGTTCGATCACTTCACGCCGGGCGCGGTGAATCGGGCCGTGGAATCCTACTGGTGCGCGTCGGGCAAGGTTTTGAACGTCGGACTGGGCCTGCATCATCTCGGCGCGCCGAGTTGCACGATCAGCCCTGTGGGTGGTCCGGCCGGCGCGATGATTGAGCGCGAGTTTACGTCAGTTGACGCCACGCTCTTGGCAATTGCCTGCGCGTCGACCACGCGGGTTTGCACGACGATCCTCGATCAAGAATCGCACATCACAACGGAACTAGTGGAAGCCGCGCCGGCGATCTCGCCTGCGGAGCTTGAGGATTATGTCTCGCAATTTTCGCAAGCCGCAAAAGAGGCCAGCGTGCTGGTGCTGACCGGATCTTTACCGGCTGGAACATCGCACTCATTTTACCGGGACCTGATGCTGGCCGCTCCGGAGGTCCCCACGATCTTGGACGCGCGCGGACCGGAACTGTTGGACGCGCTCGCGGGCCGGCCACTTTTAGTGAAGCCCAATCGCGAAGAACTGGGGATCACGTTCGGACAGCCGATCAGAGGCGACGAAGAGCTGCTGTCCGCCATGCGAGAACTGAACGTTCGCGGCGCCCAATGGGTCGTGGTGACCAGCGGCAAGCAATCCGTGCTGGTCACCAGCGCGGACGCAACGTACCGATTGACTCCGCCCACTGTGCCTGACGCAATCAACCCGATTGGTTGTGGCGACGCCCTGACGGCCGGCCTGGCGTGGGGCATTTCACGCGGCCTGGCGCCCATCGACGCCATCCGCACAGGCATGGCGGCGGCGACCGATCGCCTGCGGCAAATCCTGCCGGCCCGTCTGGACGCAAGCAACACCGAACGGATTGCCGCTGGAATTGTTGCCGAACGAATGGATTGAACTCGCACCGCCTACCAATACTCGCGCATCAATTCGCGCGACCAATTGGGTTGTCGCACGGGTGCGCGCGGCAGGAATTCCTGCATTACCGGTTTGATGTCCAGGACGGGCGTGCCGTCGATGGCGTCGAGTCCGCTGACGGTGAGCGTGCGTCCTTCGACGCAAACGATCTCAACGGTGGTCAGGCCCAGTCGGTTGGGGCGATCCTTAGCGCGCTGCGCAAAGATGCCCACGCGCGGCCAGGCCAGATTGCCGCGCGGGTGACGCGATCCGCGCTCGATGGCGGCCTCGTCGACGCGGTCAAAACAGAAGATCACCTCGGCGTGCGAAAACTCCGCCAGTCCTGCGAGCGCGTCGGGCGAGAATTCATCGGCCAACTCAATTCGCGCGGTGACCTGATCCCAATGGTCATCGATCGCCTCGCGCCGATCGCTGTGAACAGTTCCGATTGTGTGCAAGACGTACATCGGGATGGGTTCTCCGTGGGGGCGTGCTAGATGCTCGGCGTCGTTTCGAGATTTCATTCGGCCGGGGCATTCTTCGGGCGGCGCCGAGCGAGCCTGCTATTCTAAACCCTGCCGCGGGGTTTGACCGGGCGGCTTCCAGCCGTCAACATGGGGCGCCCCCGCCTGCGCGTGAAGCGCCGCGGCACATCGCACAACTCAGAATCAACACTCCCAGGCGCCCGACTTAGCATGTTTATTTACTTCGATATGGGCAATGTCCTGTTGCTGTTCGATCATGAGTTGGGCTGCCGGCAGATGGCCGATGTGGCCGGCGTCTCGACCGATCGCGTGCGAGAAATCGTCTTTGACTCCGGGCTGGAGTTGCGCTACGAGGCGGGCGAGCTCAGCACGCGGGAGTTTTACGAGGCCTTTTGCCAGCAGGCTGCCGTGACGCCTGATTTCAATGCCCTGATGCGGGCCGCGGGGGATATCTTCACGGTCAACACTTCGATCGAGCCGGTGGTGGCGTCGCTTCGCGCCGCCGGGTATCGGCTGGGCCTCCTCTCGAATACTTGCGAAGCCCACTGGGATTACATCAGTAAGCACCGTTACGCAATCACCAGCGAGATGTTCGAAGTGATCACGCTGAGCTATGAAGTCCAAGCGATGAAGCCGGACGCCAAGATCTTTGAAGCGGCGGCCGCTAACGCCGGCGTCCGACCGGAGGAGATCTTCTTTACTGACGACGTCGCCGGCCACATTGCCGGCGCCCGCCGAGCCGGCTTCGACGCCGAACAGTACACCACCACGCCCGAGCTGGTGAAGCAACTACGTCGTCGCGGGCTGAAGTTCAACTACTAAGCCGTGGGCGCTAGCGATCCTCTGGGCCTCGCCCCGGGCGGCCTGGCGGCGATCCGCTAGGACTTGGGGATGAACTTTGGGCTCGATTTGCCTCCCCGGCGCCCAGTTGCCCAACCGCCGGCTATTTGGCACGATGGTGGCTTGCGCCGGCCCCTCTGGCAGGCTCATTCCGCAACGCCATTTAACCCAGCCAATAACCCAAATTCCGAGAACTTGAGCACACGCCATGACTGCATTTCCTGAAGTCGAAAAGATCCGCTACGAAGGGCCAACCTCGAAGAACCCGCTGGCCTTTCATCACTACAAAGCCGACGAAAAGATCGAAGGCAAAACGATGCAGGATCATTTCCGCTTCAGCGTGGCCTATTGGCACACGTTCCGTGGAGCGGGGGCGGATCCGTTTGGTCCTGGCACGGCGCTGCGGCCCTGGGAGGCTGCCACGGATAGCGTGGAGAACGCGGTCAATCGGGTGCGCGTCGCCTTTGAGTTCATGGAGAAGCTCGGCACGCCGTACTACTGCTTTCACGATCGCGACGTCTCGCCCGAAGGCGTCAGCCTGGCCGAGAGCAACAAGAACCTGGACGTGATCGCCAAGGCGCTGAAGGAAGAACAACAGCGGACCGGCATCAAGCTGCTGTGGGGGACGGCCAACTTGTTCAGCAACCCGCGCTACATGCACGGCGCCGCGACGAGTTGCAACGCGGACTCCTTCGCCTTTGCCGCGGCCCAGGTCAAGAAGGCGCTGGAAGTCACCAAGGAGCTCGGCGGCGAGGGGTACACGTTCTGGGGCGGCCGCGAAGGCTATCAGAACCTGTGGAACACCGATATGAAGCGCGAGGTCGATCACCTGGCGCGCTTCATGCACCTAGCGGTGGACTACGCGCGCCAGATTGGCTTTACCGGTCAGTTCTACTTTGAGCCTAAGCCGAAGGAACCGACCAAGCACCAGTACGATTTTGACGTCGCGGCCTGCATTAACTTCCTCCGCGCGTACGGCCTGGAGAAAGACATCAAGATGAACATCGAGGCCAATCACGCCACGCTGGCCGGCCACTCGATGCACCACGAGCTGGAGTACGCCGCGATGCAGGGCTTTTTGGGTTCGGTCGACGCCAACTACGGAGACCTGATGCTGGGCTGGGATACCGATCAGTTCCCAACGGACATTTATCTCACCACGCAGATCATGCTGGTGCTGCTGAAGTACGGCGGCTTTACCACCGGCGGATTGAACTTCGACGCCAAGGTCCGCCGCGAGAGCTTCGAGCCGGTCGATCTGTTCTACGCCCATATCGGTGGCATGGACGCGTTTGCTCGCGGGCTGAAGATCGCCGCGGCCATCCGCGCAGATGGGCGACTGGCCGAAGTGGTCAAAACCCGTTACAGCAGTTGGGATTCGGGCGTTGGGGCCGAGATCGAAAGCGGCAAGGCCAACTTCGCTTCGCTCGAGCAATACATGCTGAAGAAGGGAGACGGAACGCCCAACACGAGCGGCCGTCAAGAGATGCTAGAGAACCTGATCAACACGTTCATCTAACTCTGTGTCAGGTCGCGAGACGCCAGGTAGCGACTCGCAACGCATGTTAAAAACGAATGCCTGACGCTGAGTAGAGGATCCTATCCTCTGGTTCAGCGTCAGGCATTTTTTATTCCGCAAACGCACTGATTGCGGCGTTTTTTATCGTCTGTGCTTCGCAGGCCCGTTCACACACAGTTCCAGTTCAGACTCTCGTTATTGCAGCAGAGGTGACCATGCGGCGCCAGGCTGTTAGACGCGGCGCTTTCGCAGTCCCACCAGGCAGACCGCGCCGAGGCCAACGATCATCATCGTGGCGGTCGCGGGTTCCGGAATGATGGGACCATCTGCTTGGACGAACGCTTGTCGCAAGAACGACATCGTTGCGACGCCACCGGCCGAGAAGCCCAAGATGTCTTTTTGCACGTTGAAGGTCTTGTAACCTTGTCCGAGCATGATCGAGTCCGCAAGTTTCTGCGCGCCTGGCGTGATGTCGTAAATGTTGAGCGTGGCGGTGGTCACGTCGGGCAAGAACGACTCCGTAACGCTCATGACGCCGTTGCCGCCAACCACATCTGGGTTACCAGAGAGATTGACGCCGACGATCTCCTTGCTGGGATCCAGCACGGTGACCTTGAACTTGATCAGGGCGTCTGATCCACCGTTGCCGAGGAAGTCCAAGAAGGCGCCTTGGAATTCAATGCCGTAGTTGCCCATGCCGTCGGTGAAGGGCGAGACGTTGACCCCGCCTGCCGCAGGCATATCGCCGCTAGACTTGTATTGGAATCCGCTGAACAGCTTGTCGCCCACTTGGAGCGTTCCGCCGTTATCGATCAGCGTGGAGAGAAGCGTGGCCTTGGCGGGCGTTGCCGTAGTTGCAAGGGCCGCGACCATCGCGAGCAGCGCAAGAGGCGCAATTCTGCAGAAGCTTTTTTTCATGTTTGTCTTTCTGAAGCAGGAACGAGTAAGTGCGTTAGCTTTACCTGTGTTTAAAATCGTTTTGAACATCGCGGCAGGCGAGCAGCGTCTTCTCCGTAGCGGTGTACGGAAAACAAAAGACGCCGAATCCCAAGACGCTTCCGTCATCGCGAGCAATCCGGTCGAAGGTTTTGCGACTGTGCGCAAAACAAAACGAACGGGCGCCCGTGGGGTCGACTGTGAGATTGAGAGTCTGAAAGAACCCACCGCACTGACTGCCAAATGGCAGAGAGCGCGCGTCAGCTACCGCTGACTAAAGGAAGGTTCAACTCTCACAAAGAGCATTAGCGTGCTCGAGAACTTAGTTACCAGGGGCGCACAACGTCTGTTACGCCTGTCGCCTATATTAACAAGGTAGCAATCCCTTTGTCTCCACAATTTCGTCAAAAAAGTCAAAATTCAACATAGCGTGCTAACGGTTTCACCCCCCATCAGGCCGGATTAGGGGCGAAAACCCCGCTATTGGCTTGGTTTAAAGAGCTAATTGGTCCCCTTTTTCGTCCGGCGATGGTTTTCACACATCACGTGACTGCAGGCTGGGATGGGGCGACTTTGATTCGCACTAGCGGAGCGCGGCCGTCAATCGCTCGAACAGCCGGTCGATTTCTTGTCGGCCCGCTTCGTCCAGCACAAAGCCGACCGGCCCGCGGACGCGGTCGTTTTTGAATACGCCCTGGCGGACGAGCAAATGCTTCTCGACCGCCAGAAAGCCATCCAGGCCCGGCGCAAACCGCACCAGGTCCGCCAGCGGCGCTTTGATGCGCTCGATCGCCACCTGGTCGTCGGCGACCAGCGCGCGCCAGAGCGCGACAATCGGATCGATCAGATCCGCGCCGGGCATCGTCCCCACGATTCCACAGGCGTAACTCTCGGCCAGGGCGATCCCGCCGGAACCCTCCAGCACGCGCGCCGTTCCGCCGGTTGCCGCGCGCAGTTCTCTCAGACGCGGAATTAGTGGTTCGGCCTCTGGCTTGAAGAGGGCTCGCTCACCGAACTCCGCCGCCAGGCGGGCTTGTGCTTCGATCGATATCGGCCGGCCCACATAGCCAGCGGCGTCTTGCACTACCAGCGGAATCCGCACGGAGTCAAAGATCCGCGCGTAGTATCGGAGTAGCTCCGCTTCGTCGATGGCAATCGAAACCGGCGGAATGGCCATCAGCGCCGTCGCGCCCACGCTCTCAGCATGCCGGGCGTAATCTTCCGCAACGCGGCTGCTCTCCGCGCCGACACTGATAATCACCGGTCCGCGTCCGGCCACGGCCTTGCAGGCGGCGGCTGCCACGTCGCGGCGCTCGTCGCTCGATAGCCGCAAGACTTCTGAGACCATCGCCATGACAACACCGTCTGCGCCGCGCGAAAACAGCCAATCGATCTCGCCAGCCAAGGCGCCGAAATCGATCGATTCATCCTCGTGATACGGCGTTTGAAAGACCGGCAGCACGCCGGCGAACGCGTGCGATTTGGGGGACGATGGCGTGGGGGCAGGCGCGTTCATGGCGGACGGACTCTTGGGTGGGCGTGCGAACTGCCTGGATACCTTACCTGGCGCGGATCGTAAAACCAACCAACGGCGGCTAACAGCCTGGAGAAGAATACCATCCTGGCATTCTTCCCCCTCGCCAGGTTCGCAGCAAAGCTGTTCACGGTTCGCAAAAGCCGACTTGCAGTCGACTTTTGAGGATCGCATCCGGCGATCCACGCAGACCGGTGAATACTTCCCCGGCCTGCTAAGGCAATTTGGCTGAGAAACTTGTCCGGCCATGACTTACCGATTTTCTGACGAGAACCGCTTGGCGTTATTTGGCGGTTTATTCCAGGCGGGGCGACGGATGCTACTTGGCGCGCCTCGCGCGGCATGCTCTTTACTGGCACAGCGCCCTGGGGCGCCATACCAGCACTGCGCCGTGGCGGTCTGTGGATCGCCATTCTGCCGATTTACAAGGCGCACGCTCTGTAACCCCTCGCGTGAAACGCCACCTTGAAACCTCAGACGCAACTCTTTCGCTGGCAGGCGATCACCCTGGTGACATTGTGGGTGGGGTACGCCGGCTATTACGTCTGCCGCTCGAATTTCTCCGTCGCTGGGCCTGCGCTGCAAAAAGAGCTGGCCGCGGAGCCCACCGGCGCGGTGGAAGAATGGCTGGAAAGCTCTCGCCGGGCCATCGGCCAAAGCCTGGGTTCGGTGATCGCCAGCGCGCGCAGCGCCGTGGGCCTGGCGCCGGCCGAGGCAGCGCCCGTCGTCGAAGCGAAAAAGGACGAAGGACTCGGTAAACGACGCTTTGGCATGATCGCCAGCGTCAGCATTCTGTTCTACGCCTTCGGTAAATTCTCCAGCGGGATCGGCGGAGATTTTTTGGGTGGCCGACGGCTGTTTCTATTCGGCATGTTCGGGTCGATATTGTGCACCGTGCTGTTTGGAATGGCGAGCGGATTCGCGGCGCTACTTGCCATCTGGTGCGGCAACCGGCTCGTGCAATCGGTCGGCTGGAACGGCCTGGTCAAGGTGGCCTCGCGCTGGTTTCCGGTCGAGCGGCACGGCACGATCCTGGGCGTGCTGACGCTGAGCTATCTGTTTGGCGATTCGCTCGCTCGGTTGTTGCTGGGCGGATTACTCTGGGCGGGGCTCTCATGGCGGCAGCTGTTCTTTGCCGCGGCAGGGATCTTAACCGTGGTCTGGTTCGTGAGCCGGCTGACGCTTAAAGCGTGCCCTGGCGATGTGGGCGCCCCGGAGCCTGAGGCAAACCCGGCCAACGTTTACGGCGCCAAAGGGGAAGCGCCGCAACCTGCGGACCTGATGGATTTGCTCTGGCCGCTGGCGACGGACCTTTCGTTCTGGCTGGTCTGCATCATGAGTTTTGGCCTGACGCTGATCCGCGAAACCTTCAGCAATTGGAACCCAACGTATTTGCAGAACGTGGCTGGCCTCAGCGCCGATCGCGCGGCCACGGCCAGCGCATTATTTCCGTTCATCGGCGGATGTTCCGCAATCGCTGCCGGCGTGCTGACGGATCAACTGGCCAAAGGGCGCCGCGGGGCGATTATCTTTTCGTTCCTGACGATGATGGTGGCGTCGCTCTATGCGCTTTCGAAGTTGGAGCCGGGTGGTGGCGCGCTGCTGCCGTTGACGTTGACCAGTGTTGTTTCGTTTTCGATGTTGGGACCGTACTCGTTTCTGACCGGCGTGATGTCGCTCGATTTCGGCGGCAAGCGCGGTAGCTCTACCGCGGCCGGTCTGGCAGACACGGCCGGGTATCTGGGCGCCGTGGTCTCTGGCTATGGCGTGGCCGTGCTGGCGGCGGATAGTGGCTGGGGCGTCGCCTTTTCTGCGTTATCCGGCGTGGCCGCAGTAACGCTGGTCGCCGCCGGGCTCTACTGGTATTTGCACGATGTGCGAGGGCCGCGGCGTGCTCGCGCCGCGACGAAGGACGCCGCCGCTTGACAAACGCACGTCGCAGGATGAAATCTATTGGTACCGAGGCAGCCGATGTGCTGCGCCCGCAAACGGAACTTGCCGCGTTTTCGGGGCTTTTGGTGGGCGCCCCTCGTCCATTCGGCGCCTAGGACTCACAAATTGGGTTGTTACGTGTGAGCGGGCCAGGGGCGATTCTCGAAATCTAAGATTCCATGAGCACTCCCAAACGTATTGCGCTGGTTGTCTTTGATTGGGCCGGAACCACGGTCGATCATGGTTGTTTTGCGCCGGTCGCCCCGTTCGTCGAGGCCCTTGCGCAGTTCGACGTGCCGATCACTTTGGAACAAGCCAGGGCGCCGATGGGACTGGGCAAGCGAGACCATCTGCGCGCTATCCTGCAATCGTCCGAGGTCGCGGCAGCGTGGCAAAAGCGCCACGGTCGCGCCTGGACCGAGGACGACGTCGACGCCGCGTACCATCAACACTTCGTCCCGCGGCAATTGGAATCGGTTCGACGGCACAGCCATTTGCTGCCAGGGCTGTTGGACACCGTGGTCTGGTTGCGGAATCGCGATATCCGCATCGGCACGACGACTGGTTATTTCACCGAGGCGGCGGAGCTCTGTTATGAAGAGGCCGCGCAGCAGGGCTACATGCCAGATTGCAACGTCTCGCCCGGCGCTGTGAAGGTCGGACGCCCTGCGCCGTGGATGATCTACCGGATCATGGAGACGTTGGACATTTACCCGCCAGCGGCCGTGGTGAAGATCGGGGATACCGTGCCCGACATTGCCGAAGGGTTGAGCGCCGGCGCGTGGAGCGTGGGGGTCTCGCGCACGGGGAGCGAAGTCGCCCTGACGGCCGAAGAACTATCGGCGCTGCCAGAGCATTCACAGCGCGAACGGATCGATCGCGCTGCCAAGACACTATCGCAAGCCGGCGCGCATGCGGTCATTGAGTCGATCGCCGACGTCCCGGCGTTGATAGCGCAGCTCGAAACCCGCCTGGCGGCCGGCGAACGCCCGTAAGCTGCGCGTCGTATCTTTTTTTCATTTCACGCAACCTCTCCTCGCAGGCAAGGAAACCCGGCCTTGGATGACGAAGTCCCTTACCTGCTGTTGACCCCCGGTCCACTGACGACGAGCCGCGCCGTAAAGCAGGCGATGCTGCGCGACGTTTCGACATGGGATCGCGATTACAACGACATCGTCCAACAAATCCGCGCTCGGCTGACGCGGTTGGTCAGCCAGCGCGAGGATTGCACCGCGGTGTTGATGCAAGGGAGCGGCACGTTCGTCGTGGAAGCGACGATTGGTTCCGTGATCCCGCCGCAGGGACGGCTGTTGGTGATGAATAACGGCGCGTACGGCGCGCGGATCGCGCAGATTGCCGCGAGGTTAAAGATCGATCACATCACGATCACGCAGCCAGAGACAGAGCCGGCCGATCTCCGCCGCTTAGAAGAGACGCTCGCGGCCGATCCCAAGATCACGCACGTGGCGCTGGTGCATTGCGAGACGACGACCGGCATGCTCAACCCGGCCGCCGAGATCGGTCGCGCCGTGCAGCGGCAGGGGCGGGTGTTCATCTTGGACGCAATGAGCTCGCTGGGCGGAATCCCCATCGATATCGACGAGTTCTGCTGCGACTACGTGATTGCGTCTTCCAACAAGTGCGTGCAGGGAGTCCCTGGTTTTGGTTTTGTGATCGCGCGTCGCGCCCAGCTCGAAAAAACGGCTGGCTGGGCCCGCTCGCTGAGCCTCGACCTGTACGACCAGTGGCGCGAGATGGAAACCAAGGGAGGCAAGTGGCGCTACACTTCGCCGACGCACGTGGTGCTGGCGTTTGAGCAAGCGCTCAACGAGCTCGACGACGAAGGGGGCCCAGCCGCGCGGCACGCCCGCTATCGCCAGAATCACCGCGTGCTGGTCGAAGGGCTAACCGGATTGGGCTACCGGCCGCTGCTGCCGCCGGAACTTCGGTCGCCAATTATCACGTCAATCCTCTATCCGGACGTGGCCGGCTTCTCGTTCGACGCGTTGTACGACGCGCTCAAGGCGCACGGCTTTGTCATCTACCCGGGCAAAGTCAGCCAGGCGGAAACGTTCCGCGTGGGAACGATCGGCCACGTCTTTCCGGCCGACTTCGAACGCCTGGTCCACAGCTTCGCAGAAGTCGGCATGGCGCCGGTTTAGGTGGAACCGGCGGTTTGTCATGTGAAAGCGCGTCGCTGGATTGGACTGGACTTTCCAGGCGCCTTGCTACCGTGATACCATTCGCGCCTGGCGGAGGCCTTCTTCGGGCGCCTTTTCTATTTCCTGAGGGAATCTGGGCATGATTCATCCACGGCGATTCCATATCGTGGCGCCAAGACGGATCGTGTGGACCGGAATTGTGCTGCCTTTGCTATTGGGCGGCGCGCCGCTGACGACTTCTGCCGCGGAGGAGGAAACTCCGACCAGGCAAACCGCGGCGCTGCTGGCGGACTTTACAGCCCAAAAGAACAAATTTCAGCAGGCGCTCGCGAGCGCTAAGTCCGACGAAGAGTCGAACGCGGCGCAGGAATCCCAGCCAGATGAACTCGACTTCTCGCGCCGAGCGTTACGCATCGCGAAAGCGAAGCCGGAAGATTCCGGCGCGCGAGACGCTCTGTTGTGGGTCGTCAGCCAGTCCGCTTCGCGTCCGCCGCGGGGCGAGCGATTGGAGCTGGAGCGGCGCGCTATGGATTTGCTGCTGGAGCATCATGCCGACGATCCGGAAGTGGCTCGCGCCGGCCTCCTCTTAATCGATGCAATTTCCATCGATCGCGAACGTTTCCTGCAAGGGTTGGTCGATCGCGCGAAAATGCAGGAGACAAAAGGCCTCGCCCGCATGGCGCTCGCGCCTTATCTGATGTGTAAGTTGACGGTCGCGGAGAAGGTGCAAGCTGCTGGTGGGCCGGCAAAGAACATCCAGCCTGACTATGCGGAGACTTACGCAGATTTGCGCGCCTGTGACATTCCAGCGACGCGCTCTAAAGCGGAACGTTTGTTGGAGGAAGTCATCCGCGACTATGGCAAAGTTGCCCTCGTGCGCAGCGGCCCTTTTCGCGAGCGCGATCTGGAGCGAGGCCTCACTCTGGGCCAGGTTGCCGAATCGCGGTTGGACGAGATCCGGAATTTTGTCATCGGCAAACCGGGGCCGGCGATTGATGGCCAGGACCTCGCTGGCGCCCCGCTGAAGCTGACTGACTATCGTGGCAAAGTCGTCGTGCTGGTCTTTTGGGCGTCTTGGTGCGGTCCGTGCATGGAAGAAGTTCCCCATGAGCGCGAATTGATCGCGCGATACAAGGGCCAGCCCTTTGCGCTCGTCGGCGTGACTTGGGACGAGGATCTAGAGGCCGCGCGCCGTGCGATCGAAGCGAATCATATTGACTGGCCCAATTGGCAGGACCCGCTCACCTCCAAGAGCGAAGGACCCATCGCGAAGCGCTATCACGTTCGGAGCATCCCGGCTGTGTTTGTGATCGACGCCGAGGGGATCCTCCGCGCAAAGAACGTCCGCGGCGAAAGCCTGGACAAGGCCGTGGCAGATTTGCTGGCAGAAACCAAACCGGTTCCTTGATGTCACGGCGGCGTTGGCAGGGAACGACGCCCCCAGGACTTGCGCGACCACCCGGCTCCCTTCACTTCTTCTGCCCGATCGTTCGCGCCACGAAATCTCGGATGGCCTGTTGTGATGTTTCGCTCGCCCAGTTGGCGATGATTGCTTGATCGTCCGTGGGGGCGCGGCGCTCGGCCGCTTCGATCAGGGGCGCGCGGATCTGCCGCTTGGTGATGGCAAAGGTCTCGGCCGGCACGGCGCCCAATTGCCGTGCGACGGCGCAGGCGCGGTCTAGCAGTAACTCTTGTTCGACCAGTTCATCCACCAGGCCCAGCGCGTGGGCTTCGGTCGGCGCGACCAGGGCCGCCGTGTAGAGCAGTCTGGCAAAGTGCTCGCGGGGGATTGCGGCGCGCGCGATCTCAAACGCCCAGGTCGGAAATGGCACGCCCACGGCCAGTTCGGTCAGCCCGATTTGTGCGCCGCCAATCTCGAGCAGCCGATAGTCGGCCGCCAGCATGATGATCGCGCCGCCAGCAATCGCGTGGCCGTTGACGGCCGCGATCATTGGACGCGGAAATAAAACCAGCCGCCGCAGCGCGCGGCTGAGCGCGGGAAGCAACTGCTGCAAGAAGTCCGGGCCGCCGCCGGTGACGCTGGGCAAGTCCATGCCGGCGGAAAAACTCCGCCCTTGGCCGGTTATCACCAGCGGGCCAGATTTCTCCACCTCGACCTGGACGAGCGCGCCGTCGAGCGCCTCGAGCAGTTCCAGATTAAGCGCGTTCCCCTTGCCGCGGACCATGCGCAACAGTGTCACGCCGTCGCGATCTTCGAGTTCGATCATCCGTTGGACCCTTTTTATTGTTCGCTCGGCGTTCGGTCTGTTTCGCTTGTCGTTCGAGTGTGTCGTCTGCGCCGGCGGCGTAGGCCGCTTGACCGGTCCCGGCGTGCGTGTCATTTTCACAGGCGTGAAATACCAGCCCCTTTTGCATATTGTGCTACACCAGCCGGAGATTCCGTACAACACCGGCAGCGTGGGGCGGACGTGCGTGGCCGCTGGAACGAAGCTGTGGCTGGTTCGCCCGCTGGGCTTTCGGGTGGACGATTATTATCTCCGCCGGGCCGGCCTGGATTACTGGCAGCACTTGGAGTGGGAAGTTGTCGACGATTGGGCGGCGCTGGTCGAGCGGCTGCTGGCGGAGTCGACCTCGTCGTTTTACTATTTCACCAAGACCGCCACGCGCAGCTACACCACGGCCCAGTTCCAGCAGGGAGACGTCCTGGTATTCGGCAACGAATCTCAAGGTCTCCCCCCGAGCTTGTTGGAATCCAACCGAGATCGCGCACTGCGGATCCCGATTCGTGCCGAAGCCCGAAGTCTGAATCTCTCGAACGCAGTGTCGATTGCAATC
>Ga0105047_10007990_pt1 | contig 17733 bp, 17 predicted proteins | sample MAT04_FD_78384 | JGI IMG/M metagenome (GOLD analysis project Ga0105047, IMG submission 78384) | Freshwater microbial communities from Lake Fryxell liftoff mats and glacier meltwater in Antarctica - MAT-04 (megahit assembly) | ecosystem: Environmental > Aquatic > Freshwater > Ice > Liftoff...
CCAGCATGGCATGGTCGGTTTCTTGGGCATCGGCTTGGATGTTTTCGCTCATGGATATTTCCTGTCGTTATGAAGTCCATCAGCTTATCCGATCTTTGGCGATTTGAAAAGTTCAGTTTTTTTTGCGAAATATTGCACCTCGCCAGTTATTTGCACAAAAGTTACGCTAGAAAAATAATTTGATTTGGCAAGATGAGTATATAAATAGTAAACGGGTTAATATTTTTTGTCAAGAAAGCTGAAACGAAAAATTTCTTGACCTCCCCTCGTTTCCAATCTATAATCTATATCCTATGTTTGAAAACCTGACCAATCGACTTACCCAAGTATTTGATAATTTACGTAAGCGTGGCAAGCTGTCCGAAGCCGACGTTGATGTTGCTATGCGCGAAGTGCGCTTGGCTTTGTTGGAAGCTGATGTGCATTACAGCGTGGTGAAAAGTTTTACTGCTCGGGTGCGGGAACGCGCTATTGGTACCGAAGTATCAAAGGCGCTCAATCCGGGTCAACAAATGTTCAAGATTGTGCACGAGGAATTGATAGCTACTCTGGGTGCCCCGGCTCCGTTAAATTTAGTTGGTGGTAAGCCGCGCGTTATTTTAATGGTCGGTTTGCAAGGTTCTGGTAAAACAACGCACACAGGTAAACTTGCCAGGTTACTTCGATCTAAGGGTGAACGGGTGATGTTGGTAGCTGGTGACCCATATCGGCCGGCAGCTGTTCAGCAGTTGCAGCAATTGGGCGAGAGGGTGGATGTACCAGTTATTGCAGATGCAAGTAAAAAGCCGCCGGAGTTGGCCTCCTACGCGCTTGATCTGGCGCAAAAGGGCGGTTATTCGGTGATGATTGTCGATACAGCAGGCCGCTCTCAGTTGGACGATGCCTTGATGAGCGAATTGCGCGCTATTGAAAAGAAAATTTCTCCAGTGGAAGTTCTGCTTGTAGTAGACGCGATGATCGGTCAGGAAGCGCTGCACGTGGCAGAAGGCTTCAGAGATACGGTTGCTATTACAGGTTTGATTTTGACCAAAATGGATGGCGATGCTCGCGGTGGCGCGGCAATCTCGATCCGTTCTGTGACGGGTGTCCCCATCAAATACCTGGGTACCGGTGAAAAATTAGATGCGCTTGAAACCTATGATCCGGGGCGGCTTGCATCGCGGATTTTGGGTATGGGTGATATGATCGGCCTGATTGAAAAGGCCGAAGCTGCTTTTGATGCGCAGTCTGCCCAAAAGCAGGCCCAAAAGATGATGAAAGGTCAGCTTGATCTAGAGGATTGGCTGGACCAAATGCGCCAGATGCGTAAAATGGGCCCGCTCAGTCAAATCCTGGAAATGCTGCCCGGCCAGTTGGGTCAAGCAGCCAAGTCAATTGATCCGCGCGATGTGGAAAAAAACTTCAAACAAATGGAAGCTATCATCAATTCAATGACACGCAAAGAGCGCCAGGATCCAGATATTCTCAACGCTTCTCGTCGCCGCCGAATTGCCGCAGGGTCAGGCCATGAAGTACAAGATGTTAACCGGCTGATTAAACAATTCCGCGAAACCCAGAAATTAATGAAAACACTTCAAAAGACGGGGATTAAGGGTTTGCCTAAGCTATTTGGCTAATTTCCCTTCATATAATGCCAGTTTTCAGGTAAAATAGTCTTTCGGGCAATTCAGTTTGACGGGACGCACTTCCTTTGTGTGACCTCATCCCGTTGTGCTGATGCCAACCATCGGAGGGTATGCGCCTCGGTCACAGCCTGTGACCTCAGCCGTGCTCATCAATTCAACCAAGTTAAGGAGTAAGTAAATTCCATGGTTCGCATTCGTTTACGCCGTGTAGGTCTCAAGAACCAACCTTCCTACCGAATTGTTATTCAAGACTCAGAAAAACCCCGTGATGGGCGTTTTCTTGAAATCGTTGGTTTCTATAACCCGCGCACAGAACCCGGCACCGTGAATATTGACGAGGCTCGTGTTTTTGAGTGGATGGGCAAAGGTGCTAAACCCACCGAGTCAGTAGCTCAATTGTTCAGGACTACAGGTACCGCTGATCGCTTTGTTCGTCTTCGCAAAGGTGAAGCACTGGAAACTCTGTTGGAAGAAGGCAAAGCCGCTGAATTAAAGCGTGCAGCCCCTGTTCGTACAAACAAAGCATAATTTGCTGTCAGGCCTGACAGACCGCAAGATCTGTCAGGCATTCTTTTTAGTTTTATGCCAGTTTAGATTTCTTTCTGGTAACAAAGGATCTAATGAAAGCTCTTACCGAGTTTATTGCAAAGGCGCTTGTCGAAAACCCTGAGCAGGTCGGTGTCACCCAATCCCGTCAGGGAAGCCGCGTGCGGCTGGAACTTAAAGTTTCGAAAGATGATATGGGCCGCGTGATTGGAAAGAATGGGCGTGTAGCCAATGCCATCCGGGTACTTTTGCGAGTTGCTGCGGAGCGCGATGGACAGCAGGTTACATTGGATGTGGTGGAGCCCTGATGTCTGATCCGAAAGCACTGGTTAATGCAGATATCCCAGGCTCGCCCAACTCTGGCGGGCCTGTTGTCTATTTAGCAGTTGGTACGCTGCGCCGTTCGCACGGTATACGCGGAGATATGTTGCTGGATGTAACCTCAGATTTTCCTGACAGGTTAAAGCCAGGTACATTCCTTTATATTGGCGATAAAAAACTGCGTATTAAAATTACCAGCCGACGCTCACATAATGATGGCTTACTGCTGGGTCTCGAAGGCATTAAAAATGCTGAGCAAACAGCTAGATATCGCGCTCAAACGGTGTATGTTTTGGCCGAAGATCGGCCATCGCTGCCAGAAGGTGAGTATTACCATCATCAGATCATTGGAATGATTGTTGTTGATGAAGACCGTAATGCGCTGGGCGTAATTACTGAAATTATTGAAACCGGTGCAAATGATGTTTACGTTGTCAAAAATGCCGCTGAGAGAGAAATCTTAATTCCTGCGCTCAAACAAGTTATGTTGAATGTAAATCTGGAAACCAAAACGATGCGCGTGCATTTACTTCCCGGTTTGGTGGATATTTCCGATAGCGAAGAGCAGGCGTGAATCTGGTTTCCTCCGAATTAGCAATGAAAAATAAGCGCTTATGGGTTGGTTTTACATTGGTCAAGGGGATAGGCTCAGTTCGGCTGCAGAGCCTGTTGAATTATTTTGGCGATATTGAGAGTGCCTGGAAGGCCAGCCCATTAGATATGGTAGCCGCTGGGATCAGCGCCAAACTAGCCGAACGCGTGATTCAGGTTCGCAACAGCGTTGATTTAGATGATTACATGGCCAGGATCGAAAAGGACCAGATCCGTATTCTCACTTGGGAAGACACAGATTATCCTGCCAACTTAAAAGAGATTGACCAATCGCCCCCTGTATTATACCTGCGTGGCGAAGTTACTGCGGAAGACAGTTGGGCTGTTGCAATAGTAGGCACTCGAGCGGTCACTTCTTATGGCCGCCAGGTAACTGAGGAACTGGCAACCGTGCTTGCGCACAGCGGAGTAACAATTGTTAGTGGGTTGGCACGCGGCGTGGATGCTATTGCGCACAGTACGGCGTTGAAGGCGGGTGGTAGAACATTGGCAGTACTTGGTTCTGGTGTGGATAAAATTTACCCTCCTGAACATCGCCCAATGGCCGAAAAAATTGCTCTGCACGGTGCTGTGATCAGCGATTATGCGCCTGGAACAGCACCAGATAGTGCTAATTTCCCACCTCGCAACCGCATAATTAGTGGATTATCGATGGCCGTTGTAGTGGTTGAAGCCGGGGATACCAGCGGAGCGCTTATTACGGCCGGGTTTGCTGCAAACCAGGGCCGGGAAGTTTTTTCTGTACCTGGCATGTTGTATGCACCGAAGAGCAAAGGCACAAATCGGCTTATCTCCAATGGAGCCAGGGTACTGTTGAATCCCAATGATGTTTTGGAAGCCTTGGATCTCACACGCAATGTCGAGCATCGTGAAATTCGGCGCACTGTGCCATCGGATGCTACAGAGACCGCTCTTTTGGCTGCCCTTGCTTCAGAACCTGTACATGTAGATGAAATTCGCGCCCGTTTGGGATTACCGATCGAGAAAATATCTGCGGCGCTAACGATGATGGAATTGAAAGGCATGGTCCGGCAAATTGGTGGCATGAATTATGTGGCTATTCGAGAAGATCAGGCGGATTATCGAGCAGGCATTGATTAAATTGATTATATAAAAATATGCTATATTATCCGGTGTTAGGGTATGATTTTGACCCTGAGACCCAAATAATAAGCAACAAGAGGAACTTTATGGAGCATACCTTTGCAGTAATAATGGCTGGCGGAGGCGGAACTCGTCTATGGCCTGTCTCGCGCAGAGAAAGTCCCAAGCAACTCCTGCCGCTGATTGGGGAAGAGACCCTGTTTCAGGCTACTGTCAAGCGTTTGGAAGGGCTTTTCCCGCCGGAACGAATTTTGGTGGTAACTGTCGCTGAACAAGCAGCAGAAATTCGGATGCAAGCACCTGAAATTCCTGCGGAAAACTATCTACTTGAACCTATGCCGCGTGGCACAGCTTCAGTTGTTGGTTTAGCAGCATCAGTCTTGAATAAACGTGATCCTGAAGCCGTCATGACCGTCTTACCGTCTGACCACTTTATCCGAAACCGTGATTTGTTTCATTATTTATTGAGCGCTGCAATTGATGTGGCTCGCACCGGTTACTTGGTTACTTTGGGAATTACGCCCACTTACCCATCCACGGCTTATGGTTATATCCAACAGGGGTCCCCGCTGGTCGGTCAGTTCAAATACCCTGCATATCAAGTGACTCGATTTACAGAGAAACCTGATGATGCTGCGGCTCAAAAAATGTTGCGGTTTGGTGGACATTCCTGGAACAGTGGTATGTTTATTTGGTCAACTAGCTGCATTCTGGATGAATTCCAAAAGCAAATGCCAGAATTTGCGCAGGCTCTGAAAAAAATTTCTTCAAGCCTGGGTACGGATGATGCTGAATCTGTCATTTCTTCCGTTTGGAACGACCTAAAGGTTGAAACCATCGATTACGGTATCATGGAAAAAGCAGAGAAGGTGGCCGTCCTGCCAGCCGGTGGTTTGGGTTGGAGCGATGTTGGCTCTTGGGATTCGCTTTTTGAAGTATTATTGCCTGATATGGATGGTAATATCGGTGTAAACGGCCAGCACCTGGCTTTAGATACTCATAATACGCTGATATATGGCACACCTGGTAACGAGCGTCTCGTTGTTACCATAGGTGTGGATGATATGGTTGTTGTAGATGCCGGTGATGTGTTAATGATTTGCAAATCAGATCAGTCGCAAAAAGTTCGTGATGTAGTTGCGCATTTAAAAAAGCATCACCAGGAACGTTATTTGTAATAATTGTTGTTAAGCCTGAAGAAGTGACTCTGGACTTGACGTTTCCGATCAGATCATGCTTAACAATCTGGAGGTTTCATGGAAGCTTATTGTATGAAGTGCAAAGCCAAGCGAGAAGTTAACGCGCCGGAGGCAACATTTAATAAATCAGGTGCACCGGTAACGAGGGGAATCTGCCCTATTTGTGGAACTGCACTCTACCGAACCGGACGAACAGAAGCTCATGATGGTATGGTGGCCCCCAAGGCCGAAAAATCAGAACCAAAGCGCTCTGGAAAATTGGTGATCGTAGAATCGCCCGCCAAGGCCAAAACAGTGGGCCGTTTTCTTGGGCGGGGTTACACTGTGAGGGCTTCTATTGGTCATGTTCGCGATTTATTACGCTCGCAACTTTCGGTGGATGTTGATCATGCGTTTGAGCCAAAATATCGTGTACCAAACGAAAAAAAGCCTGTGGTTAAAGAACTCAAGCAGCTTGCAAAATCACATTCCGAGATTTTCTTGGCTACCGACCCGGATCGTGAGGGCGAAGCTATTTCATGGCATTTATTTGAAGCATTGGAAATTGATCCTGCGCGAACTCATCGTGTTACTTTTCATGAAATAACTGCCCCGGCTATTGCCGAGGCTTTTCGCCATTCCCGCGCAATTGATATGAATCTGGTCAATGCCCAGCAAGCTCGGCGGGTTCTCGATCGGTTGGTGGGCTACTCGATCAGCCCAATCTTATGGGAGAAAGTTCGTGGAAGGCTTTCTGCCGGTCGCGTTCAATCTGTGGCATTGCGCCTGATTGTTGATCGCGAAGCTGAGATATCTGACTTTATTGCACAAGAATATTGGACAATCGGAGCGGAATTCAAGCATGAGGGTGCGCGGGCAAAAGCAGCTTTCATCGCCAGGTTGCAGCGCATTGACGACAATGAGATTGATCTGAAAACCGAAGATGATGTTACCCCACTATTATCCGACATGGAGTCAGCTGCTTATAGTGTCACAAAAGTGAAACGGGGTGAACGCCGACGCAAGCCAGCCGCCCCTTTCATCACATCAACCTTGCAGCAAGAGGCTTCGCGCCGCCTGGGCTTTACCGCTAAACGCACCATGGGATTGGCTCAGGGCCTTTATGAAGGTATCGATGTAGGAGATGGTGGCACCACTGGTTTGATTACATACATGCGTACTGATTCAACCAATATATCCGAAATTGCCAGGGATGAAGTTCGCCAATATATCTCTGGGCGCTATGGGAATGATTTTTTGCCTGTTCAGGCTCCAGAGTATAAAACCCGCGCAGTGGCTGCTCAGGAAGCGCACGAGGCTATTCGTCCTACCTCCGTTCTTCGTGATCCAGAAATGGTAAAACCCTATCTGGAGCCCGCTTTGTTCAAACTCTACCAGTTGATTTGGCAACGCTTTGTGGCTTCGCAAATGGAATCTGCACTTTACGACACACTATCGGTAGAAGTAATCGGAAAATCCAGCCATGAGTACTTGTTTCGAGCGGCTGGTTCTGCGGTCAAATTTCCTGGTTTTTTGGTGGTTTATGAAGAAACCCGTGATGAAGATGCAAAACCTGTGGAAGGCGAAGGCGATGAAAATGTGCGTATACCAGCCGATATCGCAGAAGGCCAGAAACAAAAGCTGATTCACTTGATCCCCGAGCAGCACTTTACTCAGCCGCCGCCGCGTTTTTCAGAGGCATCCTTGGTTCAGGCTCTGGAGGCACATGGAATTGGTCGCCCATCTACTTATGCGCCGATTATGTCAACGATTCAAGAACGCGGTTATGTTGTGCGCGTAGATAAGCGCCTCGAACCTACCGAAACAGGCGTGTTGGTCAATGACATGATGGTTCAATATTTCCCCGAAATTGTAGATATGAATTTTACGGTATCGATGGAAGATGATTTGGATAGGATTGCGGAGGGAGAGGCCGATTGGGTGGAGGTCATGGATCGATTTTATGTCCCATTTTCGGCCAAAGTTCAGATAGCCCAGGCTGAAATGCCCGTCACCAAATCTGGCCCTGAACCGATCGGAAGGTTATGTCCTGAATGTGGCAAAGACCTGGTAATTCGATTTGGGCGCTTTGGAAAATTTATTTCTTGTGCAGGTTTCCCCGATTGCCGCCATACTGAGCCGTGGCTCGATAAAATTGGCGTTGAATGTCCCAAAGATCACGGCGAAATCGTTGAACGAAAGACTCGCAAAGGTCGGGTGTTTTACGGTTGCGCCAACTATCCAACTTGTGAGTTCACCTCCTGGAAGCGGCCTTTGGCCCAACCTTGTCCGAATTGTGGCGGGTTGTTAGTGGTCGCCAATAAACGTGAGGCTTCCTGTATGGATTGTCAGGAAACTTTGTTGCTCGAAAATATTTTATCTGAAGCAACCGAGTAGTAATTTGGTGGGGCAAAAATCTCATCAGCGTTAAAATCTCTTGTATAATAGATAAAATGTTCGTTCCGTGGAAGGAGCGCAAGATGAATTCAGACATATTTAAGAAACCTGTTGTAATAGGTGTTTTAGCACTGTTTTTGGGTCTGGTGCTGGGTTTGGTCTGGGGCTGGGGGATTCAGCCGGTACAGTGGTATGATGCGCCGGTTAATCTTTTGCGCCCTGAATTGCAAGTGGATTACTTGCGAATGGCTATTGACTCTTATCGAGTTAATGCGGATGAAGCCCTGGCTGTAAATCGCTATTCTGAACTTGGGAGCGATGGGTATGCTTTGATTCAAAAACTCAAAGCTAACCCGGGCAAAGTTGATCCGAATGCAATCACATATTTTGAAGACTTATTGAAACGGAAGGGTGTCTATACCGAAGCCCAAACCGTTCAGCCTGCTAACAACAGTGGTGGTTCATTATTCAGCATAATTCTAATTGTTGTCGCGCTATTGGTGGTTGCAGGTGTTGGTGCAGCAGCATACTGGCTTTTGCGTGGCGGTGGGCGTAGAGGCCAGATTACTCCTGCTCAACAGGCAGCGGACCATGTACGCGCTGTAGAAAAAACTGATTATGCCGCCCGTGGTGAAGCTCCGCCGGTGGCGCAATATGTGACAACCTATGTATCTGGCGATGATCTGTTTGATGACTCGTTCAGCATTGACTCTCAGGCGGGTGAATTCTTGGGTGAATGCGGTGTGGGTATTTCAGAGACGATTGGTGTAGGCGATCCAAAAAAGGTCACCGCTTTTGAAGTCTGGATGTTTGATAAAAATGATATCCAGACTGTAACAAAGGTTTTAATGAGCCCCTATGCTTTTGCCGATCCGGCTTATCGTACCAAGCTCGAAGCAAAAGGTGAATTGTTGAATGTGGGCACCCAAAAGCAAGTGGTGCTTGAAACACAAACCTTATTAATGACTGCTACCATAGCAGACATGCAAATAGGTCAAGGTGTTTTACCAGACGGCAGCTATTTCGATCGAATAACCCTTGAATTAGCGATTTGGTCCAAAAAAGCCGCGTAGGTTTGTTCGATCTCTTAGGGAGCGCAACGGCGCTCCCTTTTTTATTAAGATGTTTTATAATTGATTTATGCCTGTTGTCAATAATATAACCCGCTTTTTAGATTCGAAAAAGATAAATTACGTTGCCTATGAAACGCCAGCGGATAAGCTTGGAGCATTGGAAACGGCGCGTTTATTGAATTTACCCCCGGAACTAGTTTTTAAGACAATAGTTGTTGTCCGTCAAAAACCTGGAAAGCACATTCTGGCAGTTATTCCTGGTCCTAATCAGGTGGATCTTAAACGAGTGGCAGCTGCGCTTGGTGAGAAGAAGGTCAATCTGCCAACAGAACGCGAGGCTGAGACACTGACAGGTCTTCGTGCTGGCGGTATTTCACCCCTTGGGTTAATCAATAAAGGTTTTCAAATATTGATCGACATTTCTGCACTGAAATTTGAACTCATTAATATTTCTGGCGGACAGCGAGGTTTGAATGTAGCTCTTGCCCCTGGTCAGTTGGCCGAATTAACGAATGCGCGCTTTGCCCCAATATCCGTTGTAAATTGTGGCATTGAATCATAAGAAGTTCTTGATATAGTTGCATATTGAATGGTTCGGACTATAATGAAGTACCTTACGGAGGTGCTATGCGCGACGAGACCCGCCAACCGATTATTATTGCCAGGAATGTAAATAAATGGTACGGGCAATTCCATGCCTTGAAGGATGTCAACATGGAAGTGCAGAAAGGCGAAGTGGTTGTGATTTTTGGCCCATCGGGTTCAGGCAAGTCAACCTTTATTCGAACGCTCAACAGGTTGGAAGAACACCAAAAAGGTCAGATAATTGTGGATGGCATTGAGCTAACCAGCGATATGCACAATATTGAAATGATTCGTATGGAAACCGGCATGGTGTTTCAGCAATTCAATCTCTTTCCGCATTTGACTGTTTTGGATAACATCATGCTTGCTCCTATGCAGGTGCGCAAATGGCCGCGGGAAAAGGCTGAAGAAGCGGCTCTGCAACTCTTGAAGCGTGTTGGTATCCCCGAACAGGCCAAAAAATTCCCAGGACAGCTCTCAGGCGGTCAGCAACAGCGTGTGGCGATTGCTCGCGCTCTGGCTATGCAGCCCAAAGTTATGCTTTTTGATGAGCCTACGTCGGCGCTTGACCCCGAAATGATAAAAGAAGTACTGGATGTGATGGTTGAACTGGCACGCACAGGCATGACCATGATGGTGGTAACCCACGAAATGGGTTTTGCAAGAGCCGTTGCCGACACCATGTATTTCTTTGATAAAGGTCAGATTATTGAATCGGGAAAACCGGAAGAAATATTTAAAAACCCCAAAGAAGAGCGCACCAAGCTGTTCTTATCTCAAATTTTGTCGAATTAAGCATTTCACTATCTAAAAAGGACAACGCCGGATTTTTCCGGCGTTGTCCTTTTTAGATAGTATTATCCTCATGAACTAAAACTCACATCCTTGAAAAGGTGAGGTGCTTCAACGTAAATACCAGTACCTGTCACCGCAATACTGCCATCAGGCAGGCGCATTTCGCTAATGGTGAGAATTTTACGAGGTTTAACTTCGGTAATCCATGCCTCGATAACGATATTTTGGCCAAGTGGGACAGGTTTTTTGTAATTGATGTCAAGGTTCACGGCCACAACGCTGTATCCAGCGCTCCAAACAGCGGCCCCCATGGCTTCGTCCAGCACAGCTGCGGAGGCGCCTCCATGCACGTGGGCGGGTGGTCCTTGGTGTGCTTTTGTAAAGACCATGTCGGCGTGAATTGTTCCAGAATCGTTCTTGTACCAGGTGATGCCCACACTATGTGAGTTTTTTGTGCCGCACACGAAGCAATCACCATGTTCGGGGATTTTTTCCATTGTGTTTTGTTGATATCCTTTTGGTATTGGGGCTAATCCAGCACAAAGCCGGATTGTTTTTGAAATTGCTTGCGATATGCTGCAGTCTCATTTAAAACGGTCATTATTTGAGAGAATAGTAATCCGGTGTCGGCTTTATCCACTGTGCCGCCAACTGACAAGAGCAAGTTATTGCTGGTCTGATTTTGGATGGTCAACTGGCCCTGACTTGATAGCCACATTAGGCCCAGTCGGACGGATGTCACTGTTTGGGCTGTAGCTGCAGCCAGCTCCACATACCCTGTCAGTCCGGATTTGTTCTTGATCGCATATTTTACCAGTCCTGCAAGCCGCTCCAAAAAAGCCTTCGGCTCGTCAGCTGCAGGATCGATGCCGAAGATTATCAATTTCTGCGGTTGAACGGCTTGGAGCGTGGCTTTCAGCTCATCGCCCGTAGGGGGTGTACTCCATAGAATGAGTGTTGAAGAGGGAATGAGTTCATTGCGGTCTTTGCCGTCAACGCGCTTTTTCTCTATACCCTCGGCCCAACACTGGCAATCTGCTTGTCGCGCTTCGATTCTTAAACGTTTAACAGGATCTTCGCAAGTGCGCAGATCAAGGATTTCCAATGGTTTTGTCTTGATGACCAGCTTTTCAGTTTCGACCACGCGAAAATCTACAAACTCAAGCTGCGCCTGTCGCTCTCCACGCCAGTTGGTGGCACGTAAAGTGTAAGCCAGGTCAAACTTACCAGAGGGTAACTCATCCAGGCCGCCATTCCACCACAGAACTTGCTGTAGAACTTTCTGATCGTCTTGAATAGTAAGTTTAAGGTGTTCCTTGTTTTTGCCCACGCTGGTGGAAGATTTGAGATGCAAGCCTCGACTGGCAAGGATAGGTTTTTCATTCCCAGGTCCAAATGGGGAAAGACTTTCAAGCTGTTCTGCAAGATCAAGGTTGGCTTCACTAAGATTCATCCAGGCATCAATCTTGAAAGTAGTTTCATCCAGGATGCGATCGCCCAGCATTTTATTAACCGTTTCCCACAGCCTGTGTCGGAATTCCGGAAGTTTTTCAGCAACCAGCGCAAGCCCGGCAGCCATGGGGTGCCCGCCAAACCCAAGCAAAATATCTTCCTGCGCAGAAATTGCTTCAGTGATATTTAATCCTGGTATTGAGCGTGCAGATCCGCGCGCTGCTTCGCCATTGGGAGCAGTGAGTAAGATGGCTGGTTTATGGTAGCGTTCGACAAGCTGGCTTGCTACAATGCCAACCACTCCGCCTGGCCATAAGGGGTGCGATAGCACAATTACTGGCTGGATTAACAGTTCCGGTTTTTCGCGTAGTTGCGCCTCTGCGGCGCGGTATACCTGATCACAAAGCAGTTTACGCTGGGTATTCAGACCCTCAAGTTGAGTGGCCAACACGTGTACGCGTACTGGGTCGCTGGTGGTTAAAAATTCAACGATCGGGTTGGCATCGCCCAGCCGCCCCAGGGCGTTCAGACGCGGGCCAAGCATAAAACCGATATGTTCTTCGGTGAGATGCGCCGGAGTGACCTCAGCCAACTCTAACAGGGTGCGTAGGCCCAGTCGTTGAGTGTTCCGCAAAGCGACCAGCCCTTTTTGCACAAGGTAGCGCGAATCTCCGCGCAAAAGTGCCAGGTCAGCGACCTGCCCCATGGCAGTCAAGTCAAGCAGGGATGACGCAAGAAAGTTGTCTGGCTGCGCTTGTTCAATCAGCTCTTCGGCCAATTTATAGGCCACACCCACACCTGCAAGCGTGGCAAGTGGATGGCTGGAAGGCAGCAATTTGGGGTTGACCACTGATATGGCATTTGGTAGTTCAGCAGGAAGATCGTGATGATCGGTGATGACAAAATCCACGCCGCGCGAACGGGCGTATTCGACCGGCTCATTCGCGCCAATGCCTGTGTCACAAGTGATGATGAGTCTAGCACCATTGTTGATGATCGGTTCGAGGTTGGCTTTGTTTACCCCGTGGGATTCGTTTTTACGAACTGGAATGTGATAGCGCACGTCTGCGCCAAGGGCGCGTAGGGTTTGCACTAGAACAGTGGTGGACGTTTGCCCATCTACATCAAAGTCACCCCACACACAAATAGGTTCGCTGGCGCGCAAACTGTGAAGAATGCGGTCTGCAGCGGTGGCGAGGCCGGGAAGATCTTGTGCAGGACTTGGTAAGTATATATTGGGATCAAGAAAGGCGCGCGCTGCATCTTTAGTCGTCAGCCCTTTTTGTAAAAGAGCCTTTGCTACTATGTTATGTAACCCAGGTAAGGGAGATTTGCTTGCAAGGTTGACAACAGGGTCGATCCATTTACTCATGCTTGTTGGCTTTCGGGGTTTCGTTAAAACTCGATTTCCTGAATTTGTTCAAGGTCTACTCCTATTTGCTTCCCTTCGATTTCCATGCTTTCAGCTTCCCCGGCGAATACTCCGCGTTCGCAAAAAGAACGGTAGACACAAAAGGCGCATTTTTTTTCATTATCAGTGGGTGGGTAACTCTGTTTGGCAGAAATCTCGTCAATAAGACTGTTAATATACAGTAGATCGTGTTTGTGGATTGTGCCGGAATAGGATAGCTGATATGGTTCATTGGGAAACTCTGCATACCAATATTGCATTTCCACCTGGTCGGCAGTGAAACCATTCCCATTGTTGATATGAGATCCGGCTAAAACGAGCAACGCCGGATAAACCCTGGTCTGCAATCTTCTGTCCATATCAGTGTTTTCTGGGCGCTTCTGATAGGTTTTCCAATCGTAAATAATCGTATGGTTGTCTTTTACACTTATTAAGTCATACTTCGCCATTAAGCGGTGCTTTCCAACTGGCGCAGAAATAGTCAATTCTGGGTGAATAATACCGAAATCTTCCTGGTTCCTGAAATCCAGGAAATGCTGCCACCAGCGGGCGAGTGTCTCAGTATTTGCCATGCGTTCTAATTTATTAGCGGGTAGCCCAACCAGATGCTGCTGTACCATGCGGTGGAATTGTTGGCCCTCCAACTGTCTACGCTCATTTTCCAATACCGGCATGGTTTCAACCGCGGGCCATTTGAGCTGTTCAATGTATAGAAGTTGAAAGCGACGCGCGCAATCCACGTAATCTTGAAGGGAAGATTGCGAAAAGCTGAAGGGGGAGGAAAGTTCCGTTTTTTTTGAAGAGTTTTGTTGCATTTGTGGCTGCGTGTGAGCGAAATTGGTGTACATTACGGGGTTGCTGTTGGGTTGGGTGTGGAAGGTGGAGTCTCGATCATTGCAGTTGGTGTGTGGGTAGGCGTTGAATTCTCTACTGTCAGCATGGGCGAAGGACTGGGAATCGGCATTGATTTTCCCAGTAAAAGGATTTGCCAGGCGATATCCAGATCATCGCTTGCGGCGACAGGAAATTCGGGCAAACGCGAAAGCGTCAGGTCAAGACGCTGCACCACTTCTTCCAGGCTTTTATTTGATGGTTCAGCGGATGAATCACCGAGTTTAGCCAAAAGATCGTGTGCTGCCTGTACATCCTGCTTTGCCAGACCGAAATTGCTCTGGTACAGAAACAGTCGGGCACGGGAAAGTAGTTCCATGCTTTTTAACAATTCTATCTGGCGGTTACTTTCGGCTTTTATTGTGTTGTTTCCGATTTGCAGGTTGGCTTGTTTATTTTCCAACTCGGCAATAGCACGAGTATGGGTTTCGATGGAGCTTGAAAGCGCTTCCATGTGAGGGCTGATGGCTGTAAGCGCAGCGTCTTGCTTTGCTTGTGAGGTTACAATTGCGGGAATTTGGGTTTGCAGTACACCTAGCTGTTCCTGACTAGCTTGCTGCCGTGAATTAAGGATGGTCACCTGAGTAGTGTTATTTTGTACAGGCAAAATATATTGATTGTAAACAATGGGCCAGCCAAAATATACCCCGGTGCTAATCGCGGCCAGTACTAACAGGAAAATCACCAGTTTAAAGAGAAAAACCATGAAAGCCCACAGGCTTTTTGCTCCCGAAGAGCGCGGCGCTCCAGCAACCTGGGGAGCGTTGCTCTCAGACACAGGGGAATAATTGGATTTGATGGGTTTTTCTTGTGGTAAAACCTGGCTCGCTTCTGGAAATTCAGGCAAGTCTGCTGGTGTCGATACATTTTCAGGTGTGTTGTCTTGCGAAGCGGTTTCCGAGTCTTTCTTTTCACTGTGCATAAGAATCTCCTGGAAATGCAAAAATCGTTCTTTATAGAATTATAGCGCCAAAAGCGTCTGTTATTTTATCTTTGGGTGAACTCGCCCGCCGAGTCGGAATAATTTCAGGCGGCCATCAGTATCCCTCAGAAATTCTCCCAACGAACCCTGCCCTGGTTCGTCCAGAATAACCACACGGTCCTGGTCATAAAACCCAAGTCGCACAGGAGGATCAGCAGGTCCAGGTGGTGTTTGGGGTGTAGGGAAGCCGCCACGAGGAATTTCCTGGCAAAGCAGATAACCATCCTTAACTTCAAGATTGAAAGCTGAAAGAGGCAGATCATACATGCCTGCATATTCCAACAACTCAGCATCAGTCTTTGGTTTTGCGATGGGAGCGGGTAAGGCGGCATTGAAATAGAGTTCCAGCGCCCAACGAAATGTATGATCGGTAATAGTGCCACCGCTGTCGCTGTTGGTCAGGATAGCGAGCGCAAAATCTTTTTCGGGGATAATTTGGAGACTTGCCTGTTGCCCGTGGGTTGCTCCCCCGTGACCAAATACGGTCAGCTCGCCAGCCTGGCGCATAAACCAGGTGATGCATATCTTTCCGCGTCCTCCGGCTTCTGCCTGTGGGAAGCGCATGGCTTCCAGGCTTTCGCGTGCAAGAATCTGCTGCTCTTCTGAATTTCTTCCGGTGCCCATGTGGAAGCGAGCATATTTGAGCAAGTCCACCACTGTACTGACCACTCCACCAACCGGGTTTGTGGCACGACCAACCGCCCAGGGCAGCGCTACCCGGGTTTTTCCATCCTGCCGCGAATGGCCGGCAACAAAACGATTGGTCAGTATCCTGTCGTCAGGATAGAAAAAGGTCTGGCGCAGTCCCAACGGATCAATCAGCTGTTTGTGAGCGGCTTTTTCATAAGGTTTGTGGTTAAGTACCTCTACCAGGCGACCGGCGATATTAAACCCGGTGTTGTTATAAGACCAGACTTCTCCGAGTGGGGTGATTTGCGGTAGATCTGAGATACTCTTGACCATTTTTGCGAGCGCATCATTGCCAGTGCCAAAATCATTAAAATAATCGCCAATCCAGCCGCCAGTATGGTTAAGTAAATGGCGTGTTGTGACCTTCTCTGCCACCAATGCGTCGCTGAGCTTTAGTTTGGGGAGATATGTGCGTATTGGTGTGTCCAGGTTCAGACGCCCTTTTTCAATCTGTTGCATCAGAAGCGTGCCGGTGAACGTTTTGCTTATTGAGCCGATTTGAAAAAGTGTTTCTGGGGTGATTGGCAAGGGATTTTCTACACTGGTAATTCCCAGCCCCGCACTGAACTCTTCACCGTTGTACCATATGCCAACTGCTACACCCGGCACATCCAGACGTTTCATATCGGCAACAATGTTTTCACATAGTTTTTTGAATTTTTTTTCTTTGATTTTGTCCAGAACGCTTTTACGGTTCATACAACCTCTATTTGAGATTTACATAAATGAATGAGATCAGTGCATCGAGATCGGTCAGGCTGGGATTGAACTTTATAGGCGCTGCAGTGTTGATTTTAGAAGAATTGGCGTTGATTTAGCCCGCGATGTCTAAGTTGGCATCATTATAGTCGAAAGGCAAATTGCCTGATGAAACAGATGGATATGGATTATCATCAACACCAAGCATTGGTACAGTGAGAGGTAAAATGGCACTGATTTATGGCTGGATTGATGAGCACAAACGAGTGAAAAGTTCCGTGCTGTGTGGAGCTTTTCACTGGCTTGTGAGCGCTGATGGTGTGACTGTATTGTGGTCCTCAGCAACCCAATGCGCTCTATTTCCAATTCCACGATATCCCCACTCTTCAGCCAGGGCCCATCGTCTTTGGTCAATTCCAGCAGGCAGGCAGTGCCAGTCGTACCTGATCCAATCACTTCACCGGTTAAAATGGGTGTTTCGCCAGAAACATGGGCGATGATCTGGCCAAAGGACCAATAAATATCACTGAAGCTGGCCTGTGATTTAACCTGACCGTTGATCCTCGCGGTCATTTTTAGATCAAAAACTCCCGGGCGGCCTATGGCACGTTCGGAGAGTTCGTCAATGGTCAGGATGCAAGGCCCCAGCGAAGATGCAAAATCCTTGCCTTTTGCGGGACCCAGTCCAATTTTCGTCTCGGCCAACTGCACATCACGGGCAGACCAGTCGTTGAAGATGGTAACCCAAAGATGTGGTCGGCAACCTCATCAGCTTGTAAATTCTTCCCTGGCTGGCCGATGACTGCGGCTATCTCTAGCTCGAAGTCCAGCGCCTGTGTATAATTGGGAATTTGCAGTGTAGAGTCATGTCCGATAATGGTGTTTGCGTTTGTATAATAAAAAGCAGGATGTTGGTACCACTGGCCAGGTACAGGCCGTCCGAGTTTTCCCTTGCTTTTTTTCAATGCTGCTCAAAGGCATATGCATCGCGCAAAGACACAGTTGGATGGGCGAATGAATCCGGACTGAATCGCACTGTAATGCTAGCGCTGGGCTTTGTTTGAAACAACCTTCTTGGGTTACTTCTGCCAGTACCAGGTGGATGTACTTACTTACTTGCTTCTTTCCCGGTCTGAATCAAGCCCAGGATCGAATCCGGCACAGGATAAACAGGCATGGCGCAGTTCTGTTGAGCCCAACCAGCTGCGTTTTGTAAGTCTACGATGAAGTTTCCAATTTCAGCGCCAGGTCGTGGCCGTTCTGAACTTTCCGGTTGTGAGTAAGTGACTAACCTCATTAAAGGCATTCTCCCATAATGGTAAGTTTCTAACTTTTCGCGCTAGGGATATCACGAAACAATTCGCTTATAAAG
>Ga0105047_10007992_pt1 | contig 17729 bp, 11 predicted proteins | sample MAT04_FD_78384 | JGI IMG/M metagenome (GOLD analysis project Ga0105047, IMG submission 78384) | Freshwater microbial communities from Lake Fryxell liftoff mats and glacier meltwater in Antarctica - MAT-04 (megahit assembly) | ecosystem: Environmental > Aquatic > Freshwater > Ice > Liftoff...
GCAAACCGCGCGTTCGCGTCGCCGGCGTCCTTGAGCAGCTTGCCAACGTTCTTGGTGGACTTCCCGCTTCGACGTGCGTGCACGCCTGCGCGACGCAGCGTGGAGACCGTTGGCGTCAGCAGAGCGTCGGCCTCGGGCGTCCCGTTGCTTATAACAAATGCGCCCGGGCGCAGGCCTAGCGCCGCACGCATGGCCTTATCATCGGGCAGCAGCCCACGATCTGCCAGCACCAGGCCCAGCACCACGTCGCCCATGCCGAAGCCCACCGCCGGCGTCGCGGGCCCGCCAAAGGTCTCGATCAGCTTGTCATAACGCCCGCCCCCGGCAACCGCTCGCATCGCGCCGCCGGTCTCGTGAACTTCAAACACCATACCCGTGTAATAGGCCAGCCCGCGCGCGACGTTCAGATCAACCTCGCACCAAGCCTCAAGCCCCGCGCTGGCCAGCTCACGCCCCACTGCTTCGAGCGGGGCGAGTAGTAGGGTCGCCAGCGCGCGCACCTCCAGCGGCGTGCTGTCCAGTGCCGCGTCGATGGTCCCGCTGTCGCGCCCGCGCGGCCGCTTGAGGAAGTTTAGAAACGCCACCGAGTGCACGCCAAACTCGAAGGCCATCGCTTCGATGTCGGCGTTGTCAAGCTTGTCGCGCCGGTCTAGCAGCACAAACGCCGCGTCCTGGTGCGTCTCATCCACGCCCAGCTCGGCGATCAGCGCGCCAAGGGCCGTGCGGTGGCTGTAACGGACCTTGACGTCCGCCGGCGTGAGCCCGAGGCGCTCGAGCAGCCCAACGCAGCAGGCGATCGCCTCGACGTCGGCCTGCGGGCTTGCGTCGCCCAGAATGTCGCAGTTCCACTGCAGAAACTCGCGCAATCTCCCGCGCTGCGGACGCTCGGCGCGGAAGCACGAGTTCTGCCAGAACCAGCGCGTGGGGCGCGGCAGCTCGCCGGCACGTGCCGCGAACATCCGCGCCAGCGTGGGCGTGAACTCTGGTCGTAGTGCGAGAGGCGCACGGCCCTCGGCCAGGCTGGCGCGCAATTTCTCGTCCTTGTCCTTGCCGCTGAAGGCCATGAACAGCTCGGAGAGGATCCCCTCGCCGCTCTTGACCGCGTACAGCTCGCTGTGCTCGAAAGTCGGCCCGTCGATCTCATCAAACCCGTGCTGCACGCTGACCTCACGCCACGCGCGCTCGATGTAACGGCGGCGTGCCAGCTCGGTGGGGTAGAAGTCGCGCGTCCCGTTGGGAGGTTGAACCGTCGGCATAAGAAGGGCTCGGGTGAACAAAGAACATTTGCACACTTGCACACTTGCACACTTGCACACTTGCACACTTGCACACTTGCACACTTGCACACTTGCACACTTGCACACTTGCAGATGGGCAGATTGGCATATGGCCACTCGGAGGCAGAGAAACAGCGAGGTGGAGAATCGCGTTGACGGAGAGACAGAGCGATAGAGAGAGAGCGGGTGAGAGCGAGAGAGAGCGAGAGAGAGTGAGAGAGAGAAAGAAAGGGATTGATCCACAGAAAGACACAACTCAGAACGATCAAACACACATACTTATACGCACGCCTGCCACGTCACTCGGGTTCAGCAATCACCACCAGCCCGACCAGCGCGCCCGCGGGCACCGTCACGCCGTCGCCGCCGCCAAGCCGCAGCTCGGTGCCGGGCTGAAGCTGCGCATGGACCAACCGCGTGGGCTGCTGCGTGGCAAAGAAGCCGCCGGCCCGGTACGCCTCGTCATAGCGATCAACAAACCGCGCCAATGGGATCGTGACGGTTCGCCCCGGCGCGATTGGTTCCAGCGTCATCGCCCACCAGCGGTTGACCCACAGCGTCCCGCTCAGCGTCGCACCGGTCGTGTTGCTCAGCTCGATGCCCGTGCCACGCCGGAGCACCTGCACATCCAGCACGCCCTGCTGCACGGCGTCTTGCGGGTAGACCGGCCCAGTCGCCACGAGCATCGACGACGCGGCACAACCGCTCAGGCCCACCGCGGCGCCCACCATGGCAATACTCAGCGCACCCACGCTCAGCGCGCCCACCCTTAGCAAGATCCTCCTCGCGCCGAGCCCCCAGCCGCGCGCAGCAGCGAGCCGGGTAAAAGGGCGGGCGCTCAACGATCGGCTGGCGGGCTGCGGGTTCACGGTCGGCTCCGGCGTGCGGGGGTTCCTCTACTATGTGCCGCGTGAGCGTCCATGGCAACAACGCGACGGCCGCTTCCCCCGCGATTGCGCCCGGCGCCGACGAGATCAACGTCGCCGCCTTCGCCAAAGAGCTGGGCCAGGAGCTGCGCGCCCGCGGCCTTGACCCGCGCGTCACACGCCACATCCCCGCCATGGACGCCCCGTACTTCCAGGCCGGGCTCGCCGGCTACAGCGACGCGGCCATGCGCATCATCGCCCGCCGCCACGGCTGCCCGCTGGCCGTCACCGAGGCGCTGCTCGACCGCATGCTGCTCGGGGGCGGACGCGGGTTTGACAAGGCCGACCTCCAGCTCCTGGCCGAGGCCATACCCAGCTCGAGCGAAGACCAGCCGCTGCTGGGCCAGATCATCGGCAGTGACCCCGACGAGATGGCCGCCGCCGCCTTGAAGATGATCGAGCAGGCCGCGCGGGGCGATAAGGTTTACCGCGCCATGGCCTACCCCGAGGGTCAGGGCCCAACCAGCACAGACCCGCGCTGGAAGGGCCACGCGACGGACTCAGCTGGCTCTAGCGGTGCCGCCGATGCCGCTGACGCCGCCGACGCGTGTGAAGACGACTGCACGCCCGCGTCACTGCTCGCGCTCGCCAACCAGCAGCCCCCTGAGCAGTACGACCCGCGCGCCGTCACGCTTCCCGCCCGGCCCTCAGCCCGCTCGGGAGCATCGCGCGGCACCCACTCCGCCAACGCCATCAGCTCCGCCGGTGCCACCGTCAATGCGCTGCAAACCGCGAGCGCAAGCCCGGCCACAGCCACAACCAATGGCCCCGGCCTGACCTATGCGAGCATCGACGTGAACCTGGCCTGCCCGGTCAAGAAGATCGACCGCAAGAGCCGCGGCGGCCACTGGCTGCGCGAGCCGCAGGGCGCGCTGGAAATCCTCAAGGCCGTGCGTCAGGCCGTACCGGCGCACGTCCCGTGCACCGTGAAGCTGCGCCGGGCCTATGACGACACACCGGAGATGGCCCGCAACTTCGAGGTCATCTTCGTTGGCGCCTATGAGCTGGGCTACGCGTTTGCCACCGTACACGCGCGGACGGTCGAGCAAAAGTACATCGGCCCTTCGCGCTGGACGTTCCTCAAGGACCTGTGCGAGCGCCACGGCGACAAGCCGGTCTTCGGCTCAGGTGACGTCTGGAATGTTCACGACATCTTCCGCATGATCGCGTACACGGGCGTGAGCGCCGTGAGCGTGGCGCGCGGGTGCATCGGCAACCCGTGGATCTTCCACCAGGCTCGCCAGATGCTGGCGGGCGATGCGCCCACCCTGCCGACGATCGCTCAGCAGCGCGCCGTGCTGCACGAGCACTTCGCCCTCAGCGTCGCGCTCAACGGCGAGCAGAACGCCGGGCGGATGATGCGCAAGTTCGGGATCAAGTTTGCTCAGCACCACCCGCAGCGCGAGCAGGTCCAGCACGCCTTCATCGCCGTCTCAGCCCTTGATAGCTGGAAACACGTGCTTGACGAGTGGTACGCGGGGTGAGCCAAACACGACTAGCTCCACGCGCTCCGCGAGGGCATAATCAAGCGAGGCTTACAAGGTTCAAAGACCGTGCCAGGGTTCGCCTGAGCTTGTCTAAAAGCCGAGACGACCGCTGACCGACGAGCGAACAGCGCCGCTTGTCGCGCTCAAAGCACCATCCCGCTGATGTGCGCGTCGTACGCCAGCTTGCCACCCACCACGCCCTGAATCTGGCTGGTAAACCGGCGACCGGTGTTCTTCAGCTCGTGGCAAAGAATGTAATACGTATCGCCCGGCACCACCGGCTGGCGGAACGCGCACTCGTGGATGTGCGTGAAGGCGATGATCCGCTTCTCAGGTAGACGCGCGCCGACCAGGAACGCCCCGAGCTGCGCCCCGGCCTCAACCTGCAGTACGCCCGGGAGCAGCGCCTTGTCAGGAAAGTGCCCGCGCACCCAGAACTCATCGTTTCGCACGTGCCACACCGCCACGCCCTGCTTGAAGTCCGCGCTGTGCCAGACGATCCCCTCCAGCAGCGCCATCTCATGACGGTGCGCGCTGACCTTTCCAATATCTTCCTTACTTAGCACCAGCTTGGTCAGGTCCATCGTCGAGAGGTCATAGATCACCCCCCGCGTGCTCGGCACCAGGCTCTCGCCGCCCGCCCTCACCCCCACCGCCGGGCCAACTGCCGCCGCGCCACCCACCGCCGCGCCGACTGCCGCCGCGCCGCCCACCGCCGCGTGAACCACCGCCGCGCTGGTGCCGCCCGAGTTTGCCCCACCTGCTGCGTTGCTCATGCTCTCAATCCTCGTGCAACCCACACCCGCCCGCGCACGGCGTTACGACGCCTTCGGCTCGCCCTCGCCGTCCGCCTCGCCCGCGTCCAGCAGGCCAACGCGCACCTCCTGCGCCGCCGCCTTGATCTCCTGCATCTTCTTGCGTGCCCGGGTCTTGGCGGCCTTGTTCCCGCCCGCGCCCTTCAGCACGTCCATCTCCGACTCGGCCACCAGACGCTTGAGCTGCTCGAACGTTTCCATCGCACACCCCTGGTCAAACACGCCCCGCGCACACACACCCGGGCGCAACCTTGCGCCCAGCTTCAATCCACTATACGGGCCGAGCGACCGCCGCGATCACACCCGCCGCCACACCCTCAGCCACACCCGCCGCCGCCCGGACCCCGCGGCCTAGAGAAGCTGCGCCGCCAGGCTCGCCAGCTCGCTGCGCTCGCTCTTGGCCAGCGTCACGTGCCCCACAATCCGCAGGCCCTTCATCCGCTCGATCGCGTACGCCAGGCCGTTGCTCGCCGCGTCAAGGTACGGGTTGTCGATCTGCTGCACGTCGCCGGTCAGCACGATCTTGGTCCCCTCGCCAATCCGGCTCACAATCGTCTTGATCTCGTGCGGCGTCAGGTTCTGCGCCTCGTCCACGATCATGTACTGGTGCGGAATGCTGCGCCCGCGGATGTACGTCAAAGGCTCCATCACCATCTTGCCCGTGTCCATCAGGCTCTGCACACGCTGCTCGGTGCTTTTGCTCTCGGCGTGCTGCATCGGCCCGCTGCGGTTGCTCAGCAGGTACCCCACGTTGTCAAAGATCGGCTGCATCCACGCGCTCAGCTTGTCGTCCTTGCTTCCGGGCAGATAGCCAATATCACGCCCCATCGGCATGATCGGCCGCGCCACCAGCAGCTTGTCGTAGCGCTCCTCGTTGAAGACCTTCGCCATCCCCGCCGCCACCGCCACCAGCGTCTTGCCCGTGCCGGCGCCGCCCATCAGCGTCACCATCCGCACCTCATCGTCCAGCAACAGGTCTATCGCCATCGTCTGCTGGATGTTCCGCGGCAAGATCCCGAACGTCGCCTTCCGCGGCGCCGTCACCGGTATCAAGTGCTCAGTGTCACCCAGCCGACGCCCGATGCCCGTGTGGTTCTCGTCGCCCCCGTCACGCAGCACCACAAACTCGTTGGCGTGCAGCCCGCGCGACGACCGCCCGTCGCTGCCGGTGACCGGTATCGGCCCCAGCCGCGCCAGCGGCAGCATCCGATCCCGGTACAGCTCGTCGATCAGCTCGCCGTCGACCTCAAGGGTCACAAACCCCGCGTACAGCTTGTCCGCGTCAACCTTCTTGTTCTCAAAGTCCTCCGCCGGGATGCCCAAGACGTCGGCCTTCAACCGCGCGTTCAGGTCCTTACTCACAAACACCACGGCCTCGCCCGCGGGCAAAAACCGCTGCTGCAGGCCCCACGCCACCGCGATGATCCGGTTGTCCGCCTTGTCCTCGCGCACCACCGAAGGCCGCTCAAAGTCGTTGATCTCAATCCGCACCACGCCCGTGAGCGCACCATCCTCCACGCGCACGGGCCAGTCCTGCGGGTCCAGCGCGCACGCGTCGCCCCAACGCACGCCCTCGGTCAGCTTGCCCAGGTTGCGCAGGCGATCAAGGTGCCGGATGCACTGCCGCGCGTTTCGGCCGCGGTCGCCCTCGTCACGCTTGAAGCGGTCCAGCTCCTCGATCACCGTCACCGGGATGATGACCTCGTGCTCCTCGAAGACAAACAGCGCCGCCGGGTCGTGCAGCAGCACGTTGGTGTCAACCACGAAGTGCTTGATCTTGCCCGCGACGCGCCGGGGCTTGGACGCGCGAACCTCGACCGCCGGCCCCCTGCCCGCGCCAGACACCCTCGCCACGCCAGATTCCTTGCTCGCGCCAGAATCCTTGCTCGCGCCAGCCCCTTTGGCCGTCGCCCTGCCCTCGGGCCGAGGCACCTCGCGCCCAGACTCGCGAACCTGCTCACGACCGCTTTCACGCACGACATCGCGCGCCGTGCGCGCGGGCTTGGCCTCGCCGCTCAGCAACGCCAAATCGCGCTTGGTCAGCCGCGGCAGCCGCGCGCGGTCCTGACCGCCTCCACCACCCCCACTACCGCCACCACCTCCGCGATCACCGCCACCGCCACCGCCACCGCCTGACCTAAACGAAGAACCCTCGCTGCTGTTCTCTCGCGGTGCCTTGGCCATCAGAAGATTCCGTTCCTTGTTGGACCGTGCCAAGCGACACGCGCCGGGCACCCACAACCCGCCCACTCTCATCTGCGTTACGGCCGCGCCACGCCACGCCGCCGCACGTCCCAGCGTACCCGCACCCAACCCGCTTTGCCCAACGTTCACACACGCTTCATCAAACCCCCGCCAACAACACCCCCACCACCAGCATCAGCCCCACCGCCGCCGCGATCGCCACCTTGATTGCCGTCGCAACCACCCGCCCAATCGCCGCGCCCGCCGCCGCCTTGCCCGCTTCCTGAATCGACCGCTTCTTGATCAGCCGCTCTGCCGCCAACGCCCCAAGCCCCGCGCCAACCACCGCGCCCACCAGCGTGCCCACCACCGGCACCGGCACAAACGTCCCCAGCACCGCCCCCACGATCGCACCGACGATCGACCCGCCCGCGCCCCACGCGCTCGCGCCAAACTTCCTTGCGCCCACCGCTGACGCCACGGCCTCGATCACCTCGCCCAGCAGCGCCAGCCCAAGCCCCACGCCGATCGTCCACCAGCTCAGCATCTCGGGCTGCCAGAGCTTCACGCCAACCGCCACCAGCAGCATGAGCCACACCCCCGGCAGCGTCACCGCCGCCAGCAGCAGGCCCGCGCCCACCCCTAGCACAACCGCCGTCGCCGCGAATATCGCATCCCACTGCATCACGCAACTCTACGCGAAAACCCCCCAGCACACTGCACCTAAACTCTCCTATGCCCTCTGACACTACCGCTTCGCCCAACGCCCCCGTTGCCGCCCGCAAGCGCCCCCGCGCGCTGCTGCGGAAGGTGCTCGTCATCGCCGCAGCGGCCCTTGCCGTGCTCATCGTCGCCGGCGCGCTGCTCATCCCCGTCGTTGCCGCGCGCCTCGCGCCGGGCCTGGTTCGTGACAACACCAAAGACGCCTTCGCCGGCACCCTCGCCCTCGACAGCGCCAGCGTTTCGTGGACCGGCCCCATCCAGCTCACAGGCCTCACCCTGACTGACCCGCAGGGCAAACCCGTCGCCAAGCTCAACGCCACGCTCTCAAAGGGCCTGCTGGGCTTCCTGGCTGACCGGGTAAACCTCGGCACCACCACCCTCACTGGCCAGCTAGATCTCCTCCGCACCACCGACGTACAAGGCAACATCACTACCAACCTCCAGCAATCGCTCGCGCCACGCCCCGGCACAACGACCACCACAGCCGTGCCCGCCGGCCCCGCCAAGCTCCCCCTTGGTCTAAAGGCCAAGCTTGACCTCAGCGCCCTGCGCGTCAACTACACACAGATCGAGCCCGCTGGCACCACCAACGCCGCCATGACCGACCTGACCGGCTCCATCAACTTTGACCACCCGCGTACCGGCAAGGCCGCCGCCAACGTCACCCTCAAGGCCGGCTTCACCGCCCTCGCGCCCGCCGCCAACACCGCCACACCAAACCCCGCCCCCGGCTCACTCGCGGTTGATGCCGACGCCACCGACCTGACCGACGCCAACGGCACACTCAGCCTCGATCGCGCGCAGATCAACGCCACCCTCGCACTCACCAATGCCCCTACCAACCTCCTTGACGCCCTCGCCGGGCAGAACGGCATCATCGCCGCCGCCCTCGGCCAAACCCTCTCCACCAACATCAAGCTCGTCAGCGTTGGCGACCGCGCCGACGCCGACATCAAACTCACCAGCCCGCGCGCCATCGCTGACCTTGCCATCCTCCGTGACCGCGGCCGCCTGACCGCCCCGCGCCCCGGCACACTCACCCTCGAATCCCTCGACTTTGCCGCCACAATCCCCGCCGTGCGCGACGCGCTCGCTCAGGCCAATCTCACCATCGCCAAGGGCGACTGGCCCAACCTCAAGCTCACCCTCGCCGCGCTCAACCTGCCCGCCGACAAGGCCACCCCCTACGCCGGCGCCTCCATTGACCTCGCCATCGACCTTGGCCCAACCACCGCCACACTTACGCGCCCAGCCACCACGCCCAACGCATCGCCCACCGTCCAGCGCGTCAACATCCGCCCCGCCACACTCAACCTCAAGAGCACAGACTTCGCCGTCGGCATAGACCTCACCGCCGCCACCAGCGCCACCATCGACAACCAGTCCGCCGGCGACCTCGCCGCCACCATCAACCTCGCAGGCCTTCTTGACCGCCAGGGCCAGCCCGTGATCTTCTCCGCCGGCGTTCCGACTTCCATCAACGCCGACGTCAAGATCACCGCCCTTGACACCGCGCTGCTCGCGCCCTTTGTCGCCGCCCTCAAGCAGCCCATCGATCTGCCGACTGACCTGGGGCCGCGCCTCGATCTCGCCCTCAGCGCGCAGGCGCGCCCGCAGCCCAACGCAACCCCCAGCGCCATCCCTGACACGCTTATTACCCTCGCGCTCACCAGCGACAACATCAACCTCCGCTCAGCGCTGGACATCTCCTCGGGCAGCCTGCGCTCCCGCACCGCCGAGCCCACCACCCTCACCATCCGCCGCGCCGGCCCGCTGGTCGCGCGCCTCACCCAGCCGGCCAACCCCCAGCCGGCCAACCCCCAGCCCACCACCACCACCAACACGCCGCCCGCGCTGCGCATCACCGGCGACATGCCCGTGCAGGTCACCATCACAGACCTGACCATCCCCATGCCCGGCTTCAAGATCCAGCCTAAAGACGCCCGCGCGCTCGCCACCCTCACCGTTGGCCAGGTCTCCGCGTCGCTCCCCACCGCCGAGCCGCTTGACGCTGGCATCACAACCCTTACCCTCGACGCCGACATCCAGCCCCGCAAGCCCACCGCCCTCAAGCTCCGCTCGCAGCTGACCATCGACAACCAACCGGCCACCCTCAACGCCGACCTCGAAGCCGACGGGCTCCTGCTCCCCTCAGGCCAGCCGACCATCGCCGCCATGGGCGACAAACGCCTCGTCGGCACCGTCGCCCTCACCGGCGTCCCGGCCTCCGCCATCCAGAAGGCCGCGCTCGACTCCAACACCGATCCCAACCTCCGCGCACTGCTCGCAGAACTCGTCGGCACCAGCGTCAACCTCACCGCCACCTTCACCCGCGGCCAGCCACCCTCGCTGGCACCCATGAAGTTCGCCCTCACCGGCCCCTCGCTCAGCGCCGAGCTCGCCCTGGTCCTTGCCGAAGACGCCCTCACCATCGACCGCGCTGTCGGCGGCGTCAACGTCACCCCCGCCGCCGCCAAGGCCGCCCTCGCCCTCTCAGGCCAAGACGCACAATCCCTCGCCAACCTCTCGCTCCGCGAACCGGCACGCCTGAGCTTCAACCTCAGCCCCATCAACCTTCCGCTCAAGACCGCCCGGCCGGAGATCGACTGGGCCCGCGCCACCGACCGCGCACTGGCCGCCACCATCACCCTTGACAAACCCATCATCGCCGACAACGTGATGGTCCAGGGCCAGCCCCAAAGCTTCGGCATCGCCAACGTCAACGCCAACATCGGCGCGCCGCTTGCCGCCATCGCACCCCCACGCCCCACCACCACACCCACCACTTCATCCACCACCACAGCCAAGGGCCCCGCGCCCACGGGCATCCTCCAGGTCGGCTTCACCGCCGAGCTCATCGGCGAGAACACCACCACCATCATCGCCCGCGCCAAGGCCGACGCGACCCTCGACCGCGCCACCGGCAAGCTCACCGCCCAGGCCACCATCAGCGATGTCGCCACCGCACGCGCCGACCAGCTCGTTGGCAAGCCCGGGCTCATCTCCGGCGCCGTGGGTGACCGCGCCGCTGTCGCCCTCCGCGCCAGCCGCGAGTCCGCCGCCACCCCGCTCGATCTCTCCGCCGACATCAACACCCCGCGCCTCAGCGCCGGCGGCATCAAGCTCGCCCTTACCGACGACGCCGTCCGCCTCGCTCAGCCGCTCAAGCTCCGCTGGGATGTTGACGGCGCCTGGCTCGCCCGCTACGCCCTCGCGCCCACGCCCGCAACCTCACGCACGCCCGCCAAGCCCGCGCCCGCCACCCTCCAAGGCATCGCGACCATCCAGGCCGAAGTCCGCCAGCTCTCCTTTGCACTTCCGCCCAAGAACACCGCCAACACCAACGGCACATCAACCACCGCCACCACCGGCCCGCTACGCCCGGGGCTCTTCGCCCTGGACGCCACCGCCCGCATCGACAGCGCCAACCTCCTCACCGGCCCGCGCCAGACCGCCGTCGCCATCTCAGGCCTCGAAGCCGCCCTCAAACACCTTGACGCCCCACAAAGCAACACGCCGGGCACGCAAGAAGGCCCCGGCCTCGCCATCGATGCCGCCATCACCTCCATCCGCTCAGGCACCAACCAGTCCCCCGAGCCCGTCAAGCTCACCGCCACCATCCGCAACCTCGCCGACAGCCGCGGCAACCTCAGCCCAGACAGCGCCACCGTCACCGCCGCGCTCACCACCGGCAAGCTTCCCACCGCGCTGGTCGAGGCCTTCACCGGCGAGCCCGGCTCGCTGCAGCAACTCCTCGGACCAGAGCTCACCCTGATCGCCAAACTCGACAACGTTTCAAAGGCCGGCACCGGCGGCACAGCACGCATCGACCTCAAAGCACCCAACGCCAGCATCATCCTCGGCGGGCCCATCGCCAACGGCGTCATGGCCACCCGCGCGCCCGCTGGCACCCCGCTCACCGCCCAGCTCTCCGAGTTCCGCTCCAGCAAGACCGTCGCCGCCGGGCCGACCTCCGCCCTCAACCCACTGGGCTACCTCGGCTTCGTCGCCGGCATCGAACGCCTGCGCGATGACGTCAACACCAAGCCCTCGATGATCGCCTCGCCAGACCTGGCCATCCCCATCGACGGCGACCTGACCAAGCTCAGCGGCACCATCAACATCGACCTCGGCCGCGTCAACATCAAGATGGAGCAGAACTTTCTCCAGCTCCTCGACATCGCCGCACTCAACCGCGCCGTTGACCGCGTCGCCAACGCGCAGCAGCGCGCCGTGCCGCCGTTCGCCGTCAACATCGACAGGGGCATCGCCCGCTACAGCAACGTCGAGCTGCCCATCGGCAGCTACACCTTCCGCACCACCGGCACCGTTGACCTCCCCAACCAGCGCCTCGACATCGTCACCTACGTCCCCACGCTGGCGCTCGCGCCCGGCATCCTCTCAGGCATCAACGAAAAGCTCGGCAAAGGCTTCGGCAAGATCCTTCCCAAAGACCTCACCGACGCCACCATGATCCCCGTCCGCACCAGCGGGCCCTCCGCCAGCCCATCCACCACCATCGACATCGAGCTGTTCGTCCGCGAGTTCGGCAGCAAACTGCTCAACCCCGAGAACATCCTGGGCACCATCGGCAACCTGTTTGGCCCCAAGCCCGAGCCCAAGCCCCAGCCCGAACCCAAAAATGACGAGCCCAAGAAGCCAGAGCCCAAGAAAGAAGACAAGCCGCGCTCGCCCTTCCCCTTCCCGATCCCGCTGCCCACGCCGCGGTGATAGTTGTACTTCTACCTCTGTGTTTGGAGGGCGGGCTTCTAACTGCCTTGTCTACAAGATCGCGTGGGGCAGGATTTCATCCTGCCCAAACCGCCTTGCGGCCGTCACGCTCCGCCTCGCACCACCCCCAACAACTTCCTCGGAGGGCGGCACATCAAGCGGGCTTTGCCCCTCGGTGTCGTTCGAGTTCTTCGCGCCCTCCGAGTTCCTCTCCACTCCGCCGCACACTCCGCGCGGCCCGCCATCACAACACTTTGACGATTCGTCGCTCGTATCATCCGCCAGTCAAACACCGCTATTCACCCATTTTTACCGGCAAAACCACGCTTTTTCCAGCGTCTCACGCGTACCGACGCGCCCGCTCGTGCCCACGCTGCAGCACCACTAGCAAGTACCGCAGCGCATCTACCGCGTGGTCCGATCCATCCTTCAGCGGCACCGCGTCGCCCCCGTCTTCACTCGCGTACCGGTACCGCGTCAAGCTCCTGATCAGCCGCGGACACGAGTCAGAGATCATCAGGCTGGGCGGGCCGCTCGCCGGGCTTAGCCGCGCCCTGATCAGCTCCAGCCCGCCCACCACCCCGGTCCGCCACGCCCGCGCCCGCAGCCCGGCCCGCTGCATCGCCGCGATCGCGCTCACGCCGGTCTGATCGTTCCGCGCGTGCCCCGCCGGGTCGCACCCAATCCACGACGTCTCGCCCCACACGCTCCGCTTCACCGCCTCGATGTGCTCGCCCAGCGTCCGCCCCTGCTCCATGTACTCAGCCAGCACCGTCACGTGCCAGGCCGAGAGATCAGGTCCCGCCGCCGCGCCGTCATCAACCGCTATGACCTCCGCGCCCACGCCCAGCGCCGTGCTCATGTCAGCCGCGCCCGCGCCATGCTCAGGCCCGCGGACCAGCGCCCACAGCACCACCGTGGGCGCCCGCACGCCAAAGTCCATCCCCGCCACCAGCATCGCCCCCGCCCCGCCGTGCATCACCCCGACGTTCATCATCCCAAAGTTCATCGCCCCGCACTGCCGCCGAACGTCTTCGGGCCCGGGCAGCTCATCTGCGCGCCGTATGTGCAGCACGCGATCAAACTCAGGAAATACGCACGCGCTGCCGCGAGGAGCCACGCACATCATCTCGCTGTTCCACACGCTCAGGCTCACGCGCCCCTTCAGCCGCCGCGCATCGCTCACGCTGACATGCCCGCCATCACCCATAGCGCCACCACCGCCCTCACCCGTCGCCGCCGCCGCGCCAGCGCGCTTCGCCGCGCCGCCGCAGTCTGCGTGCAGCGCGCAGCTCGGGCAGTCCTCACCGATGCCGCAGGTTTCCAGCGCGTCAACGACCGTCCACTTCATCAGCACGCGCTCGCGCGAGCGCGCCGGCGCAGCGCTGTCAGCGCCAACACCCTGCGCCGCAGGCGCCGCAAGCTCACGCAGCGGGGTTGATCGCTCGACCAGCTCCCACATCAAGCCCAGCGGCACGTGCATCGTGCTCAGCGTGTGCACCGAGCCCTGCACCACAGCACCCCACGGGCCGCTGGTCCGCATCTGCCGCGTCGTCAGCTGCGCCGCGTCCCACACGGCCCGGTCAAACAAGTCCGCCTCGTCGCACCGCAGCTTCTGCACACGCGTGCCCCGCACGCTCGCCTCGCTCTGCGCAAGCACCTCGACACGAGAGCCATTGCGAAGCCTCACGCGCTTCTCGGTCGGCCTGCCGTCGAGAAGGGCCGCCAGCTCGGGCCGGTCAAAGAACCGGCGCAGATGCTCGTGCATCCGGCGCGACTGCTCCAGGCTCCCGCCCAGCACACGCACCTCAATCCCCGGCTTGTACAGCAGGTCCAGCAGCGTCGCGACCGCACCAAGAAACGTCTTGCCCCCGCCCCGCGCCGCCCACACCACGCAGTCCGCCGGCAGCGCACTCTCGCCATCACGACGCGCGAATGACCCGTCGGGCAAGAGCACAAACGCGCCCTCGAAGAACGAGTGCACCAAGTACGCCAGCGGCGCATCGCTACCCGCCAATAGCGCGCGCCGCCCAAACTTCACCTCCAAGAGCCGCTCAAGACGCACCAGCAGCTCGTCTGGATTTCGCGGCGGATCGATCAGTTCCTCAGGCACCGCCGCCTCAACCGCCGTGCTCGCCTTCTTGACGCGCGTGCCGGCGCGCCCGCCCGCCCGCTTGCCCACGGCACCGCCCGAAGCCTTCGCTACTCGCTTGCCCATCACTCAGCCCCCCTTGCTGTAGAAGCCCAAAACCTCATGAACCAGCGCCAACGGACGCGCCACCAGCCTCGCCCACGTCGCATCAATCAGCACCAGTTCGCCCGGCACGATGCCACACGCACTTTCTTGCCCGCGCCTCGGGCGCGTCGCGCGTGAGGCACCCGCCCACACGCGCCACGCCTGCGCCAGCCGCGCGTCACGCGCTACGCGCGCCCTGACCCGCGGCTCGCACAGGTCAACCCCGCCAGGTCCGCCCAGCCCCGCCTCGCGCAGCGCCGCCAGCAGCCGCGCCGACGCCGGGCACAGAGGCACCTCGACGCGGCGCATCCCGGCCCGAGAGAACATTCCGCACCAGTGCGCCATCGCCGCGAGCGTCTCGGTCCTTGGTGTCAGCGGCCGCGCCAGGTACTCGCGCACCAGCATCGACCCTACGCCCAGCCCGCGCGCACGAGGATCAACCACGACCCGCGCAATCCGACGAAGCTCCGCGTTGAGCACCGCCGCCCGCGCGCGTGGCGAGCGGCCATCAAGCCACCCGGGCCAGGCCCGCTCACGCCAGCGCCCGTTGAGCGTCGGGTGCGTGACCACCAGCACGCCCGCGACGCCATCGAGCCCATCGCACAGCGCCAGCACGCCGCCCGCCACACACCGCGGCACGCCGCCAACATAATGCCACCGCGCCAGCGCCGCGCACGCCGTCGAGGCCTCAGCCGCACTCGCCCACTCGGTGTGCGTGCTCAGCACGCGTCAGCCCTTGGCGCTTGAACAGCCGCCCGCCCGTCAAGGCCCACGGTCACCAGCAGCCCCGGGCGCAGGGCCGCGTGCAGATCGTCATGGCTGGTGGCCAGCAGCAGGCTCAGCGGGTCTGCACTGCGAATCTGCCCTACGCCAAGGCACAGCGCCTTGGCGGTGAAGCGATCAAGCGTTGCGGCAAACTCGTCGGCGATCAGCACGCGCGGGGCCTGCTGCCAACCGCTCTGCGCTACGTCACGTGCGCCCGCACGCACGCTCACTTTTGGTCTCGTCGCCAGGGCCAGCGCAAGCCTGAAGCGTTGACCAGCAGAGAGCACGGAGGCCGGCGCGAGCCACAGGCGCGCCTCACCAAGGCCCAGGCGCGCCAGGTGTGCAAGCCAGCGATCCAGCGGCCCGGCGTCCATGCTGGCGACCGCCAGCCGCCCGCGCGCTAAGCGCGCATCGGGCTGCAGGGTGCTGACGCGCGGCCGCGCCGCGCCCTCGCACGCAAGCTCACGCCGCACCAGCCTTAGCAGTGTTGACTTGCCCGACCCGCTGGGCCCGGTGATGAGCGCCACGCGGACGCGGCCATCGGCATCGCCCGGCTCGCACAGCCACCGCGCCAGCGCCCGAGCGGCCGGCCGCAGACCTTCGATTATCGCGGCATGGTCGGTCTGCGCGCGGGCTAAGCACAGCCCCACTGCGCTGGCTGCCCGGCGCGTCCGAGGGTTTGATCGCGGCACGCACATCAGGCGGCCTCCAGGTTGGTGATGATGGCGGTGCTGGTGGCGCAGGTGGCGCTCGCGGCGCTGTTGGCGCTGGTGGTGCTGTTGGTGGCGGTGCCCAGAGTTGCCAAGCGCGACTTGCGCAGCGTGCGGGCCATGACGCGGACGTCTGCCGGGCTCGGCTGCGGCGCGTCGGTCACGATCGCCGCGATCGCGTCCTTGCCCGCCCGGGCCTGCGCGAAAGTCAGCTTGCACGTGGCGGCGGCTGCGCGGATGGTCATCCCGCGCACAAAGATCGCGTCGCCCACCGCGCGCAGGCTGCGCGGCCAGGCGCCAGAGCGCGCAACGACGACGGCGAAGGCCGGGTGCAGCACGCGCTTGACCAGCACGCGGACGCGGCGCGAGACCGCCGTGGGCCGGGCGCTTTGCAGCAGCGCGACGTGACGGAGTGTCTGGCCTTGGGCGTAAACAGCCTGCAGCAGCGCGCGGTCGCCCTCGGGCAAGAATTCGGCCCGCGCCGCGATGACCTCTCGCGCGTGGTCAGAGACAGGCTTGCGCAGGTCACTGACCGCCTGCGGCACCAGCCGACCGCGTCGCGTTGGCGACGCCTGGGCAGCCCCGACTGTGGCCCGCGTGACGGCTACCGCGTGCGCGCGGGTGCTCGTGGGATTTGTGGTTTGGCTGGCGCTTGAGTTGGGGGTTGCGGTCGTGGCGGTGAAGGTGGCTTGGGTGGGCAAGGGCGTGGCACGCATGGTCGGGGCTCCTGATCTGAATTTGGTCAAAGTTTGGTGCGCGGGCTGTCTTTCGCTTGTCTGAATGGTCTTTGTGCGGTATGTTTACCAGACAATGAACGAACAAGCAAGGGGTTTGTTCGGTATGTCGCCAAGATTGCGCACAGCCGCGGCGTTCACGGGCAGTGGGCGCGTTTGGATGGGTGTGGTCGCGGGGTTGGGGTTCGGGTTGGGCGAGCTGGGCGGCGGGGTCTGGGCCAGATCACCCCGACACCACCACCCAGATCCAGCAAGGAGCTTGCGCGGTGGACGAGACTTCTTTGGTGCTTCAACGCCCTCTGCTTGCGGATCGTGATGAGCCGTCGCGGTCGGAGTGCCAGTCGCCGCCGAGTGCGGGCTTGTGCCAGCGGCTGCGGGCGGCCCGACTGGCGCGCGGGCTGACGCTGCAAGCGCTCGCAGCGGCGGTGGGGTGCGGCAAGAGCTATCTCTCACAGATTGAGCACGGGCGCAACGCGGGGCAGGTCAGCTCTGAGCTGCTGGCGCGGGCGGAGCTTGCGCTGGGGCTTGCGGCTGGCGCTCTGGTGGGCACCAGCGAGCTCGCGCACGCCGGGCCCAGCGTGCGTGATGCGCTCGAGCGTGAACGTCAGCAGCGGGCCGCGGCCCAGGCGCAGCTTGCGCGCGTGAGCCTTCGCGGCGGGGGCGTGAGCCTTGATTCGCTGTACAAGAGCGGTGCGTTGCACGCGCTGGCAGGGCAGGCCGCACCAGAAGGCGCGAGTGCGGGTGGGGGCGCCAGTGCGAGCATGTTGAGCGCGCGCGGGTTGCCGAGCCAGGCGCAGGCTCTGGGCGCGCGGGCTCTGGGCTTGCGGGCTCGCGTCGCGCGGGCTCTGGACTCGCAGGTTTGGAGCAGCGATGCGCTTGAGCCGGTGCGGCTGGCTGGGCGAGTGCCGATTGTGAACCGCTTGGCGGCGGGGCTGCCGCGTGAGTTCGGCGACCTTGGCTATCCGGCCCGTGTGGCCGACGCGTACCACCCGGTGGAGGGCGCGGGCGACCCGGACGCGTTTGCGTGCAGGGTTGTGGGTGACAGCATGGTGCCGGGGTACGTCGCCGGTGACGTGGTGGTGTTCTGGCCATCGCGGGTGGCGCGGCATGGGGCAGACTGCTTTGTGCGCCTCGAGAGGGA
>Ga0105047_10007994_pt1 | contig 17728 bp, 13 predicted proteins | sample MAT04_FD_78384 | JGI IMG/M metagenome (GOLD analysis project Ga0105047, IMG submission 78384) | Freshwater microbial communities from Lake Fryxell liftoff mats and glacier meltwater in Antarctica - MAT-04 (megahit assembly) | ecosystem: Environmental > Aquatic > Freshwater > Ice > Liftoff...
AAGACGGCGCCGGGCGTCGGCGCAGTGGACCATGGTGGTAGGCGTATTGCAGTTGGAGATCGCGATTCCGGATGCGTTTTCGCTGAAGGACAAGCGGCGGGCGATCCGCTCGCTGCGGGACCGTCTGGCCCACGGGCGGAACATTTCGGTGGCCGAGGTGGGTGCGTTGGACGAGCACCGAAGGGCGATCCTGGGGGTGGCGATGGTGGCGAACGATTCGGGGTATGTGGAGGGGGGGTTGTCAAAGATTGTTGACTTTGTTCGGGCAGTTCCGCAGGTGAGCTTGGTGGACTACCAGATCGATCTGCTCTAAAACATTCGGCCCGGATTGTGCGGGGTTTGGCTTGCGTTGGGGTGGGGATGGATGAAGGTTTCTTATGTCGCGTCGCACGGAACGTCTTGGATCGCTGTTGCAGCAGGAGCTTGCGGCGATTATTCAGCGTGAGTTGGTGGACCCCCGGATCACGGGTTTCCCATCGATTACCAAGGTGCGTGTTGCCGAGGATTTGGCGACGGCGGATGTGTACCTGACGATCATGGGCACGCCGGGGCAGCAGAGCGCGGCGCTGAACGCGATTCGGCATTCGGGGGGGATGATGCGGTCTCGGCTTACGAAGGAGCTGTCGATCCGTCAGGTTCCGTTCCTCAAGTTTCACATTGACGAGCAGTTGCGGCGGGAGTTGGATGTTTTGAAGCTGCTTTCGAAGGTGCAGGACGAAGAATTGGAGATGACGGAGCGGGCCGCGAAACAGGCGGAGATCGATGCGGCGCTCGACGCGAAGAGGGCCGCGAAGGACGCCGCCCGCGAGGCGCGCAGGTTGGCGCGGGAGGCGGGGGAAGAGGTGGCCGACGAGTCGACGTTCGACGGGGACGAACTGGGCGAGGACGATTTTGCCGACGGTGACGAGCACGCCGGGGGCGACGTGGCGGGGGATGACGGGATCGACGACGAGTCCGACGGGAAGACCGCTAGCGAGAAACATCCATGAAGTCCGGAAAGCACGCCGACAATCTCAAGGGTTTTGTGAAGCGCACGATCAAGGACGCCGGCGCGCCGGAGTGGGTGGCGTTGGACGCCAAGCGGGCGATGGTTCGAGGCATTCTCTCAGCCGAGACGACCGAGGCCCGCGTCGACGAAGCCATGGCGGTGATCGACAAGGAGTTCGTAGACCTTAACGAGCTTAGGGTGGCGACGGAGCTGGAGATGCAGTCGATGCTGGGGGTGAAGTTCGCGGATATTGAGCGGAAGGCCGTGCGGATCGTGACGGTGCTCAACGCGATTTTTGAGAAGGAGGGGACGCTGAGCTTCGAGCGCCTCAAGACGCTGGGGAAGAAAGAAGCGCGGGCGTTTCTGCGTGAGCTGCCGGACATGACGGCGTACGTGGAGGCGTATGTGATGTTGTATGGGCTGGAGTCGCCGGCAGTGCCGGTGGACAAGGAGCTGCTGGGGCTGCTGGTGGAGCATGACGTGTTGGAGGAGGAGACATCGGCTGAGGATGCGCAGAAGGCGCTGGAGGGGTCGATGAAGGCGGATGAGATGCACGCGTTTTTTGTTGGTTCGCGGGCGGCGGTTTCGGAGCGGATCGGGAAGCGGAAGAAGTAGTTGGGCGGAGTGGGGCGTTGGAGTGAAGCATGACTGAGAAGTTGCCGGCGGACACTTTGAGATTGGGGTTGCCGTCGGGTTCGTTGCAGCACGCGACGCAGGAGTTGTTTGCCAAGGCGGGGTACAAGATTTCGATTGATGCGCGGTCGGTGTTTCCGAGGGTGGACGATCCGAAGATCTCGGCTGTGCTGTTTCGGGCGCAGGAGATTTCGCGGTACGTGGTGGACGGGATTATTGATTGCGGGCTGACGGGGTACGATTGGATTGTGGAGAACGGGAACGAGGGGGATGTGGTGGAGGTGTGCGAGTTGGAATACTCGCGGGCGAGCAGCAACCCGATTCGGTGGGTGCTGGCGGTGCCGGAGGAGTCGCCGGTGCGCGAGCCGGAGGACCTTGCGGGGAAGATCATCGCGACGGAGCTGGTGAAGACGACGCAGCGGTATTTCGCCCAGCGGCGGATCGACGTGCAGGTGGAGTTTTCCTGGGGTACGACGGAGATCAAGGCCCGGCTGTTGGATGGGATTGTGGACTGCACGGAGACGGGTTCGTCTCTGCGGGCGAACAACCTGCGGATAATTGACACGCTGCTGCGGTCGACGACGCGGTTTGTGAGTTCCAAGTCTGCGTGGGAGGACCCGTGGAAGCGGGAGAAGATTGAGAATATTGCGATGCTACTCAAGGGGGCGATCGAGGCGCGGTCGAAGGTCGGGCTGAAGATGAATTGTCCGTCGGATAAGTTGGCGGAGGTGGTGGCGTTTTTGCCGGCTGAGAAGTCGCCGACGGTTTCGCAGTTGGCGGACAAGTTGTGGGTGGCGGTGGAGGTGATCCTGGAGGAGCATCAGGAGCGGGAGCTGATTCCGCGATTAAAGCGTGCCGGGGCGACGGGGATCATTACGTATCCGCTGAACAAGGTGATTCCGTAGGAATGTCGGATGTTGGATTTGTAGGTGTGGGGAGGGCGGGTATTGCGGGGTCGGGCGAGAGTTGAATGTGGTGGGGCGGGTGCTAATGTGGAGGCACATCCGAGCGGCAGATTTGCCCGCCCTGAGGGTCGTTGTGCCTGAAGGGCGAAGGGAAGACGGTGAGAATCCGTCGCGGACGCGCCGCTGTAAGGAGCCCGTCGGTGCCTGAGAGGGTGCCGGAGGTTTCCGCCATGAGCCACTGTTTCGGCGAGAGTCGTAACGGGAAGGTGGTGGGAAGCAGGCGAAGCACGCGAGAGTGTGCGGGCCTGTGATCCAAGCCAGAAGACCTGTTCGGATGCGGAGGTCGGCGTTTCGCCGGCTTGGTGGCAGGCCCCGAGAGGGGTGTGGCCGCTGCGGTTGTCCGGGTAAATCCGGTGAGCCGTCCGACCGTGTTCGTCCTCGCGATTTGGGACGTGGCGGTGGAGCGCATCTGGATTGGGTTGTGAGTTTTGTTCGTGCGGGCCGTGGCCCGTCGCGGCCGTTTGACGACTTGTCCGGTGGGTTTCACTTTCTCGTTTTCACTTTGCAGGACCGCTGAGTGCCGCGCGAATCGGCACAGAAGGTCCGTGGTTTATGCGTCGTTGTGTTGCAGGTTTGGGTGTGCTTGTGTGGGGGGCGGTTTCCTGGGGGCAGGTGTCAGGGTCGGTGGTGGTGGGTACTCCGGTTTTGCCGGGGTCGACGTTCATCAATGCCTCGTCTGCGCTGGGCGTGCCGCCGGCGGTGGTGAGTGGTGGGGCGGTGACGCCGTTTTCGCCGCCGTTTTTGGATTCGAACATTGTGGTGGTGAGGCCGGGCGGGAGTTTGACTTTGGGGTTGTCGTCGGCAGTGCCGGTGCTGGGGGGGCTGCAGTTGGGGGTGTTCTCGAACATCGGTTTGATCGACGTGTCAGCCGGTGGGACTGGCGTGGCGGGGAGCCCGGCTGGGACGTTCTCCGCGTTTCCGAGGGCGCTGGTGTCGGTGTCGTCGGACGGGACGAGCTTCTTCCCGCTGGGCGCAGGGCCGGTGACGTTCTCGAACCCGACGAACAGGTTCCTCGACGTCGCGCCATGGACGGGGTACTCGCCCCAGCCGGGTGCGGTGGAGAGCGACGTGTTCAAAGCGTTTTTTGGCGGGTTCTCCGACTTTTCCGGCAAGACGTACGCGGAGATGTTGCCGCTGTTCGGCGGGAGCGCGGGGGGAACGTGGCTAGACCTTTCGGCGAGCGGGCTGTCGTCGGTGGGGTTTGTGAGGTTTGAGGTTCCGGCGGGGGCGGACTACCGGTTGGTGCTGGACGCGGTGACGGCTGTCGTGCCCGAGCCGGCGGGGGCGGCGCTGGGCTTGGCGGTGGCGGGACTGCTGCTGGTGTCACGGAGGACCAGGTGAGCCGGAAGGCCACCCAACCAATGATGGCGGGGCGCAGCCTCTGGCTGCGCCCCGCCTCTTCCGCCACGCGGCGGAGCGGCTTTACGCTTGTCGAGCTGCTGGTGGTAATTGCGATTATTGCGGTGTTGGTCGGGCTGCTCCTGCCTGCGCTGGGGCGGGCGAGGGCGTCGGCGGTGACGCTGACGTGTTTGAGCAACCTGCGGCAGATGGGTCAGGCGGCGCAGATTTACGTCAACGCCAATCGCGGCTATCTCCCCCCGGCGCAGTGGGGCGGGAGCAGTTGGGACTTTGCGACGGAGGGGGGAAAGCATGTTCCGGGCCTGCTCTGGGGGGGCAAGGGCACGGTGAAAGTGCAGCAGTGCCCGGCGTTTGACGGGCGGTCCAACGCGGGGAGCGAGCCGTTCACCGGGTACAACTACAACACGTCGTACCTCGGGCGGGGAGAGGGGGAGGGGGCGCCGGCGAAGATTGCGCAGGTCCGCAAGCCGGCTGAAACGGTGATGTTCGGGGACGGCGAGTGGCGGTTGGGGGCGAACAAGTTCATGCGTTCGCCGCTGCCGTCGCCGACGGAGGACCCGTTCGCGATGGGTGTGGACTCGGCTGCGCGGGCAGCCGGGACGCAGGGTTTCAGGCATGGTGCATCCGGCGGTCGGGCGGGGAGGACCAACGTGTGTTACGCCGATGGCCACGCCGCCACGCTGGACGGGCGGTTCGAGCGGGCGCTTGTTGCGCCGCGGACGGGTTTTTTGTCGAGGGACAACTCGGCGTACGACCTGAAGTAAGGCGGGAGGCTTGGGTTTTTTCGGGGTCTTGGTAAGGTGGGGGCGTTCGGGGGGACGAGATTGGGAACGACACTACGGAGAGTTCATGAAGTGTTTTGCGGCCTCGACTGTGGCGATTATTGCACTTGCGATGGCATCGACTACGGCGCTGGCGACTCCGCGGACGGCGGAGGAAATCGTCGGCGACTACCAAGCCGTCGCCAACCCGCAGCTGGACCGGTCCAAGACCGAAGACCAGGCGTATGTGAAGCAGTACATGTCCGAGCGGCAGGCGGCAGAGCTTAAGCGCGCCGCGCTGGCGAAGGAACTGTTTGAACTCGACAAAGGCCACGCGATGCTGCCCGCGCAGATGACTGCCCGGTGGCGCGTCATGGCCACCGGGCCCGACTCGGCTACGGTCAAGGACGAGATCGCCGCGGTGATCAAAGTCGGCGGCCCGGAACCACTTGTCGTGGCAGCGCGGTCGGCGAACACGATGCTCGCGTTTCGAAGAATGCAGGCCGGGCGGGGGACGTTCGACGACGCCAATGCGGCGGTGGAAGAACTGGTCGCCAACCATCCGAAGGACCCGCAGTCCCCCGCGGCGCTGGCGCAACTGGCGTCGATGGCCGACGACGCGACAGTTCGGGGCGCAGTCGAGGCGCGGCTCCTCGCCGAGTACCCCGACTCCCGCGCAGCCAAGTTCGTCAAGGGCGACATCCGACGCCGCGACGGCGTCGGCAAGCCGTTCGAACTGTCCTTCACCGAAGCCATCACCGGACAGAACGTCTCCATCGAATCGCTCAAGGGCAAGGTCGTCGTCATCGACTTCTGGGCCACCTGGTGCGGACCGTGCGTCGCTGAAATGCCGAAGTTGAAGTCGCTTTACGCCGACTGGAAGGACAAGGGCGTCGAGTTCATCGGCGTCAGCCTCGACCAGCCGGAGGACAAGGGCGGACTGACCGCGCTCAAGGCGTACGTCACCAAGGAGAGCCTCGCGTGGCCGCAATACTACCAAGGCAACTTCTGGGACTCCGATTTTTCGGTGTCATGGGGAGTCAATTCGATCCCGGCGGTGTTCGTGGTCGACGCCGATGGTAATCTGCACTCGACCGACGCCCGCGGCAAGCTCGAGGAGATCGTCCCCGCGCTTCTGGCGAGGCGCGACGCGGCGGCCAAACCGGCGAACTAGGTCCGCGCCGGGGGTGGTCACGTCGCGTAGTATGGCGTCCGGCGGATGCGTCGAAGTTTCCACAAGCAGAGGACAATGCCCTTGGCCAGTGCAGCGATTCAACGGCTACGAGAGAACATCCGCAACGTCTTCCTCGGCCACGCCAAGGCGGTGGACCTGCTGTTGATCGGACTTTTCGCCCGTGGACACGTCCTGATCGAGGACGTTCCGGGCGTCGGTAAGACGATCCTCGCCCGGTCGCTCGCCAAGAGCATCGACTGCAAGTTCTCGCGCATCCAACTCACGCCGGACCTCCTCCCTTCCGACCTTCTCGGCGTCAGCGTGTATAACTCGACAACCCAGACGTTCGACTTCAAGCCCGGGCCCATCTTTGCCAACATCGTTCTCGCCGACGAAATCAACCGCACCACCCCCCGGACCCAGTCCGCCCTGCTGGAAGCCATGGCCGAGGAACAGGTCTCCGTCGAGGGTCAGACGATTCTGCTCAAGAGGCCGTTCATTGTCGTCGCAACGCAGAACCCCTTCGAGTTCGAGGGCACATACTACCTCCCCGAAAACCAGCTCGACAGGTTCCTGCTCCGCATCTCCCTTGGCTACCCAGAGCGAAGCGCCGAGCAGCGCATCCTTCTCACCCAGCCGGGGCGGTTCTCGCTGGACAACCTCAAGCCCGTGCTCACCGGGCAGGAGGTCGTCGAGCTCCAAGACCAGTGCCCGAAGATCCGCATGGACGCGGCGGTGGTCGACTACATCCTCGACCTTGTCGAAGCCACCCGCAACGACGACGCCCTGCACCTCGGCGTTTCCCCCCGGGGCGCGCTGGCGCTCACCGCCGCCTGCCAAGCCTCGGCTCTGCTGGCTGGGCGCGATTACGCGACGCCCGACGACGTCAAGTCGCTGTTCCTCGTGGTTTGCGCCCACCGCGTGATCAGCAAGACGTACCTCAGCAACGGAGACTCCAACGCCACGGGGCGAATCCTCCAGTCGATTCTCGATCGGACCCCGGCGCCGAGGTGAACGCCGAGCGCGGTGGGCGCAACCTGTGTAGAATCCCCCCGTGCCGATCTCCCCACGCGTTGCAACCCCGGTGAAGCGAAAGCCCAGGTGGGACTTCTCGGTCGCCGGGTTGATGTACGCGTCGCTGATGCTGTTCATGGGCATCGCCGCGATGAACTCGCAGGCCAACCTGCTCTTCGGGGTCTTCGGACTGATGGTGGGGGTGCTGCTGGTGTGTGGCGTGATCTCCCGGCTGATGCTGGTGGGGCTGACGGTGCGGCGGGTGCTTCCGGACGCGGCGGTGGTGGGGGCGGCGGTGGCGGTGGGGTACGAGTTTGAGAACCGCAAGCGATTCTGGCCGTCGCTGTCGATCGCCGTCGCCGAGCTCGATGGCGTCGAGGCGTTCCGCAAGCAGCCGTTCGCCTACCTCCTGCACGCCGCCGCCAAGACCAGCGCCTTGGTCAACGTGGAGATCACGCCCAAGCGCCGCGGCGTTTACCAGCTCGGAGATTATCAGGTGTCCACGAGCTTCCCGTTCGGGTTCGTCAAGCGCGCCGCGACGCGGCACCAGGACGACTCGCTTCTGGTGTTCCCGGCGCTGGCGCGGGTGGACGAGCGGGTGCTTCGACTGCTCAGGTCGGCTGAGACCGCCGGGGTGACGGTGCGCCCCAGGCGCGGCGGCGAGGACGAGCTTTACGGGATCAAGGAGTACCGCACGGGGGAGAACGCGCGGATGATCCACTGGAAACGCTCCGCCCGCACGGGGCAGCTGGTGATCAGGGAGATGACGCAGGTGAGCCCGCCGCGCGTGATGCTGGTGGTGGACACGCGCCTGCCCGACAGGTTGGTTCGGTCGCACGAGGCGGTCGAACGGGCGATCGCGGTGGCGGCGTCACTGGCGTCAGAGCTGATCGAGAAGGGGCTTATGGTGGGCGTGGCCGCCGCCACACCGGGCTCAGCCGAGGCCGAGTACACCATGGTCATGCCAAACCGCGGCAAACGCCACCGCCGAGACGTGCTCACCGCCCTGGCACGACTGCCCCTGAACACCAACGTTGAAGCACGTGGCGTGCTCGAACAGGTGATGCGTTCGGTCAAAGCTGGCACAACCCCCGTGCTGGTCACCCCCCACGAGGTCGAGCAGGGCCTTGCCGAGCAGGCACGGGGGTCGGTGGTCGTGCTCTCAAGCCTCTCGCCCCAAGTCCGCGCGTGGTTCACGTTCCCCGAGAGCGCCGATTTCGCCGTCTCCATGCCCATCGACCAGCAACCAGACCTCGAACCGGTCGGGCCCCCGGCCAAGGCGGGGAGATAGCCCATGTACGACATCCGCCAGTTCAAACCCACGCTGTACATGCTGCTGTTTCTCGGCCTCAGCGGCTTCTGCCTCGCCGCGCGGTCGCCGGGACTTTGGCTGGTGTGTGCCGGGGCGATCGGCACCCACTACTGGATGCGCGGGTCCGGCCTGCTTCCGCCCTTGCCGAACTGGGCTGCGGCGATCGTCGCCCTGGGGTTCGGGTTTGTCACGTTCCAGCGTTTCCTGGGCGACCCCGGCAACCAGTTGCTCGTCGCCGGCCAGTTCCTCGCGGTGCTGCAGCTCGTAAAGCTTTACCAAGAGGGCACGGGCGATGCGCGGACCGAGAACCGCAACTTCGTGTCGCTGCTCGTGCTGAGTCTGCTTCTAATGGTTGCCGCGGCGATCTCAACTGCGAGCCTGCTGTTCGGGCTGATCCTGATCGTGTACCTGTTCCTGAGTTTGTACTGCTGCCTGCTGTTTCACCTGAAGGTCGAGACCGAGCAGGCGAAGTCCGCGATGACGCTTCCGAAGGACGTGATCTCGCCGGCGGTGCTCCGGCAGGACGAGCGGTATCTCCCGTCTTCGATGCGCCGACTGACGGCGCTGGTGGCGGGGTGGGGGTTGCTCTGCGCGGTGGTGGTGTTTGTGTTTTTCCCGCGCGGGGCGGGCGCGGGGATCTTCGGTCAGCTCAACTTCCGCCCCGCCCAGGCCCTCACCGGGTTCAGCGAGCAGGTGTCCTTCGAGCAGGTCGCCCGCATTAGCCAGAGTCAGGAGCTCGTCGCCCACGTGGAGCTTTCCGTCGACGGCGCAGTCATCCGCGGCACCCAGCCGCTGTACCTCCGCGGCGTCACCCTCGACACCTACACCGGAGACGGCAAGGGCGCCGTCTCCTCCACCAACGACCGCGGCCGTGGTGCTTGGCAGTGGACCCGCAGCGAGCGCGACGAGCCCGAAGGGAAAATGGCCGGCTTGGCCAACCGCGAAGACTTCGCCCGCCCCGGGCCCAAAGTGGTCGTAGCCAACGTCAAGCTCCAGCCCACTGGCGTCAACGTGCTCTTTACGCCCGCCGGCCCTTACGGCCTCCAGCCCGGCCGTGAGCTCCGCTTCACCTTTTCCACCGCCGATGAAACGCTCCGCTCGGCCGAGATCCTCAACTCCCGCCTGGATTACACCGTCTTCGCCCGCGGCGAGATCGGCTATCGCCCCCGGCCAATGGGCGACCGGCGCGGCCCCGTTCGAACCGCCCTGTCCGCCCCCTCCCGGATCGACCCGCGCATTGTCGAATACGCCCGCCGCCCCGAGGTCTCGGGAACCGACGCCGACGGCACGCCCCTCTGGCGGCAGCGCGGCGACGCCTTCCGGCCCCACCCGCTTGATGCCCGCATCGCCGCAAACATCGAGAGGCACCTGCAATCCGCCTTCGCCTACACCCTTGACCTCACCGACACCACCCGCCGTCCCGACGAAGACCCCATCGTCAAGTTCCTTCTCGAGACCAAGCGCGGCCATTGCGAGTACTTCGCGGGGGCCATGGTCCTGCTCTGCCAGTCACTCGGGATCGACGCACGCATGGTCACCGGGTTCAAGTGCGACGAGTTTAACAACCTTATCGGCCGATATGTCGTCAAGCAGTCGCACGCCCACGCCTGGACTGAGGTCCGACTGATCACCGAGCCCGGTTCGGGCGGCGGTGGGCGCGGACTCATCTGGGAAACATGGAACCAGTTCGACCCCACGGCCGGAAGAGAGTTCACACCCACCGAGGCCACTGGTGTCTACGCCCGCGTCAAGCGCTTCTATGACTACCTCGAGTTCACCTGGGCCGACTCCGTCGTCGCCTACGACCGCGACCGCCGAGACTCGCTCACCACCGGCGTCGAACGCATCCTCACCAACACCGCCATCCGCACCCAGCGCGGCATGACCCGCTGGGACACCCTCCTCCCGGATCCGGGTTCGTGGTGGATCAGCCCCAAACTCATCGGCGGGGTGATCACCGTCATCGCGATGGGCGGCGTAGCCGCGGTGGGTTACTTCGCGTGGGAGCGGTGGAAGCTCAAGCGCCGCGCCAACCGCATCGGCTTGGGTGATCTGCCCGACGACGACAAGATCCGCCTGGCCCGGCAGCTCGGCTTTTACGACGACCTGCTGCGCCTGCTCGAGCAGCGTGGCCACCGCCGCCCGGCGCACCTCACGCCCCTCGAGTTCTCCCAAACCCTCGCCCACCTCCCCTCCGGGTCCTACGACGCCGTTCGCCGCCTGACGCGCATCTACTACCGCATCCGCTACGGCCGCGCCGAACTCGCCCCCGAGTACCAGCGCCGCGTCAAGGAGTCGGTGCTCCGCCTCGAGCCGATGCTCGGAACACCGAGGAAGTAGCTTCCACCACCGCGGCCCTATCATCCCGCCATGCTCTCCAGTGTGATTCTCTCCGTCGGCGACGAACTAACCCTCGGCCAAACGGTCGATACCAACTCCGCTTGGCTGGCGAATCGTCTCGCGGCGGTCGGGATCGACATCAACGGACACGTCACCGTCCCCGACTCGCGCGAGGCGATCGCGGCCGCAGTCCGCTACGCCTCAACCAACGTCGACCTCCTCGTCATCAGCGGCGGCCTCGGCCCCACCGAGGACGACCTCACCCGCGAGGGCCTCGCCGACGCAATGGGCGTCGAACTCGTCGTCGACCAACTCGCCCTCGCCACCATCCGCGGCTTCTTCGACGCCATCAAACGACCCATGCCCCCCCGCAACCAAGTCCAAGCCCAGCTCCCCCGCGGCGCCCGGTCCATCCCCAACACCTGCGGCACCGCCCCCGGCATCGCCGCAACCATCGAACGCCCCGGCGGCGCGGTCTGCCGCGTCGTTGTCATGCCCGGCGTACCCAAGGAGATGTTCGCCATGTGGGCGCTGTCGATCCTGCCCGAACTCGCCCGGCTCGCCGGAGGCGCGGTCATCGTCTCGCGCACGCTGCACACTTTCGGCCTCGGCGAAAGCACCATCGCCCAGCGCCTCGCCGCTGTCGACGGCGGACTCATGAACCGTACCCGAAACCCCTCCGTCGGAACCACCGTCAGCCACGGCGTCGTCTCCCTCCGCATCAACGAACGCGCCGACAACCCCACCACCGCCAGACAGGAGCTCGACGCCACCACACGCCTCTGCGTTGACGCCCTCGGCCTGCTCATCTACGGCCAGGATGAAGAAACTCTCCCCGAGGTCGTCGCACGCATGCTCCGCGGCGAAAAACGACCCGACGGATCGACCGCCAAAATCACCACAGCCGAAAGCTGCACCGGCGGCCTGCTCGCCAAGCTCCTCACCGACGCCCCCGGCTCCTCAGCCTATTTCACTCACGGCTACGTCGTCTACGCCAACGCCGCCAAGACCCAACTTCTCGGCGTCGGCGCCGATCTCATCGCCCAGCACGGCGCCGTCTCCGAAGCCGTCGCCAGCGCCATGGCCCGCGGCGCCCGCGACGCCTCCGAGTCGGACCTCGCCCTCTCCATCACCGGAATCGCCGGCCCCGAAGGCGGAACCCCCGCCAAACCCGTCGGCTCGGTCTGCATCGGCCTCTCTTGGCGTAGCCCCGCCGGCGAAACCGTCGCCTCCACCCGCTCCTTCCTCTTCCCCGGCGACCGCGACATGATCCGCGACCGCTCGGCCAAAATGGCCCTCACCCTCCTCCGCTACCACCTCCTCAAACAACCCTGTCCCCTTTAATCGGAGCCGGCGGGGACCTGGCCAAAAGAAAATACGCGGCCACGGACTTCCACGGAGAACACCGGAAAAACCAAGAAACACCAATTTCCCCATCTGTCTGGTCTTTTCCGTGCCCGTCCGTGGACACGCTTTCCCGTCCGACGCAGTCCAGCCAAGTCCGAGCAACGCCTTCACCCCAGCCGGGCGACCAGCTCTCCAACGGGCACCGTCGTCTGCTCTCGGCTGGCTGACACCTTGAGCACCACCGTGCCGGTCGCAAGCTCATTGTCGCCGACGAAGACAACGTGCGTCGCCAGTTCCTTGTCTGCCGACTTCAGCTGTGCCTTGAACGACCTGCCGGTGAGGTCGAGTTCGGTCGGCACTCCGGCTGCGCGGAGTGTACGGGCGAGCGAGAGATTGAATGGCCGCGCCGCTTCGGATTGCGCGACGAGGAAAACCAGCTTGTGCGGCGGCGCGGGCAGCGCAATGCCCTGCGCTTCCAGCGCTATCAGTAGCCGCTCCAGCCCGCTGCCAAACCCCACCCCCGGCACGGACTTCCCGCCCAGCGTCTCGACCAGATTGTCGTAACGTCCTCCCCCGCCCACAGCCGACTGCGAACCCAATCCCCCCGCCGTCACCTCCCAGAGCGTTCCGGTGTAATAGTCGAACCCGCGGACGAGTGCTCCGTCCACGGTGAACGCGACACCGGCATCGGTGAGCTGCGCCTGCACCGACTGGAAGTGCGCGAGGCTCGCCGGCGACAGCGACTCCGCCGCGGGGGGCACGCCAGTGAGGGCGGCTTGGTCGCGCGGGTCTTTCGAGTCGAGGATCCGCAGCGGGTTCTCCGAGATCCGCCGCTGCGAGTCCTCGGACAACGCCGCGATCTTTGGAGTGAGGAACGCCACGAGCATCTCGCGATACCTCGCCTTGGACTCCCTATCCCCCAGCGAGTTGATCCGCAGCGCAAGCTCCCGCAGCCCGCAGCGGCGGTAGAAATCCAGTTGCAGCAAAATGCACTCGACGTCCTGCTCCGGATTGGGCACGCCAAACGCCTCTGCGCCGAACTGGTGGTGAATCCTCAGCCGGCCCTTCTGCGGCCGCTCGTACCGAAAATTCGGCCCGATGTAATACACCTTCTGCCGCGCACCTTGATCCGCCAGCAGCGAGTGCTCGACCATCGCCCGAACCACCCCGGCCGTCCCCTCCGGCCGCAACGTCATCGACTCGCCGCCACGATCCTCGAACGTAAACGTCTCCTTCCGCACGACGTCGGTCGTTTCCCCCGCGCCGCGCTTGAACAGCTCGGTCTGCTCGAACACCGGCGTGCGGATCTCGCGGTAGTTGAAGACTCTGGCCGACTCGCGGGCGGCGCCTTCGATGGCGTGCCACCTCCAACTGGCGTCGGGGAGTGCGTCTTCGCAACCTTTGGGGGCGCTGATCTTTGACATGTCGATGGGGGTGTCAGTTGGATGGGAGGGGGAAGAACGAAAAAACGGGCGACCTTTGGGCCGCCCGTTTGTGGTGCGTGTGTTGCGATCCCGGGTGGCAGACCTACTTGGCCTCCGCCGCGGGGGCGACGTCTTCGCCGACGGGCTTCTCAGTGATGACGGCTTTGTCGACGATCGTGTCGAGCGCCTTTTGTTCCCGCAGTTGCAGGTAAAGGTTGCTCAGCGAGCCGTCCTTGGACATTTGGGTCTTGAGCTTTTCGGGGCGTTCGCCGCGCATCGCGGCGATCATCGAGATCCGGCCGTTGAGTTCCGACTCGTCCACTTCGATGTCGCCGTCGTTGGCGATCTGCTGCAAAACGAAGAACATCTTCAGCTCGGCCCGGGCTTCGTCGATCGAGCCCTGCTTGAGGGCTTCGATGTTGGCTTCGAGCTGGGCCTGGGGCACGCCGCGTTGCATCAGGTCGATCGCGCGGCGCTGGACGACGCGGTTGGACTGCCGCTCGGTGAGCTTCGACGGAAGGTCGATGGTGGTGTTCTCGATGAGGTACTTTCGGGCTTGATTCCGCATGGCTTCGGCGACGTCAAACTCGATTCGCGAGATGAGTTGTTCGCGGAGTGCCTCGCGGAGTTCGGCTTCGTTCTTGAACCCGAGGGATTCGAGGAAGTCTTCGTCGATGACGGCGAGTTCGAGGCGCTTGATGTCGTTGATCTTGATCTCGATCTGGACCGACTTACAGGCGATTTCCTTCTGCGGGTGGTCCGCCGGGACATCGGCTTCGAGGACTTTGGTCTCGCCGGGTTTGATTCCGACGAGCTTGGATTCGAGCTGTGCGATCTCGACGCCGGCGATGCGGCCGTCGGCGACGACGAGCTGTGCCCCCGGTTGCGTGCCGATCACGGCGCCCTCGACCTTGAGGGTAAAGTCGCCGACGAGGAAGTCCTTGGGCTCAGCCGCGCCTTCGACGGGAACGAGCGCCCCTTGCTGCTGGCGGAGGTTGGACATCGCCTGGTCGACATTCGTGTCGGTGACTTCGATCTTGGGCTTAGTGATCGCCACGCCCTCGAGGTTGGGCATCGTGAACGCGGGCTGGATCTCGACGGTTAGCGAGTAGGAAATGTTGCCCGTCTCGGGAAGCTCGGAGACGGCTTTGACATCGTCGAACTCGGGCTCGCCTAGAACCTTGAGGTCGTTCTTGCTGATCGCCTGCTCGTAGGACTCGCCAATGAGCTGGCGGCGGACCTGTTCCTTGATTTCGCCGCCGAATTTCTTCTGGATCAGCGAGATCGGCGCCTTGCCCGCGCGGAAGCCAGGGATAGCGGCTTGCGAGCGCATTTCCTTAAACTGCGCAGCCAGCTTCGCCTCGATCCGGTCGCGGGGGATCTCGACGAACACTTTCTTGGTCGCCGGGCCGGCGTCCTCAACGCGGACGGTGTACTGATATTCCTGGGCGGCGGTTTCGGCGATTGCGGTGGTGGACTCGGCCATGGCGATACTCTTCCAAGACGTTCGTTGATGTAAACTCGCGACCCGACCCGCCCGGGCGGACACCGTCAAACGGTGCCCCGCGCTGCGGAGTTCCACGTGGAACAATGACATGCCGAATACACACGTCGGCGCGCCACCCTGAACGGAGGTCATCCGCCCGGGGTCGTGAGTCTCGCAGTGTAGTGGTGGGCACTGGATTAGGAAAGCCCGTCCCTGCCTGCCACGACCCGACTATCATCGAAGACTTCAACACGCTCTCGACGAAAGGCAAACCACCCCCATGGCCGACAATCTCCTGCAAATCGACGACGACTGGAAAAAACAGGCCCAAGAAGAAAAACGCCGCCTCGCCGAAGAGGAAGCCAAGAAAAAGGCGCAAACCTCTGCAGCGGCTCCAGTTGTATCAGCCGGCGGGGCCGGACCCACCGCCGGTACTCCCGCCGGACGCCGGGCCGCACCCAAGGCCTCATTCGCAGGTCTCGTCCAAACCCTCATGACCCAAGCGCTGTTCTATCTGGGCGAACTGGGTAGTCGCACCGGACAGAACATGGTCGACCTCGACATGGCCCGGATGCAAATCGATCTACTGGGTGTACTTGAGGACAAGACCAAGGGAAACCTCACTGCCGAAGACTCGCAGTTCCTCGATACGGCCATGTACGAAACCCGCATGCGGTTCGTCGCCGTCGCCAAAGAGTACGCCACGGTATAGTTTGCGTCGGCCGGCCGGGACGAATGTAAGTCTCGAGTGAAGAACGCGTTTCACCTTGAAACGGGGCGGTTCTTTTTTTTGTAAAAGATTACTTGTGGTAGGGACCAACGACCGATAAGTTATGTGTCGGGTAGGGTTCCGAAAGGGATTTCGGAGTGCAGCACTGAACGGACTTGTCATGGATGGCGGGTCCCGGCTGGGTGTACAGGTTGGTGGTCGAAGTGACCGAATTGTGAACTTGGGTTGGCCGTGTTCGGGCGGGTGCCCGACGGGCGAATGAAGACGCGAGGCATGGACGCCATGGACGCACCCCGTACCAAGTCCACCGCCGGTCAGTTGTGGCAGATGCCACTGCTGTTGGTGTCACTTGGTGCTTTCGGTTACGCGACTTATCGGTTTGCGGATCAGGGTCCGGGGGCGACAACGAGTGACCAGATTGAGTTGGCCCGGGCGTATTTGAAGTACGACCGGCCGGAGTCGGCGATCACCGAACTCAACAAGATTTTGATATCTGACCGACCGACGGTGGAGCAACAAGGCGAAGTTCGGCGTCTTTTGGCTGCGAGCCTCGAACGCGGGCAGACCTTACGGGGCATCTCTCTGCCGTCGAACCACAACTCGATCATTGAGCAGACCAAGTTGGCGCGAGACGTGAAGGCGGACCTTACTGGGGCTGATTATCGAAGACTTGGGCGGTCGTTCGAGGCGGTGGGGAAGGTGGATGACGCGCTGACGGCGTACGCGCGGGCGATGGAGTTGGATCCCGGGTTGGAACCGGAGCTGACTCGTCGAACGGCTGAGGCACTGCTGAAGGAAGTCCGTCATGACGTAGCGGACGCGGTGTTGGCGCGATATTTGAAGATTGCGAGTTTGTCTGCGGAGGAGCGGGCGTGGGCGTTGGGCGAGCGAGCGGAGTTGCTAATTACGGCGAAGAAATTTGCCGAGGCGCGGGAGCTGCTGGGGCAAATTCTCGGGCTGGCGGTGGACGACACGGTCAGGGGGCACACGGCGTACCGGTACGGATTGTGCGCGTACGAATTGGGGGATAAAGCTGAAGCCGAGCGGCAACTTCGGATGGCCAGGCAGTTGTTGCGTGTGCGGCATCCGGCGGACGCGGAGGCGGCGTATTTGTTGGGGCGGATTTACGAGCAGCGTAACCAGCCTGACGAGGCGATGTCTTTTTACAGGGACGTGCTGATTTCGCACCCGGACTCGCGGGCGATGCTTCCGTCGCGGTTGGGACGTGGGGTGGCGCGGGTCATGCGGGGAGACGACGACGCTGGGATGGAGGATTTGACGTGGGTTTCGCAGCAGTTGGGGTCCAAGCCGGCGTTGAAGCGGCGGCACACGGAGGCGGCGCTCGAGAGTTTTGAGAAGGCGGAGCTGATTTTGGCGTCGCGGCAGAATTATCAGGGTGCGTTGGAACTGTTGGGGTTGGAGAAGTCGCTGGTGGAAACGCCGGCGGCGTCGTTTTGGGGTCGGGTTGCCAATGTGTATGAGCGGCGTGCGGAGCAGGTGGAGGCGGCGTCGGAGAAGGTTGACGCGGAGGAGGAGAGGCGGCAGTTGAGGGCGGCTGCGCGACAGTTGAGGGTGAAGGCGGGGGACGCGAGTTTTTCGTATTCGATGGCGCTGACGCTGTCGGACAACGATGGGTACGGAGAGGCGTTGCGGCGGGCGATTGATTTGTACGACCAGGCGGGTGCGGTGCAGTCGGTGATTGCGGCGTTGGAGTTGTTCGCTCTTGAGCGTCCGAGCGATCCATTGACGCCGGACGCGATACTGAGGCTGGGCAAGGCGCACATGGCGGCGGGGGAGTTTGACAAGGCGATCGTGGCGTTCGAGCGGAACCGGTTTAGGTATCCGGGATTTGTCGCCGCGACGAAGTCGGCTGTGCCGTTGGCGCAGGCGCTGATAGCGAAGGGGGCGGCGTTTTACGGCAAGGCGGAGAAGGTGCTGATAAGCGTGGTGGAGGACAACCTTGCACTGACGCCGCAAGCCGAGGAGTTTCGAAACGCGGTGTTCGAGCTGGGGAGCTTGTACTACAGGCAGGCGAGACACGAGGAGTCGATTGCGCGGTTTGACGAGGTGATGAAGCGGTATCCGACGGAAGAGCGGATGGGGCAGGTGTTGTTCTTGATGGCGGATGCGTACAGGAAATCTGCGTTGGCGCTCGCCAAGCCGGCGGCGGCGACGGTGGCTGCGGGGGGTGCTGC
>Ga0105047_10008001_pt1 | contig 17722 bp, 15 predicted proteins | sample MAT04_FD_78384 | JGI IMG/M metagenome (GOLD analysis project Ga0105047, IMG submission 78384) | Freshwater microbial communities from Lake Fryxell liftoff mats and glacier meltwater in Antarctica - MAT-04 (megahit assembly) | ecosystem: Environmental > Aquatic > Freshwater > Ice > Liftoff...
CGCTTTCTCGTGACGTATGGCGATGGATTGACCGACCTTGATCTCGCGGCCGCGCTGCGCTTTCACGAATCACATGGTCGTCTCGCGACAGTGGCGAGTGTACGTCCGACGTCGCGTTTTGGCGTAATGGATGTGGGCGCTGAAGGACGCGTTGAGGCGTTTGCCGAGAAGCCATCACTTGAAGGTTGGGTCAATGCGGGGTACTTCATTTTCGAGCCGGAGGTGTTCGACTATCTCAACACCGACGAGTCGTGCATTCTGGAGCGCGAGCCACTGGAGCGATTGGCCGCCGAAGGTGAGCTCATGGCGTATCGCCATGACGGATTCTTTTTCGCGATGGATACATACCGCGAGTACTTGCAGCTGAACGAAATGTGGGATCAGAATCGCGCGCCGTGGTCGCGGCCGCAGACGTCGGTGATGCAGACGCGCGTTACGCCGCGCAGCGTGCGCAAGACTGCGTAAACGCGTCACGATGAAAACGAAAAAGCCCACTGCAAACGCAGTGGGCTTTTTGGTTTGGAATTTCGAAGTGCTACCAGCGTCGTGCGCCGCGATTTCCGCCTGGCAAGCTGCCGGTTGGTATGCCGCCGCCGCCCACGAGGACTCCGCCAATCGCACCGATAGCACCAACTGCACCGCCGATGGGATTGCGGTTGCGCCCGCGACCGGGAGGTTCGCAGTGGTCGTCGCCGGCGGACCCACCGCGGAGGATCACGCCAATAATTCCGCCCATACGGCCTCTGGTGCGGCCTCGATCACCCTCGGCACCACTGCCTGTGTTGCCCGAGTTGTGCACGCCCTCCGTACTAGTGCCCGCCGACGGACCGCCCGGCATGGCGATCGTCTCATTCGGGTCGGGAGCGCTGGCCGCTACGACAGCTTCGGCGACGGTTGCAGCCACTGCAGTTGGTGCGCTCACATCAGGTGGAGCGATGACTGCTGGCTCGGGATTCACGTCTGCTGGCGCGATCGCAACGTCGGCCACGGTTGGTGCTGCTGCTGGTGCAGGCGCCTTCCTTTTTGTCGGAACAACCATTCGTGCGCCCTTCGACGTGCCACTGGGAGCGCCGTTCCGCCCCTGCTCGATGGCCGACACGATGCCGGTGCGTGTCGCCTGAACACTCGTCGCCAGGTTTAAATCTCGTTCCAGATCGGCGGTCATCGTGCCGCCAGGTGCGCGCGTCAGCATGACGACGGCAGCCACTGAACCCGCTGCCAGCACCGACAGCGCAGAAATTGCAACGATCTTTCTCATGGGCCTCTCCCGAACCGTGAGCGCTTCACCTTCGATTGTTGGCCGGAACTTGCTTCCGGAAACTCTTGAACCAGCGGGCGACACAGGGAACACTGCAATTGGTGAGCCAGATCGCGCCCACCAGCTTCCAGTAGTGATCTAACAAAACTGGGCTGAAAGTTCGTCCCCAAAGCAGGACACATCGCGTCTCCCGACAGTGACAAACGATGGTTCGAAACGAACGAGGGCGCAACGCCCTTCACGTGTCTACCGTGCGTTCAGTCATCACCCTTTTCCCCGTTCGCATGCTGCGTCGCTCGGTCTCTCCAACCGCTTTTCGCCGGCGGGCAGCTTATATGTCGCTCACGACTGCCGTGTTCGGGATCGCGCTGCTTGGCTCCTCCTGTCAAGGCGCGGGACGCGTATCGGCTGCACAGAGGCTCGCGATTGCCGATTCGCTGGAAGCGCTCGTCAAGCAAGCCTACGATTTTTCGGCGCCGAACCCGACCCAGCGACTGTTGAGTCTGTATCCAGACAGCGGTCGTGTGATTTCCGCAGCTGCGGGCCGAGTGACGACGACGCGCGCGGTGCTGGCGACGGAGATCGCCGGTTTCTGGCAACGCGTTGGTCAAAACATGAAGGATCCGAAATTTCTGATTGGCTCGTCGTACGTGGACGTGCTGACGCCGGACGCGGCGGTGATGACCTTCAGCTACAGCATTCCCCACGTCACACCCGCGGGTCGCCCGCATACGGTAGCCGGGGCGTGGACCACGTTGTGGCGGCGCGAGGGCGGGCGGTGGCTGATCGTGCAGGAGCACCTGTCCGACACACCGGAATCCACGATGTCGTCAGGGATGGCCGCTGATTCGATGGCGGTTCCCGATACTACCGGGCACAACATGCCGGGGCACGTGATGCCGCCCCAAGCCAACCCGGTCAAGAGGTAGCACGAACGGCAACTTTGCTCTATTCTGGACGGTATGGCGCAACTTTCAGACATCGAAATTCAACGAAGCCTTGGCGGACTGCCGGGCTGGGCGCGCAAGGGTGTGACGCTCGTGAAGAGTTTTCATTTCGCGACGTTTCCGGCCGGCATTGAATTCATTCGTCGCGTGGCGACGGTTGCCGAAAAAATGAATCATCATCCCGACATCGACATTCGCTACACGAAAGTGAGTTTCGTGTTGAGTACGCACGATGCCGGGGGGATTACGGACAAAGATCTCGAATTGGCGCGGGCGATTGAGGGGTTGGGGCTGAACTGAAGCCGAACGGCTGAATGGCCGAATGGGGGATGCAGGCTTAAAGCCGAAGAACAGACTGCAGCCTAAAAGCCGAAGAACAGACTGCAGGCTAAAAGCCGAATAACAGACTGCAGCCGAACGGCCGAACAAGAGACTGCAGCGCGTGCTACGGCCCTTGGGCTATCCGGCTGCACGTTGTTCTTCGGCTCTCCGGCTGCAGTCGGTTCTTCGGCTCCCCGGCTGCAGTCTGTTCTTCGGCTCTCCGGCTGCATCCCCCATTCGGCCATTCAGCTTTTGGGCTTCAGTTGCTTCTGACCAGCCTAATACCACCGTTCACCGTCGTCGCCCGCACGCGCGCCGAACCATTCCCCACCGTTCCGCGCAATTTGCGTGTGGAGAGTGTGCCGACCACCGTGACGGGAAAGTCGGTGTTCACGCGGCCGTTCACTGTTGAAAGTTCGAGCTGCGCGCCGAAGCTTGCTGGCATTTCGAGCGTGATTGATCCGTTCACCGTTTCGTAGCTGAGATCGTCCGATGTGGTGAGGTTACCCATGCCGACCGTGATGCCACCGTTGACGGTCTTGGCCCGGACCGGACCACCGCTGCTGCGTGCTTCGATCGACCCGTTCACGGTTTCGGCGCGCACCTCAGTGTTGACGCCACTGACTTCGAGACCGCCGTTTACAGTTTCGATGTCAACGCGGACACCGTTGGGCACACGTACGATAAAGCTCACGGATACATCGTTGTTCCGATTGTTATTGCGACTGTTTCGCGGGGTGTGAATGCCCTGCGCGTCGCAGGTGGATTCTTCGGTCCAGAGCGCGCAAATCACGACGTCGCCGGTGCTGGAGCGCGGCTGTACAATGCGAACATCCGCAGGATCGCCGCGACGCCATCGCTTTTCGGCCGAGACTTCAACCTGGCTGCTGCCGCTGCGTTCAACGCGAATGGCGCCGTTGATATTCTTGATGATGATGCTGTTGCCGTTCGCAATTACTCCGGCCCAATTGAACGCATCGCCGCGATTGTCCTGGCCGTCGCGACTATTGCGGGATTGCGATGCGGCGGGCGCGGCGAGTATCAGGGTTGTAGCAAGGCTGAGCGCGGATGTGGTGCAAAAAGCGTAGCGCGCACGATGGAATGGCATGATCAAGAGTCCTTGCCCGGGCGGCGTGGGCCGCGATTGATGTGAACATCTCCGTTAAACGTCGAGATGGTAACCAGTGCGCCGTTTCCGCCGCCGATCTCCAGCTTCTGTTGCTCATTCAGCGACATGGCACGTCCGTTGAACTGGCGAACCGCGCCAGCGAAACCGCGTACCGCGCTCGATCCCGGTTGCACCGTCAGTGGAAGTGTTGAATGCAACGAACCATTGAATGACTGCAAACTCACGGTGCCCTTGGTGCTATCGGGCAGGTACAGATGAACATCACCGGAATGCGTATTGAACTCGTACTTGCCGGTCCTGGCCAACGCGCCGTCGTACCAAATTCCACCCTCTACCACTTGCACGTGCACCAAATTGCTGAGCATACCGCGCATGGAAACATCACCGCTGTTTGACGACACCTCGACGTCGCCGCGGATATCGCTCAGCGTCATCTCACCGGAAATTGCCGTGACGCGGAGCGCGCCGTCGATATCGCTCACGGTGATATCACCCGAGACGTTGGAGACGGCCGTGCGACCTGATGCGCCGCGAATCGTGACGTTCCCGCTGTACAGCGTGGCATCAACCTCACCGCGCACATCCAGCACTTCGACGTCGCCAAGCATGGTGCCAACCACAACTCGCGTGTTCAGCGGCACGCGTACCGTGATGGTGGCATCGAGGGTTTTTGAACGGCCGCTGCGACGAGCTTCCAATCGGAGGGAGCGCGAAGTCCTGCTGAATTGCAACTCGCCAGTCGAGCTCACTGCGTGAATTTCGACCTCGTTGCGATCCCACCCGCGCACCGTAATCCGGCCATCACTGGCGCTCAGGTCGACAATAGTGCCGCGTTCCACCGCGACAGTTGTGTCGAGGCGCATTTCGTTGTCGCCGCCGCGCGCCACTCGTGTGTTGCGCGTGGTGCGCGAGCCGCCTTCAACATTCCGACTTTGCGCCTCGGCAAACGGTGTCGTGCATACTATTGCAAGCATCGCCGCCATAAGCGAAATGCGCGAGACAACACGCGATGTGTTCACGCGGAAACCAGAGAGAGGAGCGCGCCAGAGCATGCGAAAGTCGTCGGTTTAGAGCAGGGCGATGCGCCGCATGATGTCGAGCTTGCTTTCAAGCGCGCGATCAAGCTGCTTCGAGAGAAAACGGCTGCGCGGGTCGTTCTGCAGCGCGCGGCGGCTGTCGTTGATGGCGTTGTCGATAATGCGGAGATTGCGCTCGATCTGCACGACCGTCACCGAATCGAGATCGCTCAGCCGTTCATCAACAATGCGGCGCATCGCCATAATTTCCCGTTCGTACGCGAAATTGGTGGAGCTCTCTACGCGCGATGTATACCGGGCTGCAGACCGCAACCCGGGTTCGGAACCGGTCGTCAGTGATGCAGGTCCGGTTGGAACCGAGGCGGTCTCATTGTCCTGCGTTAACGCCGACTTTGCGTTCGGGTTGGCGTCCGACTGTTCAGTGGCCGCAACAATCGTCGGAGTTGTAGTTGGCGCAGAAACAGCCGCGACGGCGGTGGGTGCCGAAGTACTGGCGCTGCTCCCACGCGTAACGATATACGTGACGCCCGAACTCACGGCCACCAGCACTGCTGCCGCCGCCGCGAACATACGGAACGAAACCGTCCGGGCACGTGTGACCGAATCCGCACTCGTCGAGCCTATCGAAACCACCGGCGTATCCAAACGCCTGGCAATCCCAGCCCACAAATCATGCGATGGCGAAAGAGATGGCAGCACGGCGGCATTTCCGACGATAGCGCGCACATCGGCCAGCAGCGCCAGGCAACTCGCGCACTGTGCGGCGTGGCCATCTACGGTTGCACGATCGCTTGCCGTCAACGCTCCGTCGATGTAGTCCGAAACAACCTTCTCGAACTGCTCGCAGGAGAGAGGAACTTGAAGATTAGACATGGTCCGGAATGTTTCTCAGAGAGATGCGTCTGAATATGCGAATCATCGGTTGAGCGCCTGTCGCAGCAGCATGCGTGCCCGGTGTAACTGCGCCTTGCTGCCGCCCGCCGAGATGCCCAGTTGTTCACCAATCTCTTCGTGTGTAAAGCCTTCGACGTCGTGCAGCACGAAGATCTGACGCGCACCACGTGGAAGTCCCGCTATCGCGGCTTCCAGATCGAGCCGTTCTCCAACAAACGCGCCGCGCCCTGGAGTGAGTTCAATCGCATCGTCATCGTTGACCGCGCGATTCTTTCCTGCGTTATCAGATTTGCGATTCGTAAGCACCACGTTGACGGTCACCCGATGCAACCACGTCGAGACCTGAGCATCACCGCGAAACGTTGGCAACTTCTGCCACACGCGAACAAACACATCCTGCGTGAGTTCCTCGGCCTTCGAGCGATCGGTCACCATACGCATGCAGATGGAGAGTACCCGCTGCATGTGAGCGCGATACAACCGTTCGAATGCGGTGCGATCACCGCGCGCGGCTGCCATTGCGTCGCTGCGCCACGGATCAAGACTTTCGAGCGCTCCAATCTCGAAGTCAGGACCGGACATGTTCAACCCTTGCAGCGGCGCCGCAGTGCTGGGAGGCACGTATTCTGTTCCCGCTGGTTTGTTGGACGATGGTCCGGTCACTGGCCGAGTGAGCATTGCTCCGTTGCTGTCACCCAATGGGACGGCAGTGGGAGCGTGAAGGTTTGAACTGGCCGTACGGAAATCCGCGGGGAAGGTTTGCCCGCGGGTGTGAGCTAACGTGCCGCCAGCTCCATGGATTCGACGATGGGTTGGAGGTCGTTCATCCGTTGCAGCCAGAAGGAAGGTTGGGTGGGGATCAGCTCGTCGGCAGAGAATGGGCCCCAGGTGGCCGCCGCCGTTCGAACGCCCGCCGCTTTCCCGGCTTGCATGTCGTGGGTGGAATCACCAACGAACAGGGCGCGGTCGGCGGGAATCTGCAGTTGGTCGAGTGCGAACAACACGGGGTCGGCGAGGGGTTTATGGCGCAGAGTTGACTCGACCGTCACTTCGACTTCAAACATTCCCGCGAGCCCCACGTGCGACAGCGAGCGCTCCGTCATGCCCGAACCTTTGCTGGTCACGAGTCCGAGCGCGTGTCCGCGTGCCTTCGCCCAGGCCAGAGTTTCGAGCACGTTTGGATAGATCGTGGTCAGCCGTTCGAGATGACTTGCCTGAAATTCGCGATACCGAGCGACGAGCGCTTCGACGTCGTCGCCGCCGACGGCCCATTCGGCAATCTGGATGCGTAGCGGCTTTCCAATTCCGGCGGTCCAGGCCGGCACCGACGGGCGAAGTGTGCGTTCGGAAAATGCATGCTGCATGCTCTGGATGAGCAGGTCGATGGAGTCGATCAGGGTGCCGTCGAGATCGAATAGCAGTGCGAGTTTGGTCATGCGTCATGTTAACGCGCTGACGGCTGCGCCGTTAACACGCTGACGGCTGCGCATTGTCCTCGTGTTCGGGTTCGATTTCGAGGAGTAGCAGCGCGATGAGGCGCCAGCCATTTGGGTCAGGCGCTCCATCGGGATCGAATGCATCCTTGGGCGCGCTCGGTATGTCGGAGGCTTGAGGCGCGAACGGTTGTGCTTGCGGAAATGCCGCGAGCCACTCGCTGATGGGAACGGTGTTTGACGTGCCCGTCCACGCAAGCAGTGCTCGTTCTGCGCCCGCGCCCCGAGCGTTCAGAATCTGCTGTTCAACACGCGAGACCAGTGGCGCAATCGTTGCGCGTGTTGGCGAGAGCATGTTTGCGAAGCGAGACGACAAGGTGTCGAGTGCGCGCTTCTGGATTGGTGCAATCGTGTGCGCGACGGGTCCCGAGAGTTGTTGCAGCGAATGGGTTTCGGTCCACTGTTGCAGTTGGTGGTGGGCGCGCTCGACGGATGCGGTTGATGACTCGACCCCGCGCGTTGGTGATGACGGCGCACGTCCGAAGTTGAGAGTTTCGCGTGGTTCGAGCTCAAAGATCTGCCGTGATTTCCACATCGCAGCGTCGCGCGAGCCGATCGCGTGCACAGCGCGATGCAGTGTCGTGGTGTCATCTCCGATCCCGTTGCAACAGGCGACAACGGTCCTCCGGCCGCGGTGTTCAATCGCAGCAATCCACCCATTGGCGAGGGCATCGATTGTTGCGATGGAAGATGTTTTGCTCAAGGATTCGTGCGAACAACGGCATTCATCATCCCGGCGCAGCCACGCTTGCCAGTAGTCGCGAAGTTGTGTTGCCTCGTCGGCGCCGCTCAAACGCGCAGCGCGCTTCGCATCAGGCGCTGCAGTTTCTCCACCCACAAATTGTCGATGCAGTCCGGCCTTTCGTTCAAGCGCTGCGACAACGCGCAGCACCGCATCCGCTCCCATCGATGGTTCAAACGTGTGCACGTCGACGAACGAGTGTGATGCACCCATGCGAGCCAACCGACCAACGCGCTGTTGTCGTAACGCGTGCGTCCACGGCAAATCGAGATGCACTATAACTCCTGCGTCCTGCAGATTTACGCCTTCAGCCAGCAGATCGGTGGTGAGCAGCAGTCGGATGCGCTCATGGGCCGCGGGCGGAGGGCGGCCGTGCGCTTTTGGCGCAAACGTGGCGATCAATTCGTGACGAGCGATGGCGCCACTGGCAATGCGTCCCCCTTCTGACGTCAGCAACGCGATGCCGGCCAGATCGCTCAGCGCGCGATGGAGTGCACGCACCGTACTTGCAAACTGGGAGAACGCCACAATCGCGGGCGGTGCAACGGGTTCGTTTTCCGCCGGTCTCCGTACATCGTCGCGAGGATAAGAAATGTTCATCGTCAACGTCTCTGTTCCAACCAACGACCGCAGCAACTCGACCCGCCGCGCATCGGCCATTGACGTACGCGTGTGCAACTGCAGCAACGCCTGCAGTCCATCCAGGTGCGACAGCAGCGTCTTGAGCATCTCGCCGGTATCGGCTGACGCAGTTGCGACCAGAAGTTCCGGAAAACCAAGTTGCACGGAGTCATTGCCAACAATCCAACTCTGCAGTTCGCGCTGCGTTGGGTAACGCCCGTGCGCCAGCGAATGCAGCAACGCTTCGCCACGCAATTGCCGACGTCGAATAGTATCGCTCAACGCCGCGTCGCTGGAACACCACGCGCGAAGGAGGCCCAGTCGAACCAGCGCGCTGGCGGCAACACCCTCGTGTACCGGAAGCGGTGGTGGCAATGTCAACAGACACTCCAGCACCATGTGATTATCGGGCAAGCGATGCGCCGGGTGTTCTCGCACCGTCGGAATGCCGGCGGCCCCCGCGGCAGATGCCTGGCGTCGAATCACACATCGCGCGAGGGTGGCGTGGTCCAGCGCGTCGGCACGATGGCCCAGAAAGAGCGCCAGCAGCGCCCGCAATTCACGTTCGCGATTGTGCACTGGTGTGGCCGTCAGCAGTAACACCTCGCGGTTGGCCGTGAATGCCACGACGTTGTTATATCGGGCGGTCGTGCGTGTGCGCAGGTGATGCGCCTCGTCGATGATGACGAGCGACCGCGCGCGGTCAGGCACCTCGCCATAGTGCCCTTTGCTGTTGGGCCCTTTGCTGTTGGGCCCTTTGCTGTTGGGTACTGCGCCGATCGGAGCGCGCGACATTCGGTGCAGCGAATGCAGCGTGATGTTGTGACTCTCCGTGATGGCGATCGCCGAACGCCACATGGGCAGCAGTGTTGCCGGGGCCAGAATGTGCACCGTTGGAAATTCGCGTGCGACCGCGAGCGCGACATACGTTTTCCCCAGCCCTACCGCGTCGGCCAGGAGAGCACCGCCAAACTCACGCATCGCCACACGGAGTCGGAGCAGCGCATCCAGCTGATGCTCGCGCAGTGCTATTTGTCCCAGGGAAATCTCGACGGCGGGGTGATTGCACTCGTTGACGCTTGCGGCGTCGGCCGACAGTGCAACGCGCGCAATCTGCCGGCACACGATCGATGGATGTTCCGCGTGCCATTTCGACAACTTGATTGAGCGTGTCATCGCGTGCGCCAGTGAAGGAGTGGGAGAAGCGATTGCAGAGGAATGCCGTACGCCGCCGCGACGATTGCAGTGTGATCTTCGGGCGACGTCGCCCCGCCGTTTCGCTGCGTTCGACAGAAATTCGCGAGCGACACACGCGATGCCGCCCAATTTTCCGGAACGGGAAGCGCCGCTACCGTCCAACCCAGAAAACGACGCCAGCCCCCACGCGCCGGCTCGGCAATGGTATCGAGCCAGGCAGCCGCAATCGGAGACGTGAGCAGCGTGTTCAACGCGTACGCGTCGGTGAGTGATGCCGCGCGCAACACGTAGCAGGTGTTGAGCGGAACCGTCGGATCACCCGGTTGCAACACGGTGGTGCGCAACGTTCGTCCAAGGTCGGCCCAGACCAACCGCGCGGATTCGGAACGCGCGGCTTCGGTGCGAAATAGCGTCCACCACGGTTGTCCCGTTCGCGAGTCCTTGCGTGTTTCCAGCTGCGATCGATAGCGCGCAAACCAGCGGCTCGTGCGCGGTGGAAGCACCCGTAACGGTGAACCGTCGGCTCCGTGTGTCCACAGAATTCGCAAATCGCCAGCCGCTTGCGCCTGACGGACTTCTTTGGAGCGCAAGGCGATCGCGTCACCGCGAAGTGCCGGGCGCAGCAGCGTTCGCTCAACAGTGTATTCGCGGCCTTCACTTTCAATCGTAGCCGTATCGTCGTCGTGTTCGGTGGCATGCACGAGAAACGCCGAATTCAAACCGCACTTGACACCGAGCAGTGGTCGTCCAAGATGGGAATCACCGAGGGCTGGTCCAGACCGACGCAGTCGTTCAAATGCGTTTCGCACGTCGGGCGGAACCAGCAACCACGGCGCCGCGTTATCTGCGCCCATCGAGAGAAAATGCCGCGGTACACCAAACCGGTGTTCGTGTTCGCCGCGTGTGATGGCGACACGGATATCGGCGTGACGATCAATCGCTGTCAGTGCAGAATCGCTTTCACCAGGCGCACCGTTTGTCGGCACCACCAATAGTCGCGCAGCCATTGTGTCGTTCGTTGAAGTGTTCGGAATGGCGGTTCGGGCACGTGCACGCGTAGCCACGAGCAACGAGGGATAAACGGCGGCATCAAACAACGCGCCGGCGTCACTCCAGTCGCGCACCATCTGCACGTGCATGGTTTCGGCGAGATATTTGCGGACACCACCGCCGGCGAGAGACCGCCACAATTTTGCCGGTAGCAAGAGCGCCAGGACACCCGATGGTTTGAGTAGTTCGGCGCCGCGTTCGACAAATGCCACGGCGAGATCCGCCTGCGCAGCGAATCCGGCTCCGGCGCCCGCGCGCTGTGCCCCAGCTTTCCACGCCGCTTCGCGCAGCGTGCAATACTCAACGCGGAGCCGGGCGCGTTCTGCCACTGGCAAATTGTGCGGACGCACCCACGGTGGATTGCCGATCACAAGATCGAATCCTTCGGCGGCGAGATCGGCAAAGTGCGCCGCAAAACGGAACGGAAGCGCACCTCCCATCTCGATTTTGTGCCGTTGCGCGCGTTGCTCGCGAAGCGTGTCGCGAATGTGCTCCAGGCGCAGGCGATCTTTGCGCGTCGGTAGTGTGCGTTCGCCAAACAGATCGCGCCGCCGGAGATTTTCCAGCAACTCGCGGCGCACGTTCGTGGTGGCGTCGATCATCCGGGTGTGTTCATGCACGGCGCGCCGGCGTTCTTCCAAATCCATCGACGCCGCGAGCGTGCGTTTCCGGCTGCCTGTGGCGCGCGCGTAGCGAAGACGCAACTTCGTGAGCGCACGAGCGGATGGCGATGCAAATCTCAAATCACCCGCAGCGAGAGTATCGCCCACACGGATGTTGTGATCGAGATTGGGCAAGGGCGGAATCTTCTCTGGGAGTGTTTCGGGACACTCGATGACCACCGACAACCACAAACGCAATTCGCAAAGCCAGACGGCCATGGGATTTCGATCGACCCCAAAGATCGATCGCGTGAGTACGTCGCGCCGAACAACATGCGTGGGTCGCTTGTCTCCGGCTCGGGCCAGCAGATCGGCGACACGCTCCAACGTGTGCACCAGGAATGCGCCCGAGCCGCACGCCGGATCGAGGATATGCAATGTTTCAAGTCGCGTGACGACTGCTGGCGTCAACGCGACCGCGTCGAACGATTCACCGTCAGCGTGCGTGGTCGATTGCTGATCACTCAGTCGACCAAATTGCGGCGCGCTAAAGTTCAGCGCCGGAATAGCCGCTTGCATTGCGTCGGTTACGGTCTGGCGTACCAAGCCCGGTGGCGTGAAGAACGATCCCGAACGACGTCGTTCGTCGGTGGCCATCAAGCATTCAAAGGCGCGCCCCAGCATTTCTGGATCGACCGCGGCTTCCGACCAGCTCGAGGAATCTTCACGCGCCGTGAACCGGTAGCGATCCAGCAGATCGCCAATGAGTGCAACAATGGCGTCGTCGGAGAACGTGAGCGTACGGCGTTGCTGCTCGAGTCGCGTAGGTGAAAACAGTCCGCCGTTCAGAAACGGCACTGCTCCAAACGCCTTTGCCGCTGCCGAGCGTTGATTGACGGGAGTGTTGAGTGTGCCAAAGAACAGCGGTCGCAGGAAGCGGTCGTGCAGACGGCCGCCTTGTTCAAGAAAGTGCGCGCAATGTTTGAGGAGAAAGCCGCGCTCTCCGGCCAACCAACCCTTGGCTTCGAGAAACGCGAGGAAGAGCAGGCGTGATGCACAAAGCAGCGCCAGTTCGTCACGCTCTTCGCGGCTCGCCTTCCCCTTGGCCGTGAGCGCCAATTGACGGACCAGTTTCTCGAGCGTGCGATAGAAACGCGCCGACAGCGCGTCGCGCTTCAGGATATCTGTCCATCGGGCGTGACAGACGCGGTCGTGCTCTGTTGGCACGCTGGCCAGCGCCCGAATTGTGTCGGCATCGGAATCGACGATGCGTAGCCGGTCAACGCGCAGGGCAGCCACGCGCGGACCGGAGGGATGGGCCGAGGCACACGCCACCACGAACGAAGCGCTGCTAGCATCGAGCAGCATCACGCTCCAGAGCCGGGTTGGCGCATTCTTCACCAACGCCTGGCAAATCAGCCGGGTCCATTCGCGCACCTCACCTGGCGACCCCGAAAGCCGGGCGGATACCAGGCGACGGTTGCCCTCAGCGCGACTCAGTCGAGCCTCAGTGACCCATTCGTGAATACCCAGCGACTGCATAGCGTCAGCAGTAACGTGCAGCATGGGTGTCTCAAAGCCCAGCTGGTGGGCTAAGTTGTTGAGCGCGTCAAGCGAATCGGCTTGCGCGAGCAGGGTCGTGGCGGCGCGTATGGTGAGCACGCACGCAGTGTGCCACACACGCGGTGCGGGACCCTCACCAATCCATTTTGCGTCGCTACACAACAGCGCAACGTCGGGTTGTTTCAGGTCAACCGAACAAGTGTCAACAGAGGAGCAGGTCCGTGAGCAAACGCATCGCGTGGATAAATGGCCAGTTCGTCGCCGAGTCTGAGGCGCGTGTTTCGATTTTCGATCGCGGGCTGTTGTTTGGCGACGGCGTGTACGACGTCGCGACCGTTCTCAACGGCCAACTGATTGACGCGGATTTTCACCTGGCCAGACTCGGTCGCTCCTGTGCGGCGATTGCGTTGACCAATCCCCACACGGTGGCCGAATGGACCAGCATGATGCACGAGTTGTTGCAACAGACGGGTGTGACTGAGGGGCTCGTGTATCTCCAGGTTACGCGTGGGACCGCCGAGCGAGACTTTGCGTTTCCGAAGGACACGTCGCCCACCGCTTTCGCGTATGCGCGCACGAAAACGTTGCTGAATGATCCAAATGCCAAGGGCGTCCACGTCGTGACCACACCCGACATTCGATGGGCGCGCCGTGATATTAAGGCCACCTCACTGCTTGCTCCCGTCTTGGCCAAGCAATTTGCGAAGGAACAAGGCGCGTTCGAGGCGTTCATGCATATGGATGGCATCATCACGGAGGGCGGATCCAGCAATGCCTTCATGGTGCGGAACAACACGGTTACCACGCAGCCGCTCACCCACACCATTCTTGCTGGCGTCACGCGACACATAATTCTGGATATCGCGGAAGCCGCCGGCCTGGCCGTCGAAGAGCGGGGCTTCAGCATCGACGAGGCGCTCGCTGCCGACGAACTATTTTTGAGCAGCGCGACAACATTTGTGTTGCCGGTCATCAAGCTTGACGGAAAGGAGATAGGTGGTGGTCTGCCAGGTCCCGTTTCAATCAAGCTGCGAGAGCTATACATCGCGCGGGCGCTGCAGCTTGCGCCGCCTCAGGACGATCGGTAAACGCGACCTTTCCATTCCACTTTTTGTCCGCGCACGACGGCGGCAACACCAATTGCAGCAAAGATCAGCATCCCAAGCGGTACAAACACAACGCGCCACCCTGGGATGCGCGCGAAGGCGTTGATTGTCGCGAAAAACCACAGTAATGCCGCACTCGAAATTGCACACCACAGGACCAGTACGTTGGGCGCGTGAAACCTGCCGAATGACATTGCGACCAGCGCGCCAGCAACGAGTACTGGCAGTATGATCGTGAGGGGTGCGCCCACGAGTGCGAAGGGATACACCAGACGTCCCACGATTCCGCCGCGCATGGCCATCCGACCGCCCGCATAAATATTCTTCATCCAGCCGCGCACAATCGATCGAAAGTCGTCGTACATACGTGTCGACAGCTGGCGCGTGCCGAGTACCAGCGAGACGCGCAGTCCGGCCTCGTGCGTGCGCTGCGCCATCATCAAATCTTCGGCGACGGTGTCCTTCACGGCCGCGTGACCGCCAACAGTGTCGTACGCCGCCCGCGTCATCATGAAACACTGGCCGTTTGCAATGACATCGGCCGATCGCCTGGCGTTTTCGATTTCGAGAGTTCCGCCAAAACGCGCGAGCAAAATGGTAAATACGGCTGGCTGAATCGCGCGCTCCCAGAATGAAACCATTTCCTGCGTTCCGGCCACCGACATGAGCGCCGCGCTACGACTGGCGCGCGCGTGCACCAGACGTGCCACGAGGTCCGGGGCGTGACGAGTGTCGGCGTCCGTGAATAACAACAATGATCCGGTCGTGTGTTGCACGCCTGACTGACACGCCCACTGTTTGCCAAACCAACCGGCTGGAAGATCGGGCGCGTCTATAACGGTAACTCGTGGGTCACCTGCGGCCGCCGTGCGAGCAAGCGTACCAGTGCCGTCGTCGGAATGGTCGTTCACCACCACAATTTCGGCATTCGGCCAGGTCGTGGCGCGAAGCGATTGCAAACAGGCGGCGATGTGTGTTGCCTCATTACGCGCGGGCAATACAATGGAAACACGAGCTGGTTGCGGGACCGTTGGATTCGGGTCGTAGTCATCCAGCGAGACCGAGCGGCGTTGGCGCCTTACCGCCACTATTGGCAGCACGAGCCAGGGGAGCGAGAACAGGAGGGCAAACAATACTTCGCGCGCTGTCAGCATGCCGCAACATATTGGATGCGCCGGTCGCGAGTATGATCCAAGCACGCGTAGCAGCCGACTATGAAGGATTGACCGTTCACCCAGTTGACCGCTTGTCGCGAACAAACGCTGTATCCAGCAGCGCAATATCGGTTGAGGCTGTCGCCAATCGCCAATATGACGCACCGCAGACGTTGCTGCGCTGGATTCTCCTCAATACGTTCCGATCACATGAAGCTCGACTCTCCACCGCATACGTGATGACTGAACCTGTTGCGCTGGCACCCGGGGCACGCGTGGCGCTGGTCGCCCCTTCCGGACCACTCAAAGGCGCGGAAGACGTCGAACGCGCGGTGGCCACCGTGCAGTCACTCGGCTGGGAACCAGTGGTTGCGACCAACGCGCTGCACCGTGCCGGATATTTTGCCGGTGATGACGCGACGCGCGCCGAAGCGTTGAATACGGCAATCGCCAGTTCCGATGTCGATGGCATCTGGTGCCTGCGCGGCGGATACGGTGCGATGCGATTACTCGGCATGCTCGACGTGTCACCACTCAAGGCGCGCGCCAAACCCCTGATCGGTTATTCGGACATCACCGCGCTGCATTCGGCGTGGCAGCGAGCCGGTGTCATCAGCTATCACGGCCCCGTCGCGCGTGCCGAGTTAACGCCGTTTTCGCGCGAATCATTGCAGCGTGCGGTGGCGATGCGAAGCGACTCGGCCGGCGCCGCTGATGATGCAATTGTGGTGCGCGAGGGGCGAACGCACGGACGTCTGGCGGGCGGGAATCTTGCGCTCGTGGCCGCGCTGTGTGGTACGGCCTGGGCCATCAACTTTCGTGACGCGATTGCGGTGCTCGAAGATATCGGCGAGTCGATTTATCGCGTTGATCGCATGTTTACGCAGCTCAGACTGTCCGGTGCGCTGGACGGCTGCAAGGCCATCGTGTTTGGTCATTGCACCAACTGTCCCGAGGGCGCAGATGATGGTTCGCGCACGCTGCAGGACGTCGTTCAGGAAAATGCCGATGCTTTGGGCATCCCCGCACTTTTAGGTGTGCCACTCGGGCACATCGATACTCAGTGGACGCTGCCACTCGGTGCACAAGCGGTGCTCGACACACGCTCAAAGAGTTTGCAGGTGCAGCGTCATGCTGATCAGCGTCATGCTGATCAGCGCCATGCTGATCATCGCCATGTTGATCAACGCCATGCCGATCAGCGACAACGCTGAAACACGACCGCTCCAAACGCACTGAACATCACGACTGCTTCATCACACTTACACATAGCATCTCATGACAATCAAGTCAGGGCAGCAGCTGATTGCCGAAGCGAAAACGAAGATCAAGGAAGTCACCACGCGCGACGTACAGAAACGGTTGGCCGGCGGCGAGACCATCGTGTTGCTCGACATTCGTGAGGCGAACGAGTGGAACCTGGGACACATTCCGAACGCGGTGTATCTGTCGCGCGGAGTGCTGGAGACATCCATCGAAGCGCGGGTGCCCCGTGACGCTACACTCGTCTTATACTGCGCTTCAGGCAATCGCTCGGCGCTGGCGGCCGTCACGTTGCAGGAGATGGGGTACGAAAACGTCGCGTCCATGGCCGGTGGATTTCGCGATTGGGTTGGCACTGGCGGTGACGTCGCTGACTGATTTGCCCGCGCAACGTCGACGCTGCTCACGTGACTCCGAACGAACACAATAACGAACGCGCACCGCAATTGGCTGAGGAACTCGCGCGGACATTGCAGTATCCGGTTATTCAGGCACTGACGCAGCGACTCACCGAGTTCACGCCGGCTGAAGCGCTCAGGTATGCCGATTCAAAATTGGCAGCGGTTGCAGCGCTGATTCGAATTGCCGACAGCGAGCGTGCGGAATTGCTGTTCATCAAACGCGCAGTGCTGGAGCGTGATCCGTGGAGCGGGCATGTCGCATTCCCAGGTGGTCGGCAAGATGCCGGTGATGCATCGTTAGCGGAAACAGCCATGCGTGAAACGCGCGAAGAGCTGTCGATGGATATCGCGCGCTACGGAAAAATTATTGGTCGGCTCGATGATCTCGCGCCGCGTTCACCGGCGTTGCCGCCCATCATTGTGCGACCGTTTGTCGCGGTGGTGCCCGCAACGTTGTCGTTCATCCTGAGCACGCGCGAAGTGGCGGATGCGTTCTGGGTGCCGATTTCGCAGCTGCGTTCGGCGGCGGCGCAAACGGAGTACCACCTGACGCGCGATGGCGTCGACGCGCGGTTTCCGGCGTTTGGCTTTGGCGCGCACGTGGTGTGGGGGCTGACGGAGCGGATTGTGAGTCAGCTGCTACCGCTGTTCGATTAGGTTGGTTCGGAGAAACGGACACCAAACTGCCACTAAAGTCGGTAGCTGCCCGCTGTCCAGCTGATAGCTGCCAGCTCTGGTGGCGGTTTATTGGTTTCCCGTACCAGGTTCCGGTACCAGGTTCCCGTACCAGGTTCCGGTACCAGGTTCCGGTACCAGGTTCCCGGACCAGGTTCCGGTACCACGTTCCGGTACCAGGTTCCGGTACCAGGTTCCGGTACCAGGTTCCGGTCCAAAGTCCGGCAGCATCTCGGGGTTGCCAATAAGTTAGTCTATGCTAAAATGAG
>Ga0105047_10008002_pt1 | contig 17719 bp, 20 predicted proteins | sample MAT04_FD_78384 | JGI IMG/M metagenome (GOLD analysis project Ga0105047, IMG submission 78384) | Freshwater microbial communities from Lake Fryxell liftoff mats and glacier meltwater in Antarctica - MAT-04 (megahit assembly) | ecosystem: Environmental > Aquatic > Freshwater > Ice > Liftoff...
CACCGAACGTGAGCGGGTCATCGCCTCGGTCTACGCCCGACCCGTCGAAGGCGCAGCCCGCGCCGCGATGGACGCGATCGCCGCCTGGCTCGCCAGCCCAGCCCTGAAGGCAGCAGCCTGATGCACCGAGGCCATGAGTGCGCCCGGCCGGACGCTGCTCCTGCTGCGCCAAGCCCCGACCTCCGTCACGTCCGTGGTGGACATCCATGGTGGAATCGAGACCGAGGTCGACCCATCGGACGTGCGTATCGAGGGACGGTACCTCCGGCGCCTGGCGATGGCGCTGTGGGGTGATCGGACGGTCGTGACGTACACGCCGACCGACGATTCCCCGATCCGCCGGACGGTGCTCGTCCAGCTAATCCAGCTCGAGCTGAACGTCCAGCCGGGGATGGCGGCCCAAGGAGCCGGTCCCTGGTCGGAGACCTACGGCAAGTACCTGCGCCAGCGCAACGAGCTGCTGAGGGCCATCCGCCCCGCGGACCCGCCCGTGCCGCGCTCCGTGCCGTACAGCGCGGCGGGAGCACGTTGATGCGCTTCCGGACCCGCGTCGCCATCCAGGCGCCCGTCGAGGTCCGCGACCCCGCCGGCGGTGTGAGCCAGACCTTCGAGACGATCGAGGCGCTCGCCTCGGTCGCCGCGACGATCATGCCCGCGGTCGAGGAGACCCGGGACCCCGACCTGGTCACCGTCGAGGACCGCTACGACATCGTGCTCGCCGGGCACCACCCCGAGGTGCGGCCGGAGATGGTCGTGCTCGACGGCCTCGCGGTGTACGACATCGTCCGTGTGGCACCGACCTTGGGACGCCGGGAGACGGTCCTCGTCGCCCGTCAGGTTGCCCTGTGATGGCGCGTGCCGTCCGGATCACCAACGTCATCGGCCGCCGTGGCCGCGTCATGTCCACGAAGTTCCAGGCGACGCTCGAGGGCGGACCGGAGCTGGCGGCGGCGCTCGCGAAGCTGGACGACGTCGTCCGGGTGAAGGCGTCGAAGGACGCGCTCCTGGCCGCGGGCGGGGTGCTCGCCGATGAGTGGCAGGGTCGCGTGCCGGTCCTCGACGCCAACTACCAGCGCTCGCTCGAGGGTGCCGCCAAGGCAGGCAAGACCAAGGCCGGCGCGTCCGGCTCCGTGGCTCCGCGGAAGGTGCCCGGGCTCCCGGACGGCGACCAGCCGTTCGCGTATGCGGCGCGCCTCGAGTTCGGCGATGCCGACCGCCCCGCCGAGCCGTCGGCGCGTCCCGCGTTCGACACCGCGCAGGAGCGGGCCGTGCAGGCCGCCGGCGACGTGCTCGCCAAGGCCGCAGAGGGAGTCGCGCGATGACGCTCGGCGACGGCCTCTTCGCCCACCTCTCGTCGGTGCTCTCGGTCGGCGACCGCGTCTACCCATTGACGCTGCCGCAGGGCGCCGTCCTCCCTGCCGTCGTGTACCAGCTCGTCGGCGGCGAGGGGCCGCTCCACAGCCACGGCGACGCCCAGGGTGGTGAGGGACCGACCCGCCCGACGTTCCAGCGCTCCCGGGTCCAGATCGGCTGCTGGGCCGACAGCGCCCGGGCGGCCGAGGTCCTCGGCATGGAGGTCCAGTCGGCGGTCGACGGGTTCACCGGACCGTGGGGCGACGTCTGGATCGCATCGGCCTTGGTCGACATCTCGATCGACGACTGGCGCCCGGACGTCGGCAACTACCGGCGGGTCATCGACGTGCTCGTGCAGTGGATCGGAGGCGGCCATGGATCGTGACGCACCACCCATCGAACCGACGGAGGTCCCGGTGGAGTCGACGGCGCCCAAGCGCGCGAAGCGGCCGGCGGAGCCCGACCGCGGCCCCTTCTTCACCGAGGTCTGGCAGGGCCGCGCCCTGTACCGCTGCCCGTTCTGCCGGATCGCCAAGACCGACCGGGGTGACGTCTCCGGTGACGCCGCGATCCGGGCCCATCTGATCAGGCACCACGCCACGGCCCAGCCCACGCCCGAGCAGCGGGCACGGGCATCGGGCCTCGTCATCAGCAAGCGATAGGAGGAACACGAAGTGAGCGAAGCCGTCGGCACGCTGGGCACCACCCTGACCCGGGCTGCCCAGCACATAGCCCAGATCCAGGACATCTCAGGCCCGGACCTGTCCACCGACACGGACGAGATCACCAACCACGACTCTCCCGACGGGGTCGAGGAGTTCATCCCGACCATCAAGCGCACCGGCGAGATCACGTTCCCGCTGGTCTTCCTGCCGTCGGACCCGACCCACGACGACGACACCGGCCTGCTGGCGGCATGGGGCGACCGGTCCCTCGACGCTTACGTCCTGACCTACCCGGATGGCAGCACCTGGTCGTTCTCGGCGTACGTGACCGGGTTCAGCAACAGCGCCCCGGTCGACGGCCACCTCTCGGCGGACGTGACGCTCCGACCCTCGGGTGCACCCGTCTTCGCCGCGGCGGGCTCGTGATGGCCGGCAAGACCGCCACGCTGCCGCTGCTGGAGGACGCCGCGTCGGTCCTCGACCTGCGCGACCTCCAGGACGAGATGGTGGATGTTCCCGAATGGGGCTTCCGCCTCCGCGTCCGGTCGCTCACCGGCACCGAGCGGGACGCGTTCGAGATCTCGCTGCTCGAGAACCGGGGGAAGAGCCGCGAGGTCAACCTCCGGAACATGCGCGCCAAGCTCGTCGCCGCGTCGGTGCGCAAGGCCGACGACAGCCGCGTGTTCAGCGATGGCCAGGTCGAGGCACTGGGCAGGAAGAACGCCGCCGCGCTCCAACGCGTGTTCCGGGTGGCCCAGAAGCTTTCCGGTCTGGCCGAGGACGAGGTCGATGAGCTGGTCGCTGCACTGGGGGAAGACCCGAGCGTCGGTTCTGGTTCCGACTGACGCTGGCGCTCGGACACAAGTCGGTCGCCGCCTGCCAACGCTCGGTGAGCTCGCGGGAGTTCACCGAGTGGATGGCATACGCGCGCCTCGAACCCTTCGGGGCGCAGGCGGACGACGCGCGCATGGCCCAGCTGCTGGCCCTGATCGCGAACGTGAACCGCGACCCCAAGCGCCGCAAGACGCCGTGGACCCCGGACGACTTCCTGCCGCAGCGAGGATCGCGGCCGGCGCACGAGGTCGAGACGCTGCGTCCTCGTATCGACGCCGCGATGGCGGTCTTCGGCGGCGTCAGGAAGCGGTGAGCTGATGCCGGGCACCCTCGCATCCCTGCTCATCAAGCTCGGTCTCGACGCCACGGGTGTCGAGCAGGGTGTCGCCAAGGCCGAGAAGAGCATCGGCGGCCTGTCCACCGGAGCGGGCGCATCGATGAAGGTCGCCGGCGCCCTCATCGGCGGTGGGCTTGCGTTCGCCGCCAAGGGCGCCCTCGAGATGGAGGACCGTGCCGCCCGCTTCCAGGCCGACACGGGAGCGTCGGCAGAGGAGGCCCGGCACTTCGCGGACACCGTGAACGCGGCGGCAGGATCCTCCCTGGTCTCGATGGACGACATCACCAGCAGCGCGACCAGGATCCGTACCGACCTCGGCCTGACCGGTGACGCGGCCGACGCGAGCCTGACGTCCTTCCTCCGCTACGAGCGCGCCACGGGCCAGGGAGCGGACGCCGTGCTCGCGTTCGACGACATCCTCGACGCCTGGAACCTGACCGCCGCCGATACGACCGCGATCATGGACACGCTCGTCGCCGGGCAGCAGACCTACGGCGGCTCGATCACCGACTCGCAGGACGTGCTGGCCAAGCTGGCTCCCGTGCTCCAGGGCGCCAACATGGACTGGCAGCAGGGCACCGAGCTGATCAACCTGTTCAACGCGGCCGGTGTGGATGCGAGCGCGGGCATCACCGGCATGACCAAGGCGCTCGGCAAGGTCAAGTCGCCCGAGGAGCTGCAGGCGCTGCTCCAGGACATCGCCACCACCGTCGACCCGTTCGAGCGCGCGCAGAAGGCGATCGACGCCTTCGGCGCCAAGGCCGGCCCCAAGCTCGCCCAGGCGCTGCAGACGAGCGGCGGCGACCTGTCCCGCTTCGGCTTCGACCTCGACGCGATCACGGGCAAGACCGAGGACGCCGCGGACGCGCTCGACAGCACCCTGACCTCGCGGCTGAAGCTCGCGGTCAACGGCGGGCTGGCGATCCTGCGGGGCTTCGGCATGCAGGTGGGTCCGGTCCTCACGGGCGCCGTCTCGGCCATCAGCTTCGGCAAGTCCCTCGGTCTCGACCGTGCGCTCGGTCCCCTGTTCAAGGGCGCCGGCACCCGGGCGGCAGGCGCGTTCAAGGGCGCCCTGTCCGCCGCCCTCGGGACGGCCGAGAAGCTCTTCGGACCACTGATGTCGAAGGTCGGGGACGCCGCGTCGTCGTTCGGGAGCATGGCCGGCGGGAAGTTCGGGATGGCGTTCAAGCTGGCGGCCGGGGTCGGCCTCGCGCTGCTGATCGCGGACGAGCTGCGCCAGCTGGGTGAGGTCCGCCAGGCCAACGTCGAGCAGGCGGCCAACATCAGCGAGTCGATGAAGAAGCTGCTCGCGGATGCGCCGTCGCGGGCCGAGGCGGAGCAGAAGCTCTCAGCCCTCAAGGCCATCCCCGAGAACCTCGACGGCATCAAGGGGGCCGTCTACGACTTCGCGGACTTCGCCAAGGGCAACATCCTCGGCTCCGCCGTCGACGGCCTCTTCGGCGCCAACCCGGCACAGGTCAACGAGGAGCAGATCAAGGCGCTGGAGTCGTACCTGGCCGGGCTGCCCGCGGACACCGCCGCCACGGCGGACGCTGCTGGTGCCGCGGTCGTCGGGAACGTCGCGGCCGGTGCCGCCAAGGCGGCGGGACAGGCGTTCGACCAGGCGGGGCAGGCGACGCGTGCGGCCGCCTCGGGCGCTGCGCTGGGTGCCCGCTACGCGCACGGCATCACCGACGGCATCACCTCCAACGTGGGCTCCATCCAGACCGCCTGGGACGCGGTGGGCTCCGCACTGGCGAAGGGCCCGAAGCTGGAGTCGTACAAGCAGCGGCTGGGCGACTTCCGGAAGGCGACCGAGACCGTCCTGCGCCGGATGCGCGCGGCGGTCAAGGCGAACGACCCGGTGGCCGCGAGCTACTACGTCCAGCAGTACCAGGACATCCGCACCGCGCAGGGCCAGTTCCGCCAGAACGCGAAGACCGTCTGGGGCGACGTCGCCACCATCGTCGACGGGTCGTCCAAGCGCACGAGCGCCGATGTGGGCAGGCTGGCGGACAGCGTCGAGACCGGCGCCGTCCGGGCGCAGCAGCAGATGCAACGATCAGCGAGGCGGGCCGGCCACGCCTTCCCGGCCGCGCTCCGGATGGCGGTCGGGCCGACGTCGACCGCCGCAGGGAACGTCGCCGACGCGGCGAAGGGGCCCCTCTCCACGGTCCCCCCGAAGGCCGCGACCTACGGCGACCACGCCGGCGACCAGTTCGCATCGAACCTGTATGCCACGGCGCCCCAGACGGCGGAGGCCGCCCAGCACATCGCGAGGGCGGTGTCCCGATTCATCGCCTTCAGCCACCCGCCCCGGACCGGGCCGCTGTCCACGATCCGGTCCTGGGGCCCGCACATGATGGGCGAGTGGCTGGTACCCATGGAGCGACACGTCACCGACGTCGAGCGGATGGGATCGCGCCTGGGTGCCGCCCTGACGCCCCATCCAGGCCAGCCCGCGTGGATGGAGCAGCGGCAGCCGGACCGCGCCACGTGGGCCGCCGTGGGCGCCGTGGGTGGAGGCCCGCGCGGAGGCGACGTCCACATCCACGTCGGTACGCTCATCGCCAACGACGCCGGGCTCGACGAGCTGGAGCGGCGGATGGAGCGCCGCCGGCACCTCCGCCGCCGCGACCGGCGGCTCGTCGGATCGCCGTCGTGAGTTACCCGAGCCGGGGGACCTGGCGGTTCCACAACCAGACCCGCGGCTTCGACTTCTGGCCGACGCTCGACTCGGTGCTCATCTCCGAGGCGCACCCCGAGGACCTCGCCGCCTTCTCCTGCTCGGTGGTGGATCAGGATGCCTCGCTCACCTTCGATGTCGAGGACAAGGTGTGGGTGACGTTCGCGGGGACGCGCATCTTCGCGGGACACCTGAAGACCGTGGAGGAGTCGCTGGTCTCCGAGGTCGGGCCCCGTGTCTACGGCCTGGACGCGCAGGACTTCACAGCCAAGCTGGACGACTCGGTCATCGACCATACGGCCGAGCGCGCAGCCGAGTCCGTGGCCGACCGGGTCGACTGGATCCTGTCGTTCCTCAACTACTCCATCACCACCGCCGGGGTCGACCCGCCGTCGATGACGCTCGATGCCGCGACCTACGACGGCATGACCGTGCGCGAGGCGCTGGACCAGGTCGCCGACGAGGCCCGCTCTCACTACTACCTGGACTTCGATGCCGACCTCCACCTGGCCCGCGACGAGGTCGTCAGCGCACCGTTCGCGCTCGACGACACGGCTCCCGACCACGTCACCTCGTTCCCCTACACCGAGTATCGGCGAGCCCGGGACTCGACCGACCTCGCAACGGCGGTGTACGTCCAGGGGGAGTCCGACCAGAGCTGGGTGACGGACTCCGGCGCGATCGCCGCCTACGGCCGCCAGGAGCGGGCGGTCAACGACGGCGACCTGAAGACCGCGACCCAGCGGACGCGTGCGGGCGACCGGGCGCTCGCGGAGCAGGCGGCGCCGGTCGTCGACGGCTCGCTGGTCTGCTGGGAGCCGGGACTGCGCGGTGGCATGAAGGCCGGGCTCGTCAACGACCTGTGGTCGCTGGACACCACCGTGGTGCTGGTCAGCGTGGACATCAGCGCCGTCGACCCCCACGACGAGGACGGCGAGGCCTACCTGCGCTGCGAGGTCCGCTTCCGGGACCGCCGCAAGCGGCGCGGCAGCCACCGCGACGTCACCAACCGGAACACCCGGAAACGCAAGGGCACGAGCTCGGACGCGGAATCGGACGTGACGGACGGCACGACGCTCGCGGTCAGCGACCGGCAGTCGGTCCACGACTCGCTGCTCGAGGACGCCTGGAACGGCCTCTTCACCGCAGGCGCCGCATACATCGGCTCGTGGGTCAGCCAGAACACCGCCTACACCGTGTCGGGCTGCCCGCTCGGTGGTGGTCTGTGGGGCCCGGGTGGCGTCACCTGGGAGGCGTGGTACACGGTGACCGCGTCGGGCACCGATGGCATCCTTGGCGCCCGGGTCGAGATCGGGGCGCTCGGCACGGTGCTCGGCGTGGCGGATGGCGGCTCGTTCCTCGTCGGCTGGGCGAACGCCGCTCCCTCCCACCTCGGCGACTTCACGGTCATCGGCACCATCACCGACGCCGGCGGCACGGTGTACGTGCCGGGCTCACTAGTCGTCGACGGCGGCACGAACCACTTCGTGATCGCGCCGGCCTGGCGGGCGGCCTCGGGTTGGGCGGTCTGCGGCGACGTCATCACGTCCGAGTTCGGCGGACCGGTCGTGGGCGGCGAGGCGAACAGCGGACGGGGGACGGCGCCGTCCACGGGCTCGATCACCGTCACGACGCTCGTGGCATCAGGCTCCGGGCGCACCTCGTGGGTCAGCCCCGCCGGTGCCGGCGACGCAGACGGATCCAACGACACCTGGACGCTCGATGGCTGGAACGGCGAGGGCATCCCCGAGGCCCGCTGGGGTGCCGTCATCCTCGGCCTGGGCGTCGACTACGCCGTCGACGCCGGTACCACCACGGTCACCTTCCGGGAGCCACCACCCGCCGACACGCTCGTCGCATTCCGCTTCCGGACCGACGGATGAGCCGGCGCTGGCTGCTCGACCTCGACCGGGGCGTCCGCCGGGTGCTGGGCATCACGCATGGTGGCACCGGCAACGCGAAGGGCTACGCCACAGCGGTCGTCCAGCCGTTCAGCAACGGCACCGGGGCGAGCCTGGCGATCGGGACTCTGGTCTCCCTCAAGGGCTCCTACGACGATCGACGCGTGATCGCCGCGGCCACGGAGGACGGCACCGACGTGCTCGGCATCGTGGTCGGCTCCTACGAGGACGACGATGGCGTGATGTTCACCGCTACCGACCCGACGGACCACGGGATGGTCGCGGTCATGACCGCCGGGACCTGCCCCGTGCTCATCGCCTCGGCGGTCACCCGTGGCCACTATGCCTCGGTGTCCGCCACCGATGGCCAGGCCAAGTCAGGCTCGTCGCCATCCGCCGGCGCGTTCGGGCGCTTCATCGAGTCCGCTTCATCGGGTAGCGCGCTCGTGGCGCTCGGCGTCTTCGGTGGCGGGGGAGGGAGCGGGTCCTTCGGGGCACCAGCGCTCACGCTCGGGACCAGTAATGCCGCCGGAGCCGCGAGCACGGCGATCCGGACCGACGCATCGCTCGCCATGTTCGACGCCACGGCGCCGGTGACCCAGGGCTTCGGGGATGCGGCGGCGACGGGCTCCGCCGGGAAGGCCGCTCGACGAGACCACGTCCACGGAATGCCCGCCTCACCAGGCTCATCCTTCGCGACGCCGGCCATCGTGCTCGGCTCCGCGGCGGCCACGGGAGCGGCGCCCACCGTCATCCGCTCGGATGCCACGATCGCGGCGTTCGACGCCACCGCGCCGACCACCCAGACGTTCGGCGATGCCGCGGCCACCGGAGCCGCCGCGAAGGCCGCCCGCAGGGATCATGTCCACGGGATGCCGTCGGCGACTGACATCGTGGACAGCGCGCCGTCCGATCGCGGCTGGTTCGGTGACGGCTCCGACGGTGCGGCGACCTTCGACGGCTCCACCAACTTCGCGTCCTTCTCATCGCGGTCGGGCTCGGTCTATACCCTCAGCCGGGACACCCACCTCACGTCCTGCACGGTCTCGTCAGGCGTGACCGTGGACACGAACGGCTACCACCTCAACGTGCGCGGCACCCTGAACAACGACGGCACCATCTGCCGAGTGGCCGCCAACGGCGCCAACGGCGGCAGCGGCGGGGCCGCGCTCACCGCGAAGTCTCTGGGCGGCTCATCGGGCAAGGGAGGGGACCGGGTGACCTCTTCGGGCTCGGTGGCGGGATCGGCAGGGGCCACCAACACCACGCTCGGCTTCGGGGGTGCAGGCGGGACGGGTGGTGCCTCGTCCGGTGGCGGCGCAGGAGGGGCCGGTGGTTCGGCGCCCGCGATCGCCGCTGAGCGTGGCAACCCACGGCATCTCCCTTGGGGTGCGATGGGCTGGGTGCTGGGCAGCACAGGGTCGGGCCAGTTCCTGGGAGGGGCCGGTGGTGGGGCCGGTGGCACGACCGGCATCCTCGGCTCGGGTGGTGGCGGCGGCGCCGGCGGTGGGGTGGTGATCGTGAAGGCCCACAAGATTGCGAACGGCTCGGGCGTCATCCACGCGGACGGCGGCAACGGTGGGAACGGCGCGGTGAACGTCGGTTGGGGTGGCGGCGGAGGAGGCGGCGGCGGGGGCGTGGTCGTGCTGGTCTACACGGTCCTCACCGGGCCAGGGACCATCCGGGCGGCGGGCGGCGGTAAGGGGACCGCTCCAGGCGGAGCGCCGGCGACGGACGGGGCGGACGGGTCTGTGGGGAAGGTGATCTACCTCGCGATGTCGTAGTCGGGATCCAGGGTCGTCGACTGGGTAGCAGGCGATGCGGCGGCTGCCAGTTCGGCCGCGGCTGCCGTCAGCTCCTCGACGATCTCGGCGATGAGAGTGTCCGGGTCCGGCAGATCCGCAGCGTCGCTCTCGCTGTCGTCCTTCAACCAGATGATGTCCAGGTTCAGCTTGTCGCGAGCGACGACCTCGTGGTGGGTGAACCGCCTGAACCGGTCCGTCTCGATCCGAAGCGGCTTGGTGATCGGCACGACAGACTGCGACGGAGTCGTCGAGGCTCACCCGGTGAGGAGTCGCGCTTGAGGGTGAAGTGCTGGTTGGTGCGGAGGTCGTACACCCACAGAGCCCGAGTCCATGGCGTCTCGGACGACGGCCTGCGGTCGAAGAACAGCACGTTGGCCTTCACGCCCTGGGCGTAGAAGATGCCCGTCGGAAGGCGGAGCAGGGTGTGCACCTCGCATTCGGTGTGCACCTCGCATTCGGTGAGCAGGTTGCGGCGGATGGTCTCGTCGGCGCCGGCCTCGAACAGGACGTTGTCGGGCACGACGACTGCCGCCCGGCCGTTGATGGCCAGGATGGTCTTGATGTGTTGCACGAAGTTGATCTGGCTTACCAATGCATCTTCCCTCGTGATGGGCGGCGGGGCGGTCGGAGACCCCGCACAGGAGCATGTTTCCTCACGCATAGCCGGTGGGTGAGGTCTCCGATGTCGATGCACGAAGGGCCTCTTCCGGCAAGCGCTTGAGCTGGTCGGGGTCCAGTACCGGGTTGTCCGCCATCACGTGCTCGTGGGCGATAAGCAGGAACCCGCCCGTACCGCACGCCGGGCCGCCGATCAGGTCGATAATGAGCTTCCGCAAGTTTGCGGGGTGGTGGGCCGACCTTCGACCCCACCGGCCCCGATCGCGGCGAGTGTCAACTCTCTCGGAGCTGTCCGCGAGAACGAAAGGCGACGATATCGGGGGGAAGGCCTCGACTCCGGACCCGGCTCGGATACGCTGGAGAGGTTGGAGCGATGGCCCGGGCAGTACATGTCGGTGTAGGACGCCGCGCGGCAGTCGGGCGTGGGCCCGCACTGGGCCCGGGAGCGGGGTCCGCGCCGGTCGGCTCTCGGCAAGGGTTCGGTCAATCGGCGACCGGAAGATTTTCCAGATCGACGAACAATCTACGTTAGCCCGAATCCACCGAACGACGGGCGTGAGCCGGTGATCGTGGCTCGATATGGGTCCCCAGGATGATGGAGCGCCCCGATCCAGGCGTGGCGCGCCGTCAGACCGCCCGGGGCGCGGTCCGATCGATGGCCCCAGAGGGTCTCAGGGCGTTCGCGAGGCCCCGCTGGACCGTTCTGGGCATGCCGCAGCGCGGTCCAGGAGCGACGAAGCGACGTTCAGGCGGCGATGGGGATGGCCCGCATGCGTTCCAGTCCGCTGAGGAAGCGCTCCGCCCAGGGCCAGCGTGCCGGCAGGTGGAGCGTGAGCCTCCGTGCCGACCGCGTGAGCCGTCCCGGCAGCCCGAACAGCTGGCGACGGAGGGTCTTCGTCGTGACGATGCCCTCGCCCAGGCCGATGCGGGCGGTCCAGCGCGCGAGGTTGTGCGCCATCACCTGCGCCGCCAGCCAGGCACCGTTGGCCGCGAACCTGCCCGAGGGGAGATGGTTCAGGCCGACGCCGTACTTCAGATCGCGGATGGCGTTCTCCACCTCGGCATGCCGCCGATGGTCGGCCTCCAGGGTGAGCGTGTCCCCCTCCCGGTCGGTGATGAAGGCGTGGAAGTCATACGTCGTGAAGAAGGCCAGCTGGGAGCCCGGGGTCGGCCTCACGCGCCGGACGATCAGCCGGACCGGGACGGCACCCTTCTGGTCGGCGAAGGGCCTGTAGACGGTCTCGGCCACGTCGGCGCCACCGTCGATCCAGTAGGGGATGGGCGTCCAGGCATCCTCGGGGATGGCCTCGATGAGCGCCCGGAGCCCCTTGTGCATGCGCACGGTGACCGAGTAGCGCACCTTCAGCCTCCGGCACATGGAGACCACCTCCCAGGTGTAGAAGCCGGAATCGGCGCGCATCGTGAGCTGCCCCGTGGCGCCGGCGTATCGCACCCGGCTCACGGTCTCCCGCAGGAAGTGGCCGGCGCTGCGGCCGCTGTGGGCGCGGCCCTCTCGCAGACGGGCCATCAGGATGTCACCCGTGCCCGCCGCGACCGCCAGCAGCGGGTGGTAGCCGCGTGCACCGGTGTAGCCGGGGCGGAGGGCACCCTGCTTCTTCAGGCCGTAGGTCTCGCAGATGGTGGAATCGAGGTCGATGGTGAACGGTCCATCGCCGGGTCCGGCGCCCGCGGCCCAGGCCCGGGCCTGGAGCTCCCGGCTCACCCGGTCGAGCTGGCGCACGTGGCCCCAGGTCAGACAGCGCAGGAACGTGCCCACCGTCGAGGCCGCCTTGACCGCGAAGCCCAGCACCCGGGCCGTGCCACCGGCCCGCAGGGCGTCCACGTGGTCGATGTGGTCGCCGCCCGCGAGCGCCGACATCACGAGCGTCAGGAACTTGTCGCCGACGTTCGCGCGACCGACCTTCGCGCCCAGGTCCAGGTGCTCGTCGACCAGTGCTCCGACGCCCAGGTGATGGGCCAGCGTGGCGGGCAGGATCAGACCGGCGTCAGGCACCAGGCGGTCGTCATCGAAGGCCGTGTCGAGGCGGTCGAGGCTGTGCGATGATCGCATCCGTCATGTGCTCCTCTCGTTGGGTCGATGGGCTGTTCTCAACGCCATCTTCCCAGCACGAAGGGCACCTGATTCCTCGTTCCAGCAGCCTCAGCCGGTCAGCGCCTCGGTGGATTCGGGGTTAGTGGCGCGGTTCAGCCCTTCATCTAGCGACTCTTGCATGGCTGACCTCCGTCGCGATGCGGCGACGAAGAAGACGTGGGGTCCCGGCGGCGCTGTCGCTTCCGAAACCTGACCGCTGAGTCTGGCTGCCCGGTGGTGAGCGGGGGGTTGCCGCGTCCCGATGGGCCAAGCAGGCATCCAGTCGGAGGGGCGGGTCGTCGGACGGTGGTCGGACCGGTGGAGTGTCCCCGGCCTCAACCTTTGGGACATCAGCGCGACGTCCGCAGGCCTGTCCAGTCGGATGCCACGAGGTCGGACAGGAATCGCCCCAGCGACGCGAGCAGGCTCGCGACACCGTCGAGGAGTCCGGGGTCGGCGGTTGAGGTGTCCGGGAGAACGGCATCGGGAGCCACGAGGGCGATTGCCTCCGCCAGCGTCCCGACGCGGAACTCGGGCGGATACAGCTCCCGCGGCACGGCGCTCTCGAACTGGACGAGGCGCGCGTGATCATCCGGCAGCAGACGGTAGGCGACCGTGGTGTACGAGTCCGGGCGCTCGGGGGAGCTCGTGCTGACGAGGTAGCGCACACCGGCGACGAAATCGAGGGGCTGGCAGGGATCCGCGTCGTACTCGAGGGTGTCGCCCAGTGGATCGCCAGCCAGCGTCTCCTCCACGTCCCACGTGTCGTCCCCTCGGAAGGTCCCGATGAACGCGGTGCCGCGCACCGAGGCAGCATCGACCGGCCTGCCGGGCTCTAGGTTGCAGTCCTGTGCGATGGCCCCCCGGATCGGCGCCGCGACGGCGAGGAGGGAGCAGCCGACGAGCAACAGGCACAAGCTTCGGCCGACGCCTCGAACGGTGGACAGCACGGAATCTCGCCTCCTAGCACTCGGAAGAGCCGCCCACGACACAGACCTTGTAGTCCTCGAACCCGGTGACGGCATTGAAGAAAGCCATGTCACTGAAGACGCCGTCGCCGTTTCCGCGTTTCCGCGACTGCAGCCCGACGTAGTAGTCCCCATTGATCACGGGCGCTCCGCTGTCTCCCCCTTGTGGCGTGTATTTCGCGGTCACTTGGTACAGGAGCGTGACCCCGTCGTCGCCATACGACGTGTAGGACCCCAAGTCGATATCTCCGCACCGGCGACCGCTGGTCGCTCCGAGCATGCATACCCACAACCCGGGGGCGGCATCCGAATAGGCGTGCATGGGGTGTGCCTTGTCATCGTTGGTCCGATACACCACGTGGTCCGCCCAGGACTGGATCTCGTTCATCTTGAGCAGGCCGAAGTCACCGAAGCTGTTGTTGGTGTACGAGTGGAGCAGGCCCTCGCCAAGATGGTGTGAGGCGACATCGTGCCACCGCATGTCCCCCATGTCGCCCTTCAGGCAATGACCTGCGGTCATCAGCCGCTCGTTGGTGCTCGTGAGGTCGTAGACGACGTATCCGGTGGAGCAGAAGTCCGGATTGACGCGCAGGCCGCCACGCATCGGGCTCTGCCAGCAGTCGAGACGATCGTTGCAGGCCGTGGACCGGTCATACTCGCCCTCGACGATGCGGACCATGCTCTTGAGCCCGCGTTCCTCGATGAGCCGCTCGATGGCGTCGCGTCGCTGAGGGATGACGGTGACCTCCAATCGATTGGATCCGCGTGGTACGCCGATTCCCGCGATGCCGCGATGCGACTCCTGCCCCTCGGCGAGGCCGGCCGACAGATCCGCCTGGACGGCGGCGAGGTCGACCATGGCGTGGACGACGGTCTCGAACCGCATCGGCATGCCATCGGGCAGGAGGGACCGCGTCGCCGCGCGATCACTCTCGTCGGCTGCCGCCGTGACCTCGATGACGAGCTGCCCACCAGCCGCCTGGTCGATCCACAGCTGGCCGAAGCGGCGCGGATGTCCCTCGACGTAGTTCCTGAGATCTTCGATGAGGATGGGGATCCGGGAGCGACGATCCATTTCCTCGGCCTCGTCGGCGGTCAGCGGCACGCCCCAGGCGTCGTCCGATGATGGTGACTGCAGCAGGGACTCGACGAGAGCGGGCTCCGTCGAGAAGCCGAGTCGCTCTCGCTGCGCCGAGGCGGTCGCGACCTCGCCCGAGTTCGCCGTTGTCGCCGTGACGATCGAAAGCGCGGCCACCTGAAGCACACCCGCCGCAAGGATGAGGGACCGCCGGACTCGCATACGACCTCCCTTGGCGCATGCGTTCCGGGGAACGTGAAACAGGTCCACGTTCGGGCCGGGTTGCCTCGCGCCCACGATGGCCCGGATGATGCGTTCGGCCGGGGAGTCTGTCAACTGGAAGTCCAGTTGGTGTTCGGCCGGCCCGACATCGACGTTGGCCCTTCCGGTGATGGCCAGCTCCAGGTGGAGATCTGTGGCGTCGACATCTTCGACCCCAACACCGGCCAGGTCCGCTCATCGGGCCCCGACGACATCGCGACGTGGTTCATCGACACCGACTACAACGGAGAGGCCTTCTTCGTCCGCCACGCCTACTTCCTGGGTGGCGACCAGCCCTGCGACAAGCTGGCCCGCGCCCTCAACGCAGATGTGGACCCTGATGCCTGGCAGTCGCTCTACTCCGCGGTGTCGCGGCCATTCCCCAGGCCCCGCAGCGGCCGCATCGCCGTGAAGGTCGTGAACCACTACGGCGACGAGGTGCTACGGATCGCAGACGTCCGCCCGCTCTGATCCTTGCTAGCCTTCGAGCATGCCGAGCGAACGACGAGGGAAGTGCATGATTGGACCTCGGGATGCGACTCGGCCGGGAGGTGGGTGACTCCTCGTTGCACCGATTCGTCGAGTCGGCCCATGGAGCACGATCTTGAGCACGTCGATGTACAGGTCAGCCTGGGAGCGCCTCACCGGCGACCAGGCCAAGCTGCGGGCCAGGATCGCCGACGAGAACGCCAAGGCAGCCAAGCTGCGAGCCGAGGCCACGCGGATGCGCGAGGAGGCGGCGCGCTCCACGAGCCCGTCGACTCGCACCTCGAAGCTGCGCTCCGCCGAGAGCAAAGAGCGGGATCTGGGCTACGCCGAGCGCCGGGTCGCGGATCTCATGAGGGACAGCGCCCGCCTCGACCAGCGGATCGGCGAAGCCCAGCGCAACCTTCAGCGTTCCGAGGCCGCCGATCGCGACCGGCAGGACCGGGAGGCGAAGAAGCGGCGGGAGACGGAGATGGCCCACGCTAAGAGCCTGACCCGCGAGGCGGAGCGACAGGCGTCCGTCCGTAGTTCGCAGACCTCGACCTGGCCTTCGACGGCTTCCGGCCGCCCGACATTCGAGGACGTGACGTCGCATCGCGTGTCCGAGCCCACCACACTCGCCACGCGCCCGCCTACGGTGCGACCCCGACCACGCGGTCGCGGGCGCCCACGTGGGCCATATCTGATCCCGTCTCGGGAGGCGATCGAGACCGCCTACCGCGAGCTGTGGCGGGAGGCCGGGCGCCGTCCCTACTGGAAGCAGGTCGCGCAGCGACTGGGGGTCGAGGAGCGCACCCTGCGCAACGCCCGCCACGAGTTCGACGTCGACTCCGCCGCCATCACTCTCGACGGCGGAGCGAATAAGACGTCTGTTTGACGTGTGTTTGATTCCGGTCCGCCGGGACCAGGATCGGCGACATGCTCTCATGCTTCTCCAGGACGCTCCTCCCGGCCGCCGGCCGATGCCCGCACGCGGTGGCGCCCGAGGCGCGACGTCACGCACGCGGGCACGCGGGCACGCGGCCATGATGGGCGACCGCTCTCACGCATCAGGCTGGTTCGCCCGATGAGCGGCGAGCACGTGAGCGACACGATGGACCCGCCCGGCCCGATCCATGTCCCGTGGGGCCGGCGGCCGATGCCGGGGCATGCTCATGGACGCGTGCTCACAGACCTCCGGCGCGCGGTGATCGAGCTTGCGGGGATCCGAGGCTGGCACGTGCCGCACCCAGCGCGCGAGGCAAGCACCGGGCTCCTGACTGGCGTGGTGCTTTCGCGGCCGAAGGTGACCGGGTCGGAGATCGGCTGGCCCGACCTGACGCTGATCCGCCGCCAGGACCGACGGCTCGTATTCGCGGTGCTCGCGCCGGACCGCCCTTTGACTCTGAGCCCGCGCAGACAGGCGCTCCTAGACCTGCTTGGCGCTCTGCAGTGGGACGCCTCGTCCGCAGAGAGGCGGCGAGCCGAGCTGGCGATTGGTCAACCCGCCCCCAGCATCGAGGCGATCGTCTGGCGGCCGGCAGACCTGGTCGCGGGCGTGATCGACGAGGTGCTCCGATGACGCGGGAGCTCCCGCCGGGGAGATAGGCGGACGTCACAGGCTGGGCCGTCGGTACCATGGCCGCTGTGGTGAGCGCATGCGACCATCTAGCGCACTAGGCAAGCGCCCTTGACGTGCGCTAGCATCTGGTGTAAGGAGGGACGCGCGTAGACGCCCTTCCTGGAACGGACGACAGGAGAGGCTCGCATGTCAACCGCCGACGCCGTCGCCCGCTACTTCATCACTACCCAGGATGCGGATTCGGGCGAAGGGATTACCCACCTCAAGCTACAGAAGTTGCTGTACTACGCGCAGGGTCACTACCTCGCGCTGTACGGCAGGCCGCTTTTCGGCGACACGCTGGAAGCATGGCCCCACGGCCCCGTCGTGCGCTCGGTCTACGACCAGTTCAAGCGTCACGGGCGCCAGCCCATCCCGCGCAACCTCGCTAAGCCGAGTCTGGCTGCTGATGTGACCGACTTGTTGGACAACATCGCAGAGTCCTACGGCCAGTTCTCGGCGCTCACGCTTCGCAACATGACGCATCGCGAGGCACCGTGGCAGAACGCCAGTGGAGACATCACCCTCGCATCGATGGCGAGTTACTTCCGCGCCAAGATGCAGGCGACCCCGTCGCGTAGGATGACGTGGACACAAGCCCTGACGAGTGCCCGGTTCTGCCGGGCGGTTGACGAGGGCTTGGAGGATGTGGCCGCCGGCCGCACAGTCATGTGGTCGGAGCTGAAGCAATCGTTGCAGTCCGCCTGAGCCAACAAGCAGCAGACAGGGTCCGGGACTACTGGACGTGGGCGATTCTGTTCGATGAGGCGTTCGCCGCGATCGCGGCCTATGTCGAAGCGAACCCCAAGCCGGATGGCCGCGATCATCGGCCACCCTCCATGCTGGATCCAGAGAAGTACAAGCACTGTGTCCTGTTCGACTACGGACAGTTCCAGTTCGCGTACACGATGGACAGCCCCGAACAGGTGACGATCGTTGCGATTGCGCTCACGTGGCTTCAGTCGCGGATGATGTAACTGGTTCTGCAGGGGGCCGTCGTCTTCGGGCGGCGGCCCTTTCTCTTTCCTGCCTGGC
>Ga0105047_10008005_pt1 | contig 17715 bp, 16 predicted proteins | sample MAT04_FD_78384 | JGI IMG/M metagenome (GOLD analysis project Ga0105047, IMG submission 78384) | Freshwater microbial communities from Lake Fryxell liftoff mats and glacier meltwater in Antarctica - MAT-04 (megahit assembly) | ecosystem: Environmental > Aquatic > Freshwater > Ice > Liftoff...
AACGGGTCACTTCGCCCGGAAAGCCGCGATCAGCTCGACCGTCCGGCGAACATTCGCCTCGATACCGGTCCAGTCGCCGGCGCTCAGGGCCGCGTCGGTGATCAGTTTCGAGCCCATGCCGGCGGCGACGATGCCGCTGCCGAACCATTTGGCGATCGAGGCCTCATCGGGGTCGACGCCGCCGGTGGGCATGATCTTGCTCCACGGCATGGGGCCCAGCACCGCCTTGACGAAGTCGGCACCGCCGACCGAGGTGCCGGGGAACAGTTTGACGATCTCGCAGCCCAGCTCGTGGGCCTGGCCGATTTCGGTGACCGAGCCACAGCCCGGGAACCAGGCCGTCATGCGCCGGTTGCAGACGCGGGCGACCTCGGGAACGAGGCAGGGGCTGACCACGAAGCGGGCCCCGCGATTGAGGTAGAGGCTGGCCGTGCCCGCATCGACCACCGAGCCGATGCCGAGGATGATGTCGGGATCGGTCCGCTGCAGTTCGCGGGCGATGTCGCCGAACAGGTCGCAGGCGAAGTCGCCGCGATTGGTGAACTCGATCACCGGTGCCCCGCCCCGGGCGCAGGCGCGGATGACGTTGAGGCAGACCTGGGTGTCGGGGTGATAGAAGACCGGTACCGCGCCCTGGGATTCGAGGGCGGTCAGAACAGCGAGGCGGTCGTGGCGCATGGTCTTGTTCCTCCGCCGGTCGGTCCGACGACACGGCCTGCTTATCCTACACGCCGCATTCGGTGAAAGCGCCGGCGGCGGGGGACGGGAACTTTGTGTTTCGAAACTCGACGGGTTTCAGGCCGTTTGCCGTTTGGCTCCGCACAGGTCGCAGAACTCGCGCCCGGGAATACGGCGCTCGGGGCGCCAGCGATGTCGACGGCAACCAAGCTGGCGAAACAGTCTTCGGAGGGCGCGAAACATGAACTCACTATGGTTGTAAAAACTGCCGGACAGTCCGGATCCGGGGGAGGCAAAAACAACCATTTCCCGCTACGGTCAAGCCCGAAATTCGGGGCCCACGGGCAATGATTCAGGCGGCGCTCCGGCCAGGGCGGCGATCCGCGTCACAATGCCGCTGTCGGCGTCGAACAGGGGGTCCAGCACGGTGAAATGGTTCAGTCCGGGCAGGACCTCGCAACGCGTCTCCACGCCGTTCGCCGCCCAGTGGTCGGCCATCATGCGCGACTGACGCAGGAACTCGGCGCTTTCGTCACCGCCCACGACGCAGTCGAGAATCTTGCCCCCGGGCGTTGAGCCGTTCGGGATGGGCCAGAACAGCGGCGACAGGGCGACGGCCTCGCGCTCGTCGAGATCGAGGGCGATGTTGAGCGAGGTCGGTACCAGAGGCCGCAGGTCGAAGATCCCGCTGATGGCGACGGCGGCCGAGACGCGGCCCTCGGACAACATGCAGGCCGCCATATGGCCCCCGGCGGAGTGGCCGAAGACGACGGGCCGGACGCCGGTGCGGGCTTGGACCGTCTTCACGACCTCGCGCACCTGACCCAGAATGCGACCGAGACGGACGGCGGGGGCAAGGTCGTACGAGGGGACGGCGAGACTGACGCCGTGGGCCGCCAACGCCGGGGCCAGGCCCGAGAACCAGTCCTTGTCCAGCGCCTGCCAATAGCCGCCGTGCAGGAAGACCGCGACCGGAGCATCGGGGCCGGCGTCGAACAGGTCCATGACCTCGCGCTCGCCGGGGCCATAGGCGATCTGCACCGGGGGATGGGCGGCGCGGGCGGCCCGGGCGGTCTCGCGCCAGCGCTGCATCACCGCGGGATGGTCGGGCACGCGGGCGCGGTTGTTGAACTCTGCCTCGAAGTCGGGGGCCTCGAGGTCGATCTCGCCTGTCACGAATCCATCCGCTACACACCGTCCCAACCTCGGAAGGACCGCCGCCATGATGACCGCCATCTTCGTCTTCATCAAATGCGAGCTGGGCCACGCCAATAACGTGGCCGCCGACATGGTCGACAATGTCGAATACGTCTCGGAGGTCTATTCGACCTCGGGCCAGTACGACCTGCTGGCCAAATTCCAGCTTCCGAAAGACCTGGACATCGGGACGTTCGTGACCAGGTCGGTGCAGACGCGGGCCAATATCCGCGACACCTTCACAGTGATAACGTTTTCGCCGTTTTTGCCGAGCCGATAATCCTTCTCCCCTTGAGGGAGAAGGTGGGCCGCGCAGCGGCTCGGATGAGGGGGCTTTTTCCGCCGCAGGGTTTTTGGGGCATGGGCGATTTTTCGGACGCATCGGTGTCTCACCCCTCATCCGCGCCTCCGGGGCTCCTTCTCCCGCAAGGGGAGAAGGAGACGCTGACGCTACGTCATGCGTGAATCTCTGCTAGCATCGACAACGGAGGACGCCATGACCGATCTCGATACCTTTCGCGCGGTGACCCGCGTCTGGCTGGAGGCGAACTGCCCGGCCGAATGCCGTGGGCCGGTGGAGAGCGACGAGGATCGGGTCTGGGGCGGGCGCAATGCCGTCTTCCCGACCCCGGCGCACAAGGTCTGGATGGACCGGATGGGGGCCAGGGGCTGGACCGCGCCGGAATGGCCGACCGAATACGGCGGCGGCGGCCTCAGCCGCGAACAGGCCAAGGTGGTCGCGTCGGAGATGCGGCGCATCGACGCCCAGCCGCCGCTGGCGAGTTTCGGAGTGTGGATGCTGGGCCCGGCCCTGCTGCAGTTCGGGACCGAGGCACAGAAGCAGCGCTTCCTGCCCGAAATCGTGCGCGGGGACATCCGCTGGTGTCAGGGTTATTCCGAGCCCGGTGCCGGGTCCGATCTGGCGTCGATCCAGACGAAGGCCGAAGACCCTGTCCCAGGAGGGGTGGGCGACCACTGGATCGTCAACGGCCAGAAGGTCTGGACCAGCTATGCCGACAAGGCCGACTGGATTTTCTGTCTGGTGCGGACGGACGCCGAGGCCCCCAAGCATCTGGGTATTTCATTCGTGCTGTTCGACATGGCGACCCAGGGCGTCTCGACGCGGCCGATCACGCTGATCAGCGGCAAGAGCCCGTTCTGCGAGACCTTCTTCGACGATGTGCGGGTGGAGAAGGCCAATCTGGTCGGGACGCTGAACCGCGGCTGGGACGTGGCCAAACATCTGCTGGCGCATGAGCGGACCATGATCGGGGCCATGGGCGAGCTTGGCGGCGGCCGGCCGCTGGGTCAGGTGGCGACGGGGTCGATCGGGATGGACGATGAGGGGCGGCTGGACGACGGCATGCTCCGTACACGGATTGCCGAGCTGGAGGTCGACGCCGCCGCCTTCCGCCTGTCGATGGAGCGGACCGGCGATCTGGCCAGGGCGGGGCAGGCGCATCCGGCCATCGCCTCGATGCTGAAATACTATGGGTCGGAGCTGAACAAGCGCCGGCACGAACTGCTGATGGCGGCGGGCGGGTCGGACGCGCTGGAGTGGGAGAGCGACCGCTCGCGTCACGGTTCGGCGGCCCGCGACTGGCTGCGGACCAAGGCCAACTCGATCGAGGGCGGGACCTCGGAGGTGCAGCTGAACATCATCGCCAAGCATTTGCTGCAGCTGCCGGGGGCTTAGCCATCACACGCCGCCGTCACCCTCGGGCTTGACCCGAGGGCCTGACGCCAGTGCGAAGAGAACAACGGGCCTGAGTCGAGGACGGCGGGCCGACCCGACCGATGAGCGACGGAGTATCCGATCCTCGGGTCAAGCCCGAGGATGACGGGAAGAAAGAAAAGAACGAATGCCCCTGATCCTGACCGAAGAGCAGACCATGCTGAAGGAGGCCGCCGACGGCTTCCTCAACGAGCACGCGCCGATCGCGCATCTGCGCAAGCTGCGCGACAGCCATGACGCGGACGGGGTGTCGCGCGACCTGTGGCGGGCGTTTGGCGAGATGGGGTTCGCGGGGGTGATCATCCCCGAGGCACACGGCGGCTCGGGCCTCGGCGCGGTCGAGGCCGGGGTGGTGGCCGAAGCGCTGGGGCGGACGCTGACGCCGTCGCCTTTTCTCGGGTCGGGCGTGCTGTCGGCGAGGGTGCTGGTGGATGGCGGATCGGGCGCGCAGCAGGCGGCCTGGCTGCCCCGGATCGCGGCGGGCGAGGCGATCCTCTCGCTGGCGGTCGACGAGGGGCCCAAACATGCGCCGTCGCGGATCGCGACCACGGCTGAACGGTCCGGTAACGGCTTCAAGCTGAACGGGGCCAAGGGATTCGTGCTGGACGGGCATGTGGCGGACGCCCTGATCGTGGCGGCTTCGACGGAGAATGGATTGACCCTGTTCCTGGTCGATCCGAACACGGCCGGGGTCGAGATCGAGCGCACTGTCATGGTCGATGCGCACAATGCGGCGCGGGTGACGCTGACGGATGTTGAGGTCGATGCGGACGCGGTGATCGGCTCGGTAGACGGCGGCGAGGCCCTGCTGGAGGGGGCGTTGAATCTCGGCCGGGCGTGCGCGGCGGCGTCGCTGAACGGGGCGGGGGATCAGGCGTTCCAGACCACGCTGGCCTATTTGCGGACGCGCAAACAGTTCGGAAAACTGATCGGCGAATTCCAGGCGCTGCAGCATCGGGCGGCGCATCTGTTCAGCGAGATCGAGATCGCGCGGGCGGCGACGGCGGGGGCTTTGAATGCGCTGGACAAGGGCCGCGAGGACGCCGGTCTGGCCGTGTCGGTGGCCAAGGCCAAGGCGTGCAGGGTCGCCGAACTGGCCGTGCAGGAGTCGGTCCAGATGCACGGCGGCGTCGGCATGACCGACGAATACGACGTCGGCCTGTTCATGAAGCGGGTACGGGTGCTGAACGAGCTTCTGGGCGATGCGGGATATCATCAGGAGCGGATGGCGCGCAGTCAGGGGTTTTAGCCGACTTTCCTTCTCCCCTTGCGGGAGAAGGTGGCCGAGCGCAGCGAGGTCGGATGAGGGGTCTCTCTGGCGGCGGAAGCGGACGGCCGACCGATGATCGAGGGTTCTCCCCGGGGGCGAGACCCCTTATCCGTCAGCCCTTCGGGCTGCCACCTTCTCCCGCAAGGGGAGAAGGGCTAAGTCTGGCGCAGGGAGACACATATGACTCGCGCCACCGCGCCTGCCTACCAGTCCGGCTTCGGCAATCATTTCGCGATGGAGGCGGTGCCCGGCAGCCTGCCCGAGGGACGGAACTCGCCGCAGAAGACGCCGATGGGGCTGTATGCGGAGCAGTTGTCGGGGACGGCATTCACCGCGCCGCGGGCCGAGAACCGGCGGTCGTGGCTGTATCGGCTGCGGCCCAGCGCCCAGCATCCGGCCTATCAGCCCTTCGCCCAGGGAAGGGTGAGATCGGGGCCGTTCCATGAGGTGCCGCCGTCGCCGAACCGGATGCGCTGGGACCCGCTGCCGCTGCCGTCGGAGCCGACCGACTGGGTCGAGGGGCTGGTGACCTATGGCGGCACGGGCGATGCGGAGGCGCTGTCGGGCGTCGGCATCCACCTGTATGCGGCCAACCGGTCGATGGTCGACCGTGTCTTCTACAACGCCGACGGCGAACTGTTGATCGTGCCGCAACAGGGCGAGCAGGCCTTCGTCACCGAGATGGGGCGGATCGACGCCCGGCCCGGCGAGATCGTGGTCATTCCGCGCGGTGTGCGGTTCCGGGTCGAGTGCGGCGGTCCCATCCGGGGTTATGTCTGCGAGAACTACGGTGCCGCCTTCCGTCTGCCGGACCTGGGGCCGATCGGGTCGAACGGCCTGGCCAATGCGCGCGATTTCCTGACGCCGGTCGCCGCGTTCGAGGATGTGGAGCGTCCGACCCAGTGCGTGCAGAAATTCGCAGGCCGGCTGTACGCCACGACCTTTGACCACAGTCCGCTGGATGTGGTCGGCTGGCACGGCAACCATGCGCCCTACAAATACGACACGGCCCGGTTCAACACGATCGGCACGGTCAGTTTCGACCACCCGGACCCGTCGATCTTTACCGTCCTGACCTCGCCCAGCGACACGCCGGGGACGGCCAACTGCGACTTCGTGATCTTCCCGCCGCGCTGGATGGTGGCCGAGGACACCTTCCGCCCGCCGTGGTTCCACCGCAACGTGATGAGCGAATTCATGGGGCTGGTCACGGGCGAGTATGACGCCAAGGAGGGCGGCTTTGCCCCCGGTGGCGCGTCGCTGCACAACTGCATGAGCGGGCACGGGCCGGATCAGGCGTCCTATGACAAGGCGGTGTCCGCTGCGCTGAAGCCGGTCAGGATTTCCGACACCCTGGCCTTCATGTTCGAGACCCGGGCCCCGATCCGGACCACCGAATGGGCGCAAACCAGCCCGACGATGCAGCTCGACTATGACGACGTCTGGTCCGGGTTCCAGAAGGGACGGGTGGAATGAAACGTCTTGCCATGATCGGGGCCGTCCTTCTGGCCGCCGCCTGCCAGCCGGTTCCCGAGAAGGGAGACCTGGGGTTTGGCCCTGAGCCGGCTCCGGTGGCCGTGCCTGAAAGCGCGGCGGCGGCGGATTGCATCCGTCGTGGCGGAACGATGCAGTCGGTCGGCCGTATACGGACGATGCAGTGCGTGGTGCGTTACGCCGACGCCGGCAAGCGCTGCACCGACAGCGACGGGTGTGCCGGCGAGTGCCGCGCCGCTGACTTTACGGTCCGGCCGGCGCAGGGCGCGGCGGTGGTCGGCCGGTGTCAGGCCGACAGCAATGGCTTCGGCTGTTTCACCCGGGTCGAGGACGGCAAGGCCGAGGCCACGCTGTGCGTCGACTGACCGTGCATCCGAAGCCCGTTCAGCGGCGTTTCTGAGGCATGAGCCTGATTGAAATCTCCGCCCTGCTGGGCCTGAACCTGGCCGTGATCGTCGCGGTGATGCTGGGCCTGTGGCTGGTAGCCCTGAAGCTGAAGGACGTCAGCTTCATCGACGGCGTCTGGCCACTGGGCATGCTGATGCTGGCCCTGATCACCTTTCCGCGCACCGAGGGCGATCCGGTCCGCAAATGGCTGCTGATGTGGCTGGTCGGGGTTTGGGCGATCCGGCTGAGCTGGCATCTGCTGGGCCGCTGGCGGCGCAGCGGCGCGGACGGGCGCTATGTCGAACTGGTCGAGGCCCAGGAAAAAGCCAGGGGCTGGGCGTTTGGCAAGACGGCGCTGCTGTTTGTCTTCCTGCCGCAGGCCGTGCTGGCCTGGCTGACCTCCCTGCCGGTGCAGCTGGGGCAGGTGGCGTTTGCGCCGACGGTGGGCTGGATCGGCTGGACCGGGGCAGTGCTGGCGGTGATCGGCATCGGCTTCGAGAGTATCGGCGACGCCCAACTGGCGGCGTTCAAGAAGGACAAGGCGAACAAGGGCAAGGTGCTGGACACCGGCCTGTGGAAATACACCCGGCACCCCAACTATTTCGGCGACGCCTGCGTCTGGTGGGGGCTGTGGCTGATCGCGGCCGAGACCGGGCCGGGCCTGTGGGCGGTCGCCGGGCCGCTGTTCCTGACCTTTACCCTGACGAAATGGTCAGGCATCGGCATCACCGAAAAGGCCACCGCCAAGTCCAAGCCGGGCTATGCCGAATACATCCGGCGGACCAGCGCCTTCATCCCGTGGCCGCCGAAAAAGGCCTGAAGCAGGTGAAACTGAGACCCAGGGTCCTCGACCCGACTCAAACCTGACTTTTGCTTGCGCCGCCTGGCTGACCCTGTAGGGGCACCCCGGTCCCGATTCCTTGAAATCGAACGGCCGGTATGAGTAGCGCTTGCTCCAGTCTGTCCAACAACGCCGCCACCACAGAAGAGACCGTGGAGCCTGCTTGAAAGTTTCAGGAGATTGCCATAAGAAAAAAAGCATCAGTTCGAAAAATTCCGTAAGTTACTGATCCCGGGGTCATTTATGGACGCTCGTCGGCAAACATTGTCGCCCGGACAGCCCTCTCAACGGAATCCTGACCGCAAGCTCGCCCATAGCGTATCTCAGGCGGCGTCAATACATGTCCGGCTGAAACTGGCGACATGGCCCGACCACCGACGCGTCGATCGTTTGATTTCCGGGTTCGATCTAGGGAGGCCCGAAACCTATGGGGCGTTCCTTGCTCTCAATTTCGAGGCGCTGTCCGCGCTTCGACCGCATTGGCGTGGCGCCGACGAGGCCGATTTTGCGGGTCTGATCGAGGCTCTCGCCGCCGATCTTGCCGCCCTCGGCATGGAGTCGTCCGGCGAGGTCGATCCGGTACCGGGCCCGGTCGATGGTCTGGGCCTTGCCTATGTGGTTCGCGGTTCGCGCCTCGGCTCGAAAATCCTGCGCAAGCGCGTCGGTCCCGGACTGCCGACCGACTATTTCGATTTCAGGCTTGGCAAGCCGTGGGCGCGCTTCCTGGAGGAGCTCGATCTGCGCGGAGAAACCGGGCCGCAAGATGAGTTTGCGCTGTTTTCGGGCGCTCGCGAAACCTTTGCCGTCTACGCGCGTTTAGCCGACACGCCAGGGGGCATAGCTTGACCGCCATCGATGTCGCCAGCGGTCCCATGACCGAGCCGGTCGATCTGACCAACTGTGATCGCGAACCGATCCATCTGATCAACGCGATCCAGCCGACGGGTTTCCTGATCGCCGTCTCGACGGACTGGCTGATCTCTCGCGTCTCGGCAAACGCTCCAGACTTTCTTGGTGGCACTGTAGACAAGCTGCTCGGGACGTCCCTGCGAGACATTCTCGCGGTCGACGCGGTCCATACGCTGCGCAATCGTCTCGCGAACTTGCGGGGCGAAGACGTCGTCGAGCGCGCCTTCGGTGTGACACTCGTGGTCGACGGCGGCCGGTTCGATCTGGCCGTTCACATGTCGAACGGCGAGATTGTCATTGAGGCCGAGCCGAGCGAACCCGAGGGCGCTCTCAATCCTTCGACTATCGTCCAGTCCATGCTGGGCCGGCTCAACCGGTTGACCGAACTCGGAGCCGTGTTGCGGGAGGCGGCCCGGCAGCTCAGGGCGCTGACCGGCCACGACCGGGTGATGATTTATCGATTCCATCCCGACGGCTCGGGCGAGGTGGTCGCCGAGCGGGTTTGCGCCGGCCTGGAACCCTTTCTCGGGCTGCGTTATCCGGCGTCCGACATCCCCCGACAGGCGCGGGCGCTGCTTGAGCGCAATGTCGTCCGCGTGGTCGCAGACATCGAAACCATCCCCGCCGCGGTCGTGCCGCAACTCGGCCCGGCGGGAGCGCCGCTCGACCTTTCGATGAGCACCCTTCGCGCCCATTCGCCCATACACATCGAATATCTGAAGAACATGGGGGTTCGGGCCACACTGACCATCTCGCTGCTGCGCGGCGGGCGGCTATGGGGTCTGATCGCCTGCCACCACAAGACGCCGCGACCGGTCAGTTATGAAAGGCGGACGGCGGCGGAGCTGTTCGCCCAGATTCTGTCCCTGCTGATCGAGACGCGGGAACGCGAGGCGGTCGCCGACTATGAGCAGCGCAGCCGTCGCCTCCATGACAGCCTCATGGCCGCGATCGTCGAGAACGGCTCGACCGCCGCGAACCTGGCCGTAATGGCCGACCGGATCAGCGAGATCGTGCCCTGCGACGGGATGGCTATACGGGTCGGCGACGAGACGGTTCTGACCGGGTCCACGCCGACGCTTGAGCATATGGCCGATCTGACCCGGTTTCTGGACCAGAGTGCCGCCAGTCAGGTGCTGGCCGTCAACGACCTCGGCAAGGTTCATCCGGCCGCGCGCGACTATGCCGAACGGGCGGCGGGCATGCTGGCGATCCCGGTGTCGCGAACGCCGCGTGACTATCTGATCTTTTTCCGTCGCGAGATCGCCCAGTCGATCACCTGGGCGGGCGACCCGGCCAAGCCGGTGGAGGTCGGGCCCAACGGGATCAGGCTTACGCCGCGCAAGAGCTTCGAGGCCTGGCGCGAGGTCGTCCGGGGTCAAAGCGCCGCCTGGACCGAGCCGGAACTGAGAGCGGCCGACGCGCTTCGCGTCACGGTGCTGGAGGTGGTTCTGCGTCTCACCGGCCTGGCGGAACATGAGCGCGAACGCGCGACGCAACGGCAGGACCTGCTGATTGCCGAACTGAACCACCGGGTTCGGAACATCCTGGGCCTGATCCGGGGCCTCATATCCCAGAGCAAGGGCGGCGCGACCGATATCGAAAGCTTTGCCGCCACGATCGGCGGACGGGTCCAGGCTCTGGCGCGGGCCCATGACCAGATCACGGAAAGCAACTGGGGCCCTCGACCCCTGGAAAGCCTCATCGCCAACGAGGCGGGGGCCTATGTGAGCGGCGGCGCTCCCCGGGTCCATGTCGACGGCCCGCGCGTGCTGCTGGAACCCCAGGCGTTCGCCACCATGGCTCTCGTGCTCCATGAGATGGTGACCAACGCCGCGAAATATGGCGCGCTGAGTGATCGATCGGGACGGGTGGTCGTCGAATGGACCATCGAGGATGGTGGTCTGGTGGTTCAATGGCGCGAGATGGGCGGCCCGCCCGTTCAGGCGCCGACCCGGCGCGGCTTCGGAACGACGATCATCGAGCGCTCTGTACCCCACGATCTTCAAGGGGAGGCGAGCATCCAATACCCTCTGCATGGTGTGGAGGCGCGCTTCGTCATCCCGTCAAGGTTCGTCGAACATGACCGCGACGTGGCCCAGACCCCGGCAATCGCACCCGCTCCCGCCGATGCGTTCCGCCTTTCTGGCTGCGTCCTGCTGGTAGAAGACAGCATGATCATCGCCATGGACGCGGAGGAGATGCTGCGGTCGCTGGGGGCCGAACGGGTCGTGACGGCCAGTGGCGTGCAGGAGGCGATGCGGTTGCTCGACGCCGAAACACCGACATTTGCCCTGCTGGACGTGAACCTGGGTCTCGAGATGAGCTTCCCGATCGCCGACCGCCTTCGGCAAATCGGCATGCCCTATGTGTTCGCGACCGGATACGGCGATGAGGTCCAGTTGCCGCCTGAGCATCGCGGCTGCCCGGTGGTCAAAAAGCCCTATTCAGACCTGACGATCGCGGCCGCTGCAGCCAGGGCGATGTCAGACTGATTGCAGAAGACTTGACGTAGAGGGAGGACCGGCGGTGCCGCGCCGAACACCGCTTCACCCAACGGAAAACCCCCGCCGCTGGCGCGACGAGGGCAAGACCGTTTTTGTTTCAGGTCGAATCGACCCGAATCCAAAAAATGGTCCAGACTCAATCTGGAGCGAAACCTGAGCCTTGATGGACTGCGTCCATCAAGACCGATTTCGCTCTAACCGTTCCGAAATGGCCGGGGTTCATGAACCCCCCGGCGACCGGGTCTTACTGGCCCGGGTTCGCCGTCGAAGGCGAGGTGTTCGGGGTGTTGGCCGTGGTCGCCCCGCCGTCGGCATTGCCGGCTTGCTGCTCGACCATGTCGGCTTTTTCGTTGAGCGCGGTTTCAGCGGCTTCTGTCGGAGCAGCAGCGGCTTGCTCTTCCATGGCGTCGGCTTGCACTTCGGCGGTCTTGTCGGCCGGGCTTTCGCAGGCGGCGACGCCGGTCAGGGCGAAGATGGCGGCGGAGGCGATGATCAGTTTACGCATGGGGATATCCTTCCAGAGTGGAAATCCGATAACTCTGCCGCGCGGGTTGGGTTCACGGTCCCGTGAGAAAAAAGTGTTGGAACGTCAATTTTCGACAGCGAAGGCCACGCGGGCGGCCCCCAGCAGGGCGGCGTGTTTGTGCAGGATCACCTTGGTCGGGATGGCGGCCATATAATCCTGGTACCGGCCCTTGCGTTCGAACCGTTCGCGAAACGGGCTGGCCTTGAGGAAGGGCAGGATGCGCGGGGCAATGCCGCCGGCGATATAGACACCGCCGCGCGCGCCGGTCGTCAGGGCGATGTCGCCGGCCACGGCCCCCAGAATGGCGCAGAAGCGCGCCAGGGTGGCACCGCAGGGGCTGCTGTAGTCGGCCAGGGCCTCGGCGGTGATCCGGGCCGGATCGTCGATATGACTTTCGCGACCGTCGATCTCGGCCAGGGCGCGGTGCATGTTCAGCAGGCCGGGGCCACAGATCAGCCGCTCGATCGAGACCTGGTCATAGCGACGGCGCAGGATGCGCAGGATCTCGTCCTCAACGGCGTCACCGGGCGCGAAACAGGCGTGACCGCCTTCGGACGGCATGGCGATCTCATGGCCGTGGATGTCGCGGACCAGGGCCGAAACGCCGAAACCGGTGCCGGGGCCGAGCACGGCGATGGCGGACTTAGGGTCGCCCTCGGCTGGACCGCCGAGTGAGGCCAGCATCTCGTCGGGCACAACGGGCGCGCCCCGGGCGAGAGCTTCGAAATCATTGATCAGACGGACCGGGCTGAGGCCGAGGGTCTGCAGTTCGGCCTCTGACACGCGCCATGGTGAGTTGGTCAGGTCAATCTCGCCGTCGGTGACCGGTCCGGCCACGGCGAGGACGCCGCCGGTGGGCTTGATCGCGCAACCGTCGATGAAGGCGCGTACGCCCTCGAGGAAGGTCGGCCAGGTCGCTGCCGGAAAGCTGTCGTGGTGTTCGAGCACCGGCCTGCCCTCGACCAGATGCGCCAGTGCGAAGCGGGCGTTGGTGCCGCCGACGTCGCCGACGAGCAGGGTCTTGCCCCAGGCGATGGTCATCGGGGGGTCTTTCTTTGGTCCCTACCGGTCGCCGCGCGTCCCCGCCTGCGCGGGGATGACGGGCTCGCTGCTTGAGGGGAAGTCACGCATCCACCGTGCGATCGACGAGATTGTTGTCCGGCCGGGTTCCGTTCTGGGCCGGTGCCCCGATCGGCGGGGCGAAACACACCGAGGCACCCTCTTCGGCGGTCGAGACCACATCGCGGAAGGCGGCGAACAGTTCACGGCCATAGCCCCAGCCTGAACCCTCGGCCTGAGCCGGGGACCGGGTGGCGGCGGGACGGGCGGCGAGGTCCGGGACGCCGACGGTCGTCAGAACCCCGGCGTCCGCGTCGAGGCGGATGATGTCGCCGTCGCGGACATGGGCCAGCAGGCCGCCGGCCAGGGCTTCCGGGCTGACGTGGATGGCGGCGGGGGTCTTGCCCGAGGCCCCCGACATGCGCCCGTCGGTAACGAAGGCGACCTTGAAGCCCTTGTCCTGAAGCACGCTGAGCGCCGGCGACAGGGTGTGCAGCTCGGGCATGCCGTTGGCCCGGGGACCCTGGAAGCGCAGGACCACGACGACGTCCCGATCCAGCTTGCCGTCCTGAAAGGCCTCGAGCGCGTCCTCCTGGGTTTCGAACACTGCGGCGGGGGCCTGAACGATGCGGTTCTCCGGCTTGACCGCCGAGACCTTGATCACCGCCCGGCCGAGGTCGCCCTGAATGAGACGCAGACCGCCCTCGGTGTCGAAGGGATCGGCGGCGGGGCGCAGAATGTCCGTGTCCAGACTTTCGGTAATGCCGTCCTTCCAGACCAGGTCTCCGTCGATCAGGGTCGGCTCCTGGAAATAGTGGTGGATGCCCTCGCCCATGATGGTGGTGACGTCGGAATGGATATGGCCCGCGCCGGCCAGCTCGCGGGCGATGAAGGCGACGCCACCGGCGGCCTGCATGGCGTTCACATCGGCCGAGCCGTTGGGATAGACGCGGGCCAGCAGCGGCGTCGCGGACGAGAGCTGATCCATGTCGGTCCAGTCGATCAGCACCCCCGCCGCGCGCGCCATGGCAACCAGATGGATGGCGTGGTTGGTTGAGCCGCCGGTAGCCAGCAGGGCCACGATCATGTTGACGATCGACTTCTCGGAAATGACGTCGGCCATCCGGCCCTGACCGGTACGGGCCAGTTCGACCGCGCGTTTGGCGGCGGCGGCCGTCAGGGCGTCGCGCAGTCCGGTTTCCGGGTGGACGAAGGCGGTCGAGGGCATGTGCAGGCCGCCCAGCTCCATCATCATCTGGTTGGAGTTGGCGGTGCCGTAGAAGGTGCAGGTGCCGGGCGAATGGTAGCTGGCGATCTCGCTTTCCAGCAGGGTCTCGCGGTCGATCTTGTTCTGGGCGTAGAGGGCGCGGACACGGGCTTTCTCCGCGTTCGGAATGCCCGAGGGCATGGGGCCGGCCGGGGCGAAGACGACCGGCAGATGGCCGAACGCCAGCGCGCCGATGAACAGGCCGGGCACGATCTTGTCGCAGACCCCCAGGGCCATGACCGCGTCGAAGGCATCATGGGTCAGGCCGACCCCGGCCGACATGGCGATGACGTCGCGGCTGAACAGCGACAGATCCATGCCCGGGCGCCCCTGGGTGACTCCGTCGCACATGGCGGGCGTGCCGCCGGCCACCTGGGCGGTGGCGTTGACCTCGCGAACCGCGTCGCGGATCACCTGGGGGAAGCGTTCGAACGGCTGATGCGCCGACAGCATGTCGTTATAGGCGGTGATGACCCCGACATTGGGCTGGGTCCCCGACATGGCGGTCAGCTTGTCCTTGACCGGGGCCCCGGCGAAGGCGTGGGCCCAGTTGGCGCAGGACAGTTTGGCACGGCCCGCCCCGGATGAGCGGGCGGCGTCCATGCGCCGGATATAATCGGCGCGGGTCGCCTGCGAGCGCTCGACGATGCGGGCAGTGACGTCGGCGACGACGGGATTCAAGACTACGGTTTGGGGGGACATCAGGCTTTCTCCATCCACAGACAGTCCAGCGGGATATTGGCGGCGATCAGGGCGGCGATGGGCTGGACGGTCGGATCGCCGGCGGCCTCGCGCTCGAAGACGGCGCGTTTGGCGGAGCCGGTGATGGCCAGGACCACGCGCCGGGCGGTCATCAGATACGGCAGGTTGATCGACAGCCGCTCGAGGCTGGGGGCCGCGCCGTCGCGGCCGCGGGGGACACCATAAACCGCAGGCTTGAGCGTTGGCGTCAACAGGGTCTTCAGGGTCGGGCTGTTCGGGAACATGGAGCAGATATGGCCATCCTCCCCCATGCCGAGAAGGACCGCGTCGAGACGACCTCCCTCATGGGCGAGGGCGTTGGCGGCCAGGGCGGCGGCACGGTCGACGGTCACCTCGGACTGGTACAGCGGCACGAACCGGGCGGCGGCGGCGGCTCCGGTCAGCAGGGCCTGTCTGATCAGGGCCGCGTTGGAGTCCGGCGAGGTCTCGGGGACGTAGCGTTCGTCGATCAGGGTGACGGTGACCCGTGACCAGTCGAGATCGGTCCGGGCCATGCGGGCGTAGATCGGGGCGGGGGTGGAGCCGCCCGAGCCGGCGAACACGGCCTTGCCGGTCTCGGCGAGGGCGGCGGCGAGTGTGTCGGTGAGGCGCGCGGCGCAGGCGTCGGCCCACGCGGCGGCGTCAGGGAAGGTCTGGAGGGACGTCATGCGTACACGCCCCTTCTCCTCTCGGGGGAGAAGGTGGGCCGCGGAGCGGCTCCGATGAGGGGGCTGGCGGGATCGCGCGGACGGGCGGACAGCGCGCGGATTGAACCATCCCCCTCATCCGTCAGGCTGCGCCTGACACCTTCTCCCCCGAGCGAAGAAGGACGGTGCGGGCGGTCACGCATCGCCGGTGTTCCAGGCGCGGCCGGTGCGCGAGAGCAGGTATTGTGCCTCCTGTGGGCCCCAGGTCCCGGCGGCGTATTCCTTGGGCTTGAAGGCGGCGCTGGCCCAGGCCTCGGAGACCTCATCGACCCATTTCCAGGCCTGTTCGGCTTCGTCGCGGCGGACGAACAGGGTCGGGTCGCCGTTCAGGGCGTCGAGCAGCAGGCGCTCATAGGCGATGCGGCGGCGGGGCGGCCTGGCACCCTTGTCGTTCTGGCCCCAGGACAGGGACATCTGGATCGGTTGCAGCTGCATGCGCTGGTCCAGACCCGGCCTCTTGTTCATCACCGACAGCGAGATGTCTTCCTCGGGCTGGAGTTCGATGACCATGCGGTTGGCCTCAACCTGGGCGCGGTCGTTGTCGAAGATCGAGTGGGGCAGCGGCTTGAACTGGATGACGATCTCGGTGCGCTTCTCGGGCAGGCGTTTGCCGGTGCGCATGAAGAAGGGCGTGCCGGCCCAGCGCCAGTTGTCGATGTCGGCGCGGATAGCGACGAAGGTTTCGGTGTCGGACGGCTGGCCGCGCTCTTCGTCATAGCCGGGAACCGGCTTTCCCTCGCTGGTTCCGGCGACGTACTGGCCCCGCACGGTGACCCGTTCGACCTCTTCATGCGTGACCGGACGAAGACTGCGCAGGACCTTGACCTTCTCGTTGCGCACCGAGTCCGGATCGAGGTCGCTGGGCGGCTCCATCGCCACCAGACAAAGCAGCTGGAGCATGTGGTTCTGGAGCATGTCACGCAATGCTCCGTACTCGTCATAATAGGGCCAGCGGTCGCCGACACCGACCGTCTCGCCGACGGTGATCTGGACGTGGTCGATCGAGAGGTTGTTCCACAGCGGCTCGAAGATGGTGTTGCCGAAGCGCAGCGCGATCAGGTTCTGGACGGTCTCCTTGCCGAGATAGTGGTCGATGCGGAACACCTGCTGTTCCGAAAAGGCGTCGGCCACGGCGTCGTCGATCTCGCGGAAGCTTTCGAGGTCGCGCCCGACCGGCTTTTCCAGCACCACCCGATCGTCGGCCTCGGCCAGACCAGCAGCGCGCATGGCGGTGACGATGCGGGCGTAGAGCGAGGGAGAGACGGCCAGGAAACTGGTACAGGCGCCGGCGCCGACCTTGTCCTTCAACGGCTTCAGGCTAGCCGCGCTGGTGGCGTCGACCGCCAGATAGTCGAGGCGGGCCTCCATCCGTGTCCAGGCGTCGTCGGACCAGGCGTCGTCGGCCCGGGCCTTGCCCTCGACCGAGACGCGGACCTTTGCGACATAGTCATCGCGGCTCTCGTCCGAACGGGCGGCACCGATGATCTTGAGACCGTCAGGCAGCAGGCCGTCATGCTCGAGAAAATAGAGCGAGGGCAGAAGCATCCGCATGGCGAGGTCACCGCCACCGCCGAACAGCACCAGGGCCGCCATACGCTCTCCTTCGTTCAGGTCCCGGCTGGACCTTGGGTCTGTGTGGCCGCTTCCGCCCGCCCCGCCAAGACGTCGAGGACGTCCTGAAACACCATGTTACGGGCGCGTAGCAGCACCAGCAGGTGATAGACCAGATCCGCGGCCTCGGATGCCAGTTCCGTATCGGGACCGGCGGCACCGGCAAGGGCGGTCTCGACGCCCTCCTCGCCGACCTTCTGGGCGGCGCGTTTGGGGCCTTCGGACAGCAGGCGGGCGGTCCAGCTTGTAGCGGGATCAGCGGCGGCGCGGGCGGCGATGGTCGCCTCGAGCCGGGCAATGCGGCCCAGGCCCGGCGCGTCCTCGTCGCCGAAACAGCTGATGCGGTTGAGGTGGCAGGCGTTGCCCACGGGGCGAACCTTGAGGACCATTGAGTCCGCGTCGCAGTCAGGGGTGATGGAGACGACGTGCAGCCGGTCGCCGGAGGTCTCGCCCTTGCGCCAGCGACCTCCGCGCGAGCGCGAAAAGAAGGTGGCCTCATTGGACGCGATGGTCTCGTCGAGGGCGGCGCGGTCCATCCAGGCGAGGATCAGCACCTGCAGGGTGGCGGCGTCCTGAACGACGACGGGGATCAGGCCGCCGGACTTGTCGAAATCGAGGGTGGAGGGATCGATCATCTCAAGCTCCGCTCATCCCCGCGAAGGCGGGGACCCAGTTCTTTCGGCAATCAGTCTGACCGATCACGCACGTCCGAACGTCCAGCATGGAGTGATCGCTCAAGCCTGGGTCCCCGCCTTCGCGGGGATGCACGGAAATTCTATCCCTCAC
>Ga0105047_10008007_pt1 | contig 17714 bp, 14 predicted proteins | sample MAT04_FD_78384 | JGI IMG/M metagenome (GOLD analysis project Ga0105047, IMG submission 78384) | Freshwater microbial communities from Lake Fryxell liftoff mats and glacier meltwater in Antarctica - MAT-04 (megahit assembly) | ecosystem: Environmental > Aquatic > Freshwater > Ice > Liftoff...
ACACCACCGAATGGATGGCGCCGATGCGGGTGCAGGCCAGCATGGCGAACGCCGCCTCGGCCGTCATCGGCATGTACACCAGCACCCGATCGCCCTGCTTGACACCCAGGCTCTGCAGGATGGCCGCCATGCGCTGCACCTCGGCCTGCAACTGCGCGAAGCTGTAGACCACTTCCTGGTCGACCTCGGAGGACACCCAGATCAGCGCCGGTGCATCCGGCCGCTGGGCGGCGTGCCGGTCCACCGCGTTGTGGCACAGGTTGGTGCGGCCGCCGACAAACCACCGGGCAAACGGCGGGTTGCTGTAGTCGCAGACCTGGCTGAACGGCGTCTGCCAGTCGATCAGCGTGGCCTGCTCGCGCCAGAAACCGTCGCGGTCGTCGATCGATCGGCGGTAGAACTCGGGGTAGTGGGCCATGGGTTGTCTCCTGCGTGCGCTGCCATCCAGTTTGCCGGCATTGCACGGCCTGGCACTGACGACATGCTGACTGCTGCCGCACACCAACCAGCCCCGACCACCCCCCCCGAACCGGGTGGTATCCTCAAGGCTGATGACACCAGTTGCATGTGCCCTCGCCCACCTGCGCGCCGCTCTGGTGGCTGCCTGCCTGGCTGCGGCCGGCAGCCTGGTGCATGCTGCGCCCGATGCCACTGCCGCCGCCCCGGCAGCAGCGGCCACCAATGCGCTGGCCGACCCGATCATGCACCTGCTGGGCGAGCGCGGCCTGCTGCGCCCGCTGGGCTCGGCCGCGCTGGTGGAGACCATGCGCAACTCGGTGCGCGACACCGCGTCCGACCTGGTCATGACGGCGATGAACTTCCTCGGCGTGCCTTACCGCCTGGGCGGCAGCAGCGAACAATCGGGCTTCGACTGCAGCGGCTTCACCCGCCACATCTTCGAGAACAGCATCGGCCTGGTGCTGCCGCGCCGCGCCGATGAGCAGGCCACCAGCGCCGGCCTGCTGGACATCCACCGGGCCGAACTCAAGCCCGGCGACCTGGTGTTCTTCAACACCATGAGGCGCACCTTCTCGCACGTGGGCATCTACGTGGGTGACGACAAGTTCATCCATTCGCCGCGCGCCGGCGGCGCGGTGCGCATCGAAGACATGCGCGAGTCCTACTGGGCGCGCCGCTTCACCGGTGCCCGCCGCGCCGACCTGAGCATGGCCACCCAGCAGACGCTGCCCACCACGCGCTGATCCCGCACTGCGGGCCGGCCTGGCGCCGCGCGGCACAATCCGGCCTCATGGGCGAAACCGTCATTCCGCTGGCCGACCTGCGCTATGCCGCAGCGGTGCCGGCCATCCCCGCGCAGGCCATCCCCGCCACCGGCCTGCTGGCCGACGCGCTGGGCCGGCCGCTGCGCGACTTGCGCATCTCGGTCACCGACCGTTGCAACTTCCGCTGCAGCTACTGCATGCCCAAGGAGATCTTCGACCGGGACTATGTGTTCCTGCCGCAGACCAGCCTGCTGAGCTTCGAAGAAATCACCCGGCTGGCGCGCATCTTCGTGGCGCACGGCGTGCAGAAGATCCGGCTGACCGGTGGTGAGCCGCTGCTGCGCAAGGGCCTGGAAGCCCTGGTCGCGATGCTGGCCGCGCTGCGCACCCCGGACGGCGCGCCGCTGGACATCACGCTGACCACCAATGGCTCGGTGCTGGCACGCAAGGCTGCGGCGTTGAAGGCGGCCGGCCTGCAGCGCGTCACCGTCAGCCTGGACGGGCTGGACGATGCCGTCTTCCGCCGCATGAACGATGTCGATTTCCCGGTGGCCGACGTGCTGGCGGGCATCGCCGCCGCGCATGCTGCCGGCCTGGGGCCGATCAAGGTCAACATGGTGGTCAAGCGCGGCACCAATGACCAGGAGATCGTGCCGATGGCGCGTTTCTTCCGCACGCACTTCGACGGCCGCATCGTGCTGCGCTTCATCGAGTACATGGACGTGGGTGCCAGCAACGGCTGGCGCATGGACGAGGTGCTGCCATCGGCCGAGGTGCTGCAGCGGCTGCAGGCGGCCTTCGCCGATGCGCCGCTGCGGCCGCTCGACCCGACGGTGCCGGGCGAAACCGCCGCGCGCTGGGCCTATGCCGACGGCGGCGGCGAGGTGGGCCTGATCAGCAGCGTGACGCAGGCCTTCTGCAGCGACTGCAACCGCGCCCGCCTGTCCACCGAGGGCAAGCTGTTCCTGTGCCTGTTCGCCACCTGCGGGCATGACCTGCGCGCGCTGCTGCGCAACGGTGCCAGCGATGGCGACATCACCAGCGCGCTGGCGGCGGTGTGGGCCGGGCGGGACGACCGCTATTCCGAATTGCGGGCCGGCCAGGCCCCTGCGCCCGCCACCGGCGCGCGCCGGGTCGAGATGCACTACATCGGCGGGTGACACAGCCCACTCCCGCTGCGGCCTGCGGCCGCCTGCCCCTCCAGGGTGCCACGCCAGTGGCCCGGCGAAGCCGGCGCCATGGCGTGCACTTGGTCGAATTCCGGAGCAAGCATGCCGAGTCTTGACGACATCGCCGCCCAGGTGGCCGGCTACGACCCCGACGCCCTGCCGGTGGCGCAGGCGCAGGCGTTCATCGCCCGGCTGGTGCCGCAGGTGCAGGCGGTGGAAAGCCTGGCGCTGCGCAGCGCGCTGGGCCGGGTGCTGGCGCGCGACATCGTCTCGCCGATCGATGTGCCCTCGCATGACAACTCGGCGATGGATGGCTATGCGCTGCGCGCAGCCGACCTGGCAGCCGACGGCGACAGCCTGATCGGTGTGGCCGGCACCGCCTTCGCCGGCGCGCAGTTCCGCAGCGCCGTGGCGGCCGGCCATGGCGTGCGCATCATGACCGGCGCGGTGATGCCCGCCGGTCTCGACACCGTCGTGCCGCAGGAATTCACCCGCGCCGCGCCCGACGGCCGCATCTGCATCCCGGCGGGCACGGTGGCAGCCGGTGACAACCGCCGCCTGGCCGGCGAAGACCTGGCGCGTGGCGCCGTGGCACTGGCCGCCGGCCGCACCATCACGCCGGCCGACCTGGGCCTGCTGGCCTCGCTGGGCCAGGCCGAGGTGCCGGTGTTCCGCCGGCTGCGGGTGGCCTTCTTCTCGACCGGGGATGAACTTCGCTCGATCGGCGAGCCGCTGGACGCCGGCTGCGTCTACGACAGCAACCGCTACACGCTGTGGGGCATGCTGCAGCGCCTGGGCGTCGACCCGATCGACATGGGCGTGGTGCGCGACGACCCCGCCGCGCTGCGCCAGGCCTTCACCCAGGCCGCAGCCAGCGCCGACGCGGTGATCACCTCGGGCGGTGTCAGCGTGGGCGAGGCCGACCACACCAGGCAGGTGATGAAGGAGTTGGGCGAGGTGCTGTTCTGGAAGATCGCGATGCGCCCGGGCCGGCCGATGGCGATCGGTCGTATCGGCACCAGGGCGGCCATGCTGTTCGGCCTGCCCGGCAACCCGGTGGCGGTGATGGTGACCTTCTATGCCTTGGTGCGCGACGCGCTGCTGGCGATGAGCGGCGCCACGCCGCAGCCGCTGCCGCTGCTGCGCGCGGTCAGCACCGTGGCGCTGCGCAAGAAGCCCGGCCGCACCGAGTACCAGCGCGGCATCGTCACGCCCATGGCCGACGGCCGTTGGCAAGTGCAGGTCACCGGGGCGCAGGGCTCGGGCATCCTGCGCAGCATGAGCCAGGCCAACGGCATGGTGGTACTGCTCCACGGCCAGGGCACCGTGGCGGCCGGGGATCTGGTCGACGTGATCCCGTTCCAGGGCCTGGTCTAGGAGGCTGTCGGGCTTTGGGTCGGGCCCGCCCGGGCCGGCTGCGCGGGCGGCAGGCCGTGTGCGGCCGGTGCTGGCGTGTCAGTGTCTGCAGTGGTGATCTCGCCCGGCACCTTGCGGCGTGCGAACAGCGTGTAGACCGTGGGCACCACGAAGATGGTCAACAGGGTGCCCAGGCTCATGCCGCCCACGATCACCCAGCCGATCTGCTGGCGGCTCTCGGCGCCGGCACCGCTGGCCAGCGCCAGCGGCAAGGCACCCAGCACCATCGCGCCGGTGGTCATCAGGATCGGGCGCAGGCGCTGGCTGGCGGCGTCGAGCACCGCGTCGGTCACCGACTTGCCCTGCTGGCGCAGCTGGTTGCTGAATTCGACGATCAGGATGCCGTGCTTGCTGATCAGGCCCACCAGGGTGATCAGGCCGATCTGCGAATACACATTGAGCGTGCCGCCGGCCAGGTTCAGCGCCAGCAACGCGCCCACCATCGACAGCGGCACCGCCAGCAGGATCACGAAGGGGTCGATGAAGCTCTCGAACTGCGCCGCCAGCACCAGGAAGATGAACAGCAGCGCCAGCACGAACACCAGGCCCAGCGCACCCGACGCGGCGCGGAACTCCCGGCTCACGCCGTTGAGTTCGGTCACGTAACCCTGCGGCAACAGCTTGGCCGCCGTCGTGTCCATGAAGGCCAGTGCCTCGCCCAGCGAATAGCCCTGCGCCAGGTTGGCCGTGATGGTGACCGAGCGGCGCTGGTTGAAGTGGTTCAGCTCACGCGGGCTCACCGCCTCGCGCACTGTCACCAGCGACGCCAGCGGCACCATGGTGTCGTTGCGCCCGCGCACGAACAGCCGCTCGATGTCCTCGGGCGCGGTGCGGCCGCGGCTCTCGGTCTGCACGATCACGTCGTACTGGTCGGCGTCGCGCTTGTAGCGGGTGACGGCGCGCCCGCCCAGCATGGTTTCGACCGTGCGGGCCACGGCGTCCACGCTCACGCCCATGTCGGCGGCGCGGTTGCGGTCGACCTCGACGAAGATCTCGGGCTTGTTCAGTTGCAGGTCGGTGTCGGGCTGCACGATGCCCGGGTTTTTGGCCATCTCGGCCAGCATCTGCTGCGCCACCCGCGCCAGGTCGGCGTAGCTGTCGCTGGTCTGGATCACGTACTCCAGCGGCCGCGAGCGGAAGCCCTGGCCCAGGCTGGGAGGCGTGATCGGAAAGGCGCTCACGCCGGGCAGTGCGCTCACCTTGGGCAGCAGGTCGCGCGCCAGTTCGGGGGTGGTGCGGGTGCGCTCGCTCCAGTCGACGGTGCGGAACAGGGCCGTGCCCTGTGACACCTGGCCGCCGCCCATGAACATGAAGCGGCGGTCGAACTCGGGGTATTGCGCGCCGATGGCGTCGATGGCGTCCAGGTAGCGCGCGGTGAAGTCGAGCGTGGCGCCGTCCGGGGCCCGCACCGGCATGATGATCACGCCGCGGTCTTCCAGCGGTGCCAGTTCCGACTTGGTGTTGGTGTAAAGCCACCAGGTGGCGCCGGCCGACACCGCCATCACCAGCAGCACGATCCAGCGCTGGCCCAGCACCCAGGCCAGGGCACTGCGGTAGCCGCCGGTCAGGCCCACCAGCAAGCGCTCCATGCCGCGGTCGAAGCGGTTGGGCGTGGGGTTGTGACGCAGCAGCTTGCTGCACATCATCGGCGTCAGCGTCAGCGCGACGAAGCCGGACACCACCACCGCACCCGCCAAGGTCAGCGCAAATTCGCCGAACAAGCGGCCGGTGCGCCCGGGCGTGAAGGCCAGCGGCGCGAACACCGCTGCCAGGGTCAGGGTCATGGCCACCACCGCGAAACTGATCTCGCGGATGCCCTTGATCGCCGCCTGGAACGGCGTGAGCCCCTCCTCGATGTGGCGGAAGGTGTTCTCCAGCACCACGATGGCGTCGTCCACCACCAGGCCGATGGCCAGCACCAGCGCCAGCAGGGTGAGCGTGTTGATGGTGAAGCCGGCCAGCGCGATCAGCGCAAACGAGCCCACCAGGCTGACCGGGATGGTGACCAGCGGAATGATCGATGCCCGCAGCGTGCGCAGGAACACGAACACCACCAGCGCCACCAGCACCACCGCCTCGGCCACGGTGGTGTAGACCGACTTGATCGAGCGGTCGATGAACACCGAATTGTCATTGGCCGGCACCACGGTGACCGAGGCCGGCAGGTCACGCTGGATCTGCGGCAACACCGCACGCACGCCGGCAGACACGTCCAGCGGGTTGGCGGTGGCATTGCGGATCACCCCGGTACTGACCGAGGGCACGCCATTGAGCCGCACGCGCGATCGCTCGCTCGCCGCAGCCTCCTCCACCCGGCCGACGTCGCGCAGGCGCACGGTGTAGCCGTTGTTGTTGCGCAGTGCGATGTCGGCAAACTGCGCCACGGTGTTGAGGTCGGTGCGTGCGGTGACATTGAACTCGCGCTGCTGGCTCTCGATGCGGCCGGCCGGCACTTCCAGGTTCTGCCGGCGCAGCGCGTCTTCCACGTCCTGCACCGTCAAGCGGTGGGCGGCCAGCTTGTCGGGGTCGAGCCACAGGCGCATGGAATAGGCACGGTCGCCACCCATCTGGATGTCGGCCACGCCGGGCACGGTCTGCAAGCGCGGCTTGACCACCCGGTTGATCAGGTCGGTCAGCTCCAGCGGCGACATGGTGTCGCTGGTGTAGGCCAGCCAGATGGTGGGCGTGGCGTCGGCCTCGACCTTGGCAATGATGGGCTCGTCCACCGCGTCGGGCAGGCGCCCGCGCACGCGTGAGACACGGTCGCGCACATCGGCTGCGGCGTTGTCGGGGTTCTTCTCCAGTTTGAAGCGCACCGTGATCTGGCTCTGCTCGGCGCGCGAGATCGAGGTCAGGATGTCCACGCCCTCGATGCCGGCGATGGAGTCTTCCAGCGGTTTGGTCACCTGCGACTCGATCACCTCGGACGAGGCACCGAGCAGCCGGGTGTTGACCGTGACCACCGGCTCGTCGATGCGCGGGTACTCACGCACGGCCAGCCGGTCGAACGAGACCAGGCCGATCAGCACGATCAGCAGGGACATCACCGTGGCGAGCACGGGCCGGCGGATCGAGACTTCGGACAGTTTCATGCGCCGCTCCTGCGGATGAGGATCAGGCTGCCGATGCGGCGCGCGCTGCGGCGGGGGCCGGGGTGGGGGCCGGTCCGGCACCCGATGCAGCGGCCCCTGGCTTGCCGGCCGGCCGGCCACCGCCGGGCTTGCTGATGTCGACCACCCGCAGCGGCAGCCCGTCACCGCGCATCAGGCGCGCCTGGCCAGCCAGCACCACGGTGTCGCCTTCGCTGACGCCGGTCAGCAGTTCCACCTTGCCAGCCACCCGCTGGCCGATGCGGGCTTCGACCCGCCTGGACACCGGGCCCTTGTCGCCCGGCACCACCAGCACCACGAACTGCTTGTCGCCCTGCGGCACCAGCGCTTCTTCGGGCACCACCAGGGCCGCTTCACGCACCGAGAACACCACCCGCGCCCTGGCGAACATGCCGCTGCGCAGCACGCCGTCGGGGTTGGCCAGGCGGGCACGCACCAGCACCGCGCGGCCGTTGGCGTCCACCTGGGAATCGAGCGCACCCACCACCGCCTTCAGCTTGCGGCCCGGCAGCGCGTCCAGCGACACATCGACCCCCTGGCCCGGCTTGATGCGGCTGAGGAAGCGCTCGGGCAGGTGGAAGTCGACCCACACCGAGGACACGTCGTCCAGGTTGACGATGTCGGCGCCGTCCTTGACGTAGTCACCCAGGCTCACCTGCCGGATGCCGGCCATGCTGTCGAACGGCGCCAGCACCTGCATGCGTGCGGCCTGGGCCTGGGCCAGCGCCACCTGGGCCAGCGCCACGTCCAGCGCCGCAGCGTTCTGGTCCACCGCGCTCTGGCTGACGAAGTTCTGCGCCACCAGTTCGCGGCTGCGCTGCAGGTTGGTGCGGGCAATGCCGGCCTGCGCCTCGGCCTGCTTGATCTGGGCCTGTTGCAGGGTGTCGTCAAGCTGCACCAGCAACTGGCCACGCCGGACACGCTGGCCATCACTGAAGGCCAGCTTGACGATGCGCCCGCTGACCTCGGGCCGCAGCACCACGCTCTGGTTGGAGCGCAAGGTGCCGACGGCCTGAGCGTCGTCTTCCAGGCGCATGCGCTGCACCTTGCCCACCTCCACCGCCACCGGGCCGCCCGGCCCGCGTGCAGCCGGGCCGGCTGCGCCACCGGACGGGGCACCAGCCGCAGCCGGCGCGCCAGCACCGGCCGCCGGCCGGTTCTGCACCCACCAGGCACCCCCCGCAGCAGCGCCAAGACCCACCAACACGACCACCACACGCAGCATCTTCATCAGGGCAACTCTTCCATCGTCGATCGACTTTAACGGGCGCTGCCCGACCCGGCGGCTTGAACGGGCGCTGGCCCGCACCGGTGCCGGAGCTCAGCCAGCACGCAGCGTGTCCACACCGCGGTTGGCCAGCGCGTCGGCACGCTCGTTGCCGGGGTCGCCCGAATGGCCCTTGACCCAGTGCCACTGCACGTCGTGGCTGGCCACCAGCGCGTCCAGGCGCTGCCACAGCTCGATGTTCTTCACCGGCTTGTTGTCGGCGGTGCGCCAACCACGCTTCTTCCAGTTATGGATCCAGCTGGTGATGCCGTCCTTCACGTAGTTGCTGTCGGTGTAGATGGCCACCGGCGTGCGGCGCTTGAGCAGCGCCAGCGATTCGATCACCGCAGTCAGCTCCATGCGGTTGTTGGTGGTGGACGGATCGCCGCCGAACAGCTCTTTCTCGTGGGCGCCCCAGCGCAGCCAGGCGCCCCAGCCGCCGGGGCCGGGGTTGCCCTTGCAGGCGCCGTCGGTGTAGACCACCACCGGCTGCGGCGTGCTGTCGCTCATTCAGTCCGGCTCCTCGGTGCGTGCCTGTTCGGGCTGGGCCACTGCAGTCTGGGCCGGCGCGTCTTGAGCCGGCGCGGCCTGGGTCAGCGCGGCCTGGGTCAGTGCAGGCCCGGCGGCCAGCGCCTGGTGCCAGGCCGGCGGGCCCATGCGGTTGGCCACCACGGCCTGCGCCGCCCGCTTGGCCACCTTCTGGCGGCGCGCCAGGCCCACCAGGCGCATGCCGCGCACCCGCTTGACGGCCTCGACCATGAAGACCGCGCCCAGCACCGGCCAGCCGCGTGCGCCGGCCGCTTCCATCCAGCCAAAGCGCGCCAGGCCGGCGTCCGAACCAAAGGGCGGCCGCCAGCAGCCGAAGTGGCCGCGCTCGACCTCGAAGCCCAGCAGACGCAGCCAGTCGCGCGCGCGGCGGTAGCCGATGAACTCGCCGCTGCTGGGCAGGTACAGCGGGCGCTGGCCACCGAAGCGCTGGCGCCAGTGGCCGGCCTGCTGGCGCAGGCCCCACAGGCTGGCCGGGTTGAAGCCGACGATCACCACCCGCCCCTCGGGCACCAGCACACGCTCGACTTCGCGCAGGGTGTCGTGCGGGTCGCGCGCCAGCTCCAGCGTGTGCGGCAGCAGCACCAGGTCCAGGCTCTGGTTGGGAAACGGCAGGGCGTCGAAGTCACAATGCAAGGCGCAACCGGCGTCCATCGGCATCAGCGTGGCCAGCGCATCGTCGACCACCGGCAGCGGCAGCGCCTCGGGCACACGCAAGTTGTCGCTGGCGACCCAGCGGTGGGGCATGCGGTTGGCCCGCAGGCCGGCCAGATCGGGCAGGCCCAGTTGCAGCGCATGGAAGCCGAACAGGTCGGCCACGGTGCGGTCCAGCTGGGCCTGTTCCCAGCCGAGCAGGTAACGGCCGGGCGGGCTCTGCAGCCACTGGGCCAACTCTATAATCAATGGATTACGCGTCATGAAACTGATTGCCCTGCCCGCCTTCACCGACAACTACATCTGGATGCTGCACGATGGCCACCAAGCCATCGTGGTCGATCCGGGCGATGCGGCGCCCGTGGCAGCGGCGCTCGATACCCAGGGCCTGGCGCTGGCCGCCATTCTAGTGACGCACCACCACCCCGACCATGTCGGTGGCGTGTCGGCGCTGCGGCCGCGCCTGCTCGGCGAGGTCTACGGGCCGGCCCGAGAAGCCATTCCGCAGCCGTTTGTTCCACTCGCCGATGGCGATGCGGTCAGCGTGCTGGGCCTGCGCTTTCAGGTGATCGACGTGCCTGGCCACACCGCCGGCCACATCGCCTACTTCCTGCCGTCCAGCGGGGCGGGTGAAGCGCCGGTGCTGTTCTGCGGTGACACGCTGTTCTCGGGCGGCTGCGGCCGGCTGTTCGAGGGCACGCCGGCGCAGATGCACCAGTCGCTGGGCCGGTTGGCAGCGCTGCCCGGCGATGCCCGGGTGTGTTGTGCGCATGAGTACACCGAGTCCAACCTCAAGTTCGCCAACGCGGTCGAGCCGGCCAATGCCGCGCTGGCACGCTACACCGTGGCCTGCCGCGCACTGCGTGCCGACGGCCTGCCCACCCTGCCCTCCACCATCGCGCAAGAGCGTGCGATCAACCCCTTCATGCGCTGCGATGCGCCCGACGTGATCACCGCCGCCCGGTCCCGGGGCGTGGCCGATCGCAGCGGGCCCGCAGTGCTGGGCGCCCTGCGCGAATGGAAGAACAGTTTCCGATGACACCGTCCCCTACCCGCATACCGACGCGCAGCCCACCTGCGGCAGCCTGGACGCGTCTGACGCCGCTGTTGCTGGCCGCGTTGCTCGGCGCCTGCGCCACGGCACCCGATCAGTCGACCGCTGTGCCCGTTGCAGCCGCCACACCTGCCTTGCCTGCGGCACCACCCACCCCGGCCGCCACCCCGGCCGCCACGCCTGCAACGGCGCCGGCGCTTGTCAACGTGGTGCCCCAACCGCCCGCCGGCGGTCCGATCGCGGTCGATCCGCTGCGCCCCACCGAACTGCTCGACCTGGGCGCCCCCGGCACGCAGACCGACCTGTGGGCGCGGGTGCGCCAGGGCACGGCCATTCCTGACATGCAGAACGAGCGGGTGGACAAGTGGCAGCAGTGGTACGCCAGCCGCCCCGACTATGTGCAGCGCATGACCGAGCGCGGCGGCCGCTACCTGTTCCATATCGTCGAAGAGGTGAACAGGCGAGGCCTGCCCACCGAACTGGCACTGCTGCCCTTCATCGAGAGCGCCTTCAACCCGCAGGCCATGAGCAGTGCCAAAGCCTCGGGCATGTGGCAGTTCGTCCCCGACACCGGGCGTGATTTCTCGCTGCGGCAGAACGTCTTCCGCGACGACCGGCGCGACGTGCTGGCGTCCACCCGTGCCGCGCTCGACTATCTGCAGAAGCTGCACGCCAGGTTCGGCGACTGGCCACTGGCGCTGGCCGCCTATAACTGGGGTCAGGGTAGTGTGCAGCGCGCCATCGACCGCAACCAGAAGGCCGGCCTGCCCACCGACTACGACAACCTGCGCATGCCTGACGAGACGCGCAACTACCTGCCCAAGCTGCAGGCGGTGGAGAACATCGTCGCCAACCCGCAGGCCTTCGGTCTGACACTGCCGTTGCTGCAGAACCACCCCTACTTCGTCTCAGTGGCGCTCGACCGCGACATCGACCTGGAGCTGGCTGCGCGCATGGCCGGCCTGCCGCTGACCGAGTTCAAGCAGCTGAACCCGCAGATGAACAAGCCGGTGATGCTGGCGGCGGGCACACCGCAGGTGCTGCTGCCCTACGACGCCGCCAACCGCTTCGTGCGGGCGGTGGGCCAGCACCAGGGCAACCTGGCCAGCTGGACGGCCTGGGTGGCCCCGAAGACCATCAAGCCGGCCGAGGCGGCGCGCCTGGTGGGCATGGACGAAGCCCAGTTGCGCGCGGTCAACAGCATCCCCAAGGGCATGCTGGTGAAGGCCGGCTCCACCTTGCTGGTGCCGCGCGCAGCGCACCGTACCGACGACGTGGCCGAGCACATCGCCCACCACGCCGTGCTGGCGCTGGCACGGGATGTGCCGCCGCTGCGCAAGATCAGCTTCAAGGCTGGCAAGAAAGGCGACAGCGTGGCTGCGGTGGCGCAGCGCTACCGGCTGCGGCCCGCGCAGGTGGCCCAGTTGAACGGCACCACGGTGGGTGCCCGCTTCAAGCCGGGGCAGACGGTGTCGGTGATGGTGGCCAACAAGCCCGCCCGGGTGGCTGCCGCCCGTGCGCCGGCCAAGGCCGCAGCTGCCAAGCGCCTGGCCAAGCCCGCAGCCACGGCGCGCAAACCCAGCCAGGCGAACTGAGAGCGCCCCCAGACCTGCCGCTTCGCGTCAGGCCCCCCGAGGGGGGATGAGGAAACTTGGGAACGGCCCTGCGTTTCCTCATGAGAGCGCCCCCAGACCCGCCGCTTCGCGTCAGGCCCCCCGAGGGGGGATGAGGAAACTTGGGAGCGGCCCGGCGTTTCCTCATGGCCGCCCCCCAGACCTGCCGCTTCGCGTCAGCCCCCCCGAGGGGGGATGAGGAAACTTGGGAACGGCCCGGCGTTTCCTCATGCACCTGACAAGCCAGACCGGCGCGGCTCAGCGCCGGTCGCTCAACGCATGGGCCAGGGTCGACAGGTCGACGTACTCCAGCTCGCTGCCCACCGGCACGCCGCGCGCCAGCCGTGTCACCACCAGCGGTGCGCCCGCCGGACCCGGCAGGCTGCGCAGCGCCTGCGCCAGCACATGGGCGGTGGCCTCGCCTTCGGCAGAGAAGCCGGTCGCCAGGATCACCTCCTGCACCACGCCATCGCTGGCACGCTCCAGCAACGGGTGCACACCGATGTCGGCCAGGCCGATGCCGTCGAGCGGGCTCAGCCGCCCCATCAGCACGAAGTACAGGCCGCGGTAGCTGCCGCTGCGCTCCATCGCGGCCTGGTCGGCCGGGCTCTCCACCACCAGCAACTGGCGCGCGTCACGCTGCGCGTCGCAGCAGGTGGCGCACAGCGTCTGCTCGGTGAAGGTGTGGCAGCGTGTGCAGTGCTGCACCGCCACGGCCGCCGCTTGCAGCGCCTGCGCCAGGCGCTGGGCGCCGTCGCGGTCGTGCTGCAGCAGGTGGTAGGCCATGCGCTGGGCCGACTTCTGGCCCACGCCGGGCAAGCGGCGCAGCGCGTCGATCAGGCCGTCGAGGCTGCGCTCGGCCACCGCTGGATCAGAAGGGAAACTTCATGCCGGGGATCTGCGGCATGCCGGCGCTGAGTTTGCCCATCTTCTCCTGCGTGGTGGCCTCGACGCGGCGCACCGCGTCGTTGATGGCTGCGGCCACCAGGTCTTCCAGCATGTCCTTGTCGTCGGCCAGCAGGCTGGGGTCGATGGTGACGCGGCGCACGTCGTGCTTGCAGGTCATCTGCACCTTGACCAGGCCGGCGCCGGACTCGCCCGTCACCTCCATGGTGGCGAGCTCGTCCTGGGCCTTCTTCAGGTTGTCCTGCATGGCCTGGGCCTGCTTCATCAGGCCGGCCAGTTGGTTCTTCATCATGGTGGGGGTGCCTTGTGGGTGGCTGGTGAACCGCCGCCGTCGGCGGGCAGGGGGTGGATCGAGCCCGGCACGATGCGGGCGGTGCGGAACTGTGCCATCAGTGCGCGCACCTCAGGGTCGGCGTGGATCAACTGCTCGGCAGCCTGCTGGGCGGCGTCGCGCGCATGGGTGTCGCGGCGGGCGATGGAATCCTGCGCCACGCCGGCCACCACCTCCACCTGCGCCGGCTCGCCCAGCGCCTCGGCGAGCGCCGCCGACAGCTTGGCGGCGAGGCCGGGATTGCGCAGGCTCTCGCGCTCGGCGCGCAATTGCCAGTGCTGGCCGCCCGCATCGGCCGGGGTGACGGCCAGCAGTTCGGCCTGCCAGGCCAGCTCACGCACCATCGCCACCAGGCTGCCGGCGGCGGCCAGCGGTCGCACCAGCGCTACCCAGCGGTCGCCAAGGGCGGTGTTGTGCAGCGGGGCCGAGGGCACGGACGCCGTGACCAGCGCGACAGGCGCGGATGACGTGACCAGCGCGACAGGCGCGGACGCCGTGACCGGCGCGACGGGCGCGGATAACGTGACCGGCGCGACGGGCGCGCTCGGCGCAATGGCCATGGGCACGCCCAGCTGGAGCGGCCGCGATGCAGGTGACAGCGATGATGAAGGCGACTGCGGCTCGGCCACTGGCGCCTGCAGTACCTCGAAATCGTCAGGCACCTGCTCTTCGGCCCAGGGCGGCGGCTCGTGGGCCACGAGCGGCCGGCGCGACGGCACCGGCGGCTGGGCGGGTGGTGGCAGGGTTGATGACGGCGCGCGGGCTGCCTGCTGCACCGGAACCGGAACCAGAACCGGCACCGGCACCGGCACCGGCACCGGCACCGACACCGGCACCGGCACCGGTACTGGCGCCACGGCAGGCGGTGGCGCCGGCAACGGCACGCCGGGCGGCTGCACCGGCCGCGCCGGCGCGGTGCTGCGCGCCTCGCGCGGTGCGGCCACCAGCGGCGCGGCGCGGGGCGCGCTGGCGGCCACTGGCGCCGGGCCGCCCGGCGGAAAGGCCAGCAGCCGCAACAGCACCATGGTGAGGGCGGCGTACTCGTCGGACAGCAGGCTCAGCTCGGCACGGCCATGCACCACGATGCTGTAGAGCAGCTGGGTCTCGTCGGGCAGCATCAACCCCGCCAGCGCGCGGGTGGTGGCGGTGTCGGGGTCGGCATCGTCCAGCGCGCCCGGCACCGCCTGCTCCACTGCCATCTGCTGCAGCAGGCCTGCCATCTCTTCGAGCGTGCCGGCAGCCGACAGGCCCAGCGCCCGCAGTGCGCCCAGCGTGGCCAGCACGGCCGGGCCGTCGCGGCCGGCCAGGGCCTGCACCAGCGCCGCCGCATGCGAGCGGTCGACCGTGCCCAGCATGGCGCGCACGCCGTCTTCGGCCAGGCTGCCGGCGCCGAAGGCGATGGCCTGGTCGGTGAGCGACAGCGCGTCGCGCATCGAGCCGCGCGCCGCGCGCGACAGCAGGCGGATGGCGCCGGCGTCGGCCGCCACGCCCTCGGCGGCCAGCACCTGCTGCAGATGCGCAGCCACCGTCTCGGGCGCCATCGGCCGCAGGTTGAACTGCAGGCAGCGGCTGAGCACCGTGGGCAGCATCTTTTCGGGGTCGGTGGTGGCCAGCACGAACTTCAGGTAGTCGGGCGGCTCTTCCAGCGTCTTCAGCAGCGCGTTGAAGGCGTCTTTCGTGAGCTGGTGCGCCTCGTCGATCATGAAGACCTTGTAGCGGGCGACGCTGGGCTTGTAGGCGGCGCGCTCGATCAGGTCGCGGATCTCGTCCTTGCCGCCGTTGCTGGCAGCGTCCATCTCGATGTAGTCGATGTAGCGGTCGGCGTCGATCTCGGTGCAGGCCTGGCACACCCCGCAGGGCTGGGCGGTGACGCCGCCGCTGCCGTCGGGGCCGGTGCAATTCAGGCTCTTGGCCAGGATGCGGCTGACCGTGGTCTTGCCGATGCCGCGGGTGCCGGTGAAGAGATAAGCGTGGTGCAAGCGCCCGCTGGTCAGCGCATTGCCAAGCGCCTGCACCACATGCGCCTGGCCGACCATCTGCGAGAAGCTGCGGGGCCGGTACTTGCGGGCCAGGACGACATGGGACATGCCGACATTCTAGGCGGCGCACCCTGCGCAGAAGGCGCGCCGACAGGCCGCCTTGTCCGGCCCGGCCAGGGTGCCGGGCAGCAGCTGGGGCGCGGTGCCTCGCCGATAATCTGGCGCATGAGTTCCTCCCACGCCCCTTCCGGCCCCGGCACCCTGAGCTATGCGCAAGCGGGCGTCGATTACGACCTGATCGACCCGCTGAAGGTGAGCGCACAGCGCGCCGCAGCGGCCACTGCGGTCCACCTGGCCGGGCATGGCTTCACCGAGGTGGCGGCCTCGCGCGGCGAGTCGGCCTACGTGGTGGACGTGGGGCCGTTCTACCTCGCCAGCATCGTCGAATGCCTGGGCTCCAAGGCACTGGTGGCCGACGAGATGGCCGCGCTCACCGGCCGCAGCTGGTATGCCGGCATCGCGCAGGACACCATCGCGATGGCGGTCAATGACCTGATCACCGTGGGCGCCACGCCGTTGGTGGTGCAGGCCTACTGGGCCGCCGGCGGCAGCGCCTGGTTTGCCGACACCGGGCGCGCCCAGGCCCTGGTGGCCGGCTGGAAGGCCGCCTGCGACACCTGCGGCGTGGCCTGGGGCGGCGGCGAGACGCCGGCGCTGGCGGGCATCGTCGAGGGCGGCCGCATCGACCTGGCGGCCTCCTGCACCGGGTTGATCAACCCCAAGCAGCGGTTGAGCGTGGGCGACCGGCTGGCCGCAGGCGACGCCATCGTGCTGCTCGATTCCAGCGGCATCCATGCCAACGGCCTGAGCCTGGCGCGCAAGCTGATCGAACGCTTGCCGCAGGGCTGGCTGACCGAGGTGGACCCGGCCGGCCACCCCGGCCTGCGCTATGGCGAGGCGCTGCTGGCGCCCACGGTGCTGTATTCGCCGGTGACCGAGGCGCTGTGGGCGGCCGGCATCGTGCCGCACTACAACGCCAACATCACCGGCCACGGCTGGCGCAAGCTGCTGCGCCACCCCGGCCGCTTCACCTACCGCATCCACACCCTGCCGCCGGTGCCGCCGGTGCTGAAGTTCATCCAGCAGCAGGCGCAGCAGAGCGACCACGAGGCCTATGGCACGCTGAACATGGGCGCCGGCTTCGCGCTGTTCGTGGCCCCCGGCGATGCCGAACGCACGGTGGCCATCGCCCAGGGTCTGGGCATCGGTGCGCGCGTGGCCGGCCAGGTGGAGGCCGGACCGAAGCAGTTGCTGATCGAGCCGCTGGGCCTGCACTTCGGCGACGACGCGCTGCAACTGCGCTGACATGCTGCAGCTGCGCAGACATGCTGCAGCGGCCGACGCCGCCACGCACCGCACACGCCTGACCGGACGCGCAAGATCTCCAGCCGCTGATCAGAACGATCAGATATGATTGTTTGGTCATCAGCAGACCAACCGCATGTCCGATCTCAGCACACCTGATCTGCGCCACCACATCGGCAACGGCAGCCGCTGGCTGCCGTTGCCGTTGCCCGCGCTGGTGCATGCAGGCCGACTCAACCCTGCCACCACGGTGCGGCCGCAGGTGGCAGCCGACGTCCTGGCCGGCGTGCCGCTGCTGCGCAGCCTGGAACCCGGCCTGGCCCGCCAATTGGCAGCGCGCGCCGTACTGCAGCAGCTGCCGCGCCGTGCGGTGGTACTGGAACAGGGTGGTCGCGAAACCGACCTGTTCGTGCTGCTGCAGGGCCAGGCGCAGGTGGTTCGCCACAACCAGCGCGGCCGGTCACTGGTGATCGACCAGCTGCGCCCGGGCGACCACTTCGGCGAGCTCAGCGCCATCGACGGCCAGCCGCAGGGCGCATCGGTGCGCTGCACCGTGCCCAGCGCGGTGCTGGTGATCGGCCGCCACGACTTCCTCGACTGCCTGGAGGCGTCGCAGACGCTGTTGCCGGCGCTGCTGCAGGTGATGGTGCAGCGGCTGCGGCGCAAGAACCGGCGCATCACCCTGCTGGCGCTGCACGATGTGCGTGGCTGCGTGCTGCAGCAGTTGATGGACCTGGCCGAACCAGAGGACGGCCTGCAGGTGGTGCAAGGGCGCATCTCCCGGCAGGCGGTTGCCGACATGATCGGCGCATCGCGCGCCATGGTCAGCAGGGTGATGATGGGGCTCACCCGGTCGGGCGCGCTGGAAGCGCGGGCCGACGGTTCCACCGTGCTGCACTGCGAGGCCGCCCTGCAGCAAGCGGCCGACTGACAGGCACGGGGCACCGGGCACAAGGCACAGGCCCGCCTGCACAATCGCGGCGCAGGCAGATGCCGCCAGAGCCGACAAAGCCACCAGCGCCACCAGGGCCACCAGAGCCACCAGAGCCACCAGAGCCGACAACGCGCCGACGACGCGCCG